>CDYJ01032313.1_pt1 | contig 12485 bp, 6 predicted proteins | sample 557501 | NCBI WGS metagenome assembly CDYJ01 (sample SAMEA3182079, study PRJEB8094) | gut metagenome | biome: human; feature: gut; material: Stool; isolation source: human stools | place: Canada | collected 2012-11-20
GGATCCCTCCGAACGGGATCTGCGCTCCCGGATACACATTGCCATAACCATCCGTTCCTACCAGCGGATTGACGTATTCCGTCAACTTTTCATTCTGTGCCGTGCCGGATAAGGCGGCACACGACACAGCGATCAAAGTACAAATTCGTAATTTCATATTCAAACTATTGTCGTTATAAATAAAAAGGACTATCTGAAACAAGGTCCAAATAGCCCTTTTGATTATAGTTAGACTGAAAGTCCTATTATAATTAAGTGCTTATGTTAATATTAATGCTTCCAGCCATCTATATGCAATCTTATTTATTTTCCCAATTCATTGGAGAATGAGTAAGGAACGTCACTGTCCTGCGTACCCCGGCTCTTGTTCGGTGTGGCCGACATATTATAAAGGATCCCTCCGAACGGGATCTGCGCTCCCGGATACACATTGCCATAACCATCCGTTCCTACCAGCGGATTGACGTATTCCGTCAACTTTTCATTCTGTGCCGTGCCGGATAAGGCGGCACACGACACAGCGATCAAAGTACAAATTCGTAATTTCATATTCAAACTATTGTCGTTATAAATAAAAAGGACTATCTGAAACAAGGTCCAAATAGCCCTTTTGATTATAGTTAGACTGAAAGTCCTATTATAATTAAGTGCTTATGTTAATATTAATGCTTCCAGCCATCTATATGCAATCTTATTTATTTTCCCAATTCATTGGAGAATGAGTAAGGAACGTCACTGTCCTGCGTACCCCGGCTCTTGTTCGGTGTGGCCGACATATTATAAAGAATGTTCATGCCACGCATCAGGTCGCCATGTGTCAGATAATTCTTCGTATAGTTCTTGCCATTCACTTTCATAGACGAGATGTAACGGTTCGCCTCGCCATTATTGTTGGCCTTGATCACGACCTTCTTGCCGTTTTCCAGGTTCAGCGTCACGTTTTTGAACAACGGAGACCCCAAGATATACTGGTCCGTACCCGGACAAACCGGATAGAAGCCGAGAGCCGAGAATACATACCATGCCGAAGTCTGCCCGTTGTCCTCATCCCCGCAATAGCCGTCAGGAGTCGCGAAATAGAGCTTGTCCATCACTTCACGCACCCAATACTGCGCTTTCCAAGGTTCGCCGGAATAGTTGTACAGGTAGATCATGTGCTGGATCGGCTGGTTGCCATGCGCATAATTCCCCATATTCATAATCTGCATTTCGCGGATTTCATGGATCACGCCACCGTAATAACTGTCATCGAACAAAGGCGGGACATTGAATACGGAATCCATCATGGCATTGAAACCTGTCTTTCCTCCCATCAAGTCGATCAGTCCCTGTGGATCATGGAAGACCGACCAGGTATAATGCCAACTGTTACCTTCCGTAAAAGCGTCTCCCCATTTCAGCGGATTGAAAGGAGACTGGAACGAACCGTCCTCGTTACGGCCACGCATCAACTTGGTTTCAGGATCGAATAGGTTCTTATAATTCATAGCATGTTTCGCGAAAACGGCAATTTCGGATTCAGGTTTGCCCAAAGCCTTACCTAGTTTATAGATAGCCCAGTCGTCATAAGCATATTCCAACGTACGAGCGGCACTTTCGTTGATTTTCACGTTATAAGGCACATAGCCCAATTTATTGTAATATTCATATCCCAGACGTCCGGTCGATTTCACCTTCGGATGTACACTGTTAGCCCCATGCACAACAGCCTCCCAAAGTGTTTCGATATCATATCCGCGAAGCCCTTTCAGGTAAGCATCCGCCACAACAGAAGCCGAGTTATTGCCGACCATGCAGCCACGATGTCCCGGACTTGCCCATTCCGGCAGGAAGCCGCTCTCCTTATAGGTATTGGCAAGCCCCTCCTGCATCTTCGTATTCATATCCGGATACATCAGGTTCAAGAAGGGGAACAGGCAACGGAACGTATCCCAAAAACCGGTATCGGTAAACATATACCCCGGCAGCACTTCTCCGTTATACGGACTGTAATGTACAACTTTTCCGTTTGCATCAAGTTCGTAGAAGCTGCGCGGGAAAAGCAGCGAACGGTACAGGCAGGAATAGAATGTGCGTAGTTTGTCCACATCGTCGTCTTCCACGGCGATACGTCCTAAAGTTTCATTCCACACTTGGCGACCAGCCTCGGCTATTTCGTCAAACGAACGATCGCCCAATTCTTTCAGGTTCAGTTCAGCCTGTTCAGGGCTGATAAAAGAAGAAGCTACGCGAGCATGGACAATCTCGCCCTTGCGGGTGGAAAAACCGACAATGGCACCGGTATGGTTCTCTTTCGCTTCAGTCTCGCCTTTGCGGATCTCATCATCACCGACAGTCGCCTTATAAGTAAAAGGCTTGTCAAACACGACGACGAAATAGTTGCGGAAGTTCTGAGGCACCCCTCCGCTGTTACGAGTCGTATAGCCAATGATCTTGTTTTCTTCGGGTATGATCTTGACATAAGAACCACGGTCGAAAGCATCGACAATCACATACGAGTTGTCCGATTCGGGGAAAGTGAAGCGAAACATGGCGGCACGTTCCGTCGGCGTGATTTCCGTCACAACGTCATGGTCAGCCAGATACACCCGGTAATAATTCGGTTTTGCCACTTCCGCCTTATGGGAAAACCAGCTGGCACGTTTATCTTGGTTAAACACCACTTTACCGGTAACGGGCATAATGGCAAACTGTCCGTAATCGTTGATCCAAGGACTGGGTTGGTGAGTCTGCTTGAAACCACGGATCTTGTCCGCGTCGTATGTGTACGCCCAGCCGTCTCCCATCTTTCCGGTCTGTGGCATCCAGAAATTCATACCCCAGGGCATGGCAATTGCCGGATAAGTATTACCTGTCGAGAGAGAAATTTTCGACTGGCTCCCGACCAGCGGATTCACGTAATCCACCAGGTCCTTTTTGTCAGCCGCATCCACCGTAAAGAGGCTGCTGCAAAGCGTAATCGCTAAAATTAATAATTTCTTCATGGATAGAATATGTTTAATTAATTTGAAGACAAAGAATAGGGTCTGTCTGTCCCGTTAAAAACACGTTTTTTATTAGGAGAAGAGGTCATTTCGAACGTCAGCGTACCACCATCCATAATGTCCTGCTGAGTAATGAACCCTTTCGTATAGGGCTTGCCATTCAACTTGACCGACTTGACATAGCGGTTTTTGTCGCTCACCTTGTCGGCCTTTACCTCAAAAGTCTTTCCGTTTTCCAGCATAACCTTTATATAAGGCAAGTAAGGAGCTCCCAGCACATACTGGTCCGTACCCGGACAAACCGGATAGAACCCCATCGAAGACAGGATATACCAGGCAGACATCTGGCCGCAATCGTCGTTACCGCACAGGCCGTCGATATTATTGCGGTACATTTTATTCATGATTTCACGCTGCCAGTATTGCGTTTTCCAAGGTTGCGAGGTCCAGGCATACAGAAACGGGATATGATGGCTCGGTTCGTTGCCATGCACATAGCCGCCCAGCAAGCCTTCCTCCGTCACATCCTCGGTCTGGGCGAAAAACTCAGCAGGCAGGTGCATCGTAAACAGGGAATCGAGCTTGGAGACAAAGGATTTGTCGCCTCCCATCAGGCGGATCATATTGTCCACATCCTGCGGCACATAGAAAGAATAGTTCAAGGCATTTCCTTCGATAAAACCTTCGCCATGCGTGTTCAGCAAGTTGAAATTCTCTTTCCAGCGTCCGTCGGCATAACGGGGACGGGCATACCCCATATTCGTATCAAAAACATTCGTATAATTGGCCGCCCGTTTTTTATACGTATCGGCAACAGAACGGTTGCCGGCCAAAAGCGCCGTGTGGTAAATGGTCCAGTCGTCATAAGCATATTCCAACGTCAGGGAAGCGGCGCTGCCGTTATGGTCAAGTGCGACATACCCCTTTTCCATGTATTCGCCGGTCCCGTCCAGGTAAGGGATCGTGGAACTGCTCACCATCGCTTTCAAAACCTCTTCCTTGTCTAACGGAAGGCCTTTCGCCACGGCATCGGCCAAAACGGAAACGGAATGATATCCGATCATGCACCAGTTTTCATTTGCCATATGGCTCCAGATAGGCAAAGCCTTATGCACGCTTTGCTCGCAATGCTTCAGCATGGAGCGGGCGATATCCGTATTTACCCGGCGGTTGATGATGTTGAACAGCGGATGCAGGGCACGATAGGTGTCCCAAACGGAAAAGACCGTGTAGTTCGTGAAATCGTCCGCCTTGTGGATATTATGATCCAACCCGCGATACTGTCCGTCCACATCCGTATAGACACAAGGATTGATCATGGTGTGATACAAAGAGGTGTACAGCATCGCCAACTGGTCGTCCGTACCATTGGCTTCGATAACGGACAATTCCTTATTCCAGGTTTCACCGGCACGAGCCGCCAACCGGTCGAAACTATAGCCGGAGGCTTCAGCCCGCAGATTTTTCAAAGCGCCATCCGTGCTTACGCCGGAAAGCGCCACTTTCACTTCCAATTCCTCGGAAACCGCCGGATCGAAATCGAAATAAGCAACGATCTTGCGTCCGCCTATATCCGGAAAGTTTTCTTTCATATTGAATTTGCCGTATCCACCCCGGTAATTAACTTTTGCTTTTTCCTCGCATCCGTAATGAACGACCGGTTTGGAGAAAGACATGGCAAAGTAGGTATAGTTGGTACGCGCCCATCCGTTCGTGATACGATAGCCTGTAACCAGCGTATCGTTTTCGACCCGGATATTCGTCCAAAGGACTTTTCCGTCGTAATTGTAGATACCATGAATCATATCCAAAATGATTCGCTGGTTCTTCGCTTCTTTCGGGAACGTATATTTATGCACACCCACCCGCTTGGTTGCCGTCAGTTGTGCTTTCACGCCGTAGTCGGCCAGCATCACTTCATAGTAGCCGGGACGGGATACCTCCGTATCGTGTGAGAAACGCGAACGGTAGCCGCCATCCGGGTCGGTTGCCGTTCCGGGATTCAGTTTCAATTCGCCGGTAGCCGGCATAATCAGGATATCGCCGAGGTCGGAATGTCCGGTTCCGCTGAAATGCGTATGGCTGAACCCGACGATACTGCTGTCCTTATGTTGATAGCCGGCACAATATTCATAGGCACGCGGCTGATACTTGCCATCCACGTTATGAGGGATCGTGTCCGTGTCCGGGCTCAACTGGACCAGTCCGAAAGGCACGCAAGCCCCCGGAAACGTATGTCCCATCCCGTTTGTCCCAATAATCGGATTCACCAATGCTGCCTTATCTTGGGCGGACAAGTTCCCAAAGATCAGCAAAGCTGAAAATAAAAGAATTGTCTTCTTCATGATATCTTGTTTCTATATTTATTTTGATAAAAAGGCTTGATACTCATTCCACAGCCCTTCAATGCTGGCATCATCGCCGAACATACGCTTCATCGCCTTGTCGAAACTCCATTCGTCGAGGTCGCGGACCGTCTCATGGAACTTGCGGATGGCATCCGGGTCTTTGGTCGTCAGCCATTGGATAAAAAAGCCGGTCGTACGATAACCGTCCATCCAGTTACCGCCCGGTTTACGGGTACTCATATCGAAATATCCTGCTTGGGCACGGACTGCATCCGCCAGCCCTTCGATACAAGCCCAGAATGTTTTGTTGGTTGAATAGGAACCGATTCCTTTCGGTTCGAACTGATAGGCGTGTACCAATTCATGAAACAGGACACCACGTGTTTCAAAGTCGAGCTTATAGAGGGATTCGTTCGCTGATTTCTCAATATGCTGAGTGCTGTAAACAATCGAGGTATTGGCCGGATTACCACTCTTGGCTGAAACTCCGTCATAATCTTTCAACGTATAATGAACCTTTTGAACATCATTCATCGTATCTTTTGCCGAATAGAAAAGAATTTCGGCTACCTTTCGAGCGTGATAACGTATGTATTCGTCCGGATTCTGGACAAGATCCGCATAAATGGCAGCCCCCTTAGTTTCCGGATCAATCACTTCGTAATCGATTTCCGGATATTTGAAATCCTCCCAGCCGGCATTCAGATTCTCATCGAACAACACCACATCTCCCAACACCAATGTATCACCAACTGCCGTAGCAGCTTCCAGCATATACTGTTTATAATTGGAAGGTTTGGTTATCGAACAAAGAATTTCCTGATAGCGGGAACAGAACGTCTGGTCTTTCCGTTCATCCACAACCACCCAGTTCTTCCCGTCATAGGAACCTTTCAATGTCCAGGCAGACGGATCGTGAACAGGCGTCTCGCCGGACGAATAGATTTTATAACTTTGGATGGGAACAGTATATTGTTCATCAAAAATCACTTTATTTACCCCTTCCGTTCCCACGAAACAGGTTGTCGGATTCCCATCTGACAATTCAGGAACATTCACCGGTAATTTTGCCTGACAAGAACACAATAATAAACTTATCGATACTAATATATAACTCTTCATGCTTTCAAAAATATTTCAGTTTTTACTTATTCGACAACTTAATGAAAATACTCCGCTGGAAATACTAAATCATCTCCAGCGGAGATTAAAACTAAAAACACAAACTCCCCATTATTTTTTACATCAGTGAAAAATTCTTTACTTTACCAAATTCATCACAATATTAAAAATTCTCCTCTATACAAGAGTAACACTCAAATGCCAAAAGAATACCACAATTGACATTGATCAATTATGATACTATTTAGGAAATCTACGACACCTTCCATACTTTGTAAAGACAAACCAGAGCACCGAAATCATAAAGCATCCATCTGTTTTCGTCACCGATACGGACTAATCATATAACTGTTTTGCAAAACCAACCATCATACTATCATATCCGTCTATATACAACTTTAAACCAATAAGTTACAGCATGACAGTTGCCGTTTTTTACTATCATTCATCTGTCATAACCATCATGGCGAAAAAACGATAACATCCAGTGTATCAATTATACGACAATAACAGAGACCGTCCGGGAACAGGTACAAAACATGTTAAAACAGCTTCATTTTTCATCAAGACCGGCTTTTCTTTTGTCAAAAACGGCTTGCAGAGCCGCTTGAGACCCGGGTGTAAGAGCCACGGAGACCCGGGTGTGGGAGAGGTGCAGACCCGGGTCTGTGCAAGGCCTTTCCGTGGATGCGTGGATGTTTATCCGCCATGCCGTGGGTGTTTTTATGTCTCATTTTTGCATCTTGTTCGGCAAACAAGGTCGTTTTAACACAAAAACGATCTCGTTTTATCGATGACCATTTGGGCTTATATAAATGCAAACATCCCATTATCAACCATATAAATAAACCGACATGTAAAAATCATGATAGATGCATGATGGTAGAATGATAGTGAAAAACAGCAACTATCATACTTTAACATACTGTAAAGCAACAGTTAACAACCAGAAATGACAGTATGATGGTTGGTATGCGAAATTTTCATAAGGGAAAAGAGATGATCCCGGATAGTAATTTTGGTTGCCCTAAAAACAAACAAGCCTGCCAAGAAAAACTCAGCAGACTCGTTATATTATTCTGAAAAAATAGCCTATTATAATTAAGTGCTACATTAATATTCAAAATAGCCATTCTTTCAGTCAGCCATGCACCATTATTCCCAACCCGGAGTTGTCTGTTTCAGGATCGGACTTGCATTCAGTTGGTTTTGAGGAATAGGGAAATAGCTATATTCTTTGTCTGTAGCATCTTTTCCCTTATTCCACCATTCTTCATGGAATTTATTCCAACGGATCAAATCAATACGGCGGCGGCGTTCACCGATGAACTCACGTCCCCACTCATCTAAAAATTCAGAATCCGTCAACTTATCCAGATTTGCCACATAGCTATATTTCGACCATTCCTCCGCAGGGTAATTTCTTACCCGTACATAATCCAATAGTTCAGCTGCTTTTGCCTTATTTCCTTCCCTGTAATAGCATTCTGCCAATGAGTAATACATTTCAGACAAGCGCATCTCAGGAGTAGACTGAGAACGGAACAAACCATCATGATCCGGTAAATAAGGGAATTTATTGAAACGGAAACCGGAATTTTCTTCACCGGTAGTCACCTGAGAACCTTTCGCGATCACATCAGCGTCATTACAAATGAAATATCCCCCACGGGCAGCAGCATCCAACAAGACTTGTTTCTTGTTTTCGGCGTTCAACGACTTATCTTCTGAAAAACGCCCTACCTGGTCGACAAACACCAACGGGAAACCCATCCATTCTTCGGAGCCATTCACATTTTCATCTGTAAAACCATATTGCTTCGACTCGTCATATTTCATCTGTGCCCCTTGCAAGAAGAAACCTTCATAACCACCTTTCGCATCTGTCGTATGGAACGGAATTACACGATAGTCACACTTCGCATATTTTTCAAATGGATTTCCGAGTCCGCTGGCAAACTGATACACATTTCCTTGGAAGTCACGAGAAGGCTGCAAATGGATACCGTTGTTGCCACCACCATCGCTACCAATCGTCTGGGCTGCAGAATAGTGCATACCATCTGCCCACATCGTCTGTTGTTCCAAACGACCGCGTTCGTGCCAAAACTCGAACATATTCTCAGGAGACTGATATTTATTGATACCAGAACGGAACGGATCACGATAATCTTGTTGGTTTATGCTGTATGTACCATATTTACCGGCAATAATATCTTCCGCCCATTGCTTACAATCAGCATAATGATCCTCACCAATCCACACCTTGGCATTCAAATAAAGACGAACCAACAAACCGGCTGCCGGTCCCTGTGTCCAACGTCCGAGACGTTTTTCTTTCGGCAATGTAGGGATACATTCTTTCAATTCCGACTCAATGAAATCATAAACCTCTTTTGCTGTGCTCTGAGGCACGATTTCATCAGAAGCCTGTTGTTCCGTAGCGATTGGAACCTGACGGTAAAAATCCAACAAAAACATGTAGTACCAAGCCCGCAATACACGTAAGTCACTATAATAAGCAGCCTTCTCTTCATCAGTAACACCGATCGCACTAAAATCAACCGTATTGAAATCACGCAACACCGTGTTTACCTGACTGATACACTGGTAAGATGCCACCCAAGCACCGTTGATCTGTCCTTGAATATAGTTCCATTTATGTTCGTGCAGGCGAATCCATTGGCCATCGTCATATCCGTGCCGTCCTTTCTGTGTCCAGACAAAATGGTCACCTGTCAATTCCTGCAACTTCCAGATATCACCGCGCCACGTAACATTGTCACTATGTTCGAAACAACGAACCACGGCAGCTTCAACAGACAATTTATCCGTATAATAATTGTCTCTCACTAAATCTGAATATACTTTTTCTGTCAGATCCGTACAAGATGTCATGGCAAGAGCACCCAACAAACCTGCAGCACATAATAATTTAATTTTTTTCATGTTCTGTCTCTTAATTTAATTAATAAGTGATTTGTACGCCAAATGTCAGATTCCTTGCGGTCGGATAGACCTCCATTCCACCGATTCCCGGCCACAAGCCTGTAGTCGTCACCGTCGTCGGATCTACCCCCGAATACTTAGTCAATGTAAACACGTTCTTCAACGTACCATACACACGTAAATTAGAAATCCACTTCGTATTCAATTTCGGAGTCCAACCCAATGTGATATTGTCCAAACGTAAATAATTACCATTCTGCAAGAAATAGTCACAAATCACTTTCGGGCCTTTGATATGAGCATTTTCTTCATAAGCGGAAGATAACTTGTTATCGCCGGAAACCACTTGCAGACCATAATACATTTCATACTGGTTCATCACTTTATAGCGAAAACGTCCACGGAAGAACAAAGACAAATCAAAGTCTTTATATCTGAACGTATTTCCCCAAGACAACTCCCACTTGGGAACACCTGTTCCATCCAGATAAACCTTATCCTGTTCATTACCATCGGCTCCCAACTTCGTTACTCCACCTTCTTCACCTTTTTCCCAAATCAGGATATTACCTGCATCATCGACACCTGCATAACGGAATCCATAAAAAGAACCTATCTCGATTCCGTCTTCTAGACGCTGAGCCGAACCAGGATTACCCGGAGAGGGGAATCCATCACCTTCTATATACCCCAACTGATACTTTTCGTTAGAGAATGATTTCAGTTTGGATTTTGTATAAGCCAAATTCAAATTTGTAGAATAAGAAAAATCTTTTGTTTGTACTGCATCCCAATTCACTTGGAACTCAAAACCTTTAGATGTAGTTGTACCCACATTTGCATAAATTTTATCATGCAGATACGGTGGCAAAGGAACAGGATATTCACCGATTACATCACGACCTTCACGAATGAATGCATCAAAGCTACCCGACAGACGAGAGTTAAATAAAGTATAATCAATACCCAAGTTGTAAGAAATCTGTTTTTCCCAAGCCAAATCATAATTTGGGTTATTACCTGGTCCATACCCCATGATAAATTTACCATAAGTATCACTATAGTACTGTCCGAATCCAGAATATTTGGCCTGTGCCGTATAACGGTCGAACCCGGAACGTCCGGTTACACCATACGAAAAACGAAGTTTTAAATCGTCAACGGCAGAACTGTTTTCAAACACCGGCAATTTGGACACACGCCAAGCAGCCGATGCTGCCGGGAAAAGTCCCCATTTATGATCTTCACCAAACTTAGAGTTACCTTCATGGCGTAAAGATCCTGTAAACAAGAATACGTCATTCCAGTTATAATTAATACGCCCCAAAAACGCGATTGTTTTTTCTTCTTCTTTATGGGATTCCATCCCCAAGCGGCCATTCACCTTTTCGTACTCACCGCCTTGAAGATAGTTATATAAGAATGCATCGGAAGGAAAATCACGGTTCGATGCTGAGAACCATTCGTAATCGAATTGCTGATAGGAATAACCGCCCATAATTTTGAAATCATGTTCATCATTGATTTTGAACGAATAATTTCCCAACCATTCCAATGTCCAATCTGTCCAAGCTTCCTGCTTCAAGAGTGCATAACCATTATAATTTCCATTAATACAATCTTTATGTGTCTTGAACTTATACTGAGACTGTTTCTTGTTATGTCCTTGGCGACCAAGCTTTAATTCTGTATTCAGATTTTTCAGAATGTTCAGTTTCAAGTTCAAATCGATTGTGGAATATTCCTGTTTTGCACCATTCTCCTGCTCCGTCAAATTTTTGACAGGATTAAAGGAATAACTATTACCTTTGAATGCATCCATCTCATCCACACTGAACGTCGGATTCAACTGAACAGCCTGCTTGAACGAAGCATAATCCGTATAATCTTCGTCAGCTATACGATAAGAGAAATTACCGCCTACTTCCAACAACCCCTCCAAAGTCGTATGCTTAAAGTTTCCACGTAAACCGTATTCTTTACGATCAGAAGCGATATCCAATCCTTCCTTACCTTTAAAGTTAGCAGACATACGGAAAATAGTTGTTTCGCTACCACCGGACAATGAAATATTGTGATTATGACCAAAATTATTTTTATTGATCAACTCATCATACCAATTGGTTCGATGCCCGTAATCAACAGCACCTGTAACCTTGTCCAAATAGGCTTCTGCATCCAAAACATCCGGTTTGCTTGCCACAAAATCATGTTCGACATAGCCATCATACGTAATGGTCGTCTTACCCGCCTTTCCCTGTTTGGTCGTTACTAAGATTACACCATTTGCACCACGAGAACCATAGATAGCTGCGGCAGAACCATCTTTCAATACGGTAATAGACTCGATATCCGACTGTGCCAAATTACGCAAATCTCCTCCCGGCATACCATCAATCACAATCAACGGACTGTTACCGGCCTTCAAAGAAGAAGCTCCACGCACTTGAATACTACCACTCGTATTCGGATCAGCAGCGGCAACACTATTAACCACGACTCCGGCTACTTTTCCATCCACCATCTGCATCGGATCATTCACGGCACCAGCCAAAAAATCTTTGCTACTTACACTCGTAACTGCCGTAGTCAAATCCTTCTTCACAGAAGAACCATAACCGACCACCACTACTTCCTGCAAGTTCTCAGTGTCTTCTTGCAATGTAATATTAAAGGTTGTCTGACCTTTTACCGGCACTTCCAATGTCTTAAAACCGATATAAGAGATTTGCAATACAGCATCATCCGGTACATTTACTGTTGAAAATGTACCGTTCACATCGGTAATGTTACCGATCGTTGTTCCTTTGACGATCACATTGGCACCAATAACAGGGTCTCCAAAATTATCGACCACAGTACCCGTCAAAGTCCGACCTTGTTGTATAACCATCACTTCACGATCCAATACCGGAACAGCAAATGCGGCATTAACAGAAAAAGCAGACATTAATAAGCATAAGGCTGAGGCCTTCACTATCCCATTTGGGGATAATAGCTTAGATTCATTCATCATTTTTTTGCTTTTAATTTAACATGAACACATTAAAATTCAGAAAATTGAAAGAACTATCTTCCAATC
>CDYJ01034771.1_pt1 | contig 11858 bp, 9 predicted proteins | sample 557501 | NCBI WGS metagenome assembly CDYJ01 (sample SAMEA3182079, study PRJEB8094) | gut metagenome | biome: human; feature: gut; material: Stool; isolation source: human stools | place: Canada | collected 2012-11-20
GGCCACGGCGCGTTGTCGATATCGCCTTCGCCTTTCAGCTCCTGCCACAGGGTGAAGCTGACGTGCGGAGTGAACGGGTTCAGCATGCGAACAACAGCAAGCAGCGCTTCACGCATTAAGGCACGATCCTGCTCGCCGTCCTGCGGAGCCTTCGCCAGCTTGTTCATCAGTTCCATAATAGCCGCAATTGCGGTATTGAAGGTCTGACGACGACCAATATCATCGGTCACTTTCGCAATCGTTTTATGAACATCGCGACGCAGCGCCTGCTGATCTTCAGTCAGTGCGGCGGCGTTCAGCGCCGGGGCATCGCCCGGTGCAGTGTGTTCGTAAACCAGTTTCCAGACGCGTTTCAGGAAGCGGTTCGCCCCTTCCACGCCGGACTCCTGCCATTCCAGGGTCATGTCCGCCGGAGAGGCAAACATCATGAACAGACGCACGGTATCAGCACCGTAACGCTCAACCATCACCTGCGGATCGATACCGTTGTTTTTCGACTTGGACATCTTGCTCATGCCGGTGTAGACCAGTTCATGACCTTCGGCGTCTTTCGCCTTAACGATACGGCCCTTCTCGTCACGCTCGACGATCGCATCAACCGGTGAAACCCAGTTACGCTCGCCGTTGGCACCAACATAATAGAACGCATCTGCCAGCACCATGCCCTGACACAGCAGCTGTTTTGCTGGTTCGTCAGAGTTCACCATGCCTGCATCGCGCATCAGTTTGTGGAAGAAGCGGAAGTAGAGCAGGTGCATGATGGCGTGTTCGATGCCGCCGATATAGATATCAACCGGCAGCCAGTAGTTTGCCGCATCGGAATCGAGCATACCGTCCTGATACTGCGGGCAGGTGTAGCGCGCATAGTACCAGGATGACTCCATAAAGGTGTCAAAGGTGTCGGTTTCACGCAGCGCAGGCTGTCCGTTAACGGTGGTTTTTGCCCACTCAGGATCGGCTTTAATCGGGCTGGTGATACCGTCCATGACCACGTCTTCCGGCAGGATCACCGGGAGCTGATCTTCTGGCGTTGGCATCACGGTGCCATCTTCCAGCGTCACCATCGGGATTGGCGCACCCCAGTAACGCTGACGGGACACGCCCCAGTCGCGCAGACGGAAGTTAACTTTACGTTCGCCTACGCCCAGAGAGGCCAGCTTATCGGCGATGGCGTTGAAGCCCTCTTCGAAGCTCAGACCGCTAAATTCACCGGAGTTGAACAGGGTGCCTTTTTCAGTCAGGGCGTGTTCAGACAGGTCTGGTTCTGAACCGTCAGCCGTCAGGATGACAGGCTTGATGGTCAGGCCATATTTGGTGGCAAATTCGTAGTCGCGCTGGTCGTGACCCGGAACAGCCATCACGGCGCCAGTGCCGTACTCCATCAGAACGAAGTTGGCGGCCCAGACAGGGATTGCTTCGCCTGTCAGTGGGTGAATGGCTTTAAAGCCGGTATCAACCCCTTTTTTCTCCATCGTCGCCATATCGGCTTCGGCCACTTTGGTGTTGCGGCACTCATCGATGAATAACGCCAGCTCCGGATTGTTTTCCGCCGCTTTCTGCGCCAGCGGATGACCTGCGGCTACGGCCAGGTAGGTCGCGCCCATGAAGGTGTCCGGACGGGTGGTGTAGACAGTCAGAGTCTGGTCGTAGTTCTCAACGTTGAAGGTAATCTCCACGCCTTCAGAACGGCCGATCCAGTTGCGCTGCATGGTCTTAACGGTATCTGGCCAGTGATCCAGGTTATCCAGATCGTTCAGCAGCTCATCAGCGTAAGCGGTGATTTTGATAAACCACTGTGGGATCTCTTTACGCTCAACTTTGGTGTCACAGCGCCAGCAGCAGCCGTCGATAACCTGTTCGTTCGCGAGAACGGTCTGGTCATTTGGACACCAGTTAACGGCAGAGGTCTTCTTATACACCAGGCCTTTTTTGTACAGCTCGGTGAAGAACTTCTGCTCCCAGCGATAGTATTCCGGGGTACAGGTTGCCAGCTCGCGGCTCCAGTCATAGCCAAAGCCCAGCATTTTGAGCTGGTTTTTCATGTACGCGATGTTGTCGTACGTCCACGGCGCCGGAGCGGTGTTGTTTTTGACCGCCGCGCCTTCCGCAGGCAGACCGAACGCATCCCAGCCGATAGGCTGCAGAACGTTTTTACCCAGCATGCGCTGGTAGCGTGCAATCACATCGCCGATGGTGTAGTTACGCACATGGCCCATGTGTAGTCGACCAGAAGGATAGGGAAGCATCGACAGGCAGTAATACTTCTCTTTGCTCTCGTCTTCGGTTACTTCAAAGGTGCGCTTCTCGTCCCAGTGTTGCTGGACTTTTGATTCTATCTCTTCCGGGCGGTATTGCTCTTGCATGGCAGCCAGTGGTCCTGTTTTCAATACAGCTACAAATGTAGCCAATGGATGTGGTAATTCAGATCCGCATAGCATAGCCCAAACGCCCGCGTCAAAACAGCCTTTCGCACAAATGCGCTTTGCAGGAATTTACCGGGTCTGTGCTTCACCTGACAAAGCGGCGATGAAATAAGGTCTATTATTAGAAATAGTTACTTACCCGGGAGGCAAAATGATGAACAAGGTTGCTCAATTTTACCGCGAACTAGTGGCGACACTGACGGAACGGCTGCGTAACGGCGAGCGAGATATCGATGCGCTGGTGGAGCAGGCGCGTGCCCGCGTGACGCAAACGGGTGAGTTAACGCGAACCGAAGTGGAAGAGGTGACGCGCGCCGTGCGTCGCGATCTGGAAGAGTTCGCGCGCAGCTACCAGGAGAGTCAGGAGGAGGTCACGGACAGCGTTTTTATGCGGGTGATTAAAGAGAGCCTGTGGCAAGAGCTGGCCGACATCACGGATAAAACGCAGCTGGAGTGGCGCGAGGTCTTTCAGGATTTGAACCATCACGGTGTTTATCACAGTGGTGAGGTGGTCGGGTTGGGAAATCTGGTGTGCGAGAATTGCCACCACCATATTGCGGTATACACGCCGGATGTCCTGCCGCTGTGTCCGAAATGCGGCCACGATCAGTTCCAGCGTCGGCCGTTTGAGCCCTAAATAAAAGCAAAACGGCAACTATGTTGCCGTTTTTAGTGTTTGCCCCCTCTCCCCGTGGGAGAGGGCTGGTGTGAGGGCATCAGGCCGCACTATAGTAAGCCAGTCTCTCCGCCAGCAAATCCACAAACGCCTCGCGATCGATATCCACCATCACCGTGGTATTCGCTTTATTCCCCGTCAGCGAGTAGTAATCCACCACCGTCATTCCCTGGGTGTATTTTCCCTGCGTCTCAACACCAACCCATCTGTCCACCGTGGTGAACATCTCCGGCTTCAGTAGCCAGGCAATGGTGCACGGGTCGTGCAGCGGCGCGCCGTGGAAGCCCCATTTCTCGGCTTTGTGATACTCCATAAAGAAGTCGAGCAGTTCGGCCACGGTTGTCGCGACCGTATTACCCACGGAGCGGAATCGCTCAATATCGTCCGCCATAATCTGCGCGCGGTGGGTAACGTCCAGCCCTGCCATCACAATCGGTAAGCCAGACTGGAAGACGATTTCCGCCGCTTCCGGGTCGACAAAGATGTTGAACTCCGCCGCAGGCGTCCAGTTCCCCAGCCCCATTGCCCCGCCCATAATCACAATACGGGCAATTTTATTATGCAGCTCAGGATGGCTGTTCAGCAGCAGCGCAACGTTGGTTTGCGGTCCGGTTGCCACCAGCGTTACCGGTTCTGCACTCTCACGCAGCACCTTCGCCATCAGCTCCACGGCGGTACAGTTTTGCGGCGTGAAGCCCGGCTCCGGCAGTGCCGGACCATCCAGCCCGCTTTCACCATGAACGTTGTCGGCAATAATCAGCTCGCGCATCAGCGGCTTCACGGCCCCGCCGGCGACAGGAATATCGGTGCGTTTGAGCAGCGTGAGCATGCGCAGCACGTTGCGCAGGGTTTTGTCTGGCGTCTGGTTTCCGGCGGACGAGGTGACGGCTTTTACCTCGAGTTCAGGGGAGGCAAGAGCGAGGACGAGCGCGATCGCGTCGTCATGACCCGGATCGCAATCGAGAATAATAGGCTGTGCCATAGCGTTCTCCATACGTAGCGTTATTTTGTGACAAGGTTAACGCTGCAATGTGACGCCGACGAGAGGGACTGAGTGAAAGCGTGAAGCAGTGCGCAATCCGCAGATTGCGCACCGGGAAGGTTAGTGCAGGATTTTCGCAAGGAAATCTTTCGCACGCTCGGATTTCGGGTTAGCGAAGAACTCTTCTTTCGGTGAGTCTTCGACAATTTTCCCTTCGTCCATAAAGATCACGCGGTTGGCCACTTTACGGGCGAAGCCCATTTCGTGGGTCACCACCATCATGGTCATCCCTTCGTGAGCCAGCTCGACCATTACGTCCAGCACTTCGTTGATCATCTCTGGATCGAGCGCCGACGTTGGCTCATCAAACAGCATTGCCACCGGATCCATACACAGCGCGCGGGCGATCGCCACGCGCTGCTGTTGGCCGCCAGAAAGCTGTGCCGGGAACTTATCGGCATGCGCCGAAAGCCCAACGCGTTCCAGCAGCTTCAGACCTTTCTCGCGCGACGCTTTTTTATCACGCTTAAGCACTTTTACCTGCGCCAGCGTCAGGTTCTCAATAATGGAGAGGTGAGGGAACAGCTCAAAATGCTGGAACACCATGCCAACGTGAGAGCGAAGCTGAGCGAGGTTGGTTTTCTTGTCGTTGACCTTGGTGCCGTTGACGACGATCTCACCCTGCTGCACCGGCTCCAGTCCGTTGACGGTTTTGATCAGCGTCGATTTACCGGAGCCGGACGGCCCGCACACCACCACCACGTCGCCTTTCTTGACTTCGGTGGAGCAGTCGGTCAGCACCTGAAAGTGCCCATACCATTTAGAAACATTTTTCAGGGAAATCATTATACCGTCCTTTTCTTCAGCCAGCTGACCAACAGCGACGCGCTTAAACTAATCACAAAATAGACCGCACCCGCGAAGAGCACCATTTCGACCTGCGTACCATCACGTTCACCGATGGTTGACGCGGTACGGAAGAAGTCTGCCAGACTCAGAACGTAGACCAGCGAGGTATCCTGGAACAGCACGATGCCCTGGGTCAGCAGGAGCGGAACCATGGCGCGAAACGCCTGCGGCAGAATAATGAGCTGCATGGACTGCCAGTGCGTCATTCCCAGCGCCAGCGCGGCGCTGGATTGCCCGCGGGAGATACTCTGAATGCCCGCTCGGATAATCTCCGAGTAGTAAGCGGCCTCGAACATTGAGAACGCCACCATGGCGGAGATCAGACGGATATCGGTTTTCGGCGAAAGCCCCAGCACGTTCTGCAGGAAACCGGGCACAATCAGGTAAAACCACAGCAGCACCATCACCAGCGGGATGGAACGGAACACGTTAACGTAGGCGGTCGCAAACCAGGCGAGCGGCTTAAAGCTCGACAGGCGCATGACGGCCAGCAGGGTGCCCCAGACGATACCAATGATGATGGCAATAACGGTGATTTTTAAGGTAATCACCAGGCCATCAAGCAGGTAAGGCATGGATGGAACGATAGAACTCCAGTCAAATTCGTACATTATTTGCCCCCCAGATTACCCGGCAGGCGGATTTTGCGTTCAACCAGGTTCATCACAAGCATGATGAAAGCGTTAATCAGAACATACGCGAGCGTAATCGCGGTGAAGGATTCCCACGCGTGAGCGGAGTAATCCAGCAGCTTGCCCGCCTGCGCGGCCATGTCGACCAGGCCGATAGTCGAGGCGATGGCCGAGTTTTTCACCAGGTTCATCATCTCGGAGGTCATCGGCGGAACGATAACGCGGTAGGCGTTAGGCAGCAGCACGTAGCGGTAGGTTTGGGGCAGCGTCAGGCCCATTGCCAGGCCCGCGTTTTTTTGTCCACGCGGCAATGACTGAATGGCGGCACGCACCTGCTCGCAAACGCGCGCAGCGGTAAACAGCCCCAGACACATCATGGAGGAGACAAAGAACTGCACGTTCGGATCCAGCTCAGACTTGAACCACATGCCAATATTTTCCGGCAGCAGTTCCGGGATGACCAGATACCAGGTAAAGAATTGCACGATCAGCGGAACGTTACGGAACAGTTCCACATACAGGGTGCCAAGCGTTGAAAGAAAACGGTTAGGGACGGTGCGCAGAATACCGAACAAAGAACCGACAAGAAACGCGATAATCCACGCCGTTATCGATAGTGCCACGGTGACCTGAAAGCCGCTCCACAGCCAGCCAAGATAGGTGGTGTTGCCGAACGGGGCTTGTTGCAGGAATATGCCCCAGTTCCAGTCTATTGACATAATAAACTCCAGAAAAAAAAGGGTAGCAGCGCTACCCTCGAAGATTGGTGAGAAGCTCATTTTTCGCGCTGAGTGGGGAACGACCACTCAACGTATAGTCTGTCCATGCTTCCCGACAATCGAGAGGGCAGGAGATCCCGCCCCTGTAGTTCTAATTAGTTAAGAGCCTTGTCATTTGGAGATTTGAACAGCGCTTTCATGTCGTCAGACAGTTCAAAATTCATGTTCAGGTTTTTTGGTGGAATCGGGTTCTTGAACCACTTGTCGAACCATTTCTCCGCTTCGCCGGAGGTCTGCACCTGAGCGATGGTGTCATCGATCAGCTTTTTGAACTGCGGATCGTCTTTACGCAGCATACAGCCGTAAGCTTCTTTGGACTGCGCGGTACCGACGATATCCCAGTTGTCTGGTTTTTTCGCTTTCGCACGTTCGCCCGCCAGCAGAGCATCATCCATCATAAACGCGACGGCACGACCGCTTTCCAGGGTACGGAAGGAGTCGCCATGGTCTTTCGCGCTGATGATGCGCATATCCATTTTCTTCTCGTCGTTCAGCTTGTGCAGCAGCACTTCTGACGTGGTACCGGAGGTCACAACAACCGCTTTACCTTTCAGGTCAGCGAAGTCTTTGATCTCACCGCCTTTCTTCGTCAGCAGACGGGTGCCCACGACAAAGATGGTGTCAGAGAAGGCAGCCTGTTTCTGACGCTCGAGGTTGTTGGTGGTGGAGCCACACTCGAAGTCAAAGGTGCCGTTTTGCAGCAGTGGAATACGGTTCTGTGAAGTGATTGGGATCAGCTTCACCTGCAGGTCAGGTTTGTTCAGCTTTTTCTTCACAGCTTCAACGATGGCGTTGGAGTAATCCTGTGAATAGCCCACGACTTTTTGCGTGTTGTCGTAGTAAGAGAACGGGACAGAAGATTCACGGTGGCCGACCACGATGACGCCGTTTTTGGCAATCTTGTCGAGAGTGCTGCCTGCTGCCGGAGCATCTTCAGCGTGAACCACGCCTGCAGACATTCCCATAACCAGCATTGCTGTGGCCAGTTTACGTAATTGCATACCCAACTCCTTTTTTATCAGCGCCAGCGACGCATTGATACCCATTGTGATGTTGTTATATCTCGCGCAGTGCGAGTGCAGTGTTATGCAAGCTTGTTAACATTTAGTCTGGCTTAATGTAAAGATTTTGCTGCGTTATTGTTTATTTTTGCGAAGCGCGCCGCACCATTCAGAGGCAAATATCTCCCGTTGCACCGTTTCGGTGCTACCGATGATCTACGCTGGTGCGACAAAGTTGCACGTTAAGCCAAACTGCGTTTACCTGAATAAACAAAGCAATAGGCGTGCCAGAATGGGAGTCTGGAGAAAATTGTCGGGTGGCGGCTACGCCACCCGACAACAGAAGGAAAGGTTATTTACGACGCTGACGCAGGCTCATCAGCACCGCGCCAAAGCCGAACAGCGCGGTCAGTACCCACAGCGGCCAGTTGCCGGTGCGCGCGTATGGCGTCAGCCCCGTGGTTGGCGTGACTTTAGTGGTCAGTACCTCGCGGGTAAACTGCGGGATCATCGCCTGAATCTCGCCCTGCGGACCAATCACAGCGGTGATGCCGTTGTTGGTGCTGCGCAGCAGCGGACGCGCCAGCTCCAGAGAGCGCATACGTGCCATCTGGAAGTGCTGCCACGGGCCGATTGACTTACCAAACCAGGCATCGTTGGAGATGGTCAGCAGATAGTCGGTATCCGGGCGGAAGTTATCGCGTACCTGCTCGCCGAGAATGATTTCGTAGCAGATGGCCGCCGTCAGGGCCAGGCCGTGCGCGTGCAACTGAGGCTGTACGTACGGGCCGCGGCTGAAAGAGGACATCGGCAGGTCAAAGAACGGGGCCAGCGGGCGCAGAATCGACTCCAGCGGGACAAATTCACCAAACGGCACCAGGTGGTTCTTGTTGTACCGGTCAGTGGAGTGGTAGCTGTACTCGCTGTCTTTCCCGAGCGTAATGATGCTGTTGTAGGTGTCGTAGCGGTTGTGCTGATTCAGACGCGCATCGACAATCCCGGTGATCAGCGTGCTGCCCCGAGCCAGCAGCAGGTCGTTCATCATGTTGAGGAACGGCTGCTGGTTGAGCTCCAGATCGGGAATGGCAGACTCCGGCCAGATAATCAGCTGGGATTTACCCATCACCTCTTCGGTGGCGTTGGCGTAGATCTTCAGCGTATTCAGCAGCTCTTTCTCATCCCACTTCATAGACTGCGGAATATTCCCCTGCACCATGGAAACCTGCATGGTGCGCTCTGGCTCGGGCGTGAACCACTGGATATAGCGCAGCGGGAAGGGCAGGGCAAACAGCACCAGCGCCACAGCCAGCGGCTTCCAGCAGCGTGTGACCAGCGCTAATACCAGCAGGCCGCTCACCACCATCAGCAGGAAGTTGATGGCCTCAACGCCCATGACCGGCGCCAGCCCCTTCAGGGGGCCGTCAATCTGGCTGTAGCCGAACTGTAGCCACGGGAAGCCCGTCAGCACCCAGCCGCGCAGGAACTCGGTTATCTGCCAGACTACCGGCGCGGCAATGGCGACGCGCAGCCATGTGGTTTTTGGCCACAGGCGAGAAAGGATGCCGGCGAACAGACCGGTATAGAGCGAGAGATACGCGGCGAGCAATACCACCAGGAAGACGTTTACCGGGCCAGGCATACCGCCAAACTGGGCGATGCTGACATAGACCCAGTTGATACCTGAGCCAAACAGCCCCAGCCCCCAGAAGTAACCGATGGCAGCAGCCTGTACCGGACGACGATTCAGGGTCAGGCCCTGAAGCCCAATCAGGGAGAGAATGGCCGCAGGCCAGATATCGTAAGGAGAAAAAGCCAGCGTACCGCTGGCTCCGAGTAACAGCGCCAGCAGCAAACGGACGCGCTGGCGTTCAAGCAGTGGGGCAAATGCCATTTACATTAATCTTCCAGTTTTGGCACCGGTGAGTCGTCCGGCGTTCTGACGTGAACCTGTATAATACGTCGGCTGTCGGCCATTGCCACTTTGAACTGGTAACCGTCGATGTCAACGGTCTCACCGCGCGCCGGGAGGTGGCCAAAGGCCTGCATCACCAGCCCGCCAATGGTATCGACCTCTTCATCGCTGAAGTGGGTACCGAAGGCGTCGTTGAAGTCCTCGATGGAGGCCAGCGCGCGCACGGTCCAGGTGTGGCGGCTAAGCTGACGGAAGTCGATATCTTCTTCTTCGTCGTACTCGTCTTCGATTTCGCCCACGATCAGCTCAAGAATATCCTCGATCGTGACCAGACCGGAAACGCCACCAAACTCATCAATAACAATCGCCATGTGGTAACGCTGAGAGCGAAATTCTTTCAGCATCCGATCCACACGTTTACTTTCCGGCACAACCACGGCCTGGCGTAACACTTTTTCCATGCTGAAGGCTTCGGCATCGCTGCGCATAAACGGCAGCAGATCTTTCGCCATCAAAATCCCTTCGATGTGATCTTTGTCTTCGCTGATGACCGGGAAACGCGAGTGGGCGGATTCGATGATCACATCGAGGCACTCGTCCAGAGTCTGGTTACGTTTCAGGGTGATCATCTGCGAGCGGGGGATCATGATATCGCGAACGCGCTGGTCGGCGATGTCCATAACCCCTTCGAGCATTTCGCGCGTATCTTCGTCGATAAGGTCGTTCTGCCCGGAATCACGAATCAGCTCCAGCAGCTCATCACGGTTTTTGGGTTCGCCGTGGAAAAGCTGGTTCAGAATGAGGGAGAAAAATCCCTTTTTACTGGTTGTCGTGTCGCTACTGTGTGAATTGTCGTCGCTCATGGCGTTTGTTAAGGGTTCTCTTGTTAATTCAACGTTTACCGCCACGCGATATCCTTTCGTGGCGGCATGTGAGTCCGTCAGGTGACGGACTATTCTTTCTCGGCAATGTACGGATCCTCATAGCCCAGAGCAAGCATTATCTCTGTCTCGAGGGACTCCATCTCTTCCGCTTCGTCATCTTCAATGTGATCGTAGCCGAGCAGATGCAGGCTGCCGTGTACCACCATATGCGCCCAGTGGGCATCAAGCGGCTTTTGCTGCTCTTTCGCTTCCTGTTCAACCACCTGACGGCAGATGATCAGATCGCCCAATAGCGGCATCTCAATGCCCGGAGGCGCTTCAAACGGGAAAGAGAGCACGTTGGTCGGCTTATCTTTCCCGCGATAGGTCAGGTTAAGCTCATGGCTTTCTGCTTCATCCACCAGGCGAATCGTCACTTCTGATTCTTCCTGAAACTGAGGAATAACGGCATCCAGCCATTTCTGAAACTGTGCCTCATCTGGCATGCCGGAATTGTCTTCACAGGCCAGCTGTAAATCGAGGATCACCTGACTCATTTCTGTTCTTGCTCCTGCGCTTCGCGCTTACGTTCTGCGGCCAGTTCGGCCTTACGCTTCTGATCCGCCTCTTCCCAGGCTTCATAGGCGTTAACGATACGCGCGACCACCGGGTGGCGTACCACGTCTTCACTGTGGAAGAAGTTAAAGCTGATTTCGTCGACCTCGGCCAGCACCTCAATCGCGTGGCGCAGGCCTGATTTGGTGCTGCGCGGCAGGTCGATCTGGGTGACGTCACCGGTAATGACCGCTTTCGAGTTAAAGCCGATACGCGTCAGAAACATCTTCATCTGTTCGATGGTGGTGTTCTGGCTCTCATCGAGAATGATGAACGCATCGTTCAGCGTACGACCGCGCATGTAGGCGAGCGGGGCAACTTCGATAACGTTACGCTCAATGAGCTTCTCAACCTTCTCAAAGCCGAGCATCTCGAACAGCGCATCGTATAAAGGACGCAGATACGGGTCGACCTTTTGACTCAGATCGCCCGGCAGGAAGCCCAGCTTTTCGCCCGCTTCGACGGCAGGGCGGGTCAGCAGGATGCGACGTATCTCCTGGCGTTCCAGCGCATCTACCGCAGCGGCAACGGCCAGATAGGTTTTACCCGTACCCGCCGGACCCACGCCGAAGGTGATGTCGTGGTCGAGGATATTGGCGATGTACTGCGCCTGGTTTGGCGTACGCGGCTTAATGACGCCACGTTTGGTCTTGATATTGATTGCTTTACCGTAGTCCGGCAAGCTTTCCGCGCTTTGCTCAAGCACGCGCGCCTCTTTAATGGCGAGGTGGATCTGTTCCGGCTCGATATCCTGCGTTTCGCCGCGCATTGGGGCGGTATCAACATACAGGCTACGCAGAATGTCCGCAGCGGCGTTGACGCAGATAGGGCGTCCGGTAAGTTTGAAATGATTATCGCGACGATTGATTTCGATACCCAGACGTCGCTCCAGTTGTTTGATGTTGTCATCAAACGGCCCGCACAGGCTCAGCAGGCGAGCGTTGTCTGCTGGCTCAAGGCTAATTTCACGCGTATCTATATTCAAACTGTTCCTCTTTAATTGTTTAACTGACCCATTGCGATAGGGCGTAATAAAACGGTCATTACCGAAATTATTCACGCCACA
>CDYJ01033172.1_pt1 | contig 11845 bp, 11 predicted proteins | sample 557501 | NCBI WGS metagenome assembly CDYJ01 (sample SAMEA3182079, study PRJEB8094) | gut metagenome | biome: human; feature: gut; material: Stool; isolation source: human stools | place: Canada | collected 2012-11-20
GCTATTCATCGTAATTGAGAGATATCCTTTTAATGTTCAGCAAGCCTGTTAAAAGCACTTTATCTGAACCGCGTTTTGCCTAAATCCTGCTCAATATATACTCTCCCTGAGTTCTGAAATCCTCAAATTCCCCAATCTTAAAGCATTGATACATAGATGATGTCAGATAATGCGCAATCATCTCACCGCCAATATGGATCCGTTCCGGGTGTGGGTATGTCGCCTGTATAGCCCTTTGTTCATTCATCATTACAGGAATTGTCTGCAACAAATCCCCATCCAAGATTTGGCACTCAGGTTTTACTCCTGTTCCGTATTGTAATTGCTCTGATTCGAAATCATGGACTGAGCGATAGGCGAACGAAACGATATTTCCTGTTTCCTCGCAAATTGCGAACTGATAAACACTGGTTGTCACCGTTGAAGAAGAGGGAATTGCATGGTCATGCTTGTATTGTTTCCACAGCCTCCTTAGACAGGCCGATGTATGATAATTGAGATTTTGTATACCTGATACGACCATTCTGGTTGATGCTTCAAGCAACCAGGTGTTAGAAAATCCACCTGCCCCCGTTCCTGCTATGATGGTTCTTAGCTGGGGGATGTAACCTGCTTTGGAAACAAAAGATAACGGCTCCCCATTATCGGTGACGGCAAGGGTATCTGTTACAATCAGTGCTTGTGCTTCGTCTGTATAAAATATCAGTGATGACATATTTTCCTCATCCAGAAAAGACATTACATGAATCACAGAACAGGTCACTACAACCACGTGAAAGGGAGTCAGACCATTTTCCAGAGGTAAATATATTCTTGTGTTTGGACGCGTTGCGGTTCTCTGTAAAAAATATATAGCACAAACAAAAGTCCCCGCAGGGATAAATATAGTTATATGCGCTTTTTCTGCTGGCTTTTACAATTGAAAGTGACAGGTAAACGAAATGTGTTACAGGTTTCTTTTGCTTTTCGTTGGGTTCTGTATATGCGAATTTACCCTGTGTGTTATTTTTGCAATGGACTCAGGCTGTATTCAATCAATTAAGGTTTACTTCTGGCATTAAGATGTATCCGTTGCCTGTTTTTTAAGGGCACGGTTTGTGCCGGGAAATGAAAATCACATCTTAAGTTCTTCACTCAAAGGATTTGTGATGTTTATCACGTATGGTCCGGGTAACGTGTTGAGGTCAATGTATTGCATCGTGATGGTGTCGTTACATCTTTTACTTTCCTCCTGATTTGCATATTCACTCCCGGCAACCTGGTTGTTTGTTTTTTCTTCTTCCGGATTTATAGTGTAGGCATGAGGTGGCGTTTCAGGGCGACAGACTGTGAGGATAATCACTAACATTCATGCGCGTTATGGGCGTGTCAGCAAACTGGATGCAACAGAGCCGAAACTGAAATTTGAACCCGGATTTCTGTATGCTGAAATACCTTATATTAGCGGCATCCAGAATCGAAAACTGAGCCGATATGTACACTTTTATCTTATGGATAAAGCTATCCTGCAGGCCAGGGATTTAAAGCCTTTAGCCCGGGCATTTTTACGCTGGATAAGGTGGCTGGAGGATAACGGACTTGACCCTTTCAGCCCGGGAACGTTGAAATACCAAAGCCCTACATATGGCTTCAGGGAGTATCTTCTGGGGGCCGTAAGGCAGGGGCGCATCGCCTCATCCACCGCGGCGGTGTACATCAGCGTTATCCGACGGTTTTACGTATTTCTGGGCAAGTGTGGTGAGCTGGCTGCCAGCTCATTTTTTACGTTGGTCGAAAAAGTCGTTGACGGGCGACGCAAGGTGATAAGTTCGGATCTTGCCATCAGGATAACCAGCACAACAAAAAGGACAATCAACCCACTGAATGATGCAGAGGTTCATATCCTGGATGAGGCACTGAAATCTGAGTCCGGGTTGTTCAGTTTAATGATTGTGCTGATGAAAAATTGTGGGCTACGGCTGGATGAAATGCTGACCCTGCCGTCGTCACTCTTTACTGAAGAGTACCTTGCCAGTGTCCCTGTATCTGAGTTGACCATCAGGGGGCTTCATATTGGTCCGAGATGCGGAGTTCATACGAAGTTTGGGATGACGCGAGAACTCTTCATCACCAGACGATTGTACGAGCAGGTTCTGGATTATCTGGCGGATGAGGAGTATGAAAAGAAGATCCAAAAATGGCGTGCACGACAGGGTGGGGAAGGGCGGCACGAGCCTTTATTTTTAATGGCAAACGGGAAACGGATGTCTGAAAAAGCCTTTTACTCCCGCTGGTACAGTTTTCGCCATCGCCTGGCCCGGTCTGCTCCGGGAAATGTGTTCAGACATAAACCCCATGATTTGCGGGCAACGTTTGCGACCCATTTTTTACGCTCGGCACTGAGTTGCTATCCCGATCAGGCCGCAAATGCGCTGGGTACAGTAAAATACTGGATGGGCCATAAAAGCGAAAATACGACGATGAAATACATCGTCTTTCTTCAGCAAAACCAGATTTCTGATGCAGTCGCCGGGGTCATGGACGCATTGATTGACGGTGCTGCAGGTCGCGATGGAGCCATATATGAGCCGGAGTGAAACGCAGATAACGTGGATGGCCGAAAATGTGCTGTCATGGGAGACGGTCAGCGGACACATCACTCAGCGGGATCTGAACCGATATTATTTACTTGACGTTTATCTTCAGGCTCATTTTTCAGATTATGTGTTGCTCCCCGGATGGTTTAGTGAACATTCGCATCTTGCCCGCCCTGAAAAACGCGATTTTATTGCCTCTCTGAAACGATTTCTTCTGTCTTACCGTCCCGCCGGAAGGTTAACCATTTTCCGTTATCTCAATATGTTTTTTATATGGCAGTCAGTCAATCAGTATGACTATGGCACGGCTGAAGGCGTTGAAATGTATATTAAACATCTCATGAACGATATTCGTCGGCGAAAAATTTCAGTCAGGATGGCAAGACACTACTTGTCCGTGGTCAACCGGTTTTTGCTTACGGGCGGGCAGATTCAGAGGCGGTATGAATATGAATTCTTACCGAAAGGAACGTATCAGCAGCAGGGAAGGGATAGCTATACCAGGAATGAACTTTCCGAGATCCTGAGGCAGTTGTCATCCATGAATGAGTTCCTTGCGGGATGTATCCGGGAGCATATCGCTAAATCGGAAAAAGGGGTGCGGCATTTCTCACCGTCTTTGCTGGCACCTGTTTATGAAGCGTATTTCCGGTATCCGGGAGAGAACGGGGTCAGCAGGGCAGAGATCATCATCAGGGACGTTCTGGAAAATTACTTTCTTACTTCTTTTTTTCTGTTCTGTTACCACACATGGGGAAACACCTCTCAGGTTCTGGGTCTGACGCGGGATGATATACATCTGGATGAAAAGGGTATCAGCACTGATTATGTTTATAAGGGGAGAGCGAATAAGTATATACGTCTGACGATAGGTAAATCGGAGTATGTGACCAAACGTGCGGGCTATTACTGGTTTCTGTCTTTTATCAGGCTCAGGGACGACATCGTTAACTATCTGGTTTCCGCAGATAACTTCCCTCCGGTACAGGCGCTGTTTCTGAGTGAGCCGCAGGTGAAATTCCGTAAGCTTTATTCTCTTAATCCCAGTCATCTGACTAAATTTTCTAACTCTGAGGGGGCGTGGGCCACGATGCGGCAGCTTAATCCCTCGCTTCCATCAATTACCGTTTCTGGCTTGCGCAAAACGTCTGAGCAGTATACGGACAGAACATTAAAGAATGGTCTGATTACGGCGGAAAAAGCACAGCATAACTGGGGCACTTACAGGCGGAATTATGCTGCAGGTAACCCACAGGGGGCGAAGGAAAACTTCAGTGCTGCACTTGATACGCTTATGAATCAGGGGATTGCGACACGTGCGTTATCCGAGCGGGTAAAAGTTGCTGATGAGCTGGGGATCGATCTGCGTGGAAGCGATGAGGGTGTGGATCTTTTATTGAATGGCCTGGGATGTCGATCGCAGGAGCCGCCTACAGATATTGAATTGCGCTTTATAAAAAAGCAAAAACGATTTGGCCGGACACCAAAGGCTTGTGCGGATTTTTCTCATTGTGTCGAATGTTCAAAAAGTTGCGTTGTGGAAACGCTGGAGTCTGTATGGCTCCTGCTGTCATTCAGGCATGCTATCGAGTATGGAAAACCGTTGTACATCGGTTCGGTCAATGCTGTGGAGCGTTATGAAACGTTACTCCTGAAGATTGATTTACGGCTTGGGCTGGTAGATGAGGCGACCCTGAAAAAAGCGCGCGTTAAACTTCAGCGAGAAGGTGTGGCTCCGGTATGGCAGATTTGAAGAAAAAAGAGGTAAGCCGTAGTCGAATGGCGGAGTTTCCTGCCGGAACGCCGCTTCGTTCAGGGGATGAGTTTCCGACTGAGGATATCATCTGTGAGGCACTAGAAAACAAAAGCTTTGAACGTCTGAATAACTGCCTGGTTATCGCCAGCTCAGATGAACATGATATGCGTTTTATCAATGAGGAGACGCTGAATATTTATTTCAGGGATGATGTCTGGACCAATCGCTATGTCAGAACCCATATTGGTGAAACGTTAAGAACCGTTAATTTTTCAGGCATACGGGATCCTGAACTGCGTCTTGAAGCCAAAATCATCTCAGCCAGCCTGCTCTGGATTGTCGGCAGGACCGCGAAGACGCAGTCACTGATCCGGAAATGTGCAAACATTGTGGCGGGAGCCCGTATTATTGAGTCTATGGGGTATCGCAGTCTGTTTCAGCTTCGTTTTCCGCTTGTCCGGAATGCTTTCATTGTAAAGATGAAGGAGGAGGATGAGCACGGCAGGAAGCGTTCTGAAAGAACATTACGTAATTACTTTATGGACCTGGCGGATATCTCGCTGACAGGTCATACCCGTCTTCGAAAATACGGTTACTTTCCTGATATTAGCTTCGACAGTTACAACAGTGTGGATGATTCAAACCAGACATATTGTATGCCTTTCAGTCTTATGATGTCTGTCTGGGAAGGGCTGATTACTGAACTGGATGCTGAAATCAGTGATTTCGATTTTGACGGGTTTTCCCGGCTGTGCGCTATCATAAACGGTTTTTATGATTCGCCTTACTATACGTCGATGCTGGAAGCCCGTAAAAGAGGGACAGCAAAAAGCATACCGGATTACCGGGCCGCGTATTACTACAATATTGTTGCCGGGGAAATTCGGGCGCTTTTCGCGACACTTGGCCCCGGGATGCAGGGCTGGTTCTCGGTACATAAAAATAAGCGCTGGAGATCTGATTTTATTGGCGTTGATCACATAAAGCTGAACACCTGGCATTTTGAGCTGACGTTAAAAGTCATGAATGTGATACAGGCCATGTCGGGGATGAGACACAGCGAAGTGCTTGGCGTGATGCACGGTTCACTGATTTATGATGGTGATATCCTGGGACTTCGTTCGGTGTTGCATAAGTTCGCCCCGGAAGGTGGAAGTCACGAAGACTGGGTTGTTTGTCGCTATGTGGAAAAGCCTTTTCAGCATTTACGCAGAATTAATCAAATCATGACAGGCCTGGACGGGAAGACGCTGGACAATGTTCCATTGTCTTTAAATATCAGGTCGTGGTTCTCGGAGCAAAAACTCTCTTTTATGGGGACGCAGCGCCAGACTGAGTGGGCAAAGAAATTTGTGAAAAGACACCATCTGTTCATCCGACGTGACCATATTGATGAGTTCAGGCTTTTAAATCCAAACATACGTGATGATGAACGCGTTGCGATGGAGATTCGGGAGGGGGCTTTCTGGCCATTGCGAACCCATCAGTTTCGCCGTTCACTTGCTGTACACCTCAGGCGTCTTGATCTGATTTCTACTAATGATCTTATCCGGCAGTTTAAGCACTTAATCAGAGGCATGACGGAGTGGTATATGTCCGGTGCACTCAACGCTTCGCATTTTAGCCGGGCGATCCCTCAGGCATTCGCTGCCGAGATTGAAAGGGTTGATACCGAACTCTCAGCTTCCAGGGCTGTTTCTTATCAGCATGAAGGCCTGCTTTATGGCGAAGGCGGGAAGTTACTGATGTCCCAGAGAGGTGGGCACTTACATCAGATGACGTTTCCTACACTGAAAAAAGCGATGAGCATGGCTAAACGAGGCGGGCAAAAACTGGTATCTCTTGGAAACGGTTTTTATTGCATGAATGGCCATGACTGCGAGTTTAAGGCGGTTGTTCAGTCAGCGTCCTGCAATCCGGGATGTGAGAACATGCTGGCCGGAGCTGATTCTGTTCCCGTGTGGAAACGCAGGATGGCTCATTATGACAACCTTCTGGAGATTGCCGTGCGAAATAATGCTCCTCAGGCTGACAGGGATTTTCTGATGCTTGAGAGAGATTTTTATGCAGATGCTGTCCGCTTTTTTGAAAAGGATGAATAGAGCATGACGAACGAACAGTCGGGGGTTAAAAAAACACAGGCAAGAGCAGAGCAGGCCCTGAGGGAACTGATGTTATCAGGGGAGCGTATCAGCCAGTATGCTGTGGAAAAACGAGCGGGGCTGGCAAACGGCACCCTGAATTATAACTGTCCTGAGTACAGGCAGGTCAGGGAGGCTATCCGCAGTCTGAAAAAAACGTGCCAGGGCACCGCGCCGGTTGATGAGCAGGGCATTGAGCAGCAGATCAAGCTGAAAGAAAAGTATCGCCGTCAGAGAAATGAGCTGAGGGAAGAAATCAAAAAGATGATGGCTGAAAATGTAGAGCTGTTACATAACCTTATACTTTTACAGCAGTATGTCAGGGAGCTTGAACGCAACACCGGGAGGGAGAAAGGGGACGTCATTCCGTTCTCGGGTGGTGTCAGGGACTGAGGCTATACTGAACGGAAGGACGCGAGGTGAATCGCCACGCGTTTAACAGACACCTCAGAGTCATTTATGGACTGACCCCGCCCCGGTAGACGATCCTGCCCTATAGTTTGAGCATAGGAGGAGCGTATGGGCACACCACGATTTACACCTGAATTTAAGGAAGAAGCCGTCCGTCAGATAACAGAACGCGGTTATTCCGTTGCCGAAGTATCCGACCGTCTGGGCGTTTCTGCACACAGCCTCTACAAGTGGCTACGGGCTATCAAACCTGATAACAGCGAACAGCATGCCCGGGATTTACTGGAAGCCAAAAGCGAGATCCTGAAACTCCGGGCGCAGCTAAAACGCACCGAAGAAGAACGGGATATCCTGAAAAAGGCCGCGCGGTACTTTGCAAGGGAGCCCGACTGAAGTACCGCTTTATCAATGAACACCGCACTGTATGGGGTGTGATGACGATGTGTCGGGTACTGAATGTCGCCCGGGCCGGGTTCTATGCGTGGCTGCACAACCCGGTCTCGGCGCGTGATAAAGATAACCAGCGTCTGCTGATGCTTATCCGCGACTCATATTCACTGAGCGGAGGCGTATACGGTTACCGGCGGGTTCATGGCGACCTGAACGAAATCGGGGAAACCTGCGGCAAAAACCGGGTGGGTCGTATTATGCAACAAAACCGGATCAAAGCCGTACGCGGCTATAAAGCGCCGCGTCGTATCGCCGGCCGGCCTTCAGTGGTTGCCCCTAATCGCGTGCAACGGCAGTTTACTGTTGTCCGGGCCAATCAGGTCTGGGTCACAGATATTACTTATATCCGCACCTGGCAGGGCTGGCTGTATCTGGCGGTGGTTATCGATCTCTTCGCCCGTAATGTGGTCGGCTGGTCGATGAAGCCCACTCTCTCACGCGAACTGGCACTCGACGCGCTGATGATGGCCGTCTGGCGGCGAAAACCGGACGGCGAGGTCATCGTGCACTCAGACCAGGGCAGCCAGTACGGCAGTGACGACTGGCAGCGCTTCTGCCGGGCTAATAACCTGGCCCCGAGCATGAGCAGGCGTGGCAACTGCTGGGATAATGCGGTGGCCGAATCGTTCTTCAGTTCGCTGAAAAAAGAGCGGATCAGAAAACGCATCTATAAAACCCGGGATCTGGCCCGGGCCGATATCTTCGATTACATTGAAGTGTTCTACAACCGGGCCCGGCGCCACAGTCACCTCGGCGGCCTCAGTCCGGAGGCCTTCGAACAGGCCTCATCGTGAGGACAGAATTTGTCTACGGGCGTGGGGTCAGTCCACTAGGGTTACCTAATTCACCTATGTCTACTTCTGGCACAATGCAGAAATGAGATAGATTTACTTTATCCGCTTCTCGCTCAAAGCTGTCCGTAATCCCCTGCCTGCTTAAAAAAACCGGATTAACGTGTGATGTTTTTACGTTTTCCAGGCAGCCTTCATCGGTAAGTACCTGTCTTACAGACTTCAATGCACTTAGTTAAGAAACATCCTAATCGTCCTTTCGCCGATCGCGAGATCTGTTATGGCAGCTAAACTCGATTGATACCCCAATCCGCCGGGCAGCATTTCCTTTCCGCACGCAAGAAGGAGAAGATCATGAAAGCAGTAATTTACAACGGTCCTTATGATGTAAAAGTAAAAGACGTACCGGATGCGAAAATTGTCCGCCCCACGGATGTACTCGTCCGCATCACCACCACCAACATTTGTGGGTCGGACTTGCACATGTATGAGGGCCGGACCAGCTTTGAACAGGGACGGATTCTGGGTCACGAAAACCTGGGTGAAGTGGTCGAAATTGGCTCAGGCGTTGAACGTATTAAGGTGGGCGACTATGTTTGTCTGCCGTTTAACGTGGGATGTGGTTTTTGCGAAAACTGTGAAAAAGGTCTGACCGGCTTTTGTCTCACTACCAATCCGGGTTCGGCAGGCGCAGCTTATGGTTTTGCTGAAATGGGTCCCTGGGAGGGGGGGCAGGCGGAACTGCTTCGGGTGCCATTTGCCGACTTTAACTGCCTTGTTCTTCCCCCTGATGCGGCAGAAAAAGAAGATGATTATGTGATGCTCTCTGACATTTTTCCTACCGGCTGGCATGCAACAGAACTTGCCGGATTGAAGCCTGGTGAAAGCGTGGCCATTTATGGCGCGGGGCCGGTCGGTTTGATGGCAGCTCATTCGGCGATCATTAAAGGTGCTTCACAGGTGTTTGTGGTTGATACGCACACAGACCGGTTGGCTCTGGCTGAAAAAATGGGGGCGACGGGCATCAATGCTACTGGCGATGAAGCTGTACAAAAAATTCTCGACCTGACGGATGGACGCGGTACGGATTGTGGCTGCGAATGTGTTGGCTATCAGTGCTGTAACAAACATGGCCATGAAGATAACTCTGTCACCATGAACAGTCTTGTTGCGTCGACGAAAGCAACCGGGGGAATTGGTGTGGTTGGCGTCTTTATTCCTCAGGATCCGGGGGCTGAATCGGAGCTTGCCAGAGAGGGTAAGATGCCATTTGATTTTGGGAGTTTCTGGTTTAAAGGACAGGCAATCCGTACCGGCCAGGCGAACGTTAAGGCCTATAACCGTCAGCTGTCTCGCCTCATCCATCACGATAAAGCCAGTCCGGGCAAAATAATTTCTCATCGTCTTTCGCTTGAAGAGGCTCCTGCCGGATATAAGCACTTCGATGAGCGGGATGAAGGATGGACGAAGGTTATCCTTAAGCCTTAAATAGAGTTATCCGGTATGAGAAAGCAAAAACCGGGAAAGAATGTATGACTTTTGACAGGGTGCAATAAAATATCCTGTCAGGGCGTTATTATTCATACTTTCAGCTGCCAGGTGATGCTGCCAACTTACTGATTTAGTGTATGATGGTGTTTTTGAGGTGCTCCAGTGGCTTCTGTTTCTATCAGCTGTCCCTCCTGTTCAGCTACTGACGGGGTGGTGCGTAACGGCAAAAGCACCGCCGGACATCAGCGCTATCTCTGCTCTCACTGCCGTAAAACATGGCAACTGCAGTTCACTTACACCGCTTCTCAACCCGGTACGCACCAGAAAATCATTGATATGGCCATGAATGGCGTTGGATGCCGGGCAACCGCCCGCATTATGGGCGTTGGCCTCAACACGATTTTCCGCCATTTAAAAAACTCAGGCCGCAGTCGGTAACCTCGCGCATACAGCCGGGCAGTGACGTCATCGTCTGCGCGGAAATGGACGAACAGTGGGGATACGTCGGGGCTAAATCGCGCCAGCGCTGGCTGTTTTACGCGTATGACAGGCTCCGGAAGACGGTTGTTGCGCACGTATTCGGTGAACGCACTATGGCGACGCTGGGGCGTCTTATGAGCCTGCTGTCACCCTTTGACGTGGTGATATGGATGACGGATGGCTGGCCGCTGTATGAATCCCGCCTGAAGGGAAAGCTGCACGTAATCAGCAAGCGATATACGCAGCGAATTGAGCGGCATAACCTGAATCTGAGGCAGCACCTGGCACGGCTGGGACGGAAGTCGCTGTCGTTCTCAAAATCGGTGGAGCTGCATGACAAAGTCATCGGGCATTATCTGAACATAAAACACTATCAATAAGTTGGAGTCATTACCCTTTTTTCAACTTCTGATGGATGCGAGTGATTGAACTCATACATTAATGTTTTCCCACGAAGTCTTTTTTTCAGGTAAGCCTTCGCACATATCGGTAAATAGCTTGCCTGCTTTTATTTTTTCTGTCATCGACATGTTCATTTTTAACATTCCGTCCTGATAAGTTGGTCGGATAAGGCGCTCGCGCCGTATCCGACATTAATTTCTTAAGCGACTTCATTCACCTGGCGACGCAGCAGAGAAAGTGGGCCGGGGCCGCTAAGCGTGAACACGGAAATTAAGGTGAAGCCCAGCGCCACCAGACCCAGCACCAGGTAAGCGCCCTGGAAACCGATGCTTTCATACATATTGCCCGCCAGAATAGACATAAAAATCATCGCCAGTTGCTTAAAGAAGCAGAAACAGACCAGATAAATCGTCGCTGAAAAACGCACTTCAAACTGGCTGGTAATATATTTAAAGCAGCCCACCAGCAGGAACGGTACTTCAAACATATGCAGCGTTTTCAGAATAACCACTTCCAGTGCTGAGGTAGCGAACGATGAGCCAATAATACGTACTGACATAATAGTGCCAGCCAGCAGCAGGGCGTTTTTCCCACCGATGCGATTAATGATCAGTGGCGCAAAAAACATAATCGAGGCGTTAAGTAATTCGCCCATTGTCGTTACGTAGCCAAATACCCGCGTACCCTGTTCACCGGTAGCAAAGAACGAAGTAAAGAAATTAGCAAACTGTTGGTCAAAAACATCGTAGGTGCAGGAAACGCCAATAACATACAGTGACAAAAACCACAGTTTTGGCTGTCTGAACAGTTCCAGCGCCAGCTTAAGGCTAAATGCCGAATGGTTGGCACCTACCGCATTGGCAACCGTGGCAGAAGAGGGCGCATCCGTTTTGGCGAAAAAGAGTAAAACGGCGAGGATGAATGCACAGCCAGAACCCAGCCAGAAAACAAACTGATTATTGATGGTGAACATGATGCCGACAATCGAGGCACACAGCGCCCAGCCAACACAGCCAAACATCCGCGCGCGACCATATTCGAAATTACTGCGACGGCTGACTTTCTCGATAAATGCCTCTACTGCTGGCGCACCGGCGTTAAAACAAAAGCCTAGATAAATACCACCAACAATCGATCCTACTAAAATGTTGTATTGTAACAGTGGCCCGAAGATAAAAATAAAGAACGGCGCAAACATCACTAACATGCCGGTAATAATCCACAGCAGGTATTTGCGCAGCCCGAGTTTGTCAGAAAGCAGACCAAACAGCGGTTGGAATAATAGCGAGAACAGAGAAATAGCGGCAAAAATAATACCCGTATCACTTTTGCTGATATGGTTGATGT
>CDYJ01029822.1_pt1 | contig 11766 bp, 9 predicted proteins | sample 557501 | NCBI WGS metagenome assembly CDYJ01 (sample SAMEA3182079, study PRJEB8094) | gut metagenome | biome: human; feature: gut; material: Stool; isolation source: human stools | place: Canada | collected 2012-11-20
TATTTACATTGGTAACCTGAACTATCGGGTTAGAGAATCAGACTTACAACAGGTTTTGGAAGAGTACGGTACGGTTGAATCAGTTAAATTGATCATTGACCGCGATACTCGTCGTTCTAAAGGCTTTGCTTTTGCAGAACTTCCTAACGAAAACGAAGCAAGAAACGCTATCGAAGAATTAAACGGCGCTGAATACGAAGGTCGCCAGATGGTTGTAAAAGAAGCAACACCGAGACGCTAATAAATAATAGCATCAAAGTATACGAACGGGGATATGGACAAGATTCTGTATCCCCGTTCTTCGTTTATTCCTTTTTAATTGTTACGTTTGTACTTAAATTTGTAATAGATGAAAAGTCTTTTAAATATTTCTTGTTTGCGCATTAGTTTGTGTCTCCTGTTCTGTTTGGCGGGTACTTCATTTATCTACACACTTTATGCCCAGATTCCGGACCGCGTTTTCAAGACGGATTTCCAGATAGATCCGGAAAAGAAAGGGGAACTTTCGGTCGAATTTGATAATCTGAGTTTCTTTAAGGATGATGAGTATACCGGTTCGTTTATGAAAGGCTATACATTGCCGGGACTTTGGTTGCAGGCAAAGGCTGTCTATTATCCGTTGGAAATGCTGAAACTCGAAGCAGGTGTTCATTTGCAACGTTTTTGGGGGGCGAATCGCTATCCGAATATGGCTTATCAGGATATTGCGCATTGGAAAGGTGATCAGTATCAGAAAGGTTTTCATGCACTTCCTTGGTTCCGGGCGCAGGTGGCCTTGTCTGATCATGTGAATATCGTGCTGGGCGATTTGTATGGGGCGGCCAATCATAATCTGATAGAGCCATTGTACAATCCGGAATTGAATATGGTCGCCGATCCGGAGATGGGATTGCAATTGTTGTATAATTCCTGCCGGTTCGATTTGGATGTGTGGGTGAATTGGGAAAGTTTTATCTTCAGGGAAGATATCCATCAGGAGGCTTTTACGGTTGGTTTGTCTACCCGTTTCAAGTTTAACGATCCGGATTCGCGTTTTCATTTTTATGCTCCTTTGCAAGTTTTGGCCCAGCACAGAGGAGGAGAGATTGATACGATCCTGACCAATTCTGTCCAGACATTGATGAACGGTGCTGTCGGAATTGGGGGAGTGTGGAACACGGGGCATAAGATATTCAAGAGTGTAAATGTGGAACTGGATGTTGCCGGCTATTATCAGCAGGCCGGTAAGTTGTGGTCTTTCGATAACGGCTATGGTGTGTATGCACGTGCATCTGCCGATATTTACGATTTCCGTGTGAAGACTTCCTATTGGAGGTGTCATCAGTTTATTTCCATGTTCGGCAGTCCGTTTTATGGAGCTGTCTCGACATCCGATGAAGGTCTTACCTTCGATGATCCTTCTTGTGTTTACTTTGGCTTAGAGTATTCGCGTGAATTGGCAAAAGGTTTTTCGCTTGGCATTGATTTGGATATCTATGAGCATTTGCCTGTCGTGTTTCGCGGTACGGAGCAGAATGGCTATAAATCATTTGCCAAAACCAGTTTCTCTGCCGGGATTTATCTGAGGGTAACCCCGTCTTTCCTGATAAAGAAATTCTAGTAGTTAACAGTTATTCTGTTTTCTGTTCGGGCGGAACAGGGTGAAAAGCAGGGCTGCAATGATAACCCAGTTCGTGACAATCATTGTCGTGAACAGGTCGATTAGCTGCGGTAGCTGCTTTCTTGTGCAGTCGGATAATTCGTTCAGAGAACCGCTGAAGTTTCCATATAATCCCCAAATCATAATCGCTTGTATTATGAGTAAGGCGATAGCCAATCCGGCACAGATATATTTTGTGAAATTATTCATGTTTTTAAAGTATTATCTACAAAAGTATAAAAAATACCATTGTCTTGCATTTTATTAAAGGAGAATGTCTGTAAACAAGCAAAGTTTGTAAAAATATTATTATTTTTGTGGGTGAAATGTTAATTGAATGGTCTTAAATCGCTGGTAGTATGTTCGATATTTCTTTATTGTATGAACTGAAGAAAGGGAATAGAGAAGCCTTTAATGGTGTTTTCCGTTACTATTATCCCCGGATAATGGCTTATACTGCTTCTATGGTTGAGCAAAAAGCAGCGGAGGATATTGTTCAGGATGTTTTTCTGTATGTTTGGGAAAATCGTGAAAAGCTATATGTCAGTGATGGTTTCCATTCTTATCTTTTTCAATCCGCTTATACTCGTTGTCTGGACTATTTCAAGAAAAACCTCTCGATTGAAAAATACCATTCTCATACTTACGAGAAGTATTTGGAAGATTATCAAAATCTATTGAAAGGTGATGATTCTGTTATAGAGGAGCTTTCCGTTAAGGATTTTTATCGCCATTTGTATGAATTACTGGAGCACCTGCCAGCGCAGCGTCGTGAAGTTTTCATCCTTACTTATATAAAAGGGCTGACGGCTAAAGAAGTTGCGGAGCAGACCCAGATGCCGCAACGTACGGTGGAGAGTCATTTGTATTTGGCGCTCCGGTTTTTAAAGGGACATATGTCCAGAAATGATTATTATATGCTTTGTGCCGTTTTTCTTTCGCATGGCACATACGCTTGATAAATTAAGATGAACGAAAAAATCATTTTAGCTCAGTAGTTTTTCGTTGCTGGTCGTTTTGCCTAATATAACAAGGTGAAAATGGAGTTTAATTACGCACTTTTAGTAAAATATTTGATTGGCAGCCTTTCCTCGGAAGAAATGGAAGAAGTGATGAGGTGGCGTGATTTGTCGGCTGAGAATGAAACTGTTTTTTCTGAAGTGTTACGTTTGCGTCTTTCGTGGAATACAGCAAAGTATGCGGATAACGAGCGGATAGATATGGCTTTGGAAAAGGTAAATGCCCGGATTAACCGGGCAAGGCGTTACCGGATTGCCCGGTCTTTGTTGAAATATGCAGCTGTTATCTTGCTGCTTGTTTCGTTTTCAGCTGTCGGATGGAATTATTTTAAGCCGGAAACTTATATGACTATCGCTTTAGGAGATAGTGAAGGCGTAAAAAAAGTAACGCTGGATGATGGTTCGATAGTTTGGTTAAGGGGAAATTCCGTATTGAAAATACCGCAGTCATTCAGTGCCGTCAACCGGACGGTCTCCTTGCAAGGAGAAGCATTCTTTGCGATGTCAAAGAATGCTTCTCCTTGCAAGGAGAAGCATTCTTTGCGATGTCAAAGAATGCTAATTCACTATTTATCGTTGCTACCGATTATGTGAAAGTAGAGGTACATGGAACTTCTTTTCATGTTAATGTTAATGCTGGAAATAAGTCTGTAGAAACCGTTTTAGTAAGAGGATGTATCAGCTTGCATGCCTTGAACGGAAAGAAAATCTTAGAAATGAATCCGGGAGAACGTGTTGCCTATTCCTGGGATGAAAATACCTGTTTTACGGATCATGTCGATGTGAATGTCTGTGCTGTATGGCGGTTTAACCAACTGGTTTTTGAGAATACTACACTTCGTGAAATCGCCAATCAATTATCAATCAAATATAATGTAAATGTAAACATCGAGTCGTCGAGGCTGGCTCAACGCAGGTTTCGTTGCGTGATCAATGAAGACGAGCGCTTGCCGGATGTTTTGGAGCAGCTTTGCTATTTGGCGCCGATTACCTATCGAATTGAGAGTTCCGAAATTTATATATCTGAAAAACAAACAAAAAAATGAATGTCTATGGGAAATTGAAATGTAATCTGAGGTAAACAGTTCCGTAATATCGGGGATATTCCTTTGCAGCGGTTAATTAAAAAAATGCTGTCCGGTATGGGAAGTGTTATTGGCGGGTACGGGTGTATCCGGTAAAAAGTTAACTGTTTTTTATAGTACTAACAAAAACGAATCACATGGTATGAATAAAAAAGTATCTATTGCGACATTATCAGCATTTTTAGTCGCAACATCGCCTGCGATGGCGGTAAATGAAGCGAATACTTTGTATGTGAATCTGGAATTGTCTTTGAACAGGACAACTGTAGGTATGATCATACAAAGTATCAGCGAGCAAACGGGCTATGAATTTTCTTATGATGAATCTATTTTAAGTAAAGAAATTTCAAAAGTATCCGTCCGTGTAAAAAATGAACACATCGAAAGTGTTTTAAAGAAAGTCTTTAAGAATACGGATATTTCTTATCGGATAGTCGATAATCGGATTTTCCTACAAGATAACGCAAAGACAGAAAATGTGTCTTTTGCAAGTGTTCAACAAGTCAAGAGAACGATCAGAGGTACGGTTGTCGATAATACCGGTCTTCCTGTTATCGGGGCAAATGTCATAGTGAAAGGAAGTGCTGGTGTTGGTACGGTGACAAATGTCGACGGTGATTTTACATTGGAGGGAATTGAAGACGGTGCGACATTGATGATTTCCTATATTGGTTATGTAGATCAGGAGGTTGCTGTAGCGAAAGGAAAAAACGATTATAAAATCACAATTCACGAAGATACACAGAATTTGGATGAGGTGGTTGTTGTCGGTTATGGAACACAAACGAAAGTAAACCTGACAGGAGCGGTAAGCACAATTGGTAAAGATGAATTGATCAACCGGCCGGTGACGAATGTATCTTCTGCTCTCCAGGGATTGACTCCGGGGGTTACGATAACATCTGGAACAGGGCAGCCTGGTAGTGACGGGGCAACTATACGTGTTCGTGGAGTCGGAACCTTGAACAATGCTAACCCTTATATTCTGGTGGATGGGATAGAAACTGGAACTTTCGATTCGATCGATCCTAACGATATCGAATCGATTTCGGTTTTGAAAGATGCCGCTTCGGCTGCTATTTATGGTTCTAAAGCTGCCAATGGGGTAATCTTGGTTACGACCAAGCGAGGGAAAGCCGGAAAAGCAACAGTCTCTTATAATGGTAATGTTAGTTTTTCGAATGTATCGACTTTGATTGATCGCTTAAGTTCTTATGATTATGCCCGTCTTTATAATCAGTTATTGACACAGGATGGGGCGTCTCCTCGTTTTACAGACGAAGATCTCCGTTTATTTCAGGATGGAACGGATCCTTATGGGCATCCGAATACAGTTTGGACAGACTATATTTATCGGACCGGTTTTATGCATAAACATAGCCTCAATGTCAGTGGTGGGTCGGAAGATGTGAAATATATGGCTTCTGCAGGTTTCTTAGGGCAGGAAGGCACATTGAGGAATTCGGATCGTCAACAATTTAATTTGCGAACGAATCTGGATATCAAATTGTCGGATAAATTTACCATGAGGACTAACATGGCTTTTATTCATAACGACTATTCCGAACCGAATGCGTCTTATGGAGGCGGTTCTACTCAATTGATACGTCAAGCGGACCGTATAGCCCCTTGGATTCCATATAAGAAGGAAGATGGTTCTTACGGTTCGATCTCAGATGGAAATCCTGCCGCTTGGGTCGATATTAATAGTCGGAAATATCATTTGTTGCAAAACTTCTCTGGAATACTGGCCTTTGACTATCATATTATAGACGGTCTGACATTCACATTACAAGGAGCTTATGTAACGAATATAAAGGAAACAAAAGATTATCGTAAGGAATGTTGGTATGACGATGTGAATTATCATGGACCTGATCAATTGGGTGAAACGATTTCGAGATGGAGCCGTTATACGTTGGATGCATTGTTGAATTATGACAAGACTTTTAACCAAGATCATCATTTCAAGGCAATGGTTGGTTATAAGATCGAGAAGTATGATTATCGGAATTTATACGCTTTCCGCAAAAGTTTCCCGAATAGTGAAGTGACCGATTTGAACGGTGGCGATTCTTCGACACAAACGAACAGTGGTTATTCCCGTGAACTGGCTTTGTTATCTTATTTCGGACGTCTCAATTATGACTATAAAGGCAAGTATCTTTTGGAAGCCAATTTCCGCGCCGATGCTTCTTCTCGCTTTGCAAAAGGCTATCGTTGGGGATATTTTCCTTCTTTCTCTGCTGGATGGCGCATTTCCGAAGAAGATTTTATGGAAAACACGCATGGCTGGTTGCAGTCACTGAAACTTAGAGGATCTTGGGGGTTGCTCGGAAACCAGGATGCCGTATCGGATGAATATTATCCTTATTTACCTACGTTATATATAGGAAAGAATTTCCCGTTTGGCGGCTCTGTTCATCAAGGTATTACGGTTGTAAGCCATAAGGTGACGACTATTTCCTGGGAAAATTCGACAAACTGGGGAATCGGCTTTGATGCAAATTTCTTGAACGAGTTTATGCTGAGTGCCGAATATTATAATCGTAAGACCTCTGACATCATTATGGATATTCCTGTTTCTGATACGTTTGGTATATCGGGGACGTATCAGGACAATAAAGGCTCTTTACGGAACAGTGGTGTGGAAGCAAGCTTTGCTTGGAATCATTCCTTCAATAAGGATTGGAGAATGGGAATCAATGCGAATTTCTCCTATAATAAGAATGAGTTGTTGGATTTGGCTGGGGTCAATGAGATTATCGATGGCTATATGATTAATCGAATCGGAGAGCCCTATCAATCTTTTTATGTATATGAAGTAGATGGGTTGTTCAAAAGCGACGAGGAGGCTGCCGCTTACGAAAAACAGTATGGCAATCCATGGTCTTTGCCTTTCAAAGGCGGCGATTTTCGGATTAAAGATGCGGATGGAGATGGAAAGTTGACAGATAAAGACCGGGTGGTGAAAGGCACGCAACAGCCTAAAACGACTTTTGGTTTGACACTGAGTGCTGGTTGGAAAAATTTTGACTTGTCGGTATTTATGCAGGGTGTGACTGGAACAAACCGTTATTTCTCAAGAGATGTCGTCGGTTCATTTATCGGGGATACTTCACATCCGAGTACGAATTGGTTGGATGCCTGGACTCCTGAAAATACAAATGCGGAATGGCCGCGTCTGTTCCTAGAGGAAAACTCGATCAGTTCTCCTCAGCGCGTGAATTCATCTTTTTGGTGTATGAACACGAATTACCTGCGTATTAAGAACGTCAATTTGGGTTATACGTTGCCGAAGAGTTGGACGAATAAGTTAGGAATAGCCAATGCGAAGATTTATTATACAGGCGAAAATCTGTTTACATTCGACAGTTTGCCGTTCAATGCTGATCCGGAGTCGCCGTCGGGAAACTTGGATGTTTATCCTATTAGCAGAAGCCATTCATTCGGTATTAATGTAACTTTTTAAATGAATTATATATGAAACTGAAAAATATATTAGGTCTTGCTGTTTGCTTGGTCGGGACAGGTATCTTTACTTCTTGTGATGATTTTTTTGATTTGAATCCGAAAGATCAGTTGACGACAAACACATTCTGGAACACGTCCGAGGATGTCGATGCAGCAGTAACCGCTGCCTACAATTGGTGGGTCAATAACTATGTTGGATCGAAGTTTATCTTCTACGAAGACAGCTATTCGGATATCGGCTTCAATTATACGAATGCTTCTAACATGAGAAACATGGGCAGAGGTAGCGTTTCTCCTACTGCGGCTCCGAATTATTGGAGGCAGTATGAAACGATACGTCGTTGTAATTTCGTAATTGAAAATATCGATTTGGTTCCGGCTTCAGCCATGACAGAAACGGAGAAGAATGATTTTCTGGCGCAAGTACGGGCAATTAGGGGATATAGTCATGCTTATTTGGCAACTTGGTATGGGGATGCTGTTATTATGGATTTTGTACCAGCAACGGCTGATGATGCTAAACTGCCGCGTGAACCAGAAGCAAAGGTGAAGGAGCATGCTATGAACGACTTGATGTGGAGTGCCGAACATATAGCGGAGAAACCGGCAGAAAAAGGACGCATTGCCAAAGGAACGGTCCTCTCGATGATCGCCCGCTTCAATTTGTTGTGGGGCAACTATACGGAGGCTTTGGATGCTGCCAATAAAGTAATAGCTCTGAATCAGTATGAATTAGATCCTGATTTTCTGAATATGTTTTCTATGGCCGGACAGAATTCAAAAGAAATTATTTGTACTTATGAACATGTCCAAACGACTTATGCTTATGGTGATGTGATCCGTTTCTATAATAATTCGGATGGTGGCTGGGCTTCTTTTGTGCCGACTCAAAACATGGTTGATATGTTTGAAATGGCAGATGGCAAGTTGATCGATGAAGCTGGTTCCGGTTATGACCCGGTCCATCCGTTTTTCAATCGTGATCCACGATTGAAAAATACGGTTATTTATTCCGGATTGGATTGGGTGGGGCGTAATAATGTATCCCGGGTTTTCAATACGCTCGACAAGACGCTGCCGAACGGCTCTTCGAATAAAGATTATTATACGGCGGCGGATAATGCTTCCCATACCGGTATGTTGTGGGCTAAGTATTTGTATCCCAACCAGGGACAATATTCAGCTGCAATGAATGACGATGCCTTGTGCCCGATTATCTTCCGGTATGCAGAAATATTGTTGACAAAAGCCGAATGTTTGGTCGAACTGAATCAGGATTTGCAGGAAGCTATGAACATCATCGACCGGTTACGTTTGCGCGGAGGTCATATCGCTGTTGACCGTTCTAAATATGATACACAGGCCAAAGTACGTGAACTGGTAAGGAGAGAACGTACGATAGAATTGGCTGGTGAAGGTTTCCGTTTTGAAGATATCGTTCGCTGGGACGAGTATGACCAGAGCGGAGCCAAAACCGGAAAGAAGGTGGCAGAGACTGTTATGCCGGGTGACTTGTATCGTTTGTGTGGTACTGTCGACTATGATGAACCGGATCCGGACCGTCGCGCCGTGATCGATGTGAATGCTTCTCGTGAAGACCGTTTGGTTGAAGTTCGTTATTTTGACAAGAAGCAATTCCATCTGCCTATTATGCAGGCGGAAATGGATGCGAACCCTCAATTGGTTCAGAACGATGGTTATTAATAGATGCAATAAAACTTATTTACAATGAAGTATATTAAAAAATTGATATATGTCCTTTTACTCACAGTTGCCACTCAGGTGGCAACTGCGCAGATAAAGATCCTTTACGGGCCTTATCTGCAGAATGTAAAAGAGAATGAGGCAACTATTGTCTGGGTAGCGGATAAACCGTCTATCGGCTGGGTAGAGTTGGCTCCGAATGACGGAACTCATTATTATGGAGAAGAACGGCCTAAGTATTTCGATACAACTAATGGGGTTAAAAATACCTCCTTGCTGCATGCCGTGAAGGTAAAAGCGTTGACTCCCGGAACAACCTATCGTTATCGTATTTATTCTCAGGAAGTGTTGTCGCATGAAGGGATTAATGTCATATACGGACGTGTGGCAGCATCGGATGTTTACAAAAAGAATGCTTTGACGTTTACAACGTGCGATCCAAATAAAAAAGAAACCTCTTTTGTCATGATCAATGATATTCACGGACGTGAAAACATCATTACGAAACTGCTGAATAATGCGAACTACAAGGATAAAGACTTGATTATTTTCAATGGGGATATGGTTTCGGAATTTAAGGACGAACAAACAATCTTTAATGGATTCATGAAAGAAAGCATCGATTTGTTCGCTTCGGAGAAACCTATGTATTACGCTCGCGGAAATCATGAAACCCGTGGTGAGTTCGCCACTTCGTTCCAGAAATATTTCTCTCCGAAAGAACCGTTCCTATATTATCTTTTCAGACAAGGACCTGTATGTTTCATAATGTTGGATACGGGGGAAGACAAACCGGATTCCGATATCGAGTACAGCGGTATTACCGATTATGACGGTTATCGTACGGATCAGGTGGAATGGATGAAGGAACTATATAAAAATGAAGATTTCAAGCAGGCTAAATTTAAAGTTGTCATTGCACATATGCCTCCTTCTGCTGACCTCAATATCTGGCATGGACAGAAAGACGTCTTGAAGAAATTCGTACCTATCCTAAATGAACTCGGAGTGGATCTGATGCTATGCGGACATCTCCATCGAAACAAATATGAGGAACCGAGTGCTGGTATCAAATTTCCGGTATTGGTAAATTCAAATAACAGTGTGGTTTCTGTGGAGACTAATGGTGATCAGATGAATCTGGAGGTTCTTGATTTGGATGGTAAAGTCGTTACAAAGAAGTCATATACGGCAAAGTAATCTTCATCATTCAATGCTACACTTCGCATAAGTGCGATTACTCTGACAGAGATCCGGGTAATCGCACTTGTCTCATTTTGCGTAAAAATATAAATAAAAACACACAGGAAACCGACATCTGGCATTTTTGCTCGTATCTCTCTAATAAACATTTAATTAAAGGATGTCGGTTGAACTTTGTAACTGGCATAGAACCGACACCTTTTTGTTTCCGGCGGTTTGTCCGGAGTTTCCTCGTTTTCACGGAGTAATTAATACGGAACATGCCGGAAACTAATTCGAAAGTCATAGTAAACTAACTCAAAGCATATAATATATTATTGATATGTAGTACTACCTATCGTCCTTATATAGTACTACCAATCGACAATAGGTAGTACTACATAAGGGTAATAGATAGTAACTGCTAACGGCTACTTTACTATATGTTTTCATTTAGTTCTTCGGGTGATTTGACTTAGTTTGCGACAGGAAACGAGTTAGTTTGTCCGGTTGCCTGAGATTGAAACTTTTGTTTTTGTTGTAAGTGGTTAATTATTAATGTCTTATTTGCCTGATGAATGACTGCCCATTAATTGTATGAAAAAAATGCTTTTTTGCTCCGTATTTTTCTGAAGTTGTTCGTTTAGTATAAGTAATAGGAAATAAAAATGGATTTTGATTATAGACTTTTAGCAAAATATTTGACAGGCATGCTTTCTCCTGAAGAAATGAAACAGGTAGAAGAATGGCGTGAATTATCAATTGATAATGAGGAGGTTTTCTCTGAATTGATGAAACTTCGCGTTTCGTGGAAGTTCACTCAATATAATACGCCTGAGCATATCGAAGAGGCATTGAATGGATTGAATGCCAAGATAAATAGTAGAAGGCGATTTCAAATACTTCGCTCTGTGATGAGATACGCAGCCGTAATCTTGTTATTTGTCTCTTTTTCTTATGTGGGATGGGGCTATCTGAAACCGGACAATTGTGTAACGATCAGGGTGGAACAAGGGGAAGATGTGAAAAAAATCGTGCTTGCGGATGGATCGGCTGTTTGGTTAAAGGAGGGGTCTTCTTTGAGGATACCTGAGGTTTTTGCCGAAAATAACCGAAAGCTCTCCTTGCAAGGAGAAGCATTCTTTGACGTTGCAAAGAATGCTCAGTACCCACTATATGTTTCGACCAATTATGTGAATATTAAGGTTCTTGGAACCGCTTTCAATGTAAAAACAGACGAGAAACACCAAAACGTAGAAACCGTTTTAGCAAGAGGTAAAGTTGCTTTACTCGATAAGCAGTGGAACCCCATTTTAGATATGTCACCGGGAGAAAAGGTGACATATGACAACAATAAGAACGAATATGCCACAGAGGTTGTGGATGTGAATGTATGTACGGCGTGGCGACTGAACCAGTTTGTCTTCGAAAATGTCACGTTGAGGGAAATAGTTAACCAACTCTCCGTAAAATTTAATGTAAACATAAATTTAGAATCAACGAAGCTTGCCCAGCGTAAGTTCCGATGTGTGATCAATGAAGATGAAAGCTTGCCTGACATCTTGAAACTCTTGAAATATTTAGCTCCCATCCAATATCGGATAGAGGGGAAAGAAATCTTTATATATGAATAATAAAAAATGAATGCCTATGATGAAATGAC
>CDYJ01000406.1_pt1 | contig 11755 bp, 10 predicted proteins | sample 557501 | NCBI WGS metagenome assembly CDYJ01 (sample SAMEA3182079, study PRJEB8094) | gut metagenome | biome: human; feature: gut; material: Stool; isolation source: human stools | place: Canada | collected 2012-11-20
GCCAGGAAGATTACCTGCGACTGCATCCCTGATGGCGTATTCTCAACCCCGATCCCCATACCTGCGGCGTAATACTGCCCATTACTCGTTACCCCAACTTTAATGTTGTACATCGCGCTGAGTTGGCCGTTTACGTTCGCAATGGCCTGGGCGTTCGTGGTTATAGCCGCCGTATTTCCGTTTATGGTCGCAGTGATGGCATTAATCTGCGTCGCGGTGGTCTGCTGATAATTCGAAACCGTCTGGCTCAGGCTGTTGATGGATGCCGTATTGCCGTTGACGCTCGTCTGCAGACTCAGCAATGCACGTGCCGTTGCTTCCTTCTCAGTGACGATCACCTCATCAATGCGGTCCAGCTGCGCGCTGTTACCGGCTACCGATGCCGACAGCGTTTTACGCGTGGCCACCTGAGCAAGATTGGCCTGAATAATAGCTATTGCCGAGTTCTTCACGCCTCCCGTCATGCCGTCCATCGACACGCTGATACTGTCGATTCGCTGGCCCAGCGCGGTATCAGCCGTCGCAACGGTCTGCTCAAGCTGTGAGAGGGAAGACGACACTTCACCGACCGTACTCGAAAGCTCATTAACGTTGGTTTGAACCTTCCCGACGTCCTGAGCATTTTTGGCGATATCCTTCGCCTGCTGCTCAAGTTCATCGTTGGCCTGTTTGATATCGTCAGCCATGCCAGCAATTTTTTCATTGCTGTCCACCGCATTCTCGATCAGGTCTTTGAACGTATCGGAGCCTTTCATGTCCTCCAGAATGTCATTGGTTATTTCGCTGACATCTATCGAGGACGTGCCCATGACCCAGTCGGTCCAGTCACCGGCATTACCGATACGGTCAATCAGGCGCGCGCGGTACCACTGGCGAACGCCGGCAGGCATGGGACCATGCTGATAATCTGCAGCCGGGTATGGCACCAGGACCAGCAGTTCAGGATTGGCAAAGTCAGAGGTTGTGGCGCGCTGAATCTCTGTATAGGCCGTGTCACCTGAGCCATCCGGAAATTTCCAGGTCAGGTCGATATGCCAGACCACATCTTCGGTCGCCAGGAAGTTGAGCGGAGTACCCGGTTTTCCCGTTTTACCTGAGAGATAAGTTGTTTCACCGTATCCCCACGGTGACGACGTATCCTGCGCATTCAGCGCCCGGACGCGCACGTCATAGCTGCCCGAATAAATGCCCTGAACCGAGAAACCCTGCGCGCTGGTAACCGGAACGTTTATCCAGTCCCCGTTGTCCTTGCGCCACTGGGCAACGTACCGGATTGCGCCCTCCACCTTATCCCATGACACGTCCAGGCTTGCTACCGTCAGGCCCTGCGACACATGATCGCTTTCTGTCACCACAATATTCTTCGGCGCAGACAGTACGCTTATCGGCGTGACGGTGATTGGGGCCGACTCGATCCGAACGCCGTCATCGATGTAACGGTATTTGTTTGGATCGTGCTGAACGGCCGTAATCGTGAACCCCCCAGTGCTGTCGTCATTAGCCGCAATTGAAGTGACCCGGAAGTACTGTATCGCGAGGTTATCACTGTCTATCGCCCACACAGCACCGGCGGCAGGTGCCTGACTAAATGCGGTGGCCACCGTCACCGTTTTTTTATCTGCGCTCACCGCGCTGATTGTGCGCGTCTGGGCTTTTCCGTCAGGCAGGTTAACCACCAGCCGGTCTTTCGCTGCGTAGTCTATTTCCCGATCCAGCGTAATCTGGCGGCCGTTGACCGCCCTGATGCGTCCCCCGTTCTCCTTGCCGGAACGGAAAGGATCGGCGACACCGATAATTTCAGCGGGCAGAGGGATATAACCGTCCAGTCCCACGCCAAACGATACGGTACCGTCTTTGGCATTAGAGAGTAGTACCCAGCGCCCACGACGGTGCGCTTCACTTTGCGAGGTGCAGCCGATTGCAGTCAGGGACGTCTGCCGGACGTCATAACGCTCTACAAGCGCCGAATCGTAGACCCCCTCAACGGTATCGCTGTAATGGTTCTGCGGATCGGACCAAGACACCAGGCAGGAGCTGTAGCGATTCTTGTATGAGCCGCCCGCATAAGTAAACAGCCCATCGATAACGTTTGAGGCGTTATAAACCCAGTCAACATTGTCCTGCGGGACGTCTGCCTGGACATAAATTTGATCGTTGCCCCAGAACGTTATGCCACGAAATACTGCGGCGAGATCGTTAAGTACCTGCCAGGCGTCCTCCTGGCTCTGAATGAAAACGTTGCAGGTGAAACGCGGTTCGGTGCCACCGGCACCGTCGGAAACCATTTCGTCGCAATATTGGGCGATTGAGTACAGCGACCACTTATCCACCATGGATGCATCCACGCGCGTGCCCATGCCGTAAATTTCATCCAGAACCAGATCGTAAAATATCCAGGCGGGGTTATTGGACCAGGCCATTTTAAACCCGCCGGACCATGAGCCAGAATAGGTTCGGGTTGTCGGATCATAGTTATCCGGAACCTTTATCAGCTTGCCCTTTATCTTACAGGTCACCTTCGGCGCGCTGCCGTTGAACTGGCTGCTGTCCACTTCGACATACAGTAGCGCGGTCAGAGGATAACGAAGCTTGCTGTCGATGACTTCCGCATACGAAAACACCTTGAAGGCGTTGACCAGTTTCGAATTTGATCCGCTGGCATCAGCCGTAATACGTCTGACCCTGACAGACCAGCCGGACGTGGATTTTGGCAGATCGATACGGTGGTCACGCTGATATTCCGTCGTGGTCTTTCCGTCAAACTTGCCGTTTACAACCGTTTTCCAGGCGCCGCCGTCCGTTGATAAATCGATCGCATACTCGGTAACCGTGCCCACCATATCGCCATTATCTTTATAGAGATACTGGACCGGAAGGCTGAGCTTGATGCGGATGGCATCCAGGGAAAGGTTGGTAAACTGGCGTGTCCAGGGCGCGGTGGTGGTGACAGTTGTGCCCACCGCCAGCTCGTTATCGACCTGGGGCATCCCGGCAATATAGGTCTGGTCCTGTGTGCCCTTACGGAACTCCCATTTCACGCCGCTGAAGTTGTATTCCCCACTGTCGTTTGCCAGCGGCGTATCGTTGAGAAAAATGTTCTGTGCGGTCAGGTCGCCCTGTATTTCTCCCTCAGAAACGGCAATGAGCATTTTTAATTTTGCGACCGACAGCAGATCGTCAGGTTGCTCAACCGGAGTATGCGCGCTACCCCCGCCCCCTTTTGCACCCTGTATGACGGTTTCACCATGGAGAAGTTGCATATTTACCCCATTAAAAAACCCAGCATGAGCTGGGTTGATTGTTAGTATTTATGATGGCGTCTTATTACATGTTTTTGTAATAACTCACTTTTGAGTCAAAGTCCTGTTTTGCGAGTGGCGTTTGGCTGGTTACATAAGCTTCCCAAGAACTATAAGCCTCAACAAGAGCACGACGTTCCTCTGTGTCTTTAGTATTGGCTTTCATTGTTTCAAACACATTCGCCCCAATTTCTTTAAGCTTGCTCTTTCTGGTAGCGCTACATGTTGTTATTGCATCAGCTACCGAATTATCCCATCCAACTAATTGAAGAATCTCTATACGCTTCTGAATAACAAACTGATCTGCCGAGGCACTAAGCGCAGCCTTGGATAAAAAGTCCGCAAACTCCTTTTTACTATGAGGCATTTGTTTTGGCATCGTAATGTTATCTTCGCAATTTGCTAAATCAGCGTATTGTTTTTGTAAATTGTTATTCTGATTTTGTGGGGCACAGCCTGAAATAAAGAGCACACCTAATAAAACCAAACCGTATTTTTTCACTTTCATCTCCTTGATCGGCATCATTTCGGACATGATAACCAAGGGTGATTGCAATGTAACGCTCATCTTATTCGGTTGCATTCCCTATTGCTGATCGCTCGAGTACATACCGGCGCTGACTATCGCTCCCCCTGCTTCGATCACACCGTAGGCCAGGGGGACAGGATGCCCCATCGCGACGGTATTGACCGGCGCCCCGAAGGCGTAGTTAGGCGTGTTGTCCGTGCTGGAGGATTTACCTGCGCCGAAGGATGGCTGGGGCGTAAGCATCTGGACAACGCCGCCCAGCATCATTGACACCCCAACCCCGGTCAAAATCGACGTGGCGCTGATGGCTGTTGCGCTCATCGCCGCCCCCCAGGCTGCCATGCTCGCACCGGCAGTAAAAAAGGCGGCGACCAGCGCAACGGCACCGACAACTATCTGCAGGACGCCCGAATTTTTGGCCCCTTCATAAACGGGCACGATCCGGTACACGCTTCCACCCCGGGTCATATCAAACTCTTCCAGCCCGATATTGTTGTCACCGTTAAAAAAGGCGAAACGGATCCCCTTCATATGGGCTTCTGACATATATTTTTTGAATCCGGGAACCTGTGAACACATGGCCCTGAGCATTTCGCGCAGATCGGCAACATCAAACTGAACGCGTTTACCGAATTTTTTAGCCATTTTCCCTTCGAGAATAAGCGTCTTAACCATGCATTCTGTCCTTATGCCTGACCACCCGGACCGTTCTGTCGCGATAATATTTTCCATAAGGCGTTCGTGAAGAAAGGTGCCCGAAAAGATGATGGAGAATGATGTTGTCACCCACATATACCGCGGCGTGATTAGTCACCGATGCCTGCACACTCATCATGATGATGTCCCCTGGCTGCATTGCACCGGCGGCAATCTCAACAAATCCCTCACGCTCCCAGTTGTCATCGTATAGGCGCTCCTTGCCGCTCTCCCACCATTCGTAAGGTACCGAATAGTCCCCGAGAACAATGCCGTATTCGCGCAGATAATATTCACGGATTAACGACCAGCAGTCCGCGTAACCCAGCACCCACTGCCGCCCGGCATAATCCCGGTCTTCACGCGGGGAGATCGTACAAAAATCCCCGTCCGGCCAGGACATGATCCCCCACTCAATACCCGACCAGTCGCACTGGATCCGGTCCAGCTCCGAGGGCACCAGCCGAACCACATCCGGATGGGAATGAATGAGCATGATGATCTCACCGCGCGCGCGTGCAGCGAGCTGATCTTCCGGCGAGAGCGTGAATGTCTCCTCGGGTTTATCGGCAATGTTGCGGCAGGGAATATAGATTTGCTGCTGGCCTGACTGAACAATCAGGCCGCAGGCTTCTTTGGGGTATTCAGCAGCGACGTGCTGACGGATAGCATCCAGCAATTTTTCACGCATTTTTATTTCCCCTGCAGGTTTGCAGCCGGAAAACCGCCGAACGGCAGCGCCGCGTCCGGACCGTGACGATCCTGACAATCCTGCCGGCGGCCGCCACAAACATCCTTCGACGGGTCATCGGTCGGTGTACCGTCTTTGGTAAAGTATTTCGTGCCGTTGTAATCGCATCCGGTCCCGCTTCGGTACCAGCCCCGCATACACCAGGTGCAGACAGGCGTAATCTGCCGTGTAGGCAGCTGCAGGCCCTGAATATCGAAAGGAGAACACAGCTCGAAATCAACCTGTACCCGCGTCTCTGCGGTTTTAGCATTGACGTAAAAGAGCTGGACGCGCTCATCGGCATGGCTGGCACCAGAATTACCGGTTTTCCAGTTGGCGGCATCGAGATACTTTGAAAGCGTGGTATGGATTTTGACCTTCGCCCGGACCATGTCGTCATACTCCAGGCATAGCGCCGTGACGTAGTTTCCGACGTTCCCGACGGACAGCGTGGGCGTTGGCTGGGAACCTGTACTCGACAACTCCATCCCCTTCAGTTCGTAGGGATGGGGATCGTACTGGTTTCCCTGCCAGATAATGGCGGGCAGATTTTCTGCGGCGAAGGCTGCCCACCCCTCTTCCTGAATATTGTGCGCATGAAAACGCAGCACCTGATCCATACCGAATTCAGTGCCGTCGATCTCAATCAGCTGAATAACGCTGCCGGGCTCAAGCTGTTGGATGTCTGCCGTAAAACTCATACTCCCTCCATAAAAAAAGCCGCCCGGAGGCAGCTTTCAGTGTTTGTCGAGAAAATCAGGGCGCGAACGCCTGCTCAAAAGTGAAGGCCACAGTGGCTTTTTTCCCGGTAGGGAATGAAACGCTGAACGAATCGGCTTTCATTCTGAACAGCTTTTTTTCACCCCATGGCGTGGTCCACCAGAACGATTCAGTAACGTGAGACATCAGAAAAGCGCGCAGCGCAGCCGCCTCCTGTCTGGTGCCCGTCCAGTCCAGGTTCCACGTTTCCTGTTTGTCGTTGATCCCCATCCCCGCTATCTGTTTGTAGCCATCCCCGAACTGGGCCTGCAGCGTTCGGGCTGTTTCAGTGCCCTGCGCTGTTTTTCGCGTGCGCCAGGTAAACGTGTCCGTCACTGTGTCCTCCTCGAATAAAGCACGCCGCCTGCGGACATTTCTTTTTTCAGTCGCTCGGTGATTGTCTGCTGAACAATCGCCTGCAGCTGTTTCGCCGTCCCCGTGGCGTTCGCCTGATTTATGCTTCCGTCACTCCCCTGCTGGCTGATGCTGACAGGGGCATAAACGCTGATCCCGCCCATGCCAGCACCGGCTGCGCTCCCGCCGCCAACCAGACCACCCGAGGCATACCCGCGCATCAAACGATAGAGATTCGCCACGCCGATACGGCTGGTTGATTCTTTGGTGAAGACGAATTCCCCGCGGTGAACGATACCGGCTGGCTCGTACTTGCCGCCGTGCCCGGTAAAGCCGCCTGTGTCAAAGCCCGTTGGCCGCAAAGACGGTACCGAAAATGTCTGGCCTGCAGAGGAAGTTTTCGCCCCGCCGCTCACCCAGCCCATTGCACTCTGGATGGTATAAGCCACCAGCAGCTGGTTGATAACGGAAACAATCATTTTAAGGATCGAGCTGGTGAAGTCCCGGAAGCTCGCCTTCCCGGTTGTCGTCAGGCTGGTAAGCTCGCCCGCCAGCCCGCTGAACGTTGCCTGCGAAATCTGCTGAACAGAGCTGAAAACGTTTGTCGCTGAATCCTGATATTCGGCCCAGCCCTGTTTCGCACCGGCCAGCCAGTTTGCGCGCAGGGCATCTTCAGCCTCGAACGTCGCCCTTTGTTCTTCCAGAACCTTTTGCTGCGCCTGAGGGTTGTACGAATAGCTTTCGCTGAGACGCTGCAGGGTGGTTTGTCGCCCGGCCTCGCGGGTGGATAGCCCCTCAGACTGAGCCTGTAAACCCGCCCTTGCGGCTTTTTGCTGCTGCTCAAACTTCACGGCCTGATCGGCCAGCTGGTTGAGCTTTTGCTGGCTGGCAACCTTATCGCCCAGGTCGGCCAGCTGCCGCTTGTACTCGAGCGTTTCTTCCTTGTGCGCCAGCAGGGATTTTTCCTGTACCGTAAGCTGACGACGCCCCGCGGCCTCCTGCAGAACGGTGAACTGATTTTCAGTCTGCCAGAGATCCTGACGCTGTTTGCTTATGACGTCGTTCACGCTGGTATGCTGCTCGAGCGTTTTAAGCTGGGCCTGAAGGGTGAGAAGTTCGGCCTGCGCCTTTTCCTCGGCTTTATCCCCGGCAGGCGTTGAGTAGCTTTTGCCTTTCGGCGTTTTGGGATCCTTCCACTGCTTTTCAATCCCGGCGCGGGCCGCGGCAATGTCCTTTTCAGTCCACAGCGTGGCGACACCGTCTTTCGCATCCTGGCGGTTTTTCTCAATAAGCTGGCTGAGCTTTTTCTCTGCAGAAGCCCGCTTTTCTGCCGCCGTCGCGCCGGACTCCACCAGCTGGTTAAACTGCTGCTGGTTGCGGATTGCCTGAGCCTGCTGGTCCGTCCGCATTTTTTCCCGCGCGGCTGCCAGCCCTTCCTGGGCGTATTGCTGATCGGCAAGATCGTAAGCCTGCTTTTTCAGCTCCACCTGCTGGCGCGCGTTTCTCAGCCTTTCCGCATCAGCTTTCTGCAGAACGTTGTTACCGGCATAATCCGGGTCGACCTTAAGATTGCGGGACAGCGCGCGGTACTCTTTCTCTGCTGCCTGCCATTCAGCAAAAGAGTCCTGGCGCTTCATCGCGGTGTCAGGATTTCGCCCGACGCCCAGCATCGCATCCCACGCACCGGAGGCGGCATTCTTTACCCAGTTCCAGGCTTTTTCGAGGGATCCGAGATTATCCTCGACCGCCCCGGCGCGCTGAATGACCGCGTCGGAATATGCCCGCATGGCCAGCTCGGCGGCCTTCTGAGAATCCCCCAGCGCCTGAGCAGAAGCTATCTGTTCATACTGGGTGGCTGTCAGAAAGTGAAGGGAATCGTTAAGCGTTGCGACCGCATTAACCGGATCATCCTTCAGGCGTTTAAACTGATTTATGGTTTCGTCGACGGCCTGCCCGGTAGCCTGCTGCAGCCTGGCGGCAACATTGCTGACCATGCTGACGTTATTCCCGCTGAACGCGCCGCTGCCAACGACCTGCGCCAGCACGCCTGCAGCGGCATGCTGCGTGATGCCATTACCGGCCAGCGAGCGCGCCAGCGCCTGAAGCTGCCCTGACGTTTTCCCCGCGTAGTTCCCGGTCAGGATCAGCTGCCTGTTAAATTCCTCAGACTCTTTGCTGCCGTCATACCAGGCCTTACCCAGCCCGAATACCGCCGCGGCAATCCCACCAACCATGCCGGCGATCCCCAGGCCGCGCAGCGACAGCAGCTGGTCTATCCATCCTGCCCGGTTAGCCAGCGTGATCCCGGAGCCGCGCAGCGCACCGAAGTTACCGCGCATGACCTCGCCGATAAGTACCCCCAGCTCCTGCCGGGCAGCAGCACTTTGCAGCCCCAGACCGTGCGTGGCCACTTTGGCAGCCTCAAGCTTGCGGATATAGACCTCAGCCGCATCGCTGGCACCGACCTGCGCCGCCTTCATGCGCAGCAGCTCGGTACCGGAGAGCTTTTGCTCTGCAACCTGTTGCTTCAGCTGGCTGAGGAATCGCGTGCGCGCTGCGGCCGATTTTTCCTCCACGATCTGCAGTTCTTTTTGCCGGGCCGTGGTGCGGGAAATAAGGGCGAGATAATCCTGCTGGGTTATGTTGCCCTGTGCCCTGGCTGCCCGAAAGCGCGCCTGCACGTTCGCAAGTGACTGTGTTTCACCATTGAGCTGGCGAACGCCGTCAATCTGGCGGAAAAAGGATGCCGCCAGTTCATCCTGTCGGCGGGCAAGCGCTGCAGCCTGCCCGTCATTCTCACGCATGCGTTGGTTAAGTTCGGTCACGCGGCGATGAGTTTCATCAACGGACCTGGAAACGTTCTGCCAGTCCTTTGTCAGCCCTTCCGTTGCGGCTGACTGACGGGCTTTCATGTCTGCGGCGGCCGCCGCGCCAGCGTCGCCCACACTCTTTAGTGCTGCGCTCTGACGGTCCGCAGCACGCTGCATTCGCGCCTGAACTTTATCAGACTCATCCGCCATTCCTGTCAGTTGCCCTTTGATTCGGGCGACCTGCTCGCTGAAGGTTGCGCGGTCAACATCCAGCTTAATAACCAGATCGCTAATCTGCTGGGCCATATCGGATACCTCCTGTGATCCCCTCAGCGGCGGTCATCAGCGTGTCATCATCCGGCTCGTCATCGCTGATGACGACATCCGAAGGAGAAAGCAGGCTGAAATGTGCGGGGGTAAGTTCCGGGTCGCGGAAGAAAAGAGTGGAGATGGAATAAAGCAGCTCTGAGAAATGCGCATCGAGCTGCGCGTCCTGAAAATAATGCTCCCGGTAGAACTGGTGCCAGTCGCCCAGCTCACTGGAAGTCATTCCAGCCAGCATGGCGCGCCAGTCGGGTCGCCCGAACTCGCGCGCCAGATTCAGGACAAACTTCAGCTCGCTGGCAAGGGCTTTTCCGCCGTAACGGGTTCAGCGCTTTCGGCCTCCGCGGAGGCATCCGGATCGGCAACGTTGTCATCCTCAACCGGAACGAGCATGCCGGAGAGCAGCTTTATTTCCATTTCTGCTTTACCGATCGCCTCCGGCGGCCAGCCGCTAAGCACCTGCTGATAAAGCGTCTCCACATCCGAGCCAGCCGGATCGTTATGCCACAAAGACATCGCGATCAAACGCGCACCGCAGCGAATATTTGAGCCAATCAGCCTGGCCGTCATTTCCTGATCGCTGATGCCGTCGCTGTCAGCGCTGACGGCCTTTTCCTCTGCGGCCATAAACGTGATGTACTCAATACGCTGCAGCGCCGACAGCTCGAAGATGGTCAGGGATTCTGTTTGCCAGGTGAACTTCTCTTTTTTCAGAAACATGCGTCTTTCCTTACACTGCAGTTACGGTGACTTTGCAGACCGCAACGAAATTACCGTCGCTGGTCATAACAATAACGTCAGCGGTGCCTGCCGCCACGCCGGTGACGGTGATCGCGTTGCCGCTAACGGTGACCGTTGCTTTTGCCCCGTCGGAGGTTGCCACGCGGAACGAGGTATCTGAGGCACTGGCAGGGTTAACCGTCACATTGAGCGTTGTGGTTGCGCCGACGGCCACGCTTGCCGTGGTTTTATCGAGCGTAACGCCGGTCACGGGGATATTCGGGGTCCCGCTTTCTTCTGCCAGTTCCGGCTTGCCGGTATTGGTGATTTTCGCTGTACGGGTAATGACCTCTTTTGCCGGAATGGCTTTACCCAGGCTGCTGCACCAGCCGCGGAAAACGTCGACGGTACCGTTCGGGTATTTGATTTTGTAATAGCGTACTGAGCCATCAATAAACCATGCGACAAGGTCTTTTTGGCCTTCTTCGCCCGGCTTCCAGGCGAGGGTGAACGAGGTATCGCCAGCAGATTTTGCCCCCTGGGCTGTCGCGTTCCAGTCGGCATCCTCGTCGTCGAGGTAAGTGTCGTCATACGATTCGGCGGTCATTTCGCCCGGCGTCAGCTCTTTAATTTTCGCCAGGCGGTTCCAGTCGATATCCGAGAGTGGGTTAGCGAAAGCGTTGCCCGTTCCGGTGTAAAGCCAGAGGGTGGTACCGGCACCTTTCACGGGGGCCAGCGGGTTTGGAGTAGGCATAAGTACCTCTTAAATTGAATAGGTGATTAAGTACGTGAAATCGACTGAACCCCAGGTGGCCATTTCATCATCCCGCTGATAGTCATAACCCTGCGGGGTGAACGTCTCGACCAGTTCGGTCAGACCCGGGATGAAGGCCATTGCCGGATACACTTTCTCTTCCATCCAGGAATCAAGCGCGCTGTCGGGGCTGGAGGCTTTAAGAAATACCTCGATGTGAACAACCGCCTGCCACGAATCTTCGTCAAGCGAATCGCCGGTGTACTCCGCGTCAGAAAGGTATACAGCCACGGCAGGGAGATCCTGCTCTTCAAGAAAAACAGGGCGCCCGTCAAACCAGGTGACCGTGTCGGTGATCTCGGCTTTCAGTTTTGCCAGAATGGCTGCACGAATTGCGCTGTGTCTGTTCATCGCTTCAGGTGGATCCTCAGTTGGTTTTTCAGGGCTGCGGAAAGTTCTTTGGGCATATCGCTTTCAATAAGGCGCTTTGAAATAGCGGTGAAGGCCACGGTGAGCGGTGTCTCAAGAGGAACTTTGACCACATCAATCGGATAACGGGCCTGACCTACTCGCCGCATGACCTGCCAGCGCCCGTTCGAGAGCTGTTGGATAAAAGCGTTACGAAAGGTATAGGGCCCGATTTTAAGGACGCTGCCCGCTCCGTTTCTGGCCCCTTTTTTACGCGAGAGCCGGACGCGCGCCGTGCCGAGCTTTATCGCCGGAAGATTACCTCGGTTGATTTTTATCGACGCGACCGGGCGATCGTGACGAGCCTTGCGC
>CDYJ01034774.1_pt1 | contig 11284 bp, 19 predicted proteins | sample 557501 | NCBI WGS metagenome assembly CDYJ01 (sample SAMEA3182079, study PRJEB8094) | gut metagenome | biome: human; feature: gut; material: Stool; isolation source: human stools | place: Canada | collected 2012-11-20
TTCCTGGGCGAACTGGATGCCGGCGTGTTCATGAACAAGATCGCGGCGGCTTTAAACACTACCGCGCTTGGCGTTCTGAACAACGGCACCAAAGGCAAAGTAGTCCTCACCTTTGATATTGAGCGTATGGGTAACTCCGTCGAAGAGAAGCGCGTCAAGATCAAGCACAAGCTGAACTACGTCACCCCAACCCCGCGCGGTAAAGCCTCCGAAGAAGACACCACCGAAACACCAATGTGGGTTAACAAAGGCGGCAAACTGACCATCCTGCAGGAAGATCAGGGGCAGCTGTTCGGGATCAACGGCGGCGTTGACGGAAAGCTTAAAGCGGCACAGTGATCCGCAGCAGACAAATCACTGACATCCCATTGACCACATATTAAGGAAATTTTATGTCCCAGATTTTAGACGGCAATGCCCTGCAGCAGGTGAAAGACCTGGTTCTTTCCGGTTACCACCTGGATGCAGCAAAAGTTACGGCATGCCCGACTGCCCTGCTTCCTGAAGGGGTTCACGTAGAAAGCCTCGAGCGTTTCGAGTTTGAGCGTTTTCGCTTCCGTGGCGCCATGACCACAACCAGTATTCCTGATTTTGTGCGTTACGCCGCAGGCTACGCCAAAGCCGACGAACCAGCACGATGCTTTATCGATGCAGACAACATGACCGCACGCTCCGTGTTCAATATCGGTACGCTGGCTAACCCGGGCCATGCTGATAACATCGCCTCGATCACCCTCAAAAAGACAGCGCCATTCCGAGCCCTGCTTCAGGTAAATGGCGATCGACTGGGCCAGAAAGAAATTGCTGAATGGCTGGAGGACTGGGCCGACTTCCTGAGCGCATTTGATGCCGATGGGAATGTGTTGTCCATCGCGCAGGCAGCTGGTGCCGTTCGTCGCGTCAATATCAAACAAGTCTCGGAAGCAGCTCATGAAGACGAAGATTTTGGCGGCAGAAAGTCCCTGATGCAGAGCGTTGAAGCCAGCAGTAAAGACGTGATGCCTGTCGCCTTCGAGTTCAAATGCGTGCCATATGAAGGCCTGGGCGAACGCCGCTTTAGCCTGCGTAACAGCCTGCTTAAAAGCGGGGAACCGGTGTTTGTACTCCGCATTGTTCAACTGGAAGCCCAGGAAGAAGCTATCGCCAACGAGTTCCGTGACCTGCTGATCGAGAAGTTCACCGACAAGCCGGTTGAAACCTTTATCGGTAACTTTAAAGCGTAATTTCTCTGCATTAAATCCCCGGCGCCGCGGGGATTTATTGAAGCGTAATTCCCTTTATTAATCGCCAATGGCGAGGGATTCGTACAACCAAAAACTGGCGCAGGTGCAGCTGCCAAATATGGAGAAGAAAATACGATGAGTTATATCCAGACACTTTCAGGTAAGAAATTCGATTACCTCAATTCAACCACTGACGATGTAGAGATCGAGGATATTGCGACCGCACTTTCCCACATCTGCCGCTTCAGTGGTCATCTGCCGGAATTTTACAGCGTGGCCCAGCACTCGGTACTGTGCAGCCAAATTGTGCCGCCAGAGTTTGCCTTTGAAGCCCTGATGCATGACGCAGCTGAAGCCTATTGCCAGGACATCCCTGCCCCCCTGAAAGCATTGCTTCCAGATTACCGTCGCATTGAAGAGCGGGTAGAACAGCTGATCCGGGCCAAATTCAGCATCACCCCTGATATGTCAGCGGTAGTGAAATACGCCGATCTGGTGATGCTTGCCACGGAACGCCGCGATCTGGATATCGATGACGGCTCACTCTGGCCTTGCCTCGAAGCTATTCCGGCCAGCGACATTATCCAGATCGTTCCTCTTCGCCCAGGCCAGGCATATGGCTTGTTCATTAACCGTTTCAATGAGCTTACGGAATCACGCGCATGCCTCGCATGAAGATAAAAGAACTGGTAGCCGCAGCCCATGCTGCGGCGGGGAAACTGCCACCAGCAGAAGCCTCTCTGATGCGTGAGGTAGCCACTCGCCTGGACGTTACATTTGCCGCCTTGACGGAATCGATGGACCAGCGAATGAGCCTTGACGCCGAAATTAACCATCTTCGTCAGGAGTCCGTCCAATGACCACCAACAAATACGCGACTCTGCGCGGCACAATCGCCAGAGCTAAACGCAACGACTGCCAGAAGGTAGTGATGCGTGTGACGTTAGTTGAAGAACTCCTCCTTCAACTGTCAAACGCTGAGAAGCAGGTAGCTGCGCTGGCTGCGGAAGTTCAGGCGGTGCGATGGGCTGCCGGGCAGGTTTATTCAGCTGGGTATAATCATGGGCACCTTAATACTGCTGATGAACTCCCCTATGCATCTGATGAAGAACTTCTTCAGAGAGGAAATGAAGTCCTTATCGAGTTCACCGACCCAGACCATTCAGGCAATGTGACCGACGCTGTACTGGATGAAGTGCGTGCCCACGCTATCAAATCTGCCCTCAACGATTGTTCGGAGTGCCTCGATAGGGACTGCATCATGGATTCGAACGGCATCAGTTATGAAGATGCTGCACTCCGTGAAGCGGGTGCTATGGCGCTGCACGATGCGTTACTTCGCCAGGAGCGTGCCGTATGAGTTCAGACATCATCGATCAGGCAAACGAGCTGGTAGCGCACCGCCTGCAGCTGGCCATACAAAAACACCGTATTGATCAGAATGCAGTCTCTGCAGAGCACTGTTCTGAATGCGAAGAGGACATTCCTGAGGCGCGCCGGGTTGCAATGCCTGGCTGCAAAACATGCGCCAGTTGCCAGGAAATTTTAGAGCTCATGATAAAGCAGCGTAAGGGGTAATCGACAATGGCAATAAACCAGAAAATAAAAACCCATACCGGAACCATAATCACCAAAGATGGCGAGAAAACAGTGCAGTTGCGCGAGACTCCAACGACCTGGTGTGTTGGTCGCACTGAAACCTACCGGAAAGAAGATGGCCGCCGCAGCGGTGCACCGATGACATCACGCCGTTTGATTCTGAGCAGCATTAAGCCGATAGCAGGTGATGAAGCATGAAAACTTATTACATCCATCCGGCGGCGTTCGGTAGCACGGACCCCGGTTACGGCCATGTTCCCGTTGTGAAGGCTGACGAAGCAGAGAAGCGTGTGGCTGAACTGGAAGTGGTGAAAGAGCTGTTTTTACGTGCAAAGGCTCTGATGTACCAGTCAGGCGGGACACCAATCGAAAACTCGCTTAATCCGATTGATGCATGGCTGTATGACGCAGAACGCGCCGCCGCCATGCTTCAGGGTGCCGAACCTGTAACGACGGCTTACAAGTTGCAGGAAGAAACAGGATCATCGCTACAGTTACGCTACCTGATCCGTCAGCATCATGCTGAGTGGTCACAGGCTACTTTCGGCGATGTTGGACCCATAGGTCCACTGAAACACCTCTCGAAAGAGGCGCTGGAGGCAGCCGCCGAACCTGACGACCTCAGCGAGTGGGCTGATATGCAGTTCCTGCTATGGGATGCCCAGCGCCGCGCCGGTATTAGCGATGGTGAAATTACAGCGGCGATGGAAGAAAAGCTGAAGGTGAATATGGCGCGTCAGTGGCCAGAGCCGAAAGACGGCGAGCCGAGACTGCATATCAAAGCAGCACCGCAGCAGGAGGTGAAGGCGTGATAAAGGGCAAACTAATTAGCAGTCAGCGCTATCTTGATAATGCAAAAGTTGTCGACCGTGCATTGAGATTTAAACGCTTCATCGTTTCTGTGTACCCAATAGTTCTGCGTGGTCAGCAATACACCATTTTAATGGATGGTCACCATAACTATGCGGCGGCAAAGTTAGCCGGGGCAGAGCCTGACTATCGTCCGATTGGTAAAAAAGTCATGAAAATAATTGGTAGGCTTAGTGAGGCTGAACGACAGGGTTTATTTATTAACAATGTTACTGACAGCAATTATTACTTTGTCGAAACCGGCGAGGTAGTGCAGGAACTACTGCTGCCAGACACTTCAGTTAAGTTTCAAGCCCATGCTGGTAACCAATGGATATTCGGTAAATAAACATGGCCAGCAAACTCAAGCGGCGGCGCATGCGCCGCCTTAAGGCCGGCATAGCCTGGTGGATGGCAGAGGCGCAGGACTGGAAGGATATAGCGCTGGAGCACGCAGCCGAGATAGACAGGCTCAAAAAGCTGGTCATCCGCGTGCCGATGCCTGTTCTCGTAACGAAGGAGATGGTCCACCAGCTTTATTACACCGAAACAAAAAGATGTCGTACCTGCAATGATGGGCTTCGTGGTGGTTGTTCATCTTGCATTTTCTATAAGAGATAGCCGGGTGCAGCCGGTTGAGTGGAGATCAACGTATGGGGCAGTTAGTAACACTTCATGAGTGGGCGTCGGGTCCTAATGGGTTCAAATATCCATTAAGCAACTCAGCATTAAACAAAATAGCCAAGACCAAGCAAACTTTCCCACCAGCTTTAAAGCAAGGTCGACGCTGGGTTATAGATGAGGACGCTCGTTTTATTGGCATGGTAGGCAATGTTGATATTTCATCATCTTTATCAGACAAGGCTCGCCAGTTAGTGGAGAAAGCAATAAATGGCAGCTCGCCCCAGAAAGCATAACGTTAAAATACCCAACCTTTATTGCAAGTTGGATAAACGTACATCAAAAATTTACTGGCAATATCGCCATCCTGTCACTGGAACTTTTATAGGTTTCGGAACTGATGAAGAGGCCGCGAAGGCCGCTGCTACTGAGTTGAATCGGATAACCTCTGAGCAGGAAACACGGCAATCTTTCGCACTGATTGATATGGCCATGAAGAGTTCAGAAAAGAAAGAACAAGGAATTCGTGTTGCAGACTGGATAAAAAGATACGTAGATATTCAGATGGAAAGAATGCGTGATGGAGAGATAAAAAAACCGACTGTTAAATCAAGAAGAATATGTGCTCAAGTTCTCGCTGACAGGGCTCCTAATATACGCCTCAAGGATGTAGACACAAAACTGATTGCAACAATTATTGATGAATATAAATCTGAAGGTAAACACAGAATGGGTCAGCTTGTGCGAAGCGTTCTGAACGACGTATTTAAAGAGGCACAGCATGCTGGCGAGGTTGACCCAGGTTATAACCCTGCTTTAGCAGTGAAGAACCCGATAGCTAGGGTGAAGAGAAGCAGACTGAGCATTGAACAATGGAAGTTAATTTATGAAAGCGCTGGATCAATGCCTCCATGCGCTCAGAATTCCATGCTTTTGGCTCTGGTAACGGGCCAGCGTATTGGAGACATAGTGTCGATGAAGTTCAGCGACATCTGGGATAATCACCTTCATATAACTCAGAACAAAACAGGCGTGAAGTTAGCTATTCCATTAAATTTAAGATGTGACGCCATTGGAATGACATTGTCTGATGTCATAAGCAAGTGTCGGGACAGAGTTGTAAGCCCATATTTAATCCATCACGTTAAACATCATGCTTATGGTAAGGCAGGCTCACACGTCCCTGAAAAAACAATTTCTAAGTATTTTAAGGAAGCGAGAGACAAAGCGAATATCGTGTGGCCAAAGGATTGCACCGCCTTGCCTCCTTTCCATGAGCAGAGATCTCTTTCATCAAGAACATATGAAGCCCAGGGTATAGATGTAAAAACATTGCTTGGTCATAAGACAGAAGCTATGAGCGCTATGTATGGAGATGATCGCGGTTTGGAATGGAAAAAATTAGTTATTTAACGGGATGTATGAACCAGAGAGCCCCCCTGATTTCCGATTTATGCGGTATACGTTTTGGGGAGTTTTTTTGGGGATGATTTGGGGAAGAAAATTTCTTAATAGAATACAAATAGTTGCAATGATGCGAATTGCTCCACAAGCAATCTGCTACCAGCAACGCATAACCCAACAGCCAGCGAACGCGCTGGCTGTTTTCTTTCGACCCCGTTCATCCCGTGCTAATGTAGAACGCTGCATACTGGATTATCACCGGGAAAATCGTTATGACTGACGACGTTATTGGAACAGGCACCCACCAGCAACTGATTACCTTACTCACCGAGCAGGGCGCGCGGTTTCGCGTCATGGAGCACGAGGCGGTCGGGAAATGTGAAGCGGTAAGTGAAATTCGCGGGACCGATCTGCGACAAGGCGCAAAGGCCCTCGTCTGCAAGGTGAAGGGAAACGGCGTAAAAAAACACGTTCTGGCTATCCTCGCCGCCGATCTGCAGGCCGACCTGAGCCAGCTTGCCCGCCATTTTGGCGGGCTGAAGGCCTCCCTCGCCAGCCCGGCTGAGGTCGATACCCTGACCGCCTGCGTTTTCGGCGCGATCCCGCCCTTTAGCTTCCATCCTGATTTGGCGCTGGTTGCCGACCCGCTGCTGTTCGAGCGCTTTGACGAAATCGCGTTTAACGCCGGCCTGCTGGAGAAATCCGTGATTATGGATACCCAGGATTACCTGCGCATCGCCCGTCCTGAGCTGGTGACCTTCCACAAAGCGTAACCGCTATGGCTGGCGACCCTGTCAGCCTTTTCTTTCCAGAAACAGCACGGAGGCGACGAGAATAACGGCAATAGCGAAAAACGATGAGGAGATAATCAGCGTTTCAACAAACATGTGATCGTTCATGATGGCGACCCCTTTTGCGATATCTGCCTCCGTTTTAATCCGCGTAAATGACAAGGTTATGACAGCAATAAAATCTTTTTAAAACTGCCCTGCGTCGCGTTTGCGCGTACAGTAAGCAGGTTAATTATTTTGGCAAGGATTCCCTATGTTTGACCCTACTCTTCTCATTCTTCTGGCACTCGCCGCGCTCGGCTTTGTCAGCCATAACACCACCGTCGCCATCTCGATTCTGGTGCTGATTATTGTTCGCGTGACCCCGTTAAATAGCTTTTTCCCGTGGATAGAAAAACAGGGCCTCACCATCGGGATCATCATCTTAACCATCGGGGTAATGGCACCCATCGCCAGCGGCACGCTTCCCGCCTCAACGCTGCTGCATTCGTTTGTAAACTGGAAATCGCTGGTGGCGATCGCGGTGGGGATTTTTGTGTCATGGCTGGGCGGACGCGGCGTTACGCTGATGAGTAGCCAGCCCTCGCTGGTGGCGGGTCTGCTGGTGGGCACCGTGCTGGGCGTGGCGCTCTTTCGCGGCGTGCCGGTCGGCCCGCTGATTGCGGCGGGCCTGGTCTCTCTGTTTATTGGGAAGTCGTAGTCAGGCTGGCCATATAACGCGCCGGCGTCTGGCCGAGTCCCTTCCTGAACATGGTGATAAACGCGGTGGTAGAGTCATAGCCGAGTGACTGTGCCACCTGCTGTACCGATTTCCCACCGATCAAATGCTGTAAGGCCACAATCAGCTGCAGCTGGTGGCGCCAGCGGCGAAAGCTTAAACCGGTCTCTTTCACCACCAGCCGCGCCAGGCTGCGTTCGCTCATGGCAAAGTGGCTCGCCCACTGCGCCAGCGTCTGCCAGGCGGCGGGCTCTTCCGCCATTTTCTCGCTCATCAGCCGAATTTTAGGATGGGGCGAGACGGGCAGCTGCAGATGCTCCTGACGCTGGAGCGGCAGCTCGTCAAACAGAACGTCCACCAGGCGCGACGTGGCCGCAAGAGAGAGCTGTTCACGCGATTTTTCCGCCAGGGATAAAATCAGCTCGCGCACCAGAGGAGAGATTTTCAGGGTGCAGCAGCGGTCGGGCAAGCTTGCTGCCCCCGGTTCAATGAACAAAAAGCAAAGCTGCGCCCCCGGGGTAGCCCTGTTGCTGTGCGGCATTTGGCCGGGGATCCAGACGGCGTACTGGGGCGGAACCATCAGCATGGCATTTTCCACTTCGCAGGTGATCGCGCCGCCGAGGGCGAGAATGAGCTGCCCCTTACGGTGATGATGCCGGGGAATATACTGTTCCTCCGCCACCACGCGGATGCGAAATGCGACGGCCGCATCGTGCTGGCTATCGGGATCATAGCCGTCCAGTCCCAGACCAATCATCAGTTTGTCCGATTTTAGCGATAAACTGTCATTTTAGCCTGATTTCAACCGCCGGGAAAATCGGTATTGTGTGCGCTCGCTTGAACGTATGAGAACATAATGACTACTGCTATTCGCACCTCAGGAAAACACGGCGCGCTGTTGATTGCAGGCATCCTGATGATTGCCACTACGCTTCGCGTCACCTTTACCGGGGCAGCCCCGCTGCTTGATACCATTCGTCTTGATTATGGCTTAAGCACGGCGCAAACCGGTCTGCTGACCACCCTGCCCCTGCTGGCTTTCGCCCTTGTCTCACCGCTTGCCGCAGGCGTTGCCCGACGTATCGGCATGGAGCGCAGCCTGTTTGTCGCCCTGCTGCTGATTTGCGCCGGAATTGCACTTCGCTCGCTGCCTTCCGCCGCGCTGCTTTTCATCGGAACGGCGGTCATCGGCTGCGGGATTGCGCTCGGGAACGTGCTGTTACCCGGATTAATTAAGCGTGACTTCCCGGGCCAGGTGGCGAAACTCACCGGTGCCTATTCCCTGACGATGGGCGTGTCGGCGGCGCTTGGCTCGGCGCTGATTGTTCCCCTCGCGCAGGGCGCGGCGGGCTGGCATGGCGCGCTGCTGATGCTGATGGCGTTTCCGCTAGTCGCGCTGCTGCTCTGGCTGCCGCAGTGGCGTCAGAAACACGTTGCGACGGTAACGGGCGCTGGCGCGCTGCATAATCGCGCCATCTGGCGCTCGGCCCTCGCCTGGCAGGTGACGCTCTTTTTGGGGATTAACTCGCTGATTTACTACGTCATCATCGGCTGGCTGCCGGCGATATTGCTCAGCCACGGCTACAGCGAAGCGCAGGCCGGCTCGGTGCACGGGCTGTTGCAGCTGGCCACGGCCGTGCCGGGGCTTGCCGTTCCTCTGGTACTCCACCGTCTGAAAGATCAGCGGGGGATCGCAGGTGCGGTGGCGCTGATGTGCGCGGTAAGCGCGGCGGGGCTATGGTTTATGCCTGACATGGCGGTGATGTGGACGCTGGTGTTTGGCTTCGGCTCTGGAGCAACGATGATCCTCGGCCTGACGTTCATCGGCCTGCGCGCCAGCTCTGCGCACCAGGCTGCGGCGCTATCCGGCATGGCGCAGTCGATTGGCTATCTGCTCGCCGCCTGCGGCCCTCCGCTGATGGGGAAAATTCACGACAGCGCGGGAGACTGGCGGATCCCGCTTCTGGGCTGCGCCCTGGCCGCCGTGATAATGGCTATTTGCGGCGTGCTCGCCGGGCGAGACCGGGAGATCGCGCCCCGTTAAAGACTGTGGCAGACCATTGGGTCTGCCTTTTCTTACCCGCGCGCCGCGCGCAGCATCGCCTGCACCAGCACGACCGGGCGTCCCTCCAGCGCACTACGCTCATGCTGGAATAAGGTGATCACGAAGAACGGGTGCGTAACCAGCTCTGCGGCGCGAATTTCCCCCTGTTCGTCCCAGCCCGTAACGTGCATATCACCGCTTTCCAGCGCCTGGGAAAACGCTGGTGACACGCCATAGTTACAGTGATAGCCCTCTTCAATTTCCGGCTTGCCGTACGCTTTCGCGATCAGCGTATTTTGGCGCAGCTCAATGGCATCGGTTTTTTCCACCAGCGAACAGGCCAGCGGCGCAATCACCATGGTGCCTTCGGTATCCGTCTCGGCATGTGCCGCATCGGCCCAGCCCAACACATTGCGGGCATACTCAATCAGCGCGTGCTGGAATCCGCCGCAGGTGCCAAGGAATGGAATGCCGTTTTCACGCGCATAGCGCGCGGCGATAAAGGCCGCCTCGGTGTTTTTATAGGGGCTGGCAGGCACCAGCCAGATGGCATCGTAGCCCACCAGATCTTCAGGACTTGTCAGCTCAGTGGTGGCAAGCCAGTCGTAATCGGCGGTGAGGTCAAGGACTGCGGCGGCGTCGTCAATGGCTAGCGGGATCGCCTGATGCGCAATAACACTGGGATTGTAATCGCCAACCAGCGCAATGCGCAGCGTCGTTTTAACCGGGAGGTGTTCCATGAAAGGTTCCTTATGCCAGAGTATTATCAGATAACATAAGGAACCTCAGACTACCGATCTTCTGCAATTATCACAATACCTTAAATTGGGAGGGTGGAATTATGATTCAATGCAAACGCCTATACGAGCAGGCTGGCCCGGACGACGGCTATCGGGTGCTGGTGGACAAACTGTGGCCGCGCGGGGTTAAAAAGACGGACCTCGCGTATGATGAATGGTGTAAAGCGCTCACGCCCTCGAATGAATTACGCAAGGCCTTTCATAGCGAAACCATTGATTTCGCCGCCTTCAGTAAGGCCTATAGGGAAGAGCTGGCGCAGCATGCTGACGAGGGAATGCGTCTTGCGACGCTGGCGAACAGGCAAACCGTCACCCTGCTCTACGCTGCCAAAGACACGAAGCAAAATCACGCCCTGGTATTAGCCGACTGGCTGCGCCATCTCTGATCAGCCGATCGCCAGCTCGTCAAGCATTTGCGGCGCTTCATCGGGGGTGAGCGGCATCAGATGTTCGGCGCGGACAAAGGCAAAGCCGTGCTGATTGTCAAAGGCATAAACATCGCCAGTCACCAGCCAAAGCGCGCGATCGGCGGTAGCGGGTAATTGCGTCATCACGCCGTTGACCGGGTTAACGAAACGCAGGCCGGGCTGACACAGGCCAAACAGCTCAACAGATTTACCAATATTGCGACGGCCTGACGCCGTGCGGGCACCGATGATCATCGCCATGCTGCCCGGTTTAAGCTGAAACATACTTCTCTCACGGTAACGGTAGCCAGGAGCTGGCTAAGAATAATCCTAAAGAGAAGTGTATCGCAGGCAATATACGTCTGTCACCTGGTGGGTTGCGGACGATCGCGACGGTAGAGCGTCCATTCATCAATCACTTCGCCGCCCGGTAGTTTGCACTCCGTGCGTACGCCCTGCGGGCTTTGAACCGGGATCTGTTCCCCGCCTTTCTCCAGGCAGTACACGGAGGCCGGGTTCGCCATACCGATAGCGTGAGGCGGTTTCGGCGCATCGGGTGGGGTTGTTTTCGCGGTGCAGGCAGCCAGGGGAAGCGCCAGCGCCAGAAGCAGAAATCTCATCTCATTGATCCTTGTGACATCATGACAGTCTAAGGGTAACGGGTCATCGCCGCTTTCTCCATGATTTCTCCATTTTAACTGCACTTTTCAACACTATAGTGTTGCATGTTCTCGATATGACCAGAGAACATCATTCCGTAATCAAGATGTCTTTGCCCCGGTCTCAACAACGGGGCCTTTTTTCTATCCTGCGGCCCACTCCCTGCAT
>CDYJ01004562.1_pt1 | contig 11111 bp, 8 predicted proteins | sample 557501 | NCBI WGS metagenome assembly CDYJ01 (sample SAMEA3182079, study PRJEB8094) | gut metagenome | biome: human; feature: gut; material: Stool; isolation source: human stools | place: Canada | collected 2012-11-20
ATCTGAATGTTATCCAGCGAGATGTCGCGGTGCAGATAGCCTTCGTCGTGAATGGTCTTGATCGCACCGAACAGCATCGGCAGCGTGCGGCGGATCCAGGCCTCGTTGATCAGCTCCGGCTTTTCCTCACGCAGGCGCGAAAGCGTGGTGCCGCTGTAAAACAGCGTCCCCATGTAGGCCGTGTCGTTTTGCACCCAGAAACGCAGGACGTGCAGCAGGTTCGGGTGGTTAAAGCGCGCCAGCAGACGGGCTTCCTGAATAAAGCTGTTCAGGCCTGCGGAAAACGCTTTGCCAAAGCGCTCGCTGCGCAGCACCAGGGTCATGTCGTCGCCGCGCACGGCGAGCGAGGAAGGCATAAATTCTTTGATAGCGATAGTGCGTTCGAGCTGGTGATCCCACGCGCGATAGACGATGCCAAAACCGCCGCCGCCGATCACCTCTTTGATTTCAAACTCGTTGAAGCGGTACCCGACCGGGAGCGCGTTTGGGACAGTCCGATTGTTATCATTATCCGTCATCTTTTACAGTTCTCTTGATGATTATTACGCGGCAAACTGACAGTGAAACTCGCCCTGCTCGCAGGTGACGTGCAGACGTCGATACTGCTCGTCGCTGCGGCTGGCGGTAAGTAAGATCTGGCTCATCTGAGGCAGCAGGGTGTTGGTCAGAATAGCATCCACCATGCGGCCGCCGGACTCCACCTCGGTACAGCGCTGAACAATCTGTTCCACCACGCTGTCGTCAAACTCAGAAATAATGCTGTGATTCTCTTCCAGACGACGCTGAATGCGCCTGAGCTGCAGGCGAACAATCTGCCCCAGCATCTCGTCGCTGAGCGGGTAGTACGGCACCACCAGAAGGCGGCCCAGCAGCGCCGGTGGGAAGACCTCCAGCAGCGGCTGGCGCAGGGCGCCGCTTAACGCGTCAGGCTCCGGCATCAGCTCCGGATCGGCGCACATGGCGCTAATCAGGTCGGTGCCGACGTTGGAGGTCAGGATAATAATGGTGTTACGGAAATCGATGTGGCGCCCCTCGCCGTCTTCCATCCAGCCTTTATCAAAGACCTGGAAGAAGATCTCGTGGACGTCCGGGTGCGCTTTTTCAATTTCGTCCAGCAGCACCACGCTGTACGGACGGCGGCGGACGGCCTCGGTCAACACACCACCTTCACCATACCCTACGTACCCCGGAGGCGCACCTTTTAAGGTGGAAACGGTGTGCGCTTCCTGGAACTCGCTCATGTTGATGGTGATAACGTTCTGCTCGCCGCCGTACAGAGACTCGGCGAGCGACAGCGCGGTTTCAGTTTTACCGACCCCGGACGGGCCGCACAGCATAAAGACGCCCACCGGTTTGTTGGGATCGTCCAGCTTCGCACGCGAGGTTTTCACGCGGCGGGCAATGAGGTCCAGACCATGACGCTGGCCGATAACGCGCTGGTTGAGCGTGTCGGCGAGGTTGAGCACCGCGTCGATCTCATTTTTCACCATCCGGCCCAGCGGGATCCCGGTCCAGTCGGAGACCACCGCAGCAACCACGTTTTCATCCACTGCGGCAAACAGCAGCGGCTCATCGCCCTGCAGGGCGTTCAGCGCCTGCTGCCGTTCCGCCAGCTGGCCGCGCAGCTCGATGCTATCGTCATCGCCCGCCGCGAACAGCGCCGCGCGCAGGCGGATAATCTCCTGCACCAGGCTGCGCTCTTCTTCCCAGCGCAGGGCCAGGGCTTCGCGTTTTGTTTCATACGCGTCGCGTTCTGTGCGTAATGCCTTCACGCGGTCGGCATCTCCGGCTCCCACGCGCGCCTCGCGCTCAGCAATCTCAATCTCAACGTCCAGCGCGGCAAGATGGCGCAGGCAGTCTTCCAGCTGCGCAGGCGGCGCGCTCTGGCTGACCGCGACGCGGGCGCAGGCGGTGTCGAGCAGCGCAACGGCTTTGTCCGGCAGCTGACGCGCCGGGATGTAACGATGCGACAGCTTCACCGCCGCGCTGACCGCTTCGTCGAGCAGCAGGACCTGGTGATGCGTCTCCAGCGGCGACACGGTGCTGCGCAGCATCAGAATGGCTTTCGCTTCGTCCGGCTCGTGAACCTGCACCGTCTGGAAACGGCGGGTCAGCGCCGGGTCTTTCTCGATGTACTTTTTGTATTCCGCCCAGGTGGTAGCGCCGATGGTGCGCAGCTGTCCGCGCGCCAGGGCGGGCTTCAGCAGGTTCGCCGCATCGCCGGTCCCCTGCTGGCCGCCTGCGCCAATCAGGGTGTGGATCTCATCGATAAATAGAATGATTGGCGTGGCGCTGGACTGGACTTCATTAATGAGCGCCTGCAGACGGGCCTCGAACTCGCCTTTCATGCCGGCGCCAGCCTGCAGCATGCCGATATCCAGCAGCCACAGCTGAATATTTTGCAGCGGCTCCGGGACGTCGCCGTCGGCGATACGCAGCGCCAGCCCTTCCACCACCGCCGTTTTCCCGACCCCGGCTTCTCCGGTCAGCAGCGGGTTGTTCTGACGGCGACGCATCAGGATATCCACCATCTGGCGGATCTCCTCGTCGCGCCCGACAACCGGGTCAATCTTCCCTTCGCGGGCGCGGGCGGTCAGGTCCTGGCCGTACTGGGCCAGAGTCCCCTGCGCCGCCGGTACCGTACCCGCCGGTGCGTCTGCGGCGGCAGCGGCCTGCTGCGTCTCTTTGCTGTTGGCGCAGATAGCGTCGAACTGCTCAATCAGCACCTCGACGTTAAGGCGGGTGAACTGCGACGAGATGCTTTTCAGCACGTTGGCCAGGTTCCAGGTTTTCAGCATGCCGATCAGCAAATGGCCGCCGCGAATACGGCTGACGCCAAACTTCAGCGATCCAAAAACCCAGGCGCGCTCCACGGCGCTGTCGATATGTTCAGAAAGATCGGAAACGGAACTCGCCCCGCGCGGAAGGACGTCCAGCGCGGCAACGATATCGCGCGTCAGCTGCTGTTCATCAAGGGCAAAGTGGCGGATGACCTGCTGCAGATCGCCATCCTGCTGCTGCATCAGCTGATGCAGCCAGTGCACCAGCTCAACGTACGGGTTGCCGCGCAGCTTGCAGAACGCAGTGGCGCTTTCCAGAGAGGTAAATAACAGCGTATCCAGTTTGCCGAAAAGCACGGCACGGCTAATTTCTGACATGTTAGTTTCCATTAACAATGATTCGGTATACGGAAGGATTACCGCTCTGCGCGATACACCAGATCGCCACGCGGGACAGGCTGCGGCTGAAGGCCCAGCCAGGTGTTATAGCCTAATCGCCCATTGCTGCCGAGCGTGGTGCCCTGCACCGCGTCTTCACGCAGGATCACCCGCGTTTCCCATTCAAACTCCACCCCGGCGTACTGACGCACCCAGTCGCGCAGTTCGGTGACCCAGGCTTCACCCGGCAGAAAGCGGTTGTACTCCTCCGCGCTTAGCGGGCCAATTTCGATGCGAAACTTGTGCTGCACGTCGCGGACGGCGACGCCGAGAAAGGCGGACTCCCCCATGCGCGGCATGCGGCGTCCTGCTCCCAGCTGCGCCTGCTCGCGCTCGGAAAGCGGCATCCACTGCGGCACGTTGCTCACCAGCTTAACCGGCGCTTTAAAATAGTTGCGCAGGATCTTCTCCAGCCCCTCCGGATCCCGCCCGTGACGGGTCAGGTGTCCGGCGTGGGTAAATCGCGCATGCGAGCTCAGGCTGCCTTTGTTCATCTGCCCCGGCTGGCCCATGCCAATCAGCGATGCCAGATACCCCTCAAAGCGCCTGTTGTCGGCGCGGTCCAGAGAGACGGTCGGCTGCGCATCCGCCCAGGCGCGGTAAAACAGCAGCGCAAGGCGGTGATGGAACAGATCGGCAAACGCGCTGAGGCTGGTGTCCTGATGATGATAAATACGCTCGCGGGCGTATTCGGTCATGTGGACCGGCAGCGGGCCGTTCGGGCCAAACAGGCCGAAGCTGAGGATAGACACCTCGTGCAGCCCGCTTTCTTCGCGCTGGCGTACCTGAGCCAGCGTCGACGGCGCAAAACTCATCGACGGCTGCTGGCCGATGCGCAGCGGCTCAAATTTCGGCAGCGGCGCGCGTCCCAGCGGGTAGCGCTCGCCGCCCTGGGCATCAATGCGCCTTAAAAGCTGAAACAGATCGTAGCGCCAGGGCGTCTCGCGAACCCCTTGCCAGAACGCGTCCGGCAGCCGGGTCAGGCGATGCACGCGCAGCGGTGCAGTGGCAGCGTCACTCATATCAGCGCCCTTTTACCCATGCGCGGCGCCCAGTAGCCAATCTCGCCGCGCTGCTGACTTTTCAGGGTGAACTCCGTAAAGCTGTTGACTGACACCAGGCGGGCAAAGAGGCGCTCCATCACGCTGCCGAAAAGCCACGGGCTGGCGCCGGAAAAGGCTCGCTCATCCACCGTCAGGGTGATGCCGATCCCGCGGGCGAAAACGACCGGGCCGGGTTCAGGCACGCGGCGGTGAACCGGCTCCAGCACGCAGTGGCGTACCCCCTCCACCTGACGCGCAACGGGCGTTTCTGCCAGGTTGGCGTACAGCCCTAACAGCTGGCGCAGCGCGGCCGCGCCGTCTTCGTTTTCGCTGTCCATCAGGCTGAGGTAGTTCATCTGCAGCTGGCTGATGAGCCGCCAGGTGCTGAACCCTTCCGCCAGCGCCGGGCGCGGCGGCGTCGGGCCTTTGCGCAGGGTGAGGGATTTCACCGGCATAGAATCGGCCATAATGAACTGCCCGAGCTCCTGCTGCAGCATCAGCGGCAGGTCGCGGCTGGTGCACAGCGCCTCGGCAGAGATATAGCACAGGTTTTCCTGCCACGGGGCGTGCTGTTCATCCACCAGCGAAACAAACACCTCTGAACCGATATATCCGGTACGGGTGCCGTAGCGCAGGGCGTGCTCGGACAGCACGCGCTGTTCGCGGCGCAGGGAAAAATAGGCCCCGTAGTTGCCCGCATCGCCGCTCCAGGTGCTCCAGAATGGACGAAACGTCTGGTCATCGCGCTGGCCGTCCGCGCTGCCATAGATTTTTTTGACCGCGTAAATTTCATAATCCAGAGGACGAATGTTATCGACCACCAGATGGTATTCATGCTGGCCTTCATTCAGCTTCTGACGCGCCGCGACCTTTGGGAAAAGGTTGATGACCGGGGTACAGTGCAGCGCCAGATGGCTGGCATCGACCACGCGCTCCAGCTGTTCATCCGACTTATCCAGCAGAATGAAGATGTCGAAGGCTTTTTCGCCTTCACAGCGTTCGATAAGCGTGCCCAGACCGCTCAGGCTGATGAAGCGGAAGCGGGCCGGAAAGGCGAAATACTCCTGCAGCAGGCGGTAGCCGTCAAAGTTGCGCAGATCGTCGGGAAGCAGAGCCTGGTCAGGCTCAAAGCCCTCCTGGCGCAGCGCGTCCGACGCCAGCAGCTGTCGCTGCGGCTGCGGGCTGACCGTCTGACAGACGATCCCGGCGTGGTGCTCCATCACCAGCTCCAGCAGCTTCAGCGCTTCAATATCCGGACCGCCGAGGAAAAATTCCAGGCGGTCGAAATCCAGGTGTCCGAGGTTTTGCGGGCCGTCGCAGGCGATGCGGATCCTTAAGGCGCTGCCGATCTGCCGCTGGCTCAGCCCCAGCTGCGCCAGCGGCAGATCGGCGGGCACGCCGCCCAGCTCGACCTTGTCGATTTTCAGCGGCAGCAGGTTGACCTCGTGCGCCGTGGTATAGCTGCAGGTCACGCCGGTTTTTTTCAGCGCCAGGCTGTCCATCATTGTGCCGCGCGGCACAATGAAGCCCTTGCTCAGATCGCCCCGGCTGCTGTCGGGCTCAATCTCCGCGATAGCCATCGACGGCGTGGGCGCGAGATAGTTAGGCGCAATCATCTCCAGCAGACGCTGGGAGAAGCGCGGAAACTCCGCGTCCATTTTCATCTGCACGCGGGAGGTCAGGAAGGCGAAGCCCTCCATCAGACGTTCGGTATACGGGTCCGCCACTTCGATGCCGCGCATGCCCAGCCGTCCGGCGACTTTTGGGTAGCGTTCGGCAAACTCGGCCCCCATTTCGCGCAGATAGGCCAGCTCGCGGTTGTAATATTCGAGCAGTTTACTTTCCATGATTACCCCGCATCTTTCAGTTCAAAATGGCCGTTTTCCAGATCGACATCGGTACGAAACAGAAACTCCAGCGGGTACGGCACACACCACAGACGCCCTTTGATCTCGATGGAGAGCACATTGTGCAGATCCAGCGAGGAGGTATCCGACACGCAGCGGACCTGCAGCCCCTGCGGCAAAATGCGCGGCTCAAAATTGATGATGGCCTCGGTGAGCTTGCGTTGAATGTCGTGCCATTCGATATCCGACATCCTTTTCCCGGCCAGCGGCGCGACGCCGAAGTTGACCACCGAGCGCTTCACGTGCGGCAAGGCGCTCAAGTCGCCGGAGGCATCGTGGTTGATGGTGTTAAACAGCCACTGCAGATCGCGCAGGACGTTGCGGCGCAGGGCGGCGTGGGTGATCAGATTGCTGTTGGCCGACTCGCGTTTTTTTTCCGGGTCGTTATCGGTGAGACGATCCAGCAGCGAGGGCTGCATTTTGTCACGCGCCCCCACCTTCTCCTGCCTGCTGCGGGCTTGCCAGCCGCTGCGCAGCAGATCGCCTTCGCCAGCGGGATTACTCATCGGCTCCATCCGTCGCAAACGTCACGAGGCTTAATGACAGCAGCGGGTATTCGCTTTGCTCGCTCAGCCAGGCCTTCTGGCCCCTGCCTTCGTAAAGAGTGCCGTCTTCGTCGAGCGGCTGCCATTCGGTGGTGCGGCCTAATTTGACCGCATCAGTGGCATCGGCAGCAAACGGGTAACGCGCCGGGATCTGACACACCTGCTCCGTACCGTCGGTCAGGCGCACCAGCGCGTGACGCCAGACCAGATCGGTCACGCTGGCGGGCGCCTGGAAACGGATCTCCGCGATGGCGCTGAACGGCAGCCAGAAATAACGGCCGTTCACGATGGTTTCGCAGACCGGGCCGAGACGGGCATCACCATCCATCAGCCAGTCAAACGCCTGCATCTCCTCGTTTTCGAGGATAATCTGGCCGGCGGTGGCCTCAGCCCGATCGAGGGCGTCCAGACGCAGCGCCCGGGCGCGCTCGCCCTCCTCGCTCAGCGCCGCGGCCAGGGTCGTCAGCCACGGCCACTGGGTTTCAGGCATAGCCGGACGCGCCTGTCCCGCCATCACCTGCGCGCGCTGCAGTTCGCCCTGAATGGATTGCTCCAGCAGCGTGACGGTGGGCTTCGCCTGAGGCTTCAGCGCCAGCCAGCTTTTCAGCTGGGTCAGCGCGCGCGTCCAGTTGCCGCTGAGGGTTAAAAACTGCACGAACGCGGCGCGGAGGTCGGCATCTGCCGGACGGGCTTTGATTTCAGCTTCAAGGCGCGCCAGCGCATCGCTGAGCGACTCGCCCGCCAGGTGTTGATAGAGCGTATTCATAGACACTCCTTAATTCGCCGCGCGCCATGCGCCAACGGCCGGATCGCGCAGCTGAGGACGCAGGGTGTCAATCAGCACGATATTCAGCGACGTGCCGGGTGCGACCCAGGCGCTCCAGGTTTTTTTCACCGCCGCAATACGCGCCTGCAGTTTTGCATCATCGCTGGCGATTTCACGGGAGATCTCCACCGCTACGGTGCCGTTGCTTTTCCAGCTGTTCAGGGCGCTATCGTAAGGCAGGATCATCCAGCTCTGGTCGCTGTCTGGGGTGCTGAATACCATGCGCTCTTTGTTGACGGAGGTGATCAGCGCGTTTTCAGGATCGGCGCTTTGATTCAGACCCGTCACCGGGAAGCCATGAATGTAGGTCACCGCCATCTCTTTCTGTCCGCCGTTGCGGGACTGCGAAACCACGGTGTGTCCGCTCAGCCAGCTGCCGTTACCGCAGCGGGTGGTGTCAGAATCCGGAATAAAGAGCGCCGGAGCGGAAGCGCCCCCTTCCCAGAAGGTGCGCAGGTGGCAGCCGTCCTGCAGGGTAAATTCCTGCCACGGCGTGCGGTCAGCCGCGACGGTGCGGGAAGCCACGTTCTGGTCCGGCGGCAGCAGAGCGCCGCTGGCTGGGGTTGCGGTGACGGTCGCAGCAGGCGCGGCCTGCTCCTGTTTCACCACCAGCGCCCAGTCCTGCGCTTTGCCTGCAGTACCCTGCGCCAGCGTGGTACCCGCCGGATCGTTGAGCGTCCAGCTAAGCTTATTCACTTTGCTGCACTGGTGTTCCAGCAGGGAGCCAAGACGCGGCACAAAGTTCTCCAGCACGGAGACGTCTTTCTTACCATTCGCCACAATGCGCAGCGCCACCTCTGGCTTACACCAGCTCTGCGGCGTGTTGTCTTTGATGTTGTCGATCCAGATATCCAGCTTCTGCGCAGGAGACTGCACGATGCGGAAATTCTCAGCCTGCGCGGTGGAGGTGACCGCCAGAAGTGCCAAACCCGATAGCCAAAGTTTCATATCGTTCCTTGTGTGTCTAATCAGTTCCGCAGGGAAGAAATTGTGCTGCGTCAGAGAGGGTGTGCAGCAAAGTGGTGTCCTGAGGGTTGCCCATCCATACCGCCAGGGCAGTATAGTTATCCTGAGCATTCCCCTCCTGTTCGCCATTCTTTTGAATGATTTGGTTCATTAAGGTCAGCCACTCCTGCGGCGTATTGACCATATGCAGCGACTGCTTCATTTGCTCTTCGCTAACGCCGTGCCAGAACCCGTCGGTGCAGAGTAAGAATGCATCGCCGTCTTCAACCTGCACCACGTCGCTGTAGCTCGCTTCCGGCCCGCCGTTTTCAATCCCCAGCGCGAGGTACAGCAGATTGCTGTTGAGATCGTCGGTCTGGTGCCCGGCGTCTTTCATCTGCTGCACCAGGCTGTGGTCGGTGGTCACATGCCACAGCCATCCCCGGCGAAACAGGTACAGGCGGCTGTCTCCGGCGTGCGCCCAGTAGGCCAGACCGTAATCACGGTCAATGAACAGGCTGACCAGCGTCGTGCCCATCCGGCGATAGTCCTGAACGGCCTGCTGTTCGCTGAGGATGGTGCGGTTCGCCGTCTGCACGTAGTCGCGGATATGCTGCGCATTAAGATGTTTGTCGCCATCGAAGCGGGAGATAATGCTGTTGCGGGCCAGCTCTGCAGCCACCTCACCGCCCGGCAGGCCCGCGATGCCGTCGCAGACGACAAAGCAGGCTGAACGTTCCCCTATGGTTTCTCCCGTCTGATCCTGGTTGCTGGCGCGCGTCCCCTGGCGGGAGAGAGAAGCCGTTGCGATATTCATTTGTCTTCCGATCCGCTCTGTGAGTCTTTGTACTGATTCACCTCCATGTCGTACGCATGAAGGAAGGCTTCGCCGAACAGGGTGTGGAAGTCATCCTCAATCTCACCAGCCGTCTCGCCATAGCTGCGAACAAAATAGTCCCACAGGGCGGCTTTGCGGCTGCCCGGCAGCGCCAGACGAGAGGTCATCCCGTTCTGCTTCGCCTGCTCTTCCAGCTGTTCCGGGTTAAAGGACTGCAGCATCGCGGCAATGATGGCGCGGATACCGGAGATCATGCCCAGCTGGTGCGCCTGAAGATCGATCAGCGCGTCGCGCACGGATTTGGTCGGCGGCATAAAGCCCGGCATCGGGGTGCCGAACATCTGGATCAGCACGGTTTTGCCGGTCGGCAACAGCTTGAACGGGTTGTTGGCATCGTCCAGCACCATGGTCATATCGGCCTTCACGCCACGCTTGAGAATGGAACGCGAGGAGAGCAGCGCCACGGTCCCCTGAGAGAACATACCGAGGATTTGCCCGAGCTGACGCATATTTTCCCGGTCAAACTGCGGGACGGGCTGCATTTCGCTCAGACCCATGCCTTCCAGCAGCGCCTCCAGCAGCTCGCCCTGCAGCACTTCGCCCTTCTCACCGCTGTTCGCCGTAGCGGTTGGGGCGGCGGCGTTATTGACCGGGTCGATGCGCAGACGGCCCTTCGGGGCCTGAGCGCTGCTGCGCGCAACGGCCTGTGGCGTAGGCATGGTGAAGCCTGCGTAATCCGTTCGCGCGGGCTCTTCTTCAGCACGCGGTTCTTCCTGCGGCTCAGGGGCGAACAGCGGAGAATCGGCCAGCACGTCCTCTTCCTGCTCGGGTTCCGGCACTGGCGCAGGCTTTTCGGTAAGAATGTCATCCGGATGGGTTAATGGGGCGCCGCCCATCAGCCCGAGCGGGTCGTCATTACGCGCGGCTGGCGCGCTGGCCTTACCGCCAAACAGGGCCAGCGGATCGAGTTCGTCCGTCGCCTCGTCTTCTGGCTTGACGGGGGTCGTCTCGCCCGGCGGCACCAGCGTTGACGGGGTGACGTCGTCAAAAATACTCTCTTTTTTGAACAACGCTTCGTCGCTGAACAGCGTGTCCGGGTCAACGTTCTTACGCTCGAGCTTTGGATCGCTGTCGTTGAACATCGCCAGCGGATCTTCAGCGTTACGCTCCGGGGCCGAAGGCTGGGAGAACGGATCGTGCGATGCAGCAGGCTGCGGTTTTGTACGGTTGCTGGAGATGCTGTCGGAGATGGAGAACTCCTGCATCAGGCTATCCCAGATCTCCGTTGGTACGGCGGTTGGCTCGGCCTTCCCGCGCGGTGCGGCGCTCGCCGGCTTCGGTTGCGCAGCGGGCGCGGGTGCGGCTGCCGGACGCGCCTGCTGATGCATACTGGCCGCCATACGGCTCACGGGCTGCGTATCGTGGATAAGTTCGGACACTTCGATACGGTAGTCATCAATACCGAGAATGTCGCCATCCTGCAGCTCAACCTGACGCCCTCGCTCCAGCGGAATGTCATTTAATACCACGCGGGTGACGCTGCCGCGGTTGGTCACGCGGCATTCGCCCTGGGCGTCAACGTGAACAATCGCCTGCAGACGAGAGATGGTGCGGTCATTATCCGGCAACACCAGATTGTTATCCGTACCGCGCCCAATGGTGCCGCCCGGGGCGTAAAAATCACAGCTGCTTTGCGGCGGCTGATGACCGGGTTTCGTAGAAATAATCGTGAATCGCATGGCGTATTCCTGCTGGTATGATTAGCGCTCAAACGCTGCCGCTCTCGGGG
>CDYJ01029436.1_pt1 | contig 11082 bp, 8 predicted proteins | sample 557501 | NCBI WGS metagenome assembly CDYJ01 (sample SAMEA3182079, study PRJEB8094) | gut metagenome | biome: human; feature: gut; material: Stool; isolation source: human stools | place: Canada | collected 2012-11-20
GTTTACATTTCTGGCTAAGGAACGTTATGACCTCGAAAAAGAGTGCTTCACCCGATCGCGACGATATCAACGATGGCCGGATCGTCTCTTCCCGCCATCTGGTGTCCGAGCGCTGCGCGGAGCTGTCAGAGCTGGAGTACGCGCTGATCATGACCAGCAACGCGTTCAATAAATGGATGGTGCGCTGCATGACGGCAGCCGGCGAACCCGATATGGGCGCATTTGACGTCTCGCTGCTGCATCATGTGAACCACCGCGACCGCAAGAAAAAGCTGGCCGATATCTGCTTCGTCCTCAACGTGGAAGATACCCACGTGGTGACCTATGCCCTGAAAAAGCTGGTCAAAGCGGGGTACGTGACGAGCGAGAAAGCGGGCAAAGAGCTCTTTTTCTCGACTACCGAGGAAGGAAAAGCGTTGTGCATGAAATACCGGGACGTGCGGGAAGCGTGTCTGATTGCGATCCACGCGGAGAGCGGCATAGCCGGAAAGTCGATTGGCGAAACCGCGCAGCTGTTACGCACGATCTCCTCCCTGTATGACACCGCCGCCCGCGCGGCGGCATCACTCTAGGGCTAAGGACGTCTGAACAGCGTAATACTGCGTCCGGCCAGTTCGTACTCTACGGTTTCGGTGAACGCTGTCCCGGCGGAAGCGCCATCTGCCGTAGACAGCTCCAGCACCCATCCCCCTTCGCCAAACTGCGGGATCTGGAAAGGCACGGTGCCTTCAAACGGGTTGAACAGCATCAGCACGTCGTGCCAGATACCGTCCTCCTGCCGCAGATCCGGCCTGCTGATGGAGACCCCAAGCGTCGAGCCTTCGTCCCACTGCTCGGCCTGCTGCGGACCGCCTCCGGCATTGAACCAGCGGATCTCCAGCCCGTCGCGCCAGCTCTCACGGCGCAGCAGCGGCTGCTGAGCGCGCAGGGCAATCAACCGCCGGGTAAACTCGCGCAGCGCAGCGTCGTTTTCGGACAGCCCCTTCCAGTCGATCCACGAGATCTCACTGTCCTGACAGTAGCCGTTATTGTTGCCCTTCTGCGTGCGGCCAAACTCGTCCCCCGCCAGCAGCATCGGCGTGCCGTGGGAAAACAGCAGCGTGGTCAGGAAATTACGCTTCTGCCGCTCCCGGGTGGCGATGATATCCGGATTTTCGGTTGGCCCTTCCTCGCCGTAGTTGTAAGAGCGGTTATCGTTATGCCCGTCGTTATTGTCCTCACCGTTGTCGGCGTTGTGCTTCTCGTTGTACGACACCAGGTCATTCAGCGTAAAGCCGTCGTGAGCGGTGATGAAGTTGACGCTGGCCCAAGGGCGACGCCCGCGCAGGTCGTACAGATCCCCGGATCCCAGCAGCCGTGCGGCAAAGTCGTTGGAGACGTTATCACCCTTCCAGTACTCGCGTACGGTATCGCGGTATTTGTCGTTCCATTCACCCCAGCCCGGCGGGAAACCGCCGACCTGATACCCGCCGGGACCGATATCCCAGGGTTCACCAATCAGCTTAAGTCTCGATAACACCGGATCCTGCGATATGGCGTCGAAGAAACCGCCGCGCGGGTCAAACCCTTCCGGCTCGCGGCCCAGTATCGTCCCCAGGTCGAAACGAAAACCGTCAATGTGCATCGATTCCGCCCAGTAGCGCAGGGAATCCATCACCATCTGCAGCACGCGCGGGTGCGAGGTGTTGACCGTGTTTCCCGTCCCGGTGTCGTTGATGTAGTACCGGTGCTGGTCCGGCAGGGTGCGGTAATAGCTGTAGTTATCAATCCCCTTAAACGAGAGCGTGGGGCCAAGCTCGTTCCCTTCCGCCGTGTGGTTGTACACCACGTCCAGAATGACCTCGATGCCCGCATCGTGATACGCGCGTACCATGTCGCGAAAGCCCTGGATCCCCGCCGGGCCGTAGTAGCGCGACGCCGGGGCAAAAAAGCCCAGCGTGTTATAGCCCCAGAAGTTCTTCAGGCCGCGGTCGAGCAGGTGCTGGTCGTCCGGGAACCAGTGAACCGGCAGCAGCTCCACCGAGGTGATGCCAAGACTCTTGACGTAGTCGACCGAGGCTTTGTGTCCCATCCCCTCAAACGTCCCGCGCAGCTCGGGCGGGATGGCCGGGTTCATCTGGGTAAAGCCCTTCACGTGACTCTCATAGACGACGGTATGCGGCCAGGGCACGTTTGGCCGGCTGTTGTCCTGCCAGTCGAAAGCGTTCGGGTCGATAACCTTGCATTTCGGCGTGAACGGCGCGCTGTCACGCGTATCAAAGCTCAAATCTAACTCGTCATGCCCCAGCTCATAGCCGAAATGGGCGTCGTTCCAGTCGATATCGCCCACCAGTTCACGGGCATACGGATCGATAAGCAGCTTATGCGGGTTAAAGCGGTGACCGTTTTCCGGATCGTAGGGGCCGTAGACGCGATAGCCGTACAGCGCCCCCGGTTTCAGGTCAGGTACATAGCCGTGCCAGACCTCATGAGTATATTCCGGCAATTCGAGCCGGGCGATTTCCGTTTTTCCGGACGGGTCAAAAAGACAGAGCTCTACACGCTCGGCGTGAGCGGAGAACAGCGCGAAGTTAACCCCTTTTCCGTCATAATTCGCTCCCAACTGCTGACCATGACCGGCCCGAATTTCAAACGTTATATCCTTTGCCATTTTCGTTCTCCACGATTATTCGCAGGTAAGCAGAACCAGTACACATCCCTTTTCTGACGTTAAATCCAGCGTCTCTTGCAGAATGCGGCTTTCACCGCTGAACAGGTCCCGATAGCGCTTCCCGACCAGTTCGTCGGGTATCGCTACCGTGGTATTGATCCACAGCTGATGATTATCGGTGATACCAAAAGCCAGACGCGGCACGGCGACAATCAGCGCCTCCTCGTCCTTAACGCGCGCATAGACAATCAGATTCTCCTCGCGCTCGCCGGAGACCTTAAGCGGCAGCCAGTCGCCGCAGCGGAATAGCGCGTCGTAGTGTGGTCGAAGCCGTAACAGGGTGGCGGTAACGAACTGCTTAACGCGCCCGTCTCGCCAGCAGGCCGGGTTGTCAAACACCGTGGCATCCGCCGCGCTGAGGTTGTGCACCAGGGCGTTGAAATCCGGCTCCCGCCGGTTATCCGGGTCGACGAGGCTAAAGTTAAGCGCCTCGCTGCCCTGATAGATATCCGGCACGCCGGGAGCCGTCAGCTTGATTACCGTCTGGCTGAGGCTGTTCATCAGCCCGGCCCGGATAAAGGGCTGCATCGCTTCGCTAAAATCATGCAGGAACAGCGCGTTGTCCGGCGAAAGCAGGTGCCGCGCGTAGCTCAGCACCACGCTCTCATAGCTCTCGTTGCTGTCGATCCAGTCGGTGCGCTGTTTTGCCTCGCGCAGCGCTTTCTCGAGGAAGCCGATAAAACGCGCTTCCAGTGATGCAAGCCCTTCAGCGTCGTCCGGAGACAGCGTGGCGGGCCAGACGCCCGCCAGTGCCTGATAGATCATCCAGGTATCGGCGGCGTTCGGCGCGGTGCCGTCATTGAGAAAACGTACCTGGGTCTGGTTCATCTGTCGCCAGCGGGCCAGGTTCTCACCCCAGCGTTCCGGCGCTTCCGTCAGGGTGTAGAGTCGCGCCCGGGCGTCTTCTCCGCGTTTGGTATCGTGCGTGGAGGTGCCCAGCAGCGCGTCGGGCTGTCGGGCCAGACGAATGCGCATCTCCTGGTGGAAGCGGGATAATGAAAACGCGCGCGGCGTCGGGTCGGCGCCCACTTCATTGAGCGCCAGCTCGAGGTTGTGGCGGAAGAACAGCGTATCTTCAACGGACTTCGCCATCAGCGGCCCGGTAAGCTGCTGGAAGCGGGTTCTGAAAAGCGCGGCGGACTCGCGACAATCTTCCGGCAGGTCGCCGGTAAGAATGCGCACAAGCAGGCTCAGCGCCGCTTCAGACGTCTCCACGCTGGCGACCACGCGGTTAAGCCGCACCACGTCAGGCGGGGTTAATCCCTCCCGGGTGCCGTAGGTGCGGTAGACCGGAAAGGCGATAAGCAGCTCGCGCAGCGCGTGGCGGATCTCCTCGCGCGGCAGCGCAACCTCATTGCGGCGGGCCAGATCGTCAGCAAGGTTAAGCAGCGTGGTGAACTCACCCTCAAAATTGCGATCGGTCATCAGGCCCTTGGCATCGCGCAGTTCCGCGTGGCGATCGACCGTTATCCCCAGCGTTTCGTCGTGGATGGTCTCCAGGCGCGACAGGTTATCATCGTCGACCAGCACTTCCGCCAGCGAGGCGATAAACTCGTAGCCGGTGGTGCCGGATACCGGCCAGTCGGCGGGGAGCTGTTCTCCCTTCGCGAGAATTTTTTCAACCGTGATATAGCAGTCGGGCCCGGTTTTCTGCCACAGGCGCTGCAGATAGCCCAGCGGATCGGCCAGGCCGTCGACGTGGTCGATTCGCAGGCCGTCCACCACGCCGGCGTGAACCAGCTCCAGGATCAGCCGGTGCGTATCGTCGAAGACCGCGTCATCTTCAACCCGAACGCCGACCAGCCCGGTGATCTCGAAGAAGCGCCGCCACGAGAGCTGCTTCGGCGCTTCCCGCCAGGACATTAGCCGCCAGCTTTGCGCTTCATGCAGTTCAGCGATGCTCTTATCCTCGCTGTACGTGCCGGGGTTGAGCGGATACGCCGTGTCGTAATAGACCAGAGAGGCCTTTCCCGTGACAGTGTCACTCTTCAGGGTGATGACCCCCTTCTCCAGCTCCGCCTCAAAGGTGTCGCCGAGGAACGGCAGCGTTAGCGGGCGCGACCCGTCGATATCGAAATAGCGGAAATAGCGGCTCTGCTGGCCGTATTCAATTACGTCCCGCCACCAGGCGTTTTCCAGCGAGGTGGACATATGGTTCGGGACAATATCCAGAATCAGCCCCATGCCGGCCTGCTTAAGCGCCGCGGCCATGCGGTCGAAACCGTCTCGTCCGCCGATCGCCGGGTCGATTTCATTCGGGTTGGTCACGTCATAGCCGTGGGTGGAACCCGCGGTGGCGGTAAACACGGGCGATGCGTAGAGGTGGCTGATGCCGAGATCTTTCAGGTACGGCACCAGCGCAGCAGCGCGGTCGAAGGTCATGCCGTTACGAAACTGGATGCGGTACGTGGCGGAAGGGATCATAACGATGCTTCTCCATCAGCAAAGCGAACGACAATACCGTTCGGCGGTAAAACGTCAGTGACTTCCGGCCAGGCAAAGCGCGTCTCACCCGCGAGATCGGGCAGCGCGGCGGGCTTATTACCGATATTCAGCGCCAGAGAGAGCGTCCCCGACGGGAAATGCCAGCTCACCGCCACCATGCCGGGCGCGGTCTTAATTACCTTGCCCTCAACGGCGCCGCTATGACGCAGAAGCGGAACGATATGGCGATGACGCAGCGTCAGCAGGTGGCGCGTGAAGCGCAGCCACGTTTTGCCTTCGTCGGTGGCAATCTTATTCCAGTCGAGTTTTGAACGGATGAAGGTGTTCACGTCGTTCGGATCCGGGACGGTTTCATCGTGCCCGGCATGGCCGGTAAACTCTTTCGCGCGCCCTTCCCGCACCGCCTTTGCCAGATCGCCGTGAAAATCGGTGAAGAACAGGAACGGATGCGTTTCCCCAAACTCCTCGCCCATAAACAGCAGCGGGATATGGGGAGAAAGCAGCAGCGCGGCAAGCAGCACCCGCGTCTTGTCGGCACCGGCCAGGGCGATCAGCCGCTCGCCCTGGGCGCGATTCCCGGTCTGATCGTGGTTCTGAATAAAATCGACGAAGAACTGCGGCGGCTGCGTCTGGCACTCCACTCCGCGGGATTCGCCGGTTTGCAGCGAAATCTCGCCCTGGTAGACAAAGCCTTCCGCCAGCGCCCGGGCGAACTTTTTCTCCGGCTCAAAGGCAAAATCCTGGTAATACGCGTGGGTCTCGCCGGTGGCAAACACGTGGGCCGCGTTGTGGAAGTCATCATTCCACTCGGCGGTAAACAGCGGCGTGTTGCCCTGTTCATCGCGCGGATGCAGGAAAATCACGTTGCGGCTGTCTTCCGTGGTCAGGTGAACGTGGCGGTGCGGGATCGCCTCGCGGATTTTAGCGGCAATCTCCTCCAGAATGTGCGTCTCAGCGCTGTCTTTAATCTGGTCGATGGCGTCAAAGCGCAGGCCGTCCAGACGATACTCCGTCAGCCAGTAGAGCGGCGCATCGGTGATGTACTGCCTCACCGGCTCGCGTTCGTAAGCGATGCCGTTGCCCCACGGCGTCATCCGATCTGCATCAAAGAACGCGGGCGACAGCAGAGGCAGATAGTTCCCCTCGGGGCCGAAGTGGTTAAGCACGATATCCAGCACCACGGAAAGCCCCAGCCCGTGCGCGGCGTCGATAAACGCGTGGAAATCCTCCGGCGTACCGTAAGCTGAGTGCGGGGCGTACAGCAGCACGCCGTCATACCCCCAGCCGCGGGTACCGCCAAACTGAGAGACGGGCATCACTTCAAGCTGGGTAATACCGAGCTCTGCCAGATACGGCAGCTTGTCGATGGCGGCCCGGAAGGTGCCCTCCGGGGTAAACGTGCCGATGTGCAGCTCGTAGATAACCGTGTCTTCCCACGGCCGCCCTGCCCAGTCCCGGTTGACCGGCTGATAGCGTTGGGGATCGATAACGATGGAGGGACCGTTAACGTCGCCCTTTTGCGCGCGCGAGGCGGGATCGGGCACCGTCATGCCGTCCTGCAGAATAAATTGATATTCTGCACCGTGCGTGACGCCGGATACGTCTGCCTGAAACCAGCCGTCGCCAGCTGCCGTCATCGGCACGTCGGCGGCGGCCAGACGTAGCGTAAGTTCTTTCTGTCCTTCTGCCCAGACGCGAAAACGTACAACGTCATCGGAAATAAACTCAGCACCCCACTGCTTTTGAAATGTCCTGAATTCCATTCATTGTCCTCGAATGACCCACATTTTACGCGGAACGAAGTACAAGCTTAGTTCAGGATTAAAAGTGTGTTAGGCCAGCGAATTTAACCGCTTCGTCTATTCTTTATGAAATAACTCACTATCGGGAATACTATGCAGATTCGAAAAGGACTCAGTACCGACCTCACGCGCCTTGAATGCTGTGACTTTTCTTTCACCATTAGCCACATTGCGCGAGAGCCCTTTATCCACTGCGATTTGCATATCGAAGCCGTCGACGTGCCCTGGATTAAAACCTACGAGCTCGATATCCAAACCCTTGAAAACCACTGCGTTAATCCGGACGCCATATTTCTTATTGCCGAAACGGAAGACGGGGAAATTGCGGGATTTATTACCGCGTCGATCGGCTGGAATAAGTTTATCTCGGTGGATTACATTGCCGTGGATCGCACGAAACGCAGAACCGGCGCCGCGCAAAAATTAATGGCCGCCGCGCACGTGTGGGCCCGCAGCGTAAACGCGCCGGGATTACGGCTTGAAACACAAAATGTGAACGTTTCTGCCTGTCTGTTTTACCGTCACTACGGGTTTACCTTGGGCGGATACGATCGTTATCTCTACAACGCCTTACCGGAAAAGGACGAGATCGCCCTGTTCTGGTATTACATGCTGGTCTAACGGCGCGGCCTTCATATTTCTGTCATTGAATTTCATTACGCTTTCGGGATTTTAACCACGGTGTTGAGGAAAGAAGTGTGAATTCAATGGCTAAGGCATTACTGCTGGCATTACCTGTTTTGAGTGCAACGGCAGCGGCGACGGCCGCCGGGGGCGAGCTGTGTGAACCCAAAGCGTATGAAATGGCGCTGCGCTATCAGCAGAAATCGGCAGAGATCGTGGCCCTTCAGCTGCAGACGTATCGGTTTGCCACCGAGCGTTTCAACGAAAAGGTAAAAGAGCTGAAAACGCCTGAAAATTACGCCGTGGTAATGGACCTGGATGAAACGGTGCTGGATAACACCCCTCTGCTGGTGCGCGACACCGAGCAGTGTCACGACTATACAAAATGGGACACCTGGAGCGACTGGGAGAAACAGGGAAAACCCGGCTTAATTCCGGGGGCGAAAGCGTTTCTTGACCACGTGAATCAGAGCAAGGTCCGGATCTACTACGTCTCGGACCGCATGCAGGAAAATAAAGCCGATACGCTCAGGACGTTAAAACCTCTGGGACTTCCACAGGTGTCCGATGAAAGCGTGCTTCTGGACACGGTCAGCAAGGAAGAGCGTCGCCAGAGCATCCTCAAAAAGCAGCAGATCGTGATGCTTTTTGGCGACAGCCTGCCGGATTTCGCCGTGCAGTTTAAAAACAAAAAGCCGAGCGAGCAGCAGCGTGAGCTGGTTGAGGCCAGCGCGGAACACTTCGGTAACGACTGGATTGTGCTGCCAAATGCCGCTTATGGCTCCTGGTCCAAAGCCACGCTGGACAGCTGGAACGCACCTCTGAAAAAATAACGTGTTACGAGCCGGGAAAGGCAGCATCGCCACCCGGATTCTGCGCTGTGCTATCCACTGCGTTTATAGGTCCTATCATTTCTGGGCAGGTTCTTATAATTTTACGAAGAAGTAAGATGAGCGCTTTCAAAGGAGACTCGTATGCTTACCGTGAAAAAACTTGCTCTTTCTACGCTGATTTCCAGTTCATTGCTTTTCTACCCTGCGCTGCAGGCGGCGGCAGAGACGCCCCAGCACGTCGTTAAACAACCGGCGGGCGGATACAGCGTTCAGGTCGGCGACGTTCTGGTCACCTCGTTTACGGACGGGACCGTCGCGCAGGATCTGCACAAGCTGCTGCGCCGGACAACGCCGCAAAAAATCGATGCGCTGCTCGCGAAAAATTTCCAGACCAACCCGCCTGAGGTATCCATTAACGCGTTCCTGATTGCGATGCCCGGACATAAAATTCTGGTGGATACGGGCTCAGGCCAGCTCTTTGGCCCCGGCAACGGCGGACGTCTGATTGAGAGCCTTGCCACCCAGGGAATTAAACCCGCGGATATTACTGAAGTCCTGCTGACCCACGCCCACTCCGATCACGCGGGCGGCCTGGTGAAAGACGGCAAGGTGGTGTTCAGTAACGCGCGCGTTTTCGTTGGTAAACCGGACGTCGACTTTTTCTTTAACGACGAGAACCAGAAAAAAACCGGCTACGGCAAGAACTACTTTGACGTCGCGCAGAAGACCTTAAAACCCTATCTTGACGCCGGTAAAGTGGTGCCTTTTAGCGGCACATCGGAGATTCTCCCGGGGCTGACCGGCACGGTTCATCCCGGCCATACGCCCGGCTCAGCCTTCTACACGCTGACGAGCAAAGGCGAGAAGATCACCTTTGTAGGCGACATCATTCATGCCGCGGCGGTACAGTTCCCGCAGCCTGACGTGACCATTACCTACGATGAAGATCAGAACAAAGCCGCAAGCGTGCGCGAACATGCGTTTGCCGACTTTGTGAAAAATAAAGACCTGGTCGCCGCGCCCCATCTGCCTTTCCCGGGTATCGGGTATGTCACCAAAGGCGAAAACGGCGGCTATGCCTGGATCCCTGTGACCTATACCAACCGGGACGCCGGCAGCGCGAAATAAGATGACGCCCAGCCCTGACATGGACATAGACCTGATCCTGACCCTGGACGCCCTGCTTCAGGACAGGAATATCACCCATGCGGCCGCGCGGCTGGGTATCAGCCAGCCCGCGCTGTCCGCTCGTCTCGCGCGTCTGCGAACGCTGTTTGGCGAACCGCTGTTTATTCCTTCCCCACATGGACGTGGGATGCTGCCCACGCCGCGAGCGGAAGCGCTTAAGCCTCAGGTGGAGAGCGTGCTGCGCGGCATCAGCGCGCTGTTTGCCCCCACTACGTTTGATGCCCAGACCAGTACCCGGACCTTTGTTATCGCCCTGCACGAAAACCCGGCGCTGATGCTGGGCACCGGGCTGCTTAACCAGGTGGGTACCGCTGCTCCCGATATTCGCCTGCGCTTCGCCCTGCCACAGATGTCCGAACTGGCGCAGCAGCTGGAAAACGGAGATGTGGATATCTACATCGGCGTAAGCGCGGGCGCCCATGACGGCTGGGTGAGACGTAAACTGCTCGACGATACGTTTGCCACCGCCCAGCGCAAAGGCCATCCGCGCGGGACCGGAGCGTTAGATCTGGAAAGCTACTGCGCGCTTTCTCATCTGGTGGTGTCATCGGCGGGAGATCCATTTACCGGCTTTGTCGATCAAACCCTGGCCGGGCTGGGCTACCAGCGGCACGTCGCGATGTCCACGCAGAGCTACGCCGTGGCGCCTGCGCTTGTTGCCGGTACCGACCTGGTGTGCACCCTGCCGGAACGGATGCTGAAACAGTTTGCCAGCACGCTGGATCTCTTTGCGCCGCCGCTGCCGCTCCAGCCGATTATCATCTACATGTACTGGCACCCGAAAAACAGCCAGGATCCGGCGAATGCCTGGCTGCGCGAGCAGCTGCTGCAGGCCGCCGGGCGTCAGGTATAATCGAGGGTAATCAGGAATTTTTTAAGCACTTCTGAGCGAATAATCCGGTGGCAAACCAGCGTCAGCTCGCTTTCCCGGAGCCGGTCGAGGATGTCCACGTAAACCACGTTCTCTACGCTCACCGCCTTTGCCGACGCGGGCAGCAGCGCCAGCCCAAACCCCGCCGAGACCAGGCTTATCACCGTGGGCACGTCGGTCGCGTTTTGTACCACGTCCGGCTGAAAGCCCGCCCCGCTGCAGGCGTCATAAAAATACTGTTCCAGCCCCATTCCCTCCGGGTCGCGCAGGGAGATCCACTTTTCGTCCTTCACCGACGAAAGAGTCAGCGCGGAAGATCCCGCCAGCGGATGCTGACGATACAGCGCCAGCACCGTTTTCTCTGACGTGAACGGGCGGCTTTGCAGATCGTCAGGCAGCGACGGCAGCGGCGCCCGGATAATAGCCACATCGAGCTGGTTGCTCTGCACGGCCGCGTAGAGCGTCTGCACGTTTCCCGTCACCAGCGACATGGTAATGGCCGGCCAGCGCGTATGCATCTGGCGCAGCGCGGCGGGCAGCCTGCCGTCAAACATCGCGCTCGACACGCACCCCAGGTTTAATACCCCCTGCTCGCCCCTTGCCGTTTGC
>CDYJ01029823.1_pt1 | contig 11029 bp, 7 predicted proteins | sample 557501 | NCBI WGS metagenome assembly CDYJ01 (sample SAMEA3182079, study PRJEB8094) | gut metagenome | biome: human; feature: gut; material: Stool; isolation source: human stools | place: Canada | collected 2012-11-20
AAACAGACCATGACCAGCCCAGTAAAACAGACCAGAAGGCCGCGCAGGAGCTATCTCGACGCGCGCAAAAAACTACTCGGAATGCTCAATTCACCCGATTTCAACAGCGGCGATCAGATCCCCGCAGAGCGCGAATTAAGCGAGGTGTTGGGTATCAGCCGTGTGACAGTGCGAAAAATCATCACTGAATTGATTGACGAAGGCGTGCTGGAAAGACGGGGGAATCAGGGAACCTGGTTGGTCGATACGGCGATTGAACGCCCGCTACAGCCTGCGCTGGGCATCAGTAAAATTCTTGAATTGAATGGCGCAGTGCCCAGCAGCCAGTTGATCTACTTCCATATTTCCGCGGCCAGCGCCCGCATTGCACGGCTACTGCACATTGAAGAGGGCGATCCTTTAGTCATGATCAAACGCCTGCGCCTGGCTGATGGACACCCTTTCTGCATCGAAACCAGTTACTTACCTCAAGCCCGTGTCGCGGATTTGAGCGCTGATATGTTAGAAAAAGAAGGGTCGCTTTATCGCCTGCTGGCTGAACGTTACGCTATTCACGATGTGTACGATGAAGGAACCATCCGGGCAGCGGCGATGAGCGAAGAGGAGCATCAACTGTTGCAGGCGAAACCAGAGAGCCCGGCGCTGGTCTACCGTGGTGTGATTTACGATAGCCAGCATCAGCCGATTGAGTATCTGGTCTCGGTGAATCACCCGCAACGCGTCGCTTTTCGCATCAATGGCGGCCTGAAGGAAGTGGACGTGCTTTCACCGTGACGGGCTATTGCATGTTTTCGCCGCCAGCGGGGCGTGGATAATGGCTTCCGCCATTTGGCCGGCACCAATAAAATGTACATTTGCCATGAGCGGCAACGCCTTATTGAAAGCGATATTCACCGCGACCGACGCGAAAACGCTGGCCTTTCAGCGACGGATCAGAGGCGTTAAAAACCAGTTCGACTAATCGATTGGCCTCCCCCTGACGAAAGAGAAAGCGCTGCTGTCCTGCGGACAGACCTTCAGACAGTTCATTAAAACCGAACAACGCGTGCCAGTGCTCACGCGCGGCCTGCGGATCCTGCACCTCAAAAATGGCGCTCTGTAATGTCACTTCGCCTGCCGGATGCGGCTTGTCGAGCCCCTGAGCGCGTAGCCGCGTTAGCCGTGCGTTATCATCTTCTCCCCATTGCAGAACAAAGGGATACGGCAGGCCGTTAAAATCCCCATCAATGGTAAAAATACGCCAGCTAATGACGTTTCCTTGCGGGTCGTTGCGCTGGCCGTTAACAATTGGCGAGACCTGTAACCCTTGACTGCGCAACTCTGCATGCGTCTGGTCAATATCATCCGTGCGCAACGCTACCCGGTGCAGCACCTGGTTTTCGGGGGCTATTTGCATTCTAGGGTTGGAATCCATCCATTCTAACCCTAGACTCTTAGTCGGACAAAAAGCTGCTTCTGGTTGGATTTTTCTGTTTTTCACCACCCTGCGAAAATCTAACATTGGTTGGATTCTCAGACGCGCCCTCTCTCGCGTTAATCCAACTCTCCACCTTCTGCCTGCTTCAACAATGTCGGAATGTGCGGTCCATACTCGACCTTGCCTCGTCCTGCTCGAATACCACTGCCAACCTTGCGGGCTTCTTTGGAGTACAACGTCTTTGCACGCATGATCTCATAGCTATAACCCCGACCTAACCGGTTGGACATCTTGATCAAGCCGTTGAGCCCTTCGGTATAGCCATTGGTGATTGAGAACGGCGCATCCCAGTAGGCAAAGATGTCGTCGTAATGGTTGTGTACCGTTTTTACCAGTTTTTTGAAAGGCTCCATGCCATAAGGCGGCAGGCTGTTCTCCCAAGCCTCAAAGGCGTTCTGAGCGCTCTGCTTATCGGGTTCGTCGTAGATGCAGAAGAAGGCTTCCTTGAAGTCATAGGCCATGGCAAGTGCTGGGATCGCCTGCTTTATAACCTCCAGCGCCTTTTGCTCTGCGGGCGTCAGGTTGCCGGGTCGCTTCAGGGTGAGCCAGCGAATGGACTTTTTGACGTAAATGCGATCTTCTTTGCTTAACTGTGCCTGATAGTTCTTGCGCTCCGCTTCCAAGGCTTCAGAGGCCATCTTGACGACATGTAACTTGTCGATCACCAGTTTGGCGTTGGGCAGATACTGAGCAAAGGAACGCTTGAAGGGTCGCCACATATCCGTACAGACCCATTCCACTTTGTCAGCATCCGGCAAATCCTTGAAGAAGGGCTTCAGGTGCTCTTGAGTACGATGCTCCAACATATCAAAGACGTTGTTGGTTGCCAGATTGGTGATTACACAGCGATACCCGCCGGCAAGGTTCACTTCGTCAATACCCATGATGACCGGGGTTTCGTAACGAACGGTTTGGGAGAGTTCCTCAATGAGATCGTGAGCGATGTTCTTGACGGTGTTCACTGCCACACCGGTTTGCTCGGCTAAAGCATGGAAGGTGGTTCCCAGGCACTGTTGCCGAATAACATCGACCAGCCGTTTGGTGGCTCGGCGTTTGTCATCCAGAAAACTCAACTCCGGCATGGACATTTTTCCGCACGACTCACAGCGAAAGCGCGGGCGCTGAACTTCAAGGCGGACGGGCTCCATGTACAACGGCGTGTCCATGAACTTGTTTTTGCGCGTACCGTGTCTGTGCATAGGGATGTTGCAGTCCCCACATAACGGCACCTCGACCGTTACCGGCTCAGCAACTATCACAAGGCACTTGCCCTCGTGGCGCATATCGACCGGCTTGATGCCTGGCAGATTCAGCAGGTCAAGCATCGGCTTAATCCATACCCAGATCGATGTCTTTGCCTTCGCGCAGCAGGTCATACACCATATCAACCAATGCGGTCATGCCCTGACGGTCAGACTTGAGCACCTGGGTTGCCAGCTTCTGATGACTGGACAAAGCACGAACAACCGCTTGCTGAACAGCACCGGGGAGGTTGCCTTTCATAGCCTGCTCACGGGTGTTGCTTTCCACCTGAGCCATGACGACATCGCTTTCACCGGTAATCGCTGAAATCTGATTAACGAAAGCCACCTGATCCTGTATCGGCGTCGCCTCACCAAACAGGCTGTTGAGCCTCTCGATAATTTCTTTGACGAATTTAGGCTTGTCGCCTACCGCGCCACCACCGCCTGCACCTGCTGGTTGCAATACCGGGGTTTTGCCTTCGTCTTCTACGTCATCGGGTCGAGCATTGATGTCAAAGCCAGTAAGCACCAGGCCTGTCAAGTCCACGGTTTCCGGTGCTTCGTGCTGAAGGCGCTTTTGCAACAGCTTGGCGAAAGCGGCAAAGTTTTCCAACTCCGGGTCGCCAAAATCAATCAGTTGGGCGATATAGGAATAGGTACGGCAGAAGCGCCCCAGGTCCGACTTGAAGCCCATCAACGCCTTGATTTGCTCGGCATACTCATCCTGGTGGTGATCGGCAGACTTCATACCCGCCTCGTCACCCTTGGCGCGGGCCTTCTCAAACGCTGCTTCCCAGGTTGCCATGCCATCGCGCAACATTTTCAACTTGTCGTTATACAAGGCCGTCGCTCCAGCTGTAGCGGTATACAGCGCCTTGTGCTGTGGCGATTTAGTATGGGTGATGTCACGTATGGTCTTGAAGCGGGCTTCCTTGAACGCGGCCAAGTCCTTCTCGTCGTACAGGCCGTGCTCGTCCAGTCGCTCCTTGATCTCGTAGACCACATTGAGGTCTTGCACTTCGCTGATGTGAGCGCCCTTGTCATAGGTGGCAAAGGCCTTGCGCACGTTCTCCGGGTCGTTCACGAAGTCGATGATAAAGACTTCATCTTTCCCAGGCGCCGTCCGGTTCAGGCGGGCGAAGGTCTGCACAATCTCCACATGGTTGGCGATTTTCTTGTCCACATACATGGCGACCAGTTTGGGCTGGTCAAAGCCGGTCTGGAACTTGTCGGCCACCAACATTACCCGGTATTCTGGGCGGTCAAAGGCAAAGCGCAAATCCTGCCCGTGGACATCCGGGTTCATGCTCTGCTCGGTGAACTCCTCGTTCTCATCGACGATAAACACATCGTCCTTAAACTCGCTGTCATCCTGGTGCATCACCTGCTTACCGGTCATCTTGCCGGAGAAGGCCACCAGTGAATGAATAAAGCCGTACTCGCTGTGCTGCTCGATATAGCGGTCAAACGCCTTCTTGTAGCGAATGGCAGCGGCACGGGAGCTGGTCACGACCATCGCCTTGGCCTTGCCATCCAGCCGGTGGGCGACGTTCTTGGTGAAGTGCTCAACGATAAACTGTACCTTCTGGGTCACATTGGTGGGGTGCAATGACATCCACTGTGCCAGGGCGCGTTTGGCGGCCTTGCCGCTTACCCGCTTGCTGTCTTCAAGCTGCTTGGAAAGGTTGAAGGCTGTTTTGTAGGGTACATAGCCGTTCAACACATCGAGAATGAATTTCTCCTCAATGGCCTGGCGCATGGTGTACAGGTGGAAGGCTTGCGGCGGGTTATCGTCCGAGATCGGTTGGCTTGGATCTGTCGGGCGACCGAACAGCATCAAAGTGGAGTGTTTGGGCGTGCCGGTAAAGGCGAAGTAGCTGATATTGTCCGGGCGGGCGCGGGACTTTTGCAGTTGCTCCAGCAGTTCATCCACCGTCATGGTGGACATCTTGCCTTGTCCGCTCATCCCCAGCGCGGCTTGCAGCTTAGCGGCGGTAGAGCCTGTCTGCGAGTTATGCGCCTCATCAATGATCACAGCAAAGTTTTTCCCTTTCAGGGCCTTGTCAGTGATGATGGCTTCCATCGCGTAGGGGAAGGTCTGGATCGTGACCACCACAATCGGCGTGCCAGACAACAAGGCTTCCGAGAGCTGCTTGCTCTTGGACTTGGATGACTTTTGCCGGTCAATGGCGGCGATCACCCCAAACTGATGGTCAATCTGTTTCACCGCGTCCTGAAGCTGGCCGTCCAGCACATTACGGTCGGTTACAATGATCACGCTGTTAAATACCGCGTCGCCGTTATCTTCGCGCAGTTTCACCAAGTCATGAGCCGTCCAGGAAATGGTGCTGGTCTTGCCGGAACCGGCGCTGTGGTCACACAGGTAGGTCATGCCTGCGCCGTTTTCGCGGGCATCGGCCAGCATCTGGTTCACTGCCGTCCATTGGTGGAAGCGCGGGAAAATCAGAGTTTCTTTCTTCGACCAGTTGCCCTGAATATCCACCACGTCCTTTTTCTCGACGTAGACAAAACTATGGAAAATCCGCAGCCAGGCATCCGGCTGGCAGACCGCCTCCCAGAAGTAGGCTACCGGGTATTCCTGGGTACCATCGGCCTTAATTTCACCTGGCGGGTTACCCGCATGTACCGTGCCGCTTTCGTCCTTTCGCCCCTTATTGAACGGCAGGAAAAAGGTGTTTTCTCCATCCAGCTTGGTCGCCATCATGATTTCAGAGTCGGACATGGCGAAATGCACCACCGCCCCGCGCTTGAAGGTCAGCAATGGCTCCCGGCGTTTGGTCTTGGCGTCATACGGCAGACGATCATTGCGGTACTGATCCATGGCCGCTTCGCAGGACTGGGTGAAGTCGGTCTTCAGTTCGACGGTTGCCACCGGCAGACCGTTGATAAACAGCACCAGATCAATGGCAAATTCACGGGCCGGGTGATACTTCAGTTCCGGCACCACGCGCAGGATATTGGCCTGGTAACGCTCAATGACTGCTGCATTGCGCTTGTCTTCCGGTGCGGCCTCGGTCATCTCGATCAGGCCGCAACCGGCAATGGAAAAACCCTGGCGCAACACCTGCATGGTGCCTTGTTTCTCCAGTGCTTTATCCAGGCGATCCATCAGCACTTCAAGGGTTTTGGCCCCGTTGAGCCGTTCCAGCTTGTCCCATTTTTCCTGCTGGCCGCTGGTTTTAATCCAGCTTTCCAGGTCTTCGGGGTACACCGCCCGCTCGGTGTCGTAGAACTTGGAATCACCCAGCTTCCAGCCCTGCTCTACCAACCGGTCGATGATGTATTGCTGGAAGTGTTTTTCCTGATGTGCTGCTGATTGCATTTATTGTTTTCCTCGCAAATCAATCTGGCCTGTGACAGCGGCGGTGATAAAGGCGGCGCGGCGTTCTTTGAGCAGGATGATACTTTGTTCCGACTTGCTAATCAGAGCATCAATGCGGGCGGTTTCAAGGTCGAGGGTGGCTAGAATGGCATCTTGCTCCTTCAGATCTGGAAGAGGTAGACGAGTGTTCGCTACATATTCATGCTCTAAGCTTTCAACAGTAGCTCCTTCTTTTGCCCATATCCCAAGCAACGAGCGGTTAAGCCCCTGTACCCACCGAAGTATAAACCGGGGTCTAACCCTAGTTTCATCAAGGCTCAATGCTTTCATGTCCTGATTTAAGCTAACAGGAACATTATTGATCCCAACCGGTATCGTGTGACGAAGAATACCTGATCTAGCAACCAGCAACACCGCTCCCGAGTCAATCAGTTTCGTGGCACTATTTTCCAGTCCTTTGGTAGTTATATGATCTATAGAATCGGTAATCACCTCATGTTTCATATCCTTTGGAGAGACCCAAGGGATGCAGCCGTTCCAATAGTCTGGATTTTCTTTTGATGGCGTACCACCACCAGAGAATGCAGCAACATGCTTTAGTTTTGTCGCCTCCCAGTGCTCCGGCACCTGCCCAATCCACTCAATGCCGGAGTCCTTCATCTTGGCGTTGCGGTCTAGTCCCTTGGTGACAGCATGGGTAATCAGCGCCTGGCGCTTTTCCTTCAGTAGCTCGATAAAGCGGGTTTTCTTCTCGATAAGCGCATCAATGCGGGCGGTTTCGCGGTCGAGGGAGGTTAGTATTTTCGCTTGCTCAGGCTGATCTGGGTATACAACTTCAATTGAACCGATATGCCCCCAATCTGCACGAGGCATTTTCGCTCCCTCGCATCCTGACTCTATTTGATGCGTTACATCAGGAGTTAAAAGCCATTCTTGCAGCCATCTGGGTTCTGTTTTTTCAGCCCTCAGAACCAAAAATTCTGTTGAGCAGCACCCTGCCATCTCTGAAATAATGGCTTTTCGCAAATATGGACGCAGCTTACCGTACAGGACATCCCCTTCATAAAAGATGCCTACAGTTGAATCTTCTGATTGACGGGAGCTTCCATTCGTTGGCTTGTACTGCCCTGATCCTGCTTCTACATCCTCAAGTCCGATATAAATGGTATCAGTAGATACATCATTTCGTCGTTCATTGCGCAATGACGCCAGTCGCTTGACTCTCGCTACCTTCCAATGCTCCGGCACCTGCCCAATCCACTCAATACCGGAATCCTTATATGCGGGATATGCTCTGTACTGGCTCATTCGCTGGCCACCTCCGCCAGTAGCGCGGCAATCTCGGCTTCTACTTGCTTCAGGTCTTCATCAATATCTTGCAGCTTGCGCGGCGGCTGGTACTGGTAGAAGAAGCGGTTGAAGTTGATCTCATAGCCAACGCGGCCCAATTGACCATCCCTGGCATCGGTAAAACTCTCATCCAGCCAGGCATCCGGCACATGAGGAAGCACTTCGCGAGCAAAGTAGTCGTCGATGTCATCCAGATAGGGGACGTTCTCGTAATCAGTTAAATCTGTGTCTGGCACCAGCTCGCCGTTGGAATCCGTGACTGGCTCGGCTTTCGGGTCTTTGTGACCAAAGGCGTTGATCAGCGCGGTGATCAATGTTTTGCTGGATTTGACCTTGAGCTGCTTAGCTTCGTCGGACTTGATCGAGTTCTTAACAAAGGTTTCTGCCCAGCTATAGGGCTGCGTTTGCCCGATCAGCGGCTTGAGGGCTTCACGCCAGAATGTCTGATGCGCATCAGAGAGCTTTTCCCAGGCAGCTTCGGCTTCCAGCCGATCCATGCCCACCTTATCCAGCTCCAGGGTCATGCGCAGCGGGCGCAGAACCCTGATACGACGGTAGCCAAAGGTACGGTAGTCAAGCATCCGGGAAAGCGCTCCGCTTTCGCCTGTGGCGTAGATGTCCAGAATCTGGCGGCGCTGCTCATCGCTGACAATACGGCGTTTGTTGCCCTCGTTGCGGATTGAAGTCCAAAGGTCGGTGGCGTTAATCAACTGCACCTTGCCTTTGCGCTCCTGCGGCTTCTTGTTGGACAGAATCCACAGGTAGGTGGCGATATTGGTTCGGAAGAACAGCTCCGTTGGCAGAGCTACAATGGCTTCAATCAGGTCGTCTTCCAGCAACCAACGGCGTATTTCCGATTCGCCAGACGCGGCACCGCCGTTAAACAGTGGCGAACCCGACAGCACGATAGCGGCGCGGCCACCGCCGTTGATCGGCAGTTCTAGCTTGCTCGCCAGGTGCATCAAAAACAGCATGGAGCCATCGCTAATTTTCGGCAGGCCCGGCCCAAAACGGCCCAACTCACCTTTTTTGTGTTCTGCTTCGACGGCGGTTTTGTCCTTCTCCCATTTCTTGCCGAAAGGCGGATTGGACAGGCAGTAGTGGAAACGCTCACCGGCAAACTGGTCGTTGGACAGCGTGCTGCCCTGACGAATGTTCTTCGATAGATCTCGGCCGGGGTCGGACTCCAAACGGCGGATCAGCATACCGGCTACACAAACCGCATGGGTTTCCGGCTCCAACTCCTGCCCGTGCGGCACCAGCACTGGCGGGATCTTGTCGCGGTTACCGTAGTCGCCCACATGGTTCATGGCATCGGTGAGGAAGCCACCCGTACCACAGGTCGGGTCATACAGAGTTCGAATCAAACCGGGGCTGGCCTCAAACAGGGCATCATCCGGGTCAAGCAGCAATGCGGTCGCCAGGTGAACGATGTCACGCGGCGTCATGAAGTCCTCGGCCCCTTCATTTACCTCGGCACCAAAGCGGCGAATCAGGTGTTCGTAGATGTTACTCATCACCCGATCCGGCACCACGTCCGGGTGCAGGTCGATCTTGGCAAAGTTCTGGCAAATCTTGTACAGCAAGCCCGCTTTCTCCAGCCGGATCACCGTATTGCCAAACTCAAACTCCTCGAAGATAGCGCGGGCGTTATCCGAAAACAGGGCGATGTAGTCTTCCAGATTGCGGCGCGTCTTGGTGCTACCCAGGGTGCCAAGGGAGTATTCAGAGGTGTTGTAGAAGGGGTATTCAGCGGTTGAGCGCAGAATGGTATCCAGCTCAACATCGGCATCCTTGAAAGCGTCATGCGCTTCTCTCACCGCCTCGCGAGTCGGCTCCAGCGCACACTCCAGGCGGCGCAGCAAGGTAAACGGCAAAATGATCTTGCCAAAGTCCGTATGCTTGAAGTCCCCCCACAGGTCTTCCGCGTTCTTCCAAATAAAGTCAGCCTGTGAAGCTGCCGATCCCGTAAATTCGTTCATTCTTGACTCCAACCACCTTTTGCACAGAACGGTACTGTAGTCAATCTGCGAATGTCAACCAGATTTTGCACAAAAGGGGATGGATTTCAATTCCTAGCTAAATCTGCGATCCTACCTCAGAATGCAAATAGCCTTTTCGGGCAAGAGTTGCGCCGCATCACCGGAGAGCAAAAAATCGGCCTGCGCCGAAGCCAGCCCAACATAATCGTAAATGGCGAGAAACTCGATGAAGGTAAGCCCGAAATAACTGAGCGCATTCCAGGTTCCCCAGCCAGGGGGACGCCCACCGGCAAACGCGTTGAGCCCCTGCCCGGCAAACGTTGCAATCGCCTCGTCCGGCTGGTTCACAAACTGAACAGCGTGATCCCATTTTAATGTTGTCATGAAGCCTCCTGAGACTGATAGAAACGCAGGCGGCAGGCGGCATCCCCCCGCGCCAGCGCCGTCTCAACCGCTAGCTGCACGCCATCAAGCGCATCGGTTAACGCATGATCCCCCTCCATGCAGATATCACACAGCGTCTCAATCTGCCGGGCATCGCGTCCCTGCTGGCGCCAGCAATTGACGTAAGGGCAATAATGGAACAGCACAATAAACTCTGACGGGCTGGCCGAAACGGTCTCCATTTCGTAAACCCGCGATTCCAGGCCACGGGTAAACACGGCGGCAAACTCCTGCAGGTCGTGACCATGACGCATCTTCGCGCGCACGGAACGTCCGATATCACGGCCATAATGGCGGATAGCGTCACGCGCATAATCGTCAGGCTGATGGCGTTGTCGGGACTCATCAAGCAAATAGCCAAGCGTGGCCGCGCGTTTTTCGGTAATGGCACGCAGCGCCAGGGTAACTTCGTCGTCCAGGGTCGGCGCGTTGTGCGCCGAAGCGGGCTGTTTTGTACTCATCAGACAGCACTCCCCTTGAACGATTATTCCCAGTCGGTATTCACTTTGACGTTTTCCGCGCGCGGCAGACCGTAAACATCTTCGTCATACCACTTGCGGGACAGCGCAGCGAGCGTGCCGTCCTTTTTGAGGGCAGCGAGTTCGTTGTCGATGGCTTTGATCAGTTTCGGGTCAGCATTCTTTTTGTATAAATAAACGTTAGGGAACAGGCCGACAGACTCGGAGGCTTTCAGATTGAGATTGAGGGCTTTGTTTAACGCCAGTAATGCGCCAATCGGATAGATAGCCGCATCGTACTCTCCGGAAGCAACGGCTTTGAAAATGTCCGCCGCAGACTGCTCGCCGTTCGGTTGCAGATTGATTTGCTGCCCAGGGTGTTTCTTGTTGTAGTTATCAATAACGGTGTAGCGCGCATCGGAGGTATGAATCGGCACCAGCTTCTTCTTGCCGCTCGCCAGATCGCCCAGAGTATGAATATCGTTTTCATTGTTACGCACAATTAAACGCAGGTCGCTAATCCCCGAAGGCTGACCGGAGGGTAATGGTGCCAACTTACTGATTTAGTGTATGATGGTGTTTTTGAGGTGCTCCAGTGGCTTCTGTTTCTATCAGCTGTCCCTCCTGTTCAGCTACTGAAGGCGTGGTGCGTAACGGTAAAAGTACTGCCGGACATCAGCGCTATCTCTGCTCTCACTGCCGTAAAACATGGCAGCTACAGTTCACTTACA
>CDYJ01029824.1_pt1 | contig 10998 bp, 9 predicted proteins | sample 557501 | NCBI WGS metagenome assembly CDYJ01 (sample SAMEA3182079, study PRJEB8094) | gut metagenome | biome: human; feature: gut; material: Stool; isolation source: human stools | place: Canada | collected 2012-11-20
GCTTTTATACTTCCGTGCCTTGTTGCACATGGGTTTTATGTGATTTATAAAGGCGGTTTATTTATTATTGTATTTAATGCATTATCAATTAGTCATTAATTTACTCAATCACAAAACAATATCACCCCATATAAACTCTTTATACCCATCTCATTGAGGTGTTATACACTTATACTTTGTTATCACACAGATACTACCTCTGATATAACTATTCATACTGAATATTAGACAAAGACACTCATCCAATAACCACACTAATACATTGTCGGTCAGCAATGGCTGACCGGTCTCAGAGAAATACATTATGACTTTACCAGAATCATTTCTGTTATCTCATGCTGAATATCACATTGAGAATAACACTCCCTATGTCACCATATCCGATGACAATCAATTCAGATTCAGATTAGAACAACTGGACAGTTGTCTTAAAACAATCAGCAGAGGACGTAAGTTACCTTTCGCTATTCTGCATAACCGTTCAGGATACAAAGAGAGTGCTGAGTCAGTCACCATTCTTGATGCCATCCGTTATCTCAATATGTTGCCACAAGATGCAATGAAAGTACGAATAGCTAATCCACGTATAGCTACCTTCCAGCGTTTATTTACTAGCGCCGATTTATACTCGCGTGTCCATAACGGGAAAATAGCTGGGGCAGACACTGTTACCACAGCAGAAATGCTGAATAAGCTGATACAGGATTACCGATTTACTGTGAGCCAGGCAGGATTTAAAAAAGCATGCAGAAAGTACCAGAGGGCTTCGGTTAAAAATCTGAAAGGAGTGATGAATTACATCAGACATCTGCAGGAGCGTCATTCCCGGCTGCTGGTCTTGCGGGTTGATTTATCATGGGCAAATGAGCACAAAGCTGATATCACTGCTGATGATGCCCGTAAGCACCGTCAGCAGCTGTTTCGCAATATGCAAAAGAATCCAATCTTTCGCCATGTCCTCGGGACGGTATGGAAACTGGAATATGGCTCACAACGTAAATTTCATTACCACATGCTATTTATCTTAAATGGTAATAAGGCACAACAGGATGGCGTGATTGCTCATGCTTTCGGGAGATACTGGAATGAAACTATTACTAAAGGTAAAGGCATGTTCTACAACTGCAACGCTTACAAAGAGCGTTATGAGGACTGCTGCCTCGGCAAACTGAAACGCGGTGACAGTAGTAAGGACAAAGGGTTACTTAAGGCGCTAAGTTACATCACCAAAATCGATGCCTGTGCACGTCTGGTTCTTCCGGGTAATGCCAGAACCTTTGGTCGCGGAGAAGTACGTTCATTGAAAAAAAGGAAGAGAGCATAAATAGGCCGGTAAACCTAACCTGTTGTAATCGTCGGTAATGCTGCCTTCCCCCCTTCTATCTACAAAGCCAGCTAACCATGCTGGCTTTTTTCATTTGTTACGGAGTTCATGATGAATTACTTCGTCTTAGCCACTCACGCCGTCACCGTAGATGGTGAATGGGTTACACCAGAATCTGTTCAACAGGTTGATTTTGATTCATTGCTTTGTATTTACTGCAAACTGCAGATCGGTGTTCAGTTTGATCCTCTGACATCTACAAGAACGTTTGTGCACATACCGAGGCATATCAACAATGTTGCTCGGCTTAAAACATGTCGATTTAGCAAGCTCCAAACAGTACCAGAACAAAACTCGCCAAAAACTATCCCGCCTTCAGAAATGCGCCTTCGACCTACTAGGGGTCGGTTTGGATATCGAAAATTATTGTACGTTAAGGATGTTTTTTGGCCTTACTACTTTAGCTGGCCTTAGCCGACGAAACGTCCGTTGTGGGCTGTAAGTTCAATGGGTCAACGCAACACTAAACTTCAATTCCTGTATCTCTCATGTCAGGCATATTGAAATGACCGGCAATACCTGACAAAAGGAAGCGAAAAGGTGCTGATTTATACCGGTTATAGCGTGCTTTGTGGGCATCCTTTATCTTCCGAACATTGACCCCGTTTACGTTTCGTGTAGAGTAAAAAGGCTTTTAGCCGGGGAATGTCTGATTTTTATCAGCCCGGCGGGCATTCGTGACCAGTGCTGAAAGCTCATGCAGCCGGTCTTTCTGGTTCCTTAAGGTGCATAAGCCCCCCGTAAAGGAGTTATAAAAAAACCATCATGCGTATTACGCCACCATAAGTCGTCCCCCTCTCTGTCGCACTGAGTGACCTCAGTCGCGCACTCAAAAGCATCCCGTCTGCGGATGTGCTTTTTCGTACATAAACTTTGCCTTCACGGGCTGACTGTCTTCAAAAACTGAGAAACTACTATGTTGCTGTCCTCGACGCGTAAGGACTGGCTGGGTAACGTCCGTGGTGACGTCCTCGCCGGTATTGTGGTCGCGCTCGCGCTTATTCCGGAAGCGATCGCCTTTTCCATCATCGCTGGCGTAGATCCGCAGGTCGGTCTCTACTCCGCCTTCTGTATTCCCCTGGTTATGGCCTTCTTTGGTGGCCGCCCGGCGATGATTTCGTCCGCCACCGGTGCGATGGCGCTGTTGATGATTACGCTGGTAAAAGACCACGGCCTGCAGTACCTGCTTGCCGCCTCGGCACTGACCGGCGTTCTTCAACTGATTGCCGGCTACCTGAAGCTCGGCAGCCTGATGCGCTACGTGTCCCGCTCGGTGGTCACCGGCTTTGTGAACGCGCTGGCGATACTGATATTTATGGCGCAGCTGCCGGAACTCACCAACGTAACCTGGCACGTATATGCTCTGACCGCTGCCGGTCTTGGTATAATCTATCTTTTCCCGTACCTGAATAAAACCATCCCCTCTCCCCTGGTCTGCATCATCGTGCTGACCGCCATTTCCATGTGGCTGCACCTCGACGTGCGCACCGTGGGCGATATGGGCAAACTGCCGGACAGCCTGCCGGTATTCCTCATTCCTGACATCCCGCTTAACCTTGACACGCTGCGGATTATTTTGCCGTATTCAGCCGGGCTTGCCGTGGTGGGGCTGCTGGAGTCGATGATGACCGCAACCATCGTGGACGACATGACCGACACGCCAAGCGACAAGAACCGTGAGTGCAAGGCGCAGGGTATTGCCAATATCTGCACCTCGTTCATCGGCGGCATGGCGGGCTGCGCCATGATTGGTCAGTCGGTGATTAACGTGAAGTCCGGCGGACGTGGGCGTCTTTCCACGCTCACGGCGGGCGTGGTGCTGCTGTTAATGGTGGTATTTCTGCGCCAGTGGGTGTCACAGATACCGATGGCGGCCTTGGTTGCGGTGATGATTATGGTTTCCATCGGCACCTTCTCCTGGCGCTCCATCAGCAACCTGCGCTCTCATCCGTTCTCAACCAGCGTGGTGATGCTGGCAACCGTGGTGGTGGTGGTGGCCACCGATAACCTGGCATTTGGCGTGCTGACCGGCGTGCTGATTGCCGCGCTGAACTTCGCCACCAAGGTCGCCCGCTTCATGGCAGTCTCCTCTGAGCTGAAGGGCGATACCCGGACCTACACCGTGACTGGCCAGGTCTTCTTTGCCTCGTCTGACCGGTTTACCAGCCACTTCGACTTCCGCGAGGCGCTGGAGCGCGTGGTGATCGACGTGACGCACGCCCACTTCTGGGACATTACGTCGGTCAGTGCCCTGGACCGCATCGTGATCAAGTTCCGCCGCGAGGGCACGGAGGTGGAAATCAGGGGCATGAACGACGCAACCCGCACTATCGTTGACCGCTTTGGCGTGCATGACAAGCCCGAAGAAGTTGAAAAGCTGATGGGCGGCCATTAATCCACAGGAGAATTCATCATGAATAACACCGTTATTGCCTGCGTGGACGGTTCGCCGTCAACCCGTTCGGTCTGTGAGTATGCGGCCTGGGCGGCCGGGAAACTGGACGTGCCCCTTGCCCTGATGCACGTGCTGGAAAAAAATGACCCTCCCGCTGTGTCCGACCTGACCGGCACCATCGGTATCGACAGCCGGGAGCAGCTGACTGAAGAGCTGGTCCGCATCGAGGGCGAGCGCAGCCGCCTGATGATGGCACAGGGAAAGGCCGTGCTGACTGACTGTGCGGCGCTGCTGAAGCAGGCCGGACAGCCGGAGGTCCAGCTGATGCAAAAGAACGGCGCGCTGGATGAGATCCTGGCAGAGCTGGGCGATATCCGTCTGATGGTGCTGGGCCGCAGAGGCTCCCGGAGTCCGGTTGGCAGCCACCTGGAAAGCGTCATCCGGCTGCAGAAGCGACCGGTGCTGGTCGTGCCGGAAACCTTTTCGACGCCGTCACGGGTCATGTTTGCGTATGACGGCAGTGAGGCGAGCCGGGAAAACCTGATGCGCCTGACCGTCAGCCCGCTCCTGAGCGGTCTGACCTGCCATCTTGTCATGGTTAACGGCGAAGCGTCGACGCTGCAGGATGCACAGGCGATCCTGCAGGAGGCTGGTATCGTCACGGCAGCCCAGCTACTGGAGGATAAATCTGTCACCGGCGCGTTATGCCGGTATGCCGATGAGAATGGCATCGACCTGACGGTGATGGGGGCTTATGGGCATTCACGGTTGCGGCGATTCTTTATCGGCAGCCACACCACTGAGATGCTCTCAGAAAGTCGCCAGGCTCTGCTGATGCTGCGATGAAGCGCACGGGCCTGTCTTTCAGGCCCGTCTTATGCCATCTGAAAGAAGTGCGGCGCAGCCCGCTGCGCCTGCGTTAGCTATCATTCAGGCTCTGTAAAAGCCGCAGTAATCAGGCTGGCTGGATCAGCGTGCCTGATTAATACGCGGGCTTTACGGGATAAGAGCCAGTACACAGGGAAAATATGCGTCAGCTATTTCGTTTTATGTTTCAGCACGGCAGCCATCTGATTTTTGGCGCGATCCTGATGGCCATGTCGAGCTTTGGACAGACCTACTTTATTTCGCTTTACGGTCAGGAATTCAGGCAGACTTTTGGACTCAGCGATGGCGGACTGGGCGGGCTGTACGCCATCGGCACCGTGATGAGCGCGGTGACGCTGACCTGGGCAGGCAGGCTGATTGACTACACGACCACCCGGCGTTTTACGCTGGCCGTTACTCTGCTGTTGACCATTGCCTGCCTGCTGATATCAGGTGCGCAGGCGGCATGGATGCTCGGCATTGGTTTTTATTTTCTTCGTTTTGGTGGTCAGGGCCTGATGGTGCATACCGCGCTTACGGCGACGGCGCGCCAGTTTCCACTCGATGCAGGCAAGGCGCTCGGGGCCATTGCGCTGGGATTATCGCTGGCGCAGGCTGTTTTCCCTGTCGTGGCGGTGCAGATAAGTAATCTGACAGGCTGGCGTCTCGCATGGAGCCTCAACGCCGCCATTCTTATCGCCGGCATCGCGATCGCGCTGATGTTCCTGCCGCGCGGTCGGGAAGCCCCGCTGCGAAACTTCAGAAATCGGGGCGAGGCGGTGATAAAGGAAGCGTCCATATGGAAAAACCGCAACCTCCTGCTGGCGCTGCCGGTCGTTCTCGCCTCGCCATTTATCACCACGGGCTTCTTTTTTCATCAGGCCAGGCTTGCAGAGGAAAAGGGCTGGGCACTGTCGTGGGTGGCAGTGTGGTTTATCGCCTACGCTCTGACTCAGGCCGTATCGCTGCTCTCTTTCGGACCTATGATCGACAGACTGACGCCGCGCCGGCTGCTCCCCTGGTTCCTGATGCCGCAGGCGGTCGCCATGTCTGCGCTCTGGCTCAGCAACGGCCAGTGGGTGACGCCTTTTTACCTCATCATGACCGGAATATCCTCGGCGATCGCCTCAACGCTCGCCACCGCGCTCTGGGTACAGCTCTTTGGTCCGGCGCAGCTGGCGAGGGTGCGATCGGCGGTTGAAGCCGGGATGGTAGTAGCCAGCGGGGCATCACCGGTAATTATGGGCGTGCTCATTGACCACCAAGTGACGCTGCGACTGCAGGCGATGCTCTGTCTGATTTACATTGTCAGTGCCAGCCTGCTCGCAACCCGCATCAAAGCAGATGTGCCGGATATAAACTTCTAGGCCGACGCGGTACATGAGACCAGTGAATTCAGTAAAATTCGATTCTGAATAAGGTGTAAATCGCATGGATAATCCAGGCACTCCAGAGCTTGATGGAATATCCGAACGTCCGCTTTTCGCGGTGAGTTTAACGTGATCAAGCCCCTACCACAGCTCAGAAGTACAAAAAATCACCTTAACGTACAATAATTTTCGATATCCAAACTGACCCCTACTAACACGACGATACGGCAATGGCGATGCTGCTGGTGAGATATTGGTTGGCATGGGGACAAGGTTTGTCCGAAATGTAGCGACTTGATTTATGTGTTAGACGTTTAAGAGACAGTTTCGGTCGGTAGAGTTCGTAGATTAAATCTGAGCGTGCCGACATCGACCATTGCCCCTCTTTTACCAGGGAAGGAAATTAGATATATTTCTACAATTCCGGAAATATAGAAATGAGATACAAGTGGAGCTTTCAAAAGCAGCAGATACCCTGAAAGAGCTGGGGCATCCTACGCGCCTGAGCGTGTACAGAGAATTGGTTAAAGCCGGACATGAAGGGTTACCGGTTGGTGAACTGCAGAAGCGGCTCGAAATCCCAGCGTCTACGTTGAGCCATCATCTTTCCTCGTTGATATCAGTTTCTTTGGTACGCCAGGAACGTCAGGGCAGAACGCTTTTTTGCCACGCTCGATATGAAAACCTTGAAGCTCTGATTACCTTCCTGACAGAAGAATGCTGCTCAGGGACTGACAACTGCCTCACCATGCCCCAGAAAACGGAGAAGTAAAATGACAGGTGATCTTAAGAATGTTGATGCGGGTTTGTTCGACACCTCAATCACAGAAGCAAGATTCGGTGTTCCTGCCGTTCCTCATCCGCCGCGAATCCTCATGCTATACGGCTCTGTACGTGAACGCTCTTACAGCCGATTGGCAACGGAAGAAGCGGCAAGATTGCTGACAGCCATGGGCGCAGAGGTTCGGATCTTCAGTCCCTCAGGCTTGCCTCTTCCTGATGATGCGCCTGACTCGCATCCTAAAGTCATGGAACTGCGCGAGCTGGTTCGTTGGTCCGAAGGGATGGTGTGGTGTTCCCCTGAACGCCATGGTGCGATGACCGGCATCATGAAAGCCCAGATTGATTGGATACCGTTATCAGAAGGCGCTGTTCGCCCTTCGCAGGGTAAGACACTGGCCGTTATGCAGGTCTGCGGTGGCTCTCAGTCTTTCAATGCCGTAAACCAGATGCGAATTCTTGGCCGCTGGATGCGGATGATCACCATCCCAAATCAGTCCTCTGTGGCAAAAGCCTGGCAGGAATTTGATGAAGATGGACGAATGAAACCGTCGTCTTATTACGACAGGATCGTGGATGTGATGGAAGAACTGGTGAAATTTACTCTGCTGACCCGAGGTAACTCCGCCTATCTCGTTGATCGCTACAGCGAACGAAAAGAGTCTGCAGAAGAACTTTCACGGCGGGTTAATCAGAGCAAAATTTGAGGGCTGGTATGAGTGATGTAACGGCATTCAACAACTGCATGAGCGTGTTCTGGCGGCTACATGAAGCCGAACTATCTCGCTTACTGACATCGAAGACAGGTGATAGCGAAAAAGCAGCAGACCTTCTGCAAGAGCTATTCCTGCGTGCCCGCGCTCATTCAGACAGTTTCTGCGAAATGGAGAATCCGCGAGCCTGGCTGTATCGGGCGGCGAGGAATCTGCTGATTGATGAGTACCGCACCACCAGGGAATTCGTTGAGCTGGAAGATGATGCCCCATTAACTGATGCATCCCCTGATGCAATCTCAACGCTGGATATTTGCCTGCCTGAAACATTGCAGGCATTACCTGAAGATGAGCGGTGGTTGATTGAAGAATCCGACCTTAACCGGCGTCCCCAGCAGTCCCTGGCCGATGAACTGGGAATCACGCTTACGGCGTTTAAATCCCGACTACTTCGGGCCAGAAAACACCTGAAAGAGACGATGACAGAACTTTGTCAGATTGAGGCGGATGACACGTCTTCCGTCTGCTGCCACAAAAAAATGAATTAATCGCGCATCTTTTCCCCACCACCTTCGTTTACCTCAGTGTAAAGCCAAATGACTAAACACTGAGGTAAACAGTCCATGTCAAAAATTGAGATCTTTGAAGCAGCAGGCTGCTGTGCAACCAGCAGCGTTGTAGTCAGTGACGAAGCCGTCAAATGGAACGCCAGCGCCGAATGGGCGAAAAAGAATGGCGTTGATATACAGCGCTACAGCCTTGCGAAGAACCCGCAGCAGTTCCTGAATTCGCCGGTCATTAAAGAGTTTCTGAACACATCAGGGATGGAGTCTCTCCCTGTCACATTGCTCGACGGCAAACTCGTGATGGCAGGCAAACTCCCGACTCGTGAAGATATCGCCCGTTGGGCAGGTATTCCGCTTAGTCAGGACTGGAGTGAAGACAGCACGCAACCACGCTGCTGCAGCATTCCACGTATGCCTTAATTCCAGAGGAGCAATCACTGATGAATATGCCATTTTTGAAAGACATTCCCCCGTTCATCTTCTTCACTGGCAAAGGTGGCGTGGGTAAAACATCCCTGGCCTGTGCTACTGCGGTATGGCTGGCCGATCAGGGTAAGAGAACGCTTCTGGTGAGTACCGATCCGGCTTCCAATGTCGGCCAAGTCTTTAGCCAGACTATCGGCCACCGAATCACAGATATCAGTACCGTAGAAAATCTTGCCGCGATGGAAGTTGATCCGATGGCTGCAGCACAGGCATATCGTGACCGAGTACTCGACCCGGTTCGCGGGCTGATGCCAGCCGATGTGGTCAGCAGCATTGAAGAACAGCTCTCCGGTTCATGCACTACGGAAATCGCGGCATTTGATGAGTTTACTGGTCTTCTTACCAACCATGAGTTGCGGGAAAAGTATGACCATATCGTATTTGATACTGCGCCAACCGGTCATACCATCCGTATGCTTGAGTTGCCGGGGGCCTGGAGCGGTTATCTCGAAGCGAACCCTGATGCCGCCGCTAACCTCGGGCCGCTGGTGGGGCTGGAGAAACAACAGCACCAGTACTCAGACGCGGTTAAGGCGCTGTCTGATGCAGCTCTCACGCGCTTGGTTCTGGTTGCCCGAGCCCAAGCTTCAACACTGAAAGAAGTCTCTCATACGCACGATGAGCTTTCTGCTATCGGTTTGCAGCATCAACACCTTGCCATTAATGGCGTGCTGCCGCCGTTTGCGGGTGAAAATGATCCACTGGCGCAAAGTATTCTGGCTCGAGAAGAAAAAGCATTACAGGCAATGCCAGAGAACCTGGCGAACCTTCCCCGCTCGCAGCTGTATCTGAAGCCATTTAATCTGGTCGGTCTGGAAGCCCTGCGTCAGTTATTTACGGAGAACAAAGCCTCGCTGCCGCTCCCTGCTACCACGCTGGATACTTTGGATTTACCGAAACTTGCCTCTCTGGTAGATGAACTCAGCCTGGCAGGTAAAGGTCTGGTAATGACGATGGGTAAAGGCGGTGTGGGCAAAACGACTGTTGCAGCATCGGTGGCTGTATCGCTGGCAAAACGAGGCCATAAAGTTCATCTGACCACGTCCGATCCGGCAGCACATCTGTCTTATACGCTGGATGGCTCGTTACCAAACCTTCAGGTCAGCCGTATTGACCCGAAAGTTGAGACAGAGCGCTATCGTCGCTTTGTTTTGGAAAATCAGGGGAAAGGGTTAGATGCAGAAGGGCTGGCGGTGCTGGAGGAAGATCTCCGCTCGCCATGTACTGAAGAGATCGCGGTATTCCAGGCATTCTCGCGGATCATCAAAGAGGCAGACGATCATTTTGTCATTATGGACACTGCGCCAACAGGTCACACTCTTCTGCTACTGGATGCAACAGGAGCCTATCACCGGGAAATGGTGCGCCAGATGGGGCAAACGCATGACCATGTGTTGACGCCAATGACGCAATTGCAGGACCCGGAGAAGACGAAGGTGATTATCGTGACGCTTGCCGAAACGACACCTGTACTGGAAGCGGCAAATTTGCAGCAGGATTTGCGCCGGGCCGGAATTGAACCATGGGCATGGGTAATCAATAGCAGTCTGGCTGCTGCGAAACCGTCCTCACCGTTCCTTGTAACCCGAGCCAGTCGCGAACTGCCGCTGATAAATGAAGTTACAGAGCAGTATGCAAAGCGTATTGCATTAACGCCACTGCAGAATGAAGAGCCCGTGGGTACGGCTTTGCTGGCAGAAATGGCGGGCTAATAGATGGGGCTGCGGCCCCATTTACTGCAGCCAAACTTTTGCTTATACAGATTATAAGTTTAAGTGCTTAACCTGCTGTCGCGAATTCCGGTAGTTTGTAAAACACCATTACTGGAGCAATTCGATGCACATTATTAAAGCTGAAGAACAGCACATTACCGCGATACGCAATATCTATGCTCACCATGTTATGCATGGTACAGGTAGCTTCGAAACCGAACCTCCGGATACGCAGGAAATGCTTAACCGGCTGAGGAGCATTCAGTCTCGGGGATTCCCTTGGTATGTCGCTCTACAGGGCGATACGGTCATCGGCTACTGTTATATTTCCCGTTACCGCGAACGCCATGCCTATCGGTTTACTGTCGAAAATTCGATATATATTGATCCGGCTTATCAGCGACAGGGCGTCGGAAAAGCACTGCTCGATCATGCATTAAAATGGGCCGAATCTCAGGGATATCGTCAGATGATTGCTGTTGTGGGTGACAGCGCTAACGTCGCTTCTGTTGCGCTGCATATCCGCGCAGGATTTACTGAAATAGGCACATTAAAGGACATTGGTTTCAAACATGGCCGCTGGCTTGACACGGTTTTGCTGCAAATGAAACTTGGTGAAGGGAATGGTACTCTGCCAGAAGATTCAGATCTTATGCTCTGAGGCAGGAATAAGGGGGCGTCTGCCCCCTTTATGTTTATTTCAATCGCTTACCTGTTTCATCAAC
>CDYJ01009929.1_pt1 | contig 10866 bp, 8 predicted proteins | sample 557501 | NCBI WGS metagenome assembly CDYJ01 (sample SAMEA3182079, study PRJEB8094) | gut metagenome | biome: human; feature: gut; material: Stool; isolation source: human stools | place: Canada | collected 2012-11-20
ACATCTATGTTTGGAGCTATCGGGAGAGGAGGGCTAATTTATTATACTTTAACAGAAGAAATGAACAAGAATCTCTTGATCTGGGGAATTATATTCGTTCGATACATCTGATCTGCTGTGTTCCCTGCCGTTGTCACACTTGTGCCAACGGCTTGTCACTGCTGTGCCAGTGCGGTGTCACAACTGTGCCAAGCCCTTGGCACAGAGTGTGACAAGCATTGTTATGCCATTGATACTACTTTCCGTCCGGCCATGAACAGTAGGACGACCGTTGCAATGATGATTGATTTCGGATCGAGGCTGGTTGCGCCGTGGTTGATCATGCCGATGAGTACATCTTTCAGTGTTTCCCATACGGCTTCCAGTCCGCCCAGAGTGACGAAGAGCGTGGCTCCTACTGTCATTACGAATACAGTCCAGAGGCGTGCCAACCGGTTACTGCGGTCGGGCAAGTGGTGCATGACGCGGCGGCTGAATCCGTTGTCGGCTATTTCCCGCTTGTTTTCTGCGAAGAAATCTTTCAGAAGTTTATCATTATCTATTTCCGTCATAACCGTTTCTTTTTAAATACGTTGCTAATTTTTCTTTTCCACGCGACAGGTGGCTTTTCACCGTTCCTGCCGGTATTCCCGTTATTCCTGCAATCTTGTCGATGCTTACATCTTCCATGTAAAACAACGTGATGCAGGTTCGTTCCACTTCCTTCAGCGATTTGAGTGACTGATAAACATCCATTGTCTGCCCTATGTTCGCTTGTTCGGTGCAGTTGACGGCGTCTACTTCCCTGGTATCCAGGTCTGCCATCTCCTTCCGGCTGCGAATATAATCATAAAAAATATTATAAGCAATACGGTATAGCCATGTGGAGAAACTCGACAAGTTACGGAAAGAGGCCAGATTGGTATATGCCTTGATGAATGTATCCTGTGCCAAGTCGTCACTCAATTCGCTGTCACCGCAAGTCAGATGCAGGAAGAAGCGTCTGACAGGCGACTGGTATTTTTGTACCAACTGGTCGAAGGCCCTGGTGTTCTTGAACACCACGACCTGTGCGACTAGCGATATATCGTTGAGTTGGCTCATCTATTTTCTTCGTTCTTCTCTTCGTCGTTCTTCTCTTCGTCGTTCTTCTCCGAGATGATGATGTCGTTGCTTCTGATGGCGGTTTCTCTGTTCTTGGTATTCTCGTTGGCGTGTTGCTTGTAGCCGATCAGCCATTGTCCCAGTCCCATAAACATGACGAGCAGTCCGATAGCGCCAATTCCGAATTCACCGGTGATGGCCCAGAGGAATATGAAGAGCCCGATGCCTGTAAAGGTATTTTTGATTCCTTGTGTACGTTGGTCTGTCGATTTGTTCTCCCGTATGAATTCTTCCGGAAGAGGCTGACCGGCTGCGAGAGCCTGTTCGGCAAGACGGTAGCGTGCTTTCCGGTTCTTGTAGCGGAAGAAGAAGACTACAAATATGATGAATACCGGCATTCCGAATATGGCAATGATGCTGATGATGGCTACCAGAATACCTCCTCCGACTGCATCTCCGAAATTATTGAACGGGAAGTCATCGTCGTCAGAGCTGATGGTGAAGCTCGCTTTTCCGTGAGGGCCGCGCGAGGAGCTACTCACTTTGCCCGTATCTACACTTGTCGTGTCGGCGTCTTCGTCATCGATGCCGATCACAGTGACGGCCGTGTTGCCGACATTAACCTTGGCATCCTTGCCTTTCCCTTTCGTTACGGTCACTTTTACGTTTCCGGTAGAGTCGTTCACGATAGTCGTTTGTTTCTGGGCGTTTGCCAGAGAGAAAATGGTCATCATGACCAGTAAAGCAATTAAAATCCGTTTCATATATTAATTCTTTTATTTGTTTCTTTGTCTGTTAGACGTAGTTCGTATGTCAGAAAGTTGCAAAGAGACGAAATATTTTTGATATTTGCAGGAATTAATAAATGAAAAATGAATTTACCCGCTTCTTTTATCGACTATACCCGTGCCTTACTGGGCAATGAAGAATATGAAAAACTGGCTGCCGCCTTGCAGCAGGAGCCTCCCGTCAGCATTCGGATCAATAAATTGAGAATGAAGGAGGAAGGATTAAGTTCGCTGACAGACAGTTCTGCTCATTTTTCCTTCAACAAAGTTCCCTGGGCATCCGATGGCTACTATCTTGACGAGCGTCTGACTTTTACGTTCGACCCGTTGTTTCATGCCGGTTGCTACTATGTTCAGGAGGCTTCGTCCATGTTTGTGGAGCAGGTGCTGCGGCAGTATGTCGAGTCTCCGGTGGTGATGCTCGATCTTTGTGCGGCGCCCGGAGGAAAATCAACCCATGCGCGTAGCGTGCTTTCGGAAGGGAGTCTGCTGGTGGCGAATGAAGTGATCCGGAACCGTTCACAGGTGCTGGCGGAGAATCTGACGAAGTGGGGGCATCCGGATGTGGTGGTTACCAACAATGATCCGGCTGATTTCTCGGCACTTCCGTCTTTCTTCGATGTCATTCTGACCGATGTGCCTTGTTCGGGCGAGGGAATGTTTCGTAAAGACCCTGTGGCTGTGGAGGAATGGAGCCCGGAGAATGTAGAGATCTGCTGGCAGCGTCAGCGGCGGATTATTGCGGATATTTGGCCCTGTCTGAAACCGGGCGGCATATTAATATATAGTACGTGTACCTATAATAGCAAAGAAGATGAAGAGAACGTCTGCTGGATTCAGCAGGAATTCGGTGCGGAGCTCTTGCCTCTGGAGGTGCGGAACGAGTGGAATATAACGGGGAATTTACTTGATGGAGAGGATGAATCTCAGGGAAGTTTGTCTGTCTGTCATTTTCTTCCTCATAAGACAAAAGGCGAAGGATTCTTTCTGGCGGCACTTCGTAAACCGGATGCGGAAGATGAACCGGGAGCCTATTCATTCTCAAAAGCAAAGGCGTCCAAGAAAAAAGATAAGAAAGGCGGAGCGGCTGCTTCTCCCGTTTCCAAAGAACACATGGGGATGGCACTGAACTGGCTGAAGCAGGAAAATGTCGAAAAATACACCCTGTCTGCGGAAGGCGCGGGCATCGTCGCATTTCCGCAACGATATACCGATGAACTGGCTGCCATGAAACAGCATCTGAAAGTGATACAGGCAGGCGTTCTGACTGGTGAAGTGAAAGGGAGAGATTTGATTCCCGCTCATGCGTTGGCAATGAGCGCTACGCTCTTGCGGCAGGATGCTTTTGATACGGAAGAGGTGAGTTATGAACAGGCTATCGCTTATTTACGAAAAGAGGCTATTACCTTGTCGGAAACAGCCCCTCGTGGTTATATCTTGCTTACTTACCGGAATATTCCTCTCGGATTTGTGAAGAATATCGGAAATCGTGCCAATAATCTTTATCCGCAGGAGTGGCGTATCCGCAGCGGGTATTTGCCGGAGGAGATACGTACGCTGTAAAGATTATTTCCGAAAGAAACGGACAACGGATAGAATGCTTATCTTGATAGCTCGGCTAATTTATCATCCATAATTTAGGGAAGTATTCCAGTGGGTATTTCCTTATAATTCAGAATGAAACCGACCTGTCTGCCTGTTCCCGGTTCTGCTCCTTCCGTTATTTCTTCCAGTGTGTAGGCCGGAGGCGGGGCAGGTGATGTCCGTGTTTCTCCAATGGGCGGCGTGCCCCAGTTCAGATGTAAGTTCTTGTCCAGCCGGTGAAGCAGGTACGTGTTTCCCCATACGGTGAAATGGTGTTCCGTAGCCGGTGAGGCATCCAATGAGAAAGTAAGGGTCAGTGTGGCTTTGTTCTCGTCCTCTTGCTTCAGTGCATAAGTTCCTTTGGTGATCAGTTCGAGTCCCGATGAAAAAGCGGTTCGTTGTCCTTGTTTGAAGAAATAAGCGTCACGGGCAGCGTTGCTGACAAGGAAAATGTCGTCAACACCCGGCAGTAGGTTCTCGTCCCCATTGGGACGCAGGGAGGACGAGCCGTGTATCAGATTGAGATCTTCGTAGTAGTCCACCACTTTAATGGGCAGAGTGAGCGTTTCCTGTGTGGCGTTGTCTGTCACTTTCAGATACGTGCTTCCGGTGAGAATTCCGGATATGTAAATCATTCGTCCGGCGGGAACTCCGCTCCAGCCGCTTTCGATTCCGGCACTTGCGATGCGGGGATTTCCGATTTCCAAAGAGTAGTCTCCGTTTCCGCTTTCGATTCCGAGGTAGCGTCTTCCTCCCATGGGCACTTCGTATTTGCTGTCGTAAAACCGCAGGGGGGCATCGGCATCGTCTTTACAGGCACTCCATAAAATAAGAATGCAAAACAAGATGGGGGTGTAAGAGAGGGTTTTAGTTTTCATAATAGTTTAGTGTTTTTTTACAGTCCCCAAATGTAATGCATTCTTTTTATTTATTCAATAATCGGGCGAAATAAAGCGGGAATTTATAGCTTGCTCTTATAAATTCGTGCCATTGCCTTCTGATATTGATTCTCCAGTTGGAGGTAATTCTGATGACTTTGATAAATGACAGATACCTCGACAAAATACTCGATCATGCTGATCTGTCCGCCTGTCAGAGCCTGTTTCAGCAGTGCGAGGTCTTGTTGCGCCTGAAAAGTTTTCCTGTATTCCTCCATAGAGGTGTGCAGCGTTTTGGCCTCCCGATAGAGCTGTGCCAGTTCGGATTCCACTTGCAGGGTGGCGTTGTCTTTCTGCAAGTCGATGTTCAGCGCTTGCGCTTTGGCTATTTTCACCTTGTTGCGGTTCTCGAAAAGCGGGAAGGAGAATCCTACTACTACTCCGTTGAAAGGCGTTCCCGTTTCGGTGTTCCGGCGGTAGCCGAGTTCCAGTTTCGGCAGCCATTGCGACTTGTTGACGGCGATCTGCTTGCGGGCAACGAGGCTTTCGTTGTTGAACGCCATTAATGTGCGGTCGGTGGAGAGCACTTCCGATTTCAGTATCTGATAGTCGGCAGGGAAAGGCGTTGCGGGATACGTGCTTTCTTCGAACACTACGGGGATATTGCCGTTTAACGTGTTCAGTTCCTGCAACTTATTACGCAGTGCTGTCTCGTTCAGCGAAGTTTCTGTCTTGACATTCAGCAGTTCCAGATTGATTTTATTCGTTTCGAGGGCGTTTGCGTCTCCGGTTTGGAGGCGCTTGGCGTACATTTTGGCAAGTTCTTCCGCGTTGCGCAGCCGTTCCTCCAAGATGTGTTTTTGCTGGCGCAGCATGATAATGTCCAGACACACTTCTTTGGCGAGCAACAATTTCTCTTGGCGGAAGACGTCCGCCTGACTGTCAAAAGCACCTGTTTTCAGACGATTCAGCTTGTTGCGGGTGGCATACAGGCTCGGAAAGTCGAAACTTTGTGACACCACAAGTTCGCCGATCGTTTCGTTTTTATCTTTCGCTCCCCAGAGGTGGGCGTATGATAAAGTCGGGTCCGGCAGGTTATTGTCCGTTTTGGCTTCCAGCTTTTGCGAGGTGATGAGTTGGGCGTTTGCTTGCAACTCCTTATTGTTGGCTTCGATATTCTTCAAAACCTGTTCGATGCCGCTTTGGGCCTGCACTTCGCCCGTGAGGGTGAGAAGTGCGCAGCTTACCAAAGAGCCTATGATGATGATTTGTTTCATACTTTTTTTATTTGTTTCTATATACATAGTAGCTATATTTAACTGATAATTATGCCTGTTCCGCCGGTACGCCGCATGGAGAATTTGCTCCGGTGCTACGCTGGCGATGCATCATCAGATAAACAATCGGAACGATGAAACCGTTCAGGAAAGTAGATGTTAAAAGTCCGCCCAAAATCACTTTGGCCATCGGACTTTGAATCTCGTTGCCCGGCAGATCACCGCCCAGAGCCAGCGGAATCAGCGCCAGCGCAGAGGAGAGAGCTGTCATCAGGATCGGATTCAGACGGTCGAGAGAGCCTTGTACCACGCTGTCGTATACGTTCAGTCCTTCCACTTGCTGCAAGTGGTTGTAGTGGCTGATGAGCAGCATACCGTTACGGGTCGCGATACCGAACAGCGAGATGAAACCGATAATTGCCGGAATGCTTACTTCGCCGGTCGTGATGACAAGCGCAAAAACGCCGCCGATCAATGCCAGAGGCAGGTTCAGCAAGATCACGCCGGACTCCTTGACGCTGCGGAACTCGTGGTAAAGCAACAGGAAAATAATGACGATACTCATGAAAGATGTCAGCGCCAATACACGGCTGGCAGCCTGTTCGCTTTCGAACTGTCCGCCATACTCGATGTGGTAGCCTTCGGGCAACTGGATAGTGGCGTCTACCTGCTTCTGAATATCATTTACAACACTGCGCAGGTCACGGTCGGCAACGTTGGCGGAGATAACGATTTTCCGTTTTACATTTTCGCGGTTGATCGTGTTCGGTCCCATGGAGGAAACCACTTCCGCCACGTAGTTCAGAGGAACTTTGCGTCCGTCGTTGGTGTCGACCATGAGGTTGCGGATTTTCTCCATTTCGTCGCGTGCGTCGTCCTTCACTTTGACGATGAGGTCGAAGCTCTTGCCCTGCTCGTACACTTGCGAAATCACTTTTCCTGCCAGCGCCACATTCACGTATTCAGAAAATTCCGGCAGGGTGATGCCGAATTTCGCCAGCATTTCCCGTTTGGGCTGTATCTTCAGCTGCGGGCGTTCGATTTGTTGTTCCACGTTGAGGTCGGCAATTCCCGGAATGTCGCTGATAGCTCCCTTGATCTGGTTGCCCAGCGAGAACATCTTGTTTAGGTCGTCTCCGAAGAGTTTGATGGCGATATTTGCCTTCGTACCGGACAACATCGCGTCGATACGGTGGCTGATGGGCTGACCGATTTCGATGTTTGCTCCGGTGATCGTTCCGAGTTTCTCGCGCACTTCGGCGACGAGTTCGCTGCGCGGGCGGTCTTTCAGTTCAAACGGTGCCTCGATTTCCGAAACGTTTACGCCGAGCGCGTGTTCATCCAGTTCGGCACGTCCCGTTTTGCGGGCTACGGTTTGTATTTCGGGGATTGTCAGCAGCAATTCTTCGGCACGGTGTCCCATCTTGTTGCTTTCTTCCAGAGATATGCCCGGCAGCGAACTGATATTGATGGTGAACGAGCCTTCATTGAACGAAGGAAGGAAGCTGCGCCCGAGCGTAAAGAATACCCCTAAGGCGATCAGGAAAAGGACGATGGTGCTGCCGAGTGTCACCCGTTTGTGAGCCAGCACCCATGTCAGCGCCTTTTCGTAAATGCCTTTCATCCAGCGGGCTACGAAAGATTCTTTCAGTTCCTTGTTCGTCTTGTTGCTGCCCAGCAGGTAAGAGCAGAGCACCGGAGTCAGCGTGAGGGCAACGACCGTGGAAGCGAACAGCGCCACGATGAAAGCGATACCCAGCGGTACCAGCATACGTCCTTCCATTCCACTTAGGAAGAACAGCGGCACAAAGCTGACGACAATGATCAGCGTTGAATTAAGAATCGGCATTCGCACTTCCTTCGAAGCGTTGAATACCACTTCGAGCGTGCTGAGGCGTTCGGCTTCCGCTTTCAGACGGTTCTCCCGCAGTCGCTTGTATACATTTTCCACGTCGACAATGGCGTCGTCGACCAGCGAACCGATGGCAATCGCCATACCTCCCAGACTCATCGTGTTGATAGTCAGCCCCATGTAGTGAAGCGTGAGGATGGAGACGAGTAGTGAAAGCGGCAGCGTGACAAGGGAAATCAGCGTAGTTCGCACATTGGCCAAAAACAGGAAAAGTACGATGACGACAAAGATTCCTCCTTCAAAAAGAGACTTTTTCACGTTGCCGATAGAGCTTTCGATAAAGCGGCTCTGGCGGAAAATATCCGTGGAGACTTTGACGTCCGCAGGCAAATTCTTCTGTAAGTCTTGCAGAGAGGCCTCCAATTTGTCCGTCAGTTCCAGCGTGCTGGTGGCGGGCTGTTTGGTGACGGTCATGAGTACGGCCGGTTTGCCACGCTCCGAGGCTGTGCCCAGTTTCGGGGCTTTGGGACCTATTTTCACGTCGGCGATGTCTTCCAGCGTCACCGGAAAGTTGTTCACCGTTTTCACTACCGCTTTGCCGAGTTCTTCCACTTTGGGGGTAGAGAGTACTCCGCGCACGATATATTCATTGCCAAATTCGTAAAGTACGCCGCCGTTGGCGTTTAGGTTCATGTCTTGGGTGACGGCCATCACTTCTCCCATCGATACGCCGTAGTGGCGCATCCGTTCGGGGTCCAACTGAATCTGATATTCCTTGATGTCTCCTCCGAGCACTGCCACCTGTGCCACGCCTCCGGTGGAGAGCAGGCGCGGGCGGATCGTCCAGTCGGCAATCGTCCGCAGATCGAGCATGGAGGTGGAGTCGGCGGTCAGACCGACGATGAGCATTTCGCCCAAGATGGACGATTGGGGGCCGAGAGTCGGCTTGCCCACGTTGACGGGAAGTGACTCGCTGACTACGGCGAGCTTTTCGCTGACGATCTGACGGGCGAGGTATATATCTGTGCCCCAGTCGAATTCTACCCAGACAACGGAGAAACCGTTGGTCGAAGAAGAACGGACACGGCGCACGCCGGTAGCTCCGTTTACGGCTGTTTCGACGGGGAAGGTGACGAGCTGTTCCACTTCCTCGGCTGCCATACCGTTGGCTTCGGTCATGATGACCACTGTTGGGGCGTTCAGGTCGGGAAACACGTCTACTTCCGTGTGCATGGCGGTGTAAGTCCCCGCGATAAGCAGGAGGATGGCCGCGCAGAGCACAACCAGTCGGTTGTGCAGGGAGTAATGTATGATTTTATTTAGCATGATATTTCATTGATTAAGTCTGGTTCCTCCCGGTTTACTTTTGAGCAGTGCCGGACAGGGGATAAACTTGCGTAACTATAAATGAGTTCTGTGTGTGCCGCAAGGGAACTTGGATGCGGCGCTTTGCCGCTAGTGCTCATGACTGTGGGCAGGGATGGCGTTGCTTGCGCTTGCCAGGCGAACTTGGTATGCGCCTTCGGTCACTACACGGTCTCCGGGTTTGATTCCGGTCAGGATTTGTACACTTTTGCCATTGTCGGCGCCGAGGGTCACTTCCTGTTTCTTGTAGCCTTCTTCATCAAGTTGCAGGTAGACGAAGAAGATGCCTTGCTCTTCCGTCAGGGCGGTGCGGGGCACGGAAATCACGTTTTCCAGTTGGGAGGAAAGCAGATAAACTTCGACGAATGACCCCGGAATCACTTCTCCTTTATTGTCAAATTCGAAGGTGACGGGCACGTAGAAAGAATTGTCTCCGGAAGTTTTTCCGAAGGAAAGCAGTCTGCCGCTCAGTTCATTCAGTTCGTAGACCTCATTATTATAAGGTGTCCGGAAATTGGCGGAACTGATTGTGCGGAGATACGGGTAGTATTTTTCCGATACTTCGGCACGGAGGAAAAGCCGGCGGTTCTGCGTCACGCTGACCAGTGGCTGACCGATGGTTACGTAGTCTCCCTCATTGACCAGAATACTTTTCACGTATCCGGCAATGGGCGCGGTGATATTCTGACCGATGGCCGAGTGGTTTTTGGCGAGCGCTTCGTAGCTGATACGGGCGTTTTCGTAGTTCTGCTCCGCCTGTGCGAAATCCTTGTCGGACACAATCTTGTTTTTGACGAGCGACTTCATTCGTTCGTATTCCTTTTTGGATACTTCGTAAGCGATTCGGGCACGTTGTACGGGGTCACCGTCGGCGATGTTGTGCGAAGAAATAGTCACCAGCGGAGTGCCGCGACCGACGCTCATTCCTTCCGTCACCTTGCCGCGGAAAGAAACGACTCCGGCCACCGTGGCTACAGCCACCGATTCGTCGCCTTGGGCAGCGAGTACCTGTCCGCTTGTCTTGATGACTTGCTGGAAGGGGGCCGGTGTGATAGCATTTACCTTTACACCGGCAGCGTCAGCTTTCGCTTTCGGGAGGATGATTTCATCGCTGTGCTCGCCGGCGGGTTCGCTGGTGGCAGCTTTGCCGTGATCGTGTCCTCCGCTGCATTCACCTTCGTGTGAATGGTCGGCTCCTTCGGCTTCGTGGTCATGACCTTCGGCTTCGTGGTCATGTCCTTCGTGTTCATCATGATTGTGTGTGACGGTCTCGTGGTCATGCCCTTCATGACCAGTATTTTTACTATTGCAAGAGCCCAGGACGAATAATCCCATGACTCCTATAAAGATAAGTTTCTTCATAAATGTTGTTTTCCTACTAAGTTTTACTGTTTTTGTACGCTACAAAGATAGAGTAACGCAGATGCAACTTGCTTGCATTTACGTCATTATGCAAAAACAGAGTAGGGAGGGGCCCGAAGTGAGGAGGTACGAGGTATTTTCGTACCGTGCAGGGATTCACGATAGATGTAGTAATTTTTGACTCGTCTTTCCTGCGGTCGTAATAAATGTTCGATGATCGTATCCGTAAACAGGGTGGCGACGAATACGTAATTCGGTCCGCTGTCCGTGTGCACGGAGGGGATGGGAGAGTGGAAGCGGGTCATGCATTCGCTGCTGCAACATGAATCGCTTGCGGGGTGATGATGGTGGTTGGGGCATTGCTGCTCTACCGGTTGGTCCTGCTTCATGCAGATCATCCCGTTGGGGTGGTGGTGATGGGGAATAACGGCGGCTACCAACATAATGATGTTGATAAAGAATAGCATCGTTACTATGAATCGTTTCTTCCCTTTCATCCTTTATTGCAGAACATTGTCTGCTCTAAGTCTATTATTAAATTTGCACAAATATACAAATACTTTTTCTTTCACCTAAAGCAGATAATGTCTTTTTATTGTTTATTATTTCTTTTCCAGTTCCTGCAACGAGTCCATTTTCTTCTTTTCGAGGAATTCGTAGATGCCGCAAAGATGCTC
>CDYJ01011152.1_pt1 | contig 10543 bp, 6 predicted proteins | sample 557501 | NCBI WGS metagenome assembly CDYJ01 (sample SAMEA3182079, study PRJEB8094) | gut metagenome | biome: human; feature: gut; material: Stool; isolation source: human stools | place: Canada | collected 2012-11-20
CTCCCTGCCCCAACGCTCTTATCCTTAATATTCATTCATGATATAATTGACCTTTGGAACAATTATATGGGTCTGGACCTGCGTAATGCGGGTTCCTTCTATCAGGGAAACATTTAGTACGTAATAGGAATCCTCATGGTAAAACAGCCGGAATGTGAATACCTTTCCCTGTATTTCTTTAAACCAGATCTGGACCGGGTGGCCCCAGGCCTCCTCCGCCGTTTCATCATATTCCAGTCCTATGATGCCCCTGCCGGTAAACTGGTATATGCCTGCATATATATGGTTGTAACTCTTTTCTTTTGAAATATACTCGTCCTTCCGGTCATTATTAAAATCAATTTTATAAAAGGTTTCATAAGGTGAAACAACTGAGCCAAGCCTTAAAAACTGATTCAGCTCAATCTCCGGATCTTCATCACCCGTATAGACATCTTCATCGTTTGAACGGTATGACAGGTCCGCCAAATCTGTTTTTATTTCTTCCAGATAACCGGTGACATCCCCTGCGTAAGCAGCGCGGTTATCATATATTTTCTGCCACATAAATGATTCAGGCACCGCCTCAATAACGGCGTCTTGTCCGCCTTCCGGTATCAGGCGGTGTATCATTATATTGTCCAGATAACGGGGACGCTCACCCCCCGGAAACGGCCGCTCCACAATATACAGTCCGCCGGAATGACAGATTATTTTTCCGCCCAGATACTCAGGCTGATAGGTGCTTACATAAGCCAGACCGCCCGCAGTCCCGCGGTAAATATGCAGATCTCCTATTTTTCCTGTGACGCTGTACTGCAGCAGGAGAAAGTAATCCGTACGGCCAAGGGAAATCCGGCAGACATACTGGGTGCCGCCGTTAAGCGTACGCCTGGCCTGACTCAGGTATGTTCCATATTTACGTTCAAAATCCCCCTGGTCTGTCTGGTACATTTCCATTCCCAGCCCGCGCTCCAGACGAGCCAAAGCCTTGTCCGCCAGTAAACCGGCCAGAATTTCCGTGAAATCATCGGGTATGTCCGCACAATTATTTTGAATGGCAGCAGAAGAACCCTGTACTTTTAACAAAAACACTTCTGCCACATCCGGCAGGTTATAGGGAAATGCGCTGTCTCTGGCCGGATCCTGGTATGTAAGCGGTTTATATATGGAGACATCCGTGCCCACACCAAACTCTGTCACCCGGATATCATCCGGCTCCAATACAGCCATGTAATCCATTAAAATCGTGGTTTGGCCATCCTCCTGTATTCTGGCGTCCACCAGATACCTCTGCCCGGACTGAATCTCCTGGTACAGTGTAAAAGCAGCCGCCTTTCCATTCAAATGTTTAAACCACATATCAACCAGCCTGTAATGATTGTCCCTCCATGCCTCCACTGCGGCCGGACACTGCTTAAAATCCTTATCGTACCATTTGATACTGTGTTCAAACGGCTGCCTGTATCCCGGAGGTGTTTTTGTAAATATCTCATCTTTGCCGTCATTGTTTATATCCATGATATACATATGGCTCCAGTTTATAGCATCGGCATCCTCCCAATAAGCCGTATCATCATACAAAAAAGGCCGCTCCTCGTTCCGATACTCCCATTCATCCCCATAAAATGTATTTTTCGCCCTGTTTGCATAGATAACGTCATATATGACATCATCGAGATAATCCTGAACAATATGGGTATCAGGATGCTGCTCATTGCAATACAGAAGGTGTGGTTCGGAAATACGGAAGGTCCGGTTGAAGCATATGCTATCTGTAATGTTGGCCAGATGAAAGATAGTCCGGTCAAGCATGTATATCTGCAAATTGACGGTTCCTGTGGAATCATCAAAGCAGCTTGCCCCATAATAAAAGGCAGACTCATATTGGAATAACGTAAAAAACCGGACATCGTCCATATACTGGCTGTTGAAAAAAACATACCCATTCTCTCCCTCAACCATCATATGGACATAGGATATGGTTCCCCTTCCGTCTTTTTCAAAGGCTATCAGCTCATCGGTCCCGTCGCCGTCCGTATCACAGCGGTAACATGAATATTCCGCCTCATTTTCGTTGAAATCAGTTATCGCCATTTCATTTGTCATTTCATCCGTCATATCTAACAGAGACAGGAATTCATGGTTTGCAATCCGAAAATCCTGTTGGTTCAGTCCATACAGATATTCTATACAGGCATCCGCATCCTCCTGGTTCATTCTGTATTTCAAATCGCTGACTAATTCCACCGGAAAACCGTAACAATCATCTGCCGGCTCTAAATCCCCCGGCAGCCCGGGGAAACATGTATTATCTTCAACCAGCATTGACAAGCCGCTGTCTGTCAGTGGGGGCACAGACAATTCCGGCTGCTCTTTCACCGGCTGTCCGGCTGCTGCGTCCGCTCCGGCTGCTGCGTCCGCTCCGTCAGCCTCCCCAAAACAGGCAGTCAGCAAAAGAGAGAGAATGCTTACACTTATGATCAATCTATACCCCATGGATACCTCCTGGTATTACCTCCAACGAATCCTCAGCACTTCCCCGTCATATACGTATACGGAATTTCCCTGATACAATCCTCCTGTAAAATATCACGGTCAGCAGAGTCGCCGCAATCCATCCAAAGGGCCAGGCCATCCAGATACCCGTGCTTCCGAAATGCCCTGTAAGGATATTTGCCACGATAATGCGCAGAATCAAATCCGGCACAGTGGCCAGCACAAAATAGGTCATGGCTCCGGAGCCCCGGATAATACCGTCTGTCATGAGCTTAATGGAAATCATAAAATACATGGGACTTACGATGCGCAGAAACTCCATGCCGGACTCTATGGCCCGGGTGCTTCCCGCCCCCAGGAACAGTCCCATCATCTGGCGGCTGAACACAAAATACAGCAGGAAGAACGGGATCGTGGCATAAAAGGACAGCCTGACGCCGGTCTTAAAGCCCAGGGGGATCCTCTCTCTCTTTCCCGCTCCCAGGTTCTGGGCCGTATAGCTGGACAGACAGCCTCCCAGTGACATGAATGCGTTGATGGCAAAGGTATTAAGCTTGACGGCCCCGGAATAGCCTGCTATGACAGCGGAGCCGTACCGGTTCACGATTTCCTGGACAAACATATTTCCCACTGACAACACGCTCTGCTGCATGATGCTGGGCACTGCGATGGCTGCTATCTGCCCCAGCAAAACAGCGCTGAACAGCACGGTCCTCCGGTCGGTTTTAAGGGCGCCCAGACGTCTGGCCAGAGTCCCCAGAGCCAGGATGGCGGAAACCCCCTGGGCAATAAAAGTAGCCCATGCCACTCCCGCCACTCCCAGGCCCAGCCAGGCCACGAACCAGTAATCCAGCGCGATATTTCCCAGGGACGAACCGATGAGAAAATACAGGGGAGTCCTGGAATCCCCCAGGGCCGTAAATATGCCTGTACATACATTGTAGAGAAACAGGAAGGTCAGCCCGTAGACATAGATCTTAAGGTACAGCTCCCCGTCCGCGAATATGTTGTCCGGGGTATGGATTAAACGCATCATATCCCCGCAGAAGGCATATCCCAGCATGGTCAGAATCAGGCTCATGGCGCCGCAGGCAATGAACGCCGTGTAGACAGCGGTCTTCATCCTGCCTATGTCCTTTGCCCCAAAGAGCCTGGACACCACCACGGAAGCCCCCAGGTTGCTTCCCACCGCAAAGGCCATGAATATCACCGTGATGGGATAGGAGGCCCCAACGGCTGCCAGCGCATCCTCACCTGCAAACCGGCCCGCGATGCTGCTGTCCGCGATATTGTAAAACTGCTGGAACATGACGCTTATAAACATGGGCAGCGCAAACCGCCACAGTGTCTTTTTCGGATGCTCCGCCGTCAAATCTGTAATCATGATACCCTTTTTCCTCCCAATGACAATTTATGTACCATTATACCCTTGGTCTGCCATAAGGGCAACCGGAAATATAGAGGAAACGCAAATCTGAAACGCAAAGCACATATGAACGGACGGCGGAGAAAAGCACTGACAAAATACTGCAAATCAGCGAAAAAAAACGCCCGGGGCTTTCCCATTTACAGGATTTGCCCCAGGCGCAGTCTTTTCACATGATAAATCCATTAGTGGTGGAAGAGACGGATTCCCGTAAATGCCATCACCATTCCATACTGGTTGCATGTCTCGATAACCTGGTCATCGCGGACAGAACCGCCGGGCTGCGCCACGTATTTTACGCCGCTCTTGCTGGCCCTGTCAATATTGTCCCCAAAGGGGAAGAAGGCGTCGGATCCCAGGGCCACGTCTGTCATGGTGTCCAGCCAGGCCCTTTTTTCCTCAGCGGTGAATACAGGAGGCTTTACCTTGAAGGTCTTTTCCCATCTTCCGTCAGCCAGCACATCCATGTAATCATCTCCCATATATACATCAATGGCATTGTCTCTGTCAGCCCTCTTGATGCTGTCCACAAAAGGAAGGTTCATTACCTGGGGAGCCTGGCGCAGATACCAGTTGTCCGCCTTGCTGCCTGCCAGACGCGTACAGTGCACCCTGGACTGCTGTCCCGCGCCGATGCCGATGGCCTGTCCGCCTTTTACATAGCATACGGAGTTGGACTGTGTGTATTTCAGGGTGATGAGGGAAATCATCAGGTCAATCTTGGCAGAATCCGGAAGCTCCCTGTTCTCAGTGACAATATCCTCCAAAAGGTCCCTGTTGATCTCCAGGTTGTTATGTCCCTGCTCAAAGGTGATGCCGAATACCTGCTTGCGCTCCAGGGCCTCAGGCTCATAGTCCGGATCAATCTGGATGACATTGTAATTACCGTTTTTCTTGGACTTTAGGATTTCCAGGGCTTCCGGCTCATATCCCGGAGCGATAACGCCGTCAGACACCTCGCGTTTTATGATTCTGGCCGTGTCCGCGTCGCACACATCAGACAGAGAAATAAAGTCCCCGAAGGAGGACATGCGGTCTGCTCCCCTTGCCCTTGCATATGCGCTGGCTAACGGTGAGAGTTCACCCATATCATCCACCCAGTAAATCTTCCTCAATGTCTCGTCAAGAGGCAGGCCCACTGCCGCCCCGGCAGGTGAAACATGCTTGAAAGATGCGGCGGCCGGAAGCCCTGTGGCTGCCCTCAGCTCTTTTACCAGCTGCCAGCCGTTTAACGCGTCCATGAAATTGATGTAGCCCGGTCTGCCGCTCAGTACTGTGATGGGAAGCTCCCTGTCCCCTTCCATGAAGATTCTGGAAGGCTTCTGGTTTGGGTTGCAGCCGTATTTAAGTGCCAGTTCTTTCATAATCATACCTCTCTCCTTATTTATTTTTATTTACGATTCTCGTCTCATATGTGCCGGCGGCAATATCAATAAAACGCACGAACAGGGACACCTTGTTATCCTCGTTAAGGCTGTTCCAGACCAAATCCGTAAAGGCGTCAATGTCCCCGCTTATCCCCACCTTCTTAGGCTCTCCCTCAAAGCTGGGCAGAGGATTGCCGTCATGCATGTAGGTGTGGATAAAACGTCCCTCACCCGCCGCCGGCGACTGGTACGCATAAGTAAAACGCAGGCAGGAATCCGGATTTCCATTGTCGCTCTTTAAAATGGACATGGCATAATTATAATTGCCGTTTTCAATGTGCATGATGCCGGAGATCCGCGGTGTGTAATTAGGCGCATCCGGCTCGAATTCCCTGCATCGCAAGGACTGCTCAAAGGTCATCTGGTGGTCCATTCCGTCGTAGATGGTGTCGGTCTGGTCCCCGTTGGTCACAATGGTCTTGTTTCCAAGAACCCGCACAGGGGCATAGATAATCAGGCTTGGGTCCTCCAGCTTGGCAGGGTCAAATGCCTGGGTGCGGATTCCTTCCCCATCCTCCGCAAACACGCGGTTGCGGCTGTTGGCGCTTCTGCCCATGATAAAATAGGCGGTTACTGCCTTTGTTCCGTCTTCTGATCGCCCGATGACGATTCCCCGTCCGGGATAAGCATTGCTTTTCAGCTCCTGTTCCAGTGACATCTGATTCATACTGATTCCTCCATTCGGCTTAATAGGTTTCTGAAACTTAAAAGAGCCGGCTCCCGGACACGCAAAAAAATATGCGTGCCCAGGCGGTCGGCTCAAAATAGTTCATGGTACTGCGTGCTCCCTGTGGTTGCTCCACTATCCGCCAGTCACACGCCCTACCATTAATATATATCTTTTTTTCTAATATTGCAACCCTTTTTTAGAAGTTTTACTAATCAAGGAAGTAGAAGAAACCAGTCTTTCGCACCTCCTGTTTCCCCTATTCATTCCGGATGGCTGCCAGGGGACTCAGCTTCATGGCACGCATAGCCGGCATAAATCCGGCTGCCATGCCCACAAAGATGGCAAAGACCACGGCTGCCACGGAAAGCCAGGGCGGTATTCTGGACAGGTTGCCTGTCAGTCCGTTCATTTCCTCCAGGTTAACAAACCGGTTGATAACCACCGAGATACCGTAACTGAGCAAAATTCCCACAATGCCTCCCATGAAGCCGATAAAGCCGGATTCAATGAGGAACATGTTGCGGATATTTCCCATATCACAGCCCAGCACCTTCATAACGCCGATTTCCTTTGTCCTCTCATAAATGGACATCATCATGGTGTTGGCAATGCCGATGGCTGCCACGAACAGCGAAACCGCTCCGATGCCGCCGAGAACAGCCTGTATCATGCTGGACTGCTGTTTCGTACTCTCCATCCAGTCCGCCTGGCTGCTGACCTGGAATCCCATGTCCGCTATCTGCTTTTGAACCTCCGGGACATATTCCATATCGTCCACAAATATCTGTGCCCTGTTATAGGTCAGATAGTTAAGGGGCTTTCCTTTTTTGTTGGTGGGCTGTCCCGGTATCACGGCTCCCTTTTTAAACACCTTGCGCAGCTGGGCTTTCAGTCCGTCGATGTCTGTATACACGTTATAGGAATAGGAATTCCAGTCATCCGGACCGCCTTCCACCATGCCGGTTGCATTCATCATGTACTTTTTCGGCGGTTTCACAGGAGTCTGTCCGTCCTCTGACGAACTGACGGAACCATTTCTGGTCTGGAAATAAGCGTCCACATCAAAAATGACAAAGAGGGGCTTATTCATAAAGTCCACTTCCGGCATCTCGCCCGTGTCCCAGTATCCCCGGCCTGTCTTGGAATTATAAAAATTCTGCTGGACCGTGTTGCCCACCACCATGCCCATCTCTCCCGGTTCCGGCAGCCTGCCTTCCCCCAGGGGAATCTGCTCCAGAAACGACTGGCTTACGCCCATAAGGGACAGATACTGGGCCTCGTAGGCTCCCTGGCGCATAACCACATTGATTTCCAGGACAGGGGATACCCCGGACACATGGGGCAGGCGGCCAAACTGTTCTATAACATCGTCTGTGATGTAGGTGGGATCCGAGGATTTACTGCTCCCTCCCCCACCAATCATCACCGCGTTCCCATAGGAGGAACCGGAATACACGTTGATGGTGGTCAGGCTTCCCCAGGAGGAAATCTGTTCCATAAACATCTGGTCCAGTCCGATTCCCAGGGATACCATGACCACAATGGACGCTGTGCCGATGATAACTCCCAGCACAGTCAGAACCGTTCTCAGCTTCCTGCGTCTTAAGTTGTTAATGCTCATGATTACGAGATCAGGAAATCTCATCGTCCACATCCTCTTCCCTTGCTGCCTTGCGTTTCTTCCTGATTCGGATGACAACCGCAGCTGCAATACCGGCGGCTGCCGCCACACCGGCAATCACCAGGAACTTGTATTTGCCCCAGAAGGATGGGGCTGCCTCCGCCTCCATGCTGCCTGCGTCCATGGCCGCTCCCATATCATCCCAGTTCTGTTCCATCTCCTCCATAACCATGAGGGTCAGTTCCTTTTCCACGGGTTCTGCGGGAACACCGTTTTCATCCTCGTAATCAATGCGGATGCGTACCGTTCCCTCGTCCAGGGTGGGAGCCACACCTGTCAGCATGGTATCCACGTTGCCTGTTTCACCCGGCTTGATGTTTCCCACATAGGCGTCCGTGGTCTTGATGGAGTCCGCCTCAAAGGTCACGGTCACGTTGTAAAGGATGACCTTTCCCGTGTTGTTGATGCCAAACATGACATTGGACTCAGATCCCACGGTTAAGCTGTCCGGCATAACGTCAATGGTGCTGGTGCTTAACCGGGCATACTGTTTTACAGGGATGTCCACTACAATGCTTTCCTCTGCGTTCTTGAATTCAGGGCTGTCGTACTTCTCCTTCACCGTGATGGCGTAGGAGCGCTGGTCCACTCCTGCCCTGGCTGTAAACCTGGCCCTGACCTCGGTGGTCTGTCCGGGAGCCATATTGTCCACCACCAGGGAGGAGGTGCCTGACTCCGTGGTAAATACGGCGCTGTCCGATACCTTCTCCGACTCCAGGTTAAAGAGAATGTTGCTGGCAGCAACCGAGGTGGATGCATTCTTCATGTTAAGAATCAGCTCAAACTCGTCCCCTGCGTAGATTTCCTCCGGAACCGTGTGGTAGCTCTCCACAATCAATCTGGCCCTGGTCCTGTCGTTGGCGTTAAAATCCCCCAGGTCGTCCTCTTTATCCTTGGACGTGATATGTACGTAAAAAGTTCCCTCCTCCGTGTGCAGATCCCCCTCAGAGCTTAAGCGGAAGGTGATGGTGTATTTGATTGGATAATAACCTGTATAGGAATCCTTGCGGATTGCCATGCTGTAGGGAGCGAACACGGTTTCTCCCGGCTGCACGCGCTCAAAGGTGCGGTCATAGTTGCCGTCGTTGATTTCAAAGGGGAACTTGGCATCGTCCTCTGAGAGCTGCATGCTGACCGTCACATCCTGGGCCGTGGTCTCCCTCTTATTGCGGAAGTTCACGGTGTAGTCCATGACATTGGGATAAACGCCCCGGGGTGTGGGCTGGTTCTCTCCCACCACAAAGTAATTGCCTTCCTTTTTGTCCTCCTCCTCGTCTGCTCCTGATGTGGATGAGGTGGAAATCCATACATTAATATAGTCTGTGTCAGAACCGCCGTCCCATTCAAGCAGTACAGGGATGCTGTAGTATCCCTGAAGGGCATCGCGCCGCACCCTGGCTGACAGGGACACGCTCTTTACATTGCCCTTCTTGATGGTTCCCACGTTCTTGGCCACAAAGGTGGTCTCCATAATTTCAAAGGGATAGTAGTCAACGGAGTAATCCCCGTTTCCCCGCTCCTCTATCTGCTGGAACTCATTGGTTTCCAGGAGACTGATGCGCAGGTTCTCCATATCCTCATCCGTGGCCCTGATACGGAAGGGAATGGACATGGATTTTCCTATGGTCCCTTTGGGTGATTTTGTAGTAAAAACATAATCATTTTCACTGGCATTGGTGTTGTAGCCCAGTTTATAATCGCTGGCCGCTGCGCTGGAAGGATACATCCCGGCCAGCATTGAGGCTGCCAGGAACGCCGTCAGGCCCCTGCACCATTTATTTGCTCTCATTCTCATTGCACTCCTTTTCCTCTGCATTCCCCTCATATAATGCTTCCCTGCCGCCTGTCTCGATTCCCACAATCCTGCCGTCCATGATTCGGATTCTCCGGTCCGCATAGGAGGCCAGATTGTTGTCATGGGTAACCATGACCAGAGTCTGGTCCTGCTCCCTGACAATCTTCTGCATCAGGCGCAGCACCTCCATGGTGGTCTTGGAATCCAGGTTTCCCGTGGGCTCATCGGCAAATATAATCTGAGGATTGACCACCAGGGCCCTGGCTATTCCCACACGCTGCTGCTGTCCGCCGGACATCTGGTTGGGCATATGCCTGGCCTGTCCTCCCACGCCTACCAGGTCCATGTATTTCCTGGCTTCCTTAAGCCTCTGCCTCCTGGAAACACCCCGAAAGGAAAGGGGCAGGGCTACATTCTCCAGAGCATTCATGGTGTTTAACAGGTTGTATGCCTGGAAGATGAATCCCACCTTTTCGCGGCGGAAGCTCACCAGCTGGCGCTCCGTCATCTTCTCTATATGGACTCTGCCAATCTCAATCTCTCCCTTGGTAGGCTTCTCCAACCCGGCCAGCATGTTGAGAAGGGTGGATTTGCCGGAACCGGAGGCTCCTACAATGGCAACGAATTCTCCCTTATATATATCAAAATCCAGCCCGTCCAGGGCCCGGACCTTGATATCGCCTACCCGGTATATCTTATATAAATTCTTTACCCGTATGACCACGGGCCTGTTTTCTTTTGCTGTAGGGACCGACGACACGGCCAGTTGTTCCTCTGCCAAATCCAGCCTCCTTTCCAGGGCGTAAAAGCGCTCCAATCCAGATAACAGCCCGTATGGACAGACTGTACTGATTTTGTTCAGTATAGCACAGAGAACGCGATTTGTTCTTCTGTTTTTCTTTAATCTTCCTTTAATAATTCCTTACACCCTATCCGTTTTCAGTAGCAAATGTAACACGAAAACAGGTAATTGTAAAGCAAATCAGGACAGAGCACAGCAAAAGACCGGGCATCGCTGATGTTCAGCGGGGGCCCGGTCTTGGGGTTTTATTAAATAATGTAATAC
>CDYJ01022244.1_pt1 | contig 10434 bp, 5 predicted proteins | sample 557501 | NCBI WGS metagenome assembly CDYJ01 (sample SAMEA3182079, study PRJEB8094) | gut metagenome | biome: human; feature: gut; material: Stool; isolation source: human stools | place: Canada | collected 2012-11-20
ACTAATAAACCGACCAATATGAAACGATTAAAGATCACAATCTATAAATTATCAAAGACTATGAACTGGAATAAATTTCTTCCTTGTATATTGTTTGGCAGCCTTTTGGGAGCATGCTCCGGAAAAGGAGAACAACCCAAAGTAGAACCGACTACACTATGCCTGACGGACAGCCTGCTGAGAATTGTATCCGTCGATACCGTGCACGTCTGTGAAGTGGTAGATGAACTGACATTGAATGGACGGGTCACTTTCAATCAGGATCAGGTGGCAAATGTGTATCCGATGTTCGGAGGAACCGTGACGGAACTGCGTGCCGAAATAGGAGACTTTGTTCACAAAGGAGAAGTGCTGGCAGTGATCCGTAGCGGGGAAGTGGCAGATTATGAGAAACAATTGAAAGAAGCTGAACAACAACTTTTGCTGGCCCGGCGGAACATGGATGCCACACAGGATATGTACACTTCCGGCATGGCATCGGATAAAGATGTACTTCAGGCCAAGCAGGAACTGGCAAGTGCGGAAGCGGAAGAAAGACGAATCAAAGAAATATTCTCCATTTATCACTTCTCCGGAAATGCTTTTTATCAGCTTAAATCTCCCGTATCAGGCTTTATTGTGGAAAAGCAGATTAGCAGGGATATGCAGCTGCGCCCCGACCAGGGGGATGCGCTGTTTACGATTTCCGGTCTGTCCGATGTATGGGTGATGGCGGATGTGTATGAAAGTGATATTAGTAAGGTTTCCGAGGGAGCTGATGTCCGTATCTCGACTTTGGCATATCCAGAAAGGACATTTACAGGTACGATCAACAAGGTCTATCATCTGCTGGACAGTGAAAGCAAGACAATGAGCGTACGCATCAAACTGAAAAACGAGGATTACCTGCTGAAGCCGGGTATGTTTACAAACGTGAGCGTAAAATGTAAAGCGGAAGATACTTCCATGCCTCGTATCGACTCCCATGCGCTGGTGTTCGAGGGAGGAAAGAATTATGTGGTCACAGTAGAGCCTGACCAGCGTCTGAAGATAAAGGAAGTAGACGTTTACAAACAGTTGAGCAAGGAATGTTATGTCCGTTCCGGTCTTTCCGAAGGAGACAGGGTACTGAATAATAATGTATTGTTAGTGTATAATGCTTTGAATGCGGATTAAAAATCAGAGAATAGTATGCATAAATTCATAGATAATATAGTAGCCTTCTCGCTGAAGAATAAGTTCTTTATATTCTTCTGTACGGTGATTGCCGTTATAGCCGGAGCCGTCTCATTCAAACATACGCCGATAGATGCCTTTCCGGATGTAACGAATACAAAAGTGACGATCATCACGCAATGGGCGGGTCGTAGTGCGGAAGAGGTGGAGAAATTTATCACGATTCCCATTGAGATAGCCATGAATCCCGTACAGAAAAAAACGGATATTCGTTCGACCACTCTTTTCGGACTTTCTGTGATCAATGTAATGTTCGAAGATCGTGTTGATGACTTTACAGCCCGTCAGCAAGTCTACAATTTGCTGAATGATGCCGATCTTCCCGAAGGCGTGACTCCCGAAGTACAGCCTTTGTACGGACCTACCGGAGAAATCTATCGCTACACCCTGCGCAGTGACAGACGTAGTGTACGCGATTTGAAAACGATTCAGGACTGGGTGATCGAACGAAATCTCCGTTCGGTATCAGGTGTAGCTGATATCGTCAGTTTCGGTGGCGAGGTGAAGACATTCGAAGTGAGCGTGAATCCTCATCAGTTGATTAATTACGGAATTACCTCTCTCGAACTTTATGACGCGATAGCCAAGAGTAATATCAATGTAGGAGGAGATGTCATCACGAAAAGTTCTCAGGCATACGTAGTCCGGGGAATCGGTTTGATAAACGACCTGGATGAATTGCGAAACATCGTAGTGAAGAACATCAACGGGACGCCGATTCTCGTAAAGAACCTGGCAGATGTTCACGAATCCTGCCTGCCCCGCCTCGGACAAGTGGGACGAATGGATGAGAACGATGTCGTTCAGGGAATTGTGGTGATGCGTAAAGGGGAGAACCCCGGTGAAGTCATTGCAAATCTGAAAGATAAGATAGAAGAATTGAATCAGAATGTACTTCCTGAAGATGTACGGATAATACCGTTCTACGACCGTGAGGACTTGGTGAACCTGGCGGTAAAAACGGTGACCCATAATCTGATTGAAGGAATATTGTTGGTTACGTTTATTGTGTTAATCTTCATGGCAGATTGGCGGACAACCGTGATTGTTGCGGTGATTATTCCATTAGCTTTGTTATTCGCATTTATTTGTTTACGCGTGATGGGGATGTCTGCCAATCTGCTTTCTATGGGGGCCATTGACTTTGGTATTATTATCGATGGGGCAGTGGTGATGGTGGAAGGTGTGTTTGTCGCTTTGGACAAGAAGGCGAAAGAGGTGGGAATGCCCGCATTCAATGTGATGTCCAAGATGGGACTGATCCGTCACACCGCCAAGGATAAGGCAAAAGCGGTATTTTTCTCCAAACTGATCATCATTACCGCTTTGATTCCTATCTTCTCTTTTCAGAAAGTGGAAGGAAAAATGTTCTCACCTTTGGCATATACATTGGGTTTTGCTTTGCTGGGTGCACTTATTTTCACATTAACGCTGGTTCCCGTCATGTCGTCCATGTTGCTGAAAAAGAATGTACGCGAAAAGAACAATCGCTTTGTCCATTTCATCAATCAAAAGTGTACGGCTCTTTTTGATACTTTCTATGCCCATCGTAAGCTGACTATCGGACTGGCAACCGTAGTTGCAGGAGTCGGTTTATGGCTTTTCTCTTTCCTCGGGACGGAGTTTCTTCCTCAGCTCAACGAAGGTTCGATCTACATCCGTGCTACGCTGCCGCAAAGTATATCGCTGGATGAATCCGTAACGCTGGTAAATAAGATGAGAAAGAAACTATTGACTTTTCCCGAAGTGAGGCAGGTACTGTCTCAAACCGGACGTCCCAACGACGGAACGGATGCAACCGGATTTTATAATATTGAGTTTCACGTAGATATTTATCCGGAGAAAGACTGGGAAAGCAAACTGACCAAACTGCAGCTTATCGACAAGATGCAGGAAGATTTATCCATTTATCCCGGCATTGACTTTAACTTTTCGCAGCCGATTACGGATAATGTGGAAGAAGCGGCTTCCGGTGTAAAAGGTTCTATTGCGGTGAAAGTGTTCGGTAAGGATTTGTACGAATCGGAAAAACTGGCCGTCCAGATTGATAAGATCTTAAATACCGTGCAGGGAATTGAAGACTTGGGAGTGATTCGCAATATCGGCCAGCCGGAACTTCGTATTGAACTGAACGAACGTCAGTTGGCACGTTATGGAGTGGCTAAGGAAGATGTTCAGTCTATCATTGAAATGGCTATTGGCGGGAAGTCAGCTTCGCTGTTGTATGAGGACGAACGGAAATTTAATATCATGGTGAGGTATAGTGAAGAGTTCCGTCAGAATGAAGAGGAGATAGGTAAGATACTGGTTCCGGCGATGGACGGAACGATGGTGCCTATTAAGGAACTGGCAGATATCACTACGATTACAGGACCATTATTGATCTTCCGTGACAACCATGCTCGTTTCTGTGCTGTCAAGTTCTCGGTGAGAGGACGGGATATGGGTACGGCAGTTGCCGAAGCGCAGAAAAAGGTAAATGCTTCCGTCCATTTACCGGCTGGATATTCTTTGAAATGGACGGGTGATTTTGAGAATCAGCAGCGTGCTTCGAAACGTCTGGCACAGGTAGTACCTATCAGCATTGCCATTATTTTCATTATTCTGTTTATTCTCTTCTCCAATGCCAGAGATGCAGGACTGGTATTGCTGAATGTACCGTTTGCTGCCGTGGGAGGTATCGCAGCCCTTCTGATAACGGGCTTCAATTTCTCTATATCGGCGGGTATCGGTTTTATCGCTTTGTTCGGTATCTGCATACAGAATGGCGTTATTATGATTTCCGATATCAAGACAAATCTGAAACTGGGTTCGCCCTTACAGGAGGCCACTAAAGAAGGAGTCCGTTCACGTATCCGCCCTGTGATAATGACGGCGGCTATGGCAGCTATCGGTCTGTTGCCTGCGGCTATGAGTCATGGTATCGGTTCGGAATCACAGCGTCCGTTGGCGATTGTCATTATCGGCGGATTGATAGGAGCGACTTTCTTCGCCCTGTTCATCTTCCCGCTGATTGTGGAAGTAGTGTATGAACGAATGCTATATGATAAAAACGGAAAATTATTGCAAAGACGTATCTAATTCATTTTCTATTCTTTCTATGAAAGAAACGGCATAGATTAAATTTTAATTTCGTTTTCAGTAGGTAGAAGTGAGGAAGGGACAAAAGTCGGTTGAATCAGAAGATCACCCGTACTTTTGTTCCTTTTTCTATTTCCGAAGATATTTCCAGTCTGGCGTTGTAGGCAGATACTATTTTCAGCGTCAGGCTGAGGCCGATGCCCTGACCTGCATAGTCATGTGTGTTGCTGCCCCGATAGAAAGACTGGAATATATGTTCTATTTCTTCCGGAGGAATGCCGATGCCCTGATCTTTTATTTCAAGAACGAGGTGTTGATCTTTTTGGCTGAGCGTAATGTCTACTTCCTTTTCAGAATATTTGCAGGCATTATCGATGATATTCTTTAAAGCTATTTTGAGCAGATAAGGATTGGCCTTTACGGTGGCAGCCTTACCTGTTTCTTGATGATGGAAACGGATTCGTTCGTTCATTTTTATTAAGTCATTCAGCATATCCGGCAGAGACATTGCCTCCATATTGCTTTTTATGAGCTCTTCATCCTGACGTGAAAGGAAAAGAAGATGGCGGATCAGATTGGAGATTCGCTTGCTTTCGGATGAGATTCGTTGCAGGGCTTCGATATATTCTCCGGTACTTCTTTCTTTCAGCAGACTGATTTCACATTCTCCCTGTATGGCAGTTATGGGGTTGTTCAGTTCATGCGAAGCATGGCTGACAAAGGACTTTTCAGCTTTAAAAGCACTGTCCAGACGGTCGAGCATGCTATTCAGTGTTTTGATCATGTCTTCCAGTTCATCGTTGTTTCCGGTCGTCTTTAACCGGCGGTTCAGACTGTTGGCTCGTATCCTCTTCAGCTCCTTCAGTATATGCTGCAGGGGGATAAGAATACGGCCGGAATAGATTTTCCCGACTAAATAAATCAGGATGGAACTGAATAAAACCAGAAAGATGGAGAGAAGCAAGAGGTGTTCTTTGATTTCTGCACCGTACACATTCCGGGACATGACTAGGACGATGAAATTTCCTTCATTATCGGGATAATAAAGGGCGGCTCCCAACTGGTCTTTGTATTTAAAAGAAAAAGGGACGCTGTCTTCACCGGCTATCAGGAGTGCCTGCTGATGCTGGGTCAGATATTTGTTCAGTGTGTCACGGACTTCGGAGAGACTGTCCATATTTAAAAGAATCTCATGAGCTTCGGGCAGGAGTTCGTCATATTTGCGCTGGATAATCTGGTAACTCTGTTCGTCTATTTCGTCTTTCTCCCAGTGCTTTTGTGCGGTCAGATATGCTTTTTCACGAAGATAGGAGGCATAGAGTTTATTGATAAACTGTGTGCTGAAAAGATAGAATACGGCGATAATGATGATAGTTGTCAGTACACTGAGCAACGTATAGAAGAGAGCTATTTTAGAACCTATTTTCATACACGGATTTATTTGATGGATGTTCAGGCATTCATGATATATCCTAATCCTACTACTGTATGAATCAGTTTCTTGTCGAAGTCACGGTCTATCTTTACCCGTAGATAATTGACGTATACGTCTACGATGTTGGTATTCGTATCAAAGTTCTTGTCCCATACGTCTTTGAGCAGCGTAATGCGCGACAAGGCTACCCCCTGGTGAGTCATGAAATATTCGAGCAGACGGTATTCTTTTACGGTGAGATCGATATCCGCATCACCTCTTTTCGCCCGTCTGGTGTTACAGTCCAATACCAGATTGTCGCAAGTCAGTTGATTGGTTACAGTCTCCTTGTTTCGTCGCAGCAGCGCCTTGATACGTGCTTCCAGTTCCTGAAAACTGAAAGGCTTGACAAGATAATCGTCTGCTCCTGCATCCAGTCCTTTTACAATGTCTTCCGTAGTGCCTAAAGCCGTCAGCATAATGACCGGTGCCTGGTAACCGAACATCTGCCGATAGAGATGGCAAAGTTCGAGCCCGTTTATTTTCGGCATGATAATATCCAGGATTACAAGGTCGAAAGGTTCTTCCTGAAGGATTCTCCAACCCGTATTTCCGTCATGACAGACTGTTACCGAATGTCCGAACTCTTTCAGTCCCCGTTCGATAAAGGAGGCGATATTGACTTCATCTTCTGCTAATAGTATCTTTGCCATAAATCTACATTGTTTAGATGCAAAGATACTTTTTCTTTGCATCCGAAGAAAGAAAAACGGCATACATTTAAGTGTTTCTCCTTTCTGAACTGTATTATATATAAACAGACGATTATACTATGAAAGTAAAACATTTAGTTGGAGCTTTTCTGTGTGTGCTGGGATGCTATGCCTGTAGTAGCCCGAAAACAGAGGTCCAGTCACCGGACGGACATATCAAGATGACATTGACGGTAGACGAAAACGGCAAACCGTTTTATAATGTGTCGGTGGATGACTCCCTCTTGATAGAAAATTCAGCCATGGGCTTTACGGCGGCTAACGGCATCATTCTGGCAGAAGGTTTTCAGGTGAAGAACACGACTTTCAGCAGTGAAGACGAAACTTGGACACAGCCGTGGGGAGAGAATAAAAAGAACCGGAATCATTATAACGAAATGGCAGTCAGCCTGACAAATGAAGATCAGGTACAACTGACACTCCGTTTCCGTGTATTTGATGATGGAATCGGTTTCCGCTATGAATACACGGTGCCGACTGTAGATTCTTTATTGATTACCGACGAACTGACTACTTTCCGTTTCCATCGTGACGGAACTTCGTGGTCGATTCCCGCCAGTGCCGAAACATATGAACTACTCTATCAACAACAACCGATTTCCGAAGTGGAAACGGCTAATACACCTTTCACATTCAAGACTGCGGATGGAGTTTACGGAAGTATACACGAAGCCGCTTTGTATGATTTTCCGGAAATGACTCTGAAGCAAATCGGCCATTATACATTGAAAGCGGAACTTGCCTCGTGGCCTGACGGCATTAAGGCGCGTAAGGGAAATCACTTCACGACCTCATGGCGCACCGTACAGATCGCACCGGAAGCTGTCGGTTTGATCAACTCTTCACTCATTCTGAATCTGAATGATCCTTGCGTACTGGAAACTACGGACTGGATTCGTCCGCTGAAATATGTAGGAGTGTGGTGGGGGATGCACCTCGGCGTAGAGACCTGGAAGATGGACGAACGTCACGGAGCTACTACTGCCAATGCAAAGAAATACATAGATTTTGCCGCGGCCAATCATATCGAAGCTGTCCTGTTCGAAGGTTGGAACGAAGGTTGGGAGAGTTGGGGCGGTATGCAGAGCTTTGATTTCACCAAGCCATACGCGGATTTCGATATTGATGAAATCGTACGTTATGCCAAAGAGAAAGGCGTTGAAATCATGGGACATCATGAGACCGGAGGGAATATTCCTAACTATGAACGTCAGATGGATCATGCCATGCAATGGTATACCGATCATGGTATCCACCTCCTGAAGACGGGATATGCAGGCGCATTTCCGGACGGATATCTGCATCATAGCCAATACGGTGTCAATCACTATCAACGGGTAGTGGAAACTGCCGCCCGTCATCAAATGACTCTGGATGCACACGAACCGATCAAAGATACCGGTATCCGTCGTACATGGCCGAATATGATGACACGCGAGGGGGCAAGAGGCATGGAATGGAATGCGTGGAGTGAAGGCAATCCTCCTTCTCATCACGTGATGTTACCGTTCACCCGCCTGCTGTCCGGTCCGATGGATTATACGCCGGGAACTTTTGATATTCTGTTCTTGAAAACGAAGGATTCTCCGCGCCGACAGAAGTGGAACGATCAGGATAAAGGCAATAGCCGTGTGAATACGACGCTGGCTAAACAACTGGCTAATTGGGTAATCCTGTATTCTCCTTTGCAGATGGCTTCGGATATGATCGAGCATTATGAAGGACATCCGGCATTCCAGTTCTTCCGTGATTTTGATCCGGATTGTGATGAATCGAAAGCACTGGCAGGTGAACCGGGAGAGTTCATTGCAGTGGTACGTAAAGCAAAAGGCAATTATTTCCTGGGAGCAGCTACCAATGAAAGCCCCCGTACTTTAGAAGTAAAACTGGACTTCCTGGAACCGGGTAAGCAGTATAAGGCCGTCATCTATGCGGATGGCGAAAAGGCTGACTGGAAAACGAATCCTACCGATTATAAGATTACGGAACAGATTGTAACATCTGAAAATACGTTGAGTATACGGATGGCTCCCGGAGGCGGGCAGGCTGTTTCGTTTATAAAAAGTAATAGGTAGTAAGTAATAGGTAATAGGTAATAAGTAATAAGTAATAGGTGAGGGTAATAAGTGAGGTTGTTAAAGTAGAGAGATTGTCGGAGGATAACAAGATAAAATTAAGTTGGTTAGGTTAGACTGAAAAAACGGTGGACAGAGTTTTGATACCTGTTCACCGTTTTTGTTTTTATTGAGTATGGTTTTGAAAGGATGTGTTATCCTTTTGCTTCCTGATACATAAAGCGTTTGATTGATTTCTTCGCAGTCTTTTCAAATTCCTCGAAATGGATTTTGACTTTGCTTATCTGAGAATAATTGGGAAGCTGCTGATTCAGTTCAACACGATTGGCTTCCATAACTTTTATGATATCGGCCTGTTGCAAGCCATGGGCAAAAGCATCGTCAAAGTCCGGATAAATCAGTGCGACCAACTTGTCGTGCTGCAAAACGATCAGTGACTCGGCAACATAAGGCATATTATTCAGTTTGCTTTCTATCTCTTCCGGATAGATATTCTGTCCGCTGGAAGTCAGAAGCAGATTCTTGCTACGACCGCGAACTGTCACATATCCTTCGTCGTCGATTGTTCCTAAATCACCCGTGTGAAGCCATCCGTTGGCATCAATAATTTGTGCCGTCGCTTCCGGATTTTTATAATATCCCAGCATCATATTCATTCCCCTGCATACGATTTCTCCGGCATGTGTTTTAGGGTCGGGCGAGTCGATGCGGACTTCCATTCGGGTGGTTGCCTTGCCGCAGGAAGCCAGTTTCAGTGTTTCCCAACGGCTGGAGCAAATAATCGGGCCACATTCGGTCATACCGTAAGCGATGGTGTAGGGAAAGCCTATCTTTTTGAGGAACGCTTCTACTTCGGCATTGAAAGGAGCACCGCCGATAATGATTTCATCGAAGTTCCCACCGAAGATTTCCATAGCAGCCTGCCGCGCCAACGATTTGATTTTATCGTTTACAATGGGCACTTTAAGCAATAGTTTACCGATTTTGCTGTCCACTCTCGGAAGAATATCTTTTTTGATAATTTTCTCTACGATCAAAGGTACACAGGAGATCACTCTTGGCTTTATTTCTGCAAAAGACTGCGCAATAATCTTCGGAGACGGCATACGTGTCAGGAAGTAAATGTGCGCTCCGGCAGAGAAACCATATAAGAAATCGTATACCATGCCGAATACATGACCCATCGGAAGCATGGAAACGATGTGATCGCCCGCTTTCACAGGAAGCATCTCGAAACAGTATGCCACGTTCGACCAAATACTGCGGTAGGGGAGCATGACTCCTTTGGAATATCCGGTAGTGCCGGAGGTATAATTGATGATAGCCAGTTCTTCCGGACGGTCCTTCCGGTAACAGATATGTTCGGGGCGGAAATTCTTCGGATAACGCTGACCGTAAATAGCGTTCCGGTGTTCGAAGGCGTAAGTCAGTTTCTCGTTGCGCGATACCAATGCAGTGAAATCGGTGAGTGAAGCGATACCTTCCAGTGGCGGCATTGCGTCTTCATTCAGATTTTCCCATGCCTGATCGCCGACAAAGAGTAATTTGGCTTCGGAGTGATTGACGATATTATGAATATTATCCGCTTTGAACTCATGCAGAATAGGAACGATGACGGCTCCGTAAGTGATAGTGGCTAAGAAGGTGACTCCCCAATGGGCACTGTTCCGGCCGCAGACTGCTATTTTATCTCCTGGCTGGATACCGGCACTTTCCAATACAATGTGAAACTTGGCTATCTTGCGCGCTACATCCTTATATTGAAGCGTGATTCCTTTGTAGTCTGTCAATGCATCTTTATCCCAGTTTTTAATGATGCTCTGTTCAATATAATCAATGAACTGATGTTCTTGTTCCATTCGATTTTTGCACATTT
>CDYJ01046144.1_pt1 | contig 10367 bp, 7 predicted proteins | sample 557501 | NCBI WGS metagenome assembly CDYJ01 (sample SAMEA3182079, study PRJEB8094) | gut metagenome | biome: human; feature: gut; material: Stool; isolation source: human stools | place: Canada | collected 2012-11-20
GCAGAGTGACAGAGACCCTAAGCAAAGTTAAGGATTCGTTAGGAAGCAACGAGCGCCATGCCTTGCCTGGCGTGATCGGCGACGATCTTTTGCGGTTTGGGAAACTGCCACTCTGTCTGTTCATTTGCATCATTGTCACGGCAGTTACGGTGGTGACCACCGCCCACCATACACGTTTATTGACTGCGCAACGCGAGCTGATGGTACTGGAACGCGATGCGCTGGATATTGAATGGCGAAATCTGATCCTTGAAGAAAACGCGCTCGGCGATCACAGCCGGGTTGAACGGATCGCAACGGAAAAGCTGCAACTGCAGCATGTTGATCCTTCGCAGGAAAATATCGTAGTACAAAAATAAGGGAAAACGCGACGCATGAAAGCAGCGGCAAAAACGCTAAAACCAAAACGTCAGGAAGAACAGGCCAACTTTGTCAGTTGGCGTTTTGCGTTGCTTTGCGGCTGCATTTTACTCGCTCTGGGTTTTCTGCTGGGACGCGTGGCCTGGCTGCAAATCATCGCCCCTGACATGCTGGTGCGCCAGGGCGACATGCGCTCCCTGCGCGTCCAGGAAGTGTCGACATCCCGCGGGATGATCACCGACCGTTCGGGTCGTCCGCTGGCGGTGAGCGTGCCGGTGAAGGCGATCTGGGCCGATCCTAAAGAACTGCATGATGCAGGCGGGATCACGCTTGATAACCGCTGGAAGGCGCTTGCGGACGCGCTGAAGATGCCGCTTGACCAGTTAGCTTCACGCGTGAATACCAACCCGAGAGGGCGGTTTATCTATCTGGCACGTCAGGTGAACCCTGACATGGCGGACTACATCAAAAAATTGAAGCTGCCGGGGATCCATCTGCGTGAAGAATCTCGTCGTTACTATCCTTCCGGCGAAGTGACTGCTCACCTCATTGGCTTTACTAACGTAGATAGCCAGGGGATTGAAGGCGTCGAAAAAAGCTTTGATAAATGGCTGACCGGCCAGCCGGGCGAACGCATTGTGCGTAAAGACCGCTACGGTCGCGTGATCGAGGATATTTCCTCTACGGACAGCCAGGCGGCACACAACCTTGCGCTGAGTATCGATGAGCGCTTGCAGGCGCTGGTTTACCGCGAGCTGAACAACGCCGTGGCCTTCAATAAAGCGGAATCGGGCAGTGCCGTGTTAGTCGACGTCAACACGGGTGAAGTGCTGGCGATGGCCAATAGCCCTTCCTACAACCCTAACAATCTCACCGGTACGCAGAAGGATGTTATGCGTAACCGTACCATCACCGACGTATTCGAACCGGGTTCGACCGTTAAGCCGATGGTGGTCATGACTGCACTCCAGCGCGGTATCGTCAATGAAAACACCGTACTGAATACCATTCCATACCGAATTAACGGCCACGAAATCAAAGACGTGGCGCGCTACAGCGAATTGACCCTGACCGGGGTGTTGCAGAAGTCGAGTAACGTCGGTGTTTCAAAGCTGGCGTTAGCGATGCCGTCCTCAGCGTTAGTAGAGACTTACTCACGTTTTGGGCTTGGAAAGGCGACCAATTTGGGGTTGGTCGGAGAACGCAGTGGCTTATATCCTCAAAAACAACGGTGGTCTGACATAGAGAGGGCCACCTTCTCTTTCGGCTACGGGCTAATGGTGACACCGTTACAGTTAGCGCGAGTCTACGCAACGATCGGCAGCTATGGCGTTTATCGTCCGCTGTCGATTACCAAAGTTGATCCACCGGTTCCCGGCGAGCGTATCTTCCCGGAATCAACCGTCCGTACTGTTGTTCATATGATGGAAAGCGTAGCGCTGCCCGGCGGCGGCGGCGTGAAGGCGGCAATCAAAGGTTATCGCATCGCCATCAAGACCGGTACGGCGAAAAAAGTAGGGCCGGACGGCCGCTATATCAATAAATACATTGCCTATACCGCAGGCGTAGCGCCTGCAAGCAATCCGCGTTTTGCGCTGGTGGTCGTGATAAACGATCCACAGGCGGGTAAATACTACGGCGGCGCCGTCTCCGCGCCTGTGTTCGGGGCTATCATGGGCGGCGTGTTACGCACCATGAACATTGAACCGGATGCGCTGGCGACTGGCGAAAAAAGTGAATTTGTAATTAATCAAGGCGAGGGTACAGGTGGCAGATCGTAATTTGCGCGACCTTCTCGCTCCGTGGGTGCCAAATGCACCGGAGCGAGCACTGCGAGAGATGGTACTGGACAGCCGCGTGGCTGCTTCTGGCGATCTTTTTGTGGCGGTGGTCGGTCATCAGGCGGACGGGCGTCGTTATATCCCGCAGGCGATTGCGCAAGGTGTGGCTGCCATTATTGCTGAGGCCAAAGATGAGGCAACCGACGGTGAGATCCGTGAAATGCACGGGGTGCCGGTCATCTATCTCAGCCAGTTAAACGAGCGTCTTTCCGCGCTGGCGGGGCGTTTTTATCACGAACCTTCCGACCAGCTGCGCCTGGTTGGCGTGACGGGTACCAACGGTAAAACCACTACCACGCAGCTGATGGCGCAGTGGGCCCAACTGCTGGGTGAAACCGGTGCGGTGATGGGTACCGTGGGTAACGGCCTGCTGGGCAAAGTGAGCCCGACGGAAAACACCACCGGCTCGGCGGTAGACGTACAGCATGTGCTTGCCGGTCTGGCAGGGCAGGGGGCAACCTTGGCTGCGATGGAAGTCTCTTCGCACGGTCTGGTTCAGCACCGCGTCGCGGCGCTGAAATTTGCTGCTTCCGTGTTTACCAACCTGAGCCGCGATCATCTTGATTATCACGGTGATATGGAGCATTACGAAGCCGCGAAATGGCTGCTGTTCTCTACTCACCATTACGGACAAGCCATCATCAACGCCGACGACGAAGTGGGCCGCCGCTGGCTGGCGAAACTGCCGGATGCGGTTGCAGTGTCGATGGAAGACCATATCAATCCGAACTGCCACGGCCGCTGGCTGAAGGCGGTTGAGGTGAATTATCACGACAGCGGAGCGACAATCCGCTTTGCCTCTTCCTGGGGGGAAGGTGAAATTGAAAGCCGCCTGATGGGCGCCTTTAACGTCAGCAACCTGCTGCTGGCGCTGGCAACGTTGCTGGCGCTGGGTTATCCGATGGCTGAACTGCTGAAAACCTCAGCGCGTCTGCAGCCTGTTTGCGGCCGTATGGAAGTGTTCAGCGCGCCGGGCAAACCGACCGTTGTGGTTGATTATGCCCACACGCCGGATGCGCTGGAAAAAGCGCTGGAGGCAGCGCGCCTGCACTGCACAGGGAAGCTCTGGTGCGTGTTTGGCTGCGGCGGCGATCGCGACAAAGGCAAACGCCCGCTGATGGGGGCTATTGCCGAGCAGTTTGCAGATATTCCGGTTGTGACCGATGACAACCCGCGTACCGAAGAGCCGCGCGCCATCATTAATGACATTCTGGCGGGCATGCTGGACGCGGGCCGCGCTCGCGTGGTGGAAGGGCGTGCGGAAGCCGTGACCAACACCATCATGCAGGCGCAGGAGAATGATGTTGTTCTGCTGGCGGGCAAAGGCCATGAAGATTATCAGATCGTTGGCAATCGCCGTCTGGACTACTCGGACCGCGTAACGGCAGCACGCCTGCTGGGAGTCGTGGCATGATTAGCATCACGTTAAGCCAGGCCGCTGCTATTCTGCAGGGCGACCTCTACGGGCAAGACCTGACCATTGATGCCGTAACGACGGACACCCGTAAAATCACCGCAGGCTGTCTGTTTGTGGCGCTGAAAGGCGAGCGTTTTGACGCACATGATTTTGCGGAACAGGCCAAAGAGAACGGCGCTGGTGCGCTGCTCGTCAGCCGCAGGCTCGATATCGATCTGCCACAAATTGTGGTGAAAGATACGCGTCTCGCGTTCGGTGAGCTGGCCGCCTGGGTTCGTCAGCAGGTCCCTACTCGCGTTGTCGCCTTGACCGGTTCATCAGGCAAGACGTCGGTGAAAGAGATGACGGCGGCGATCCTCAGCCAGTGCGGGAATACGCTTTATACCGCGGGCAACCTCAATAATGACATCGGCGTGCCGATGACATTACTCCGTCTGACTAAAGAACACGAATTTGCGGTGATCGAGTTAGGGGCGAACCACCAGGGCGAAATCGCCTGGACCGTGAGCCTGACTCGCCCGGAAGCCGCGCTGGTGAATAACCTCGCGGCGGCGCATCTGGAAGGTTTTGGCTCGCTGGAAGGCGTAGCGAAAGCCAAAGGTGAGATTTACACCGGCCTACCGGATGACGGTATCGCCATCCTGAACGCCGACAACAACGACTGGCTGAACTGGCAAAGCATCATTGGTTCGCGTAAAACCTGGCGCTTCTCGCCGAATGCGGCCAACAGTGATTTTACCGCGACCAATATCCACGTGACGTCGCACGGTACGGAGTTCACCCTCACCACCCCAACGGGTGGCATTGATGTGCTGCTGCCGCTGCCGGGTCGCCATAACATCGCCAATGCGCTTGCGGCGGCGGCGTTGTCGACGGCGGTGGGCGCGTCGCATGAAGCGATTAAAACCGGGCTGGCGAACCTGAAAGCCGTGCCGGGGCGTCTGTTCCCGATTCAGCTTTCGGAAAACAAGCTGCTGCTGGATGACTCCTACAACGCGAACGTTGGCTCAATGACGGCGGCGGTGCAGGTGTTATCTGAAATGCCTGGCTATCGCATCATGGTGGTGGGCGATATGGCAGAGCTGGGCGACGAAAGCGAAGCCTGCCATACCCAGGTCGGTGAAGCGGCGAAAGCGGCGGGGCTGGACTGCGTGCTGAGCGCAGGAAAACTGAGCCAGGCGATTAGCCATGCCAGCGGCGTTGGCGAGCATTTTGCTGATAAAAGCGCGTTGATAGCGCGCCTTAAGGCGTTGATTACAGAAAAACAAATCGTGACTGTGTTAGTGAAAGGTTCACGTAGTGCCGCCATGGAAGAGGTTGTGCACGCATTACAGGAGAACGGGACATGTTAGTTTGGCTGGCCGAACATTTGGTCAAATATTATTCAGGCTTTAACGTCTTTTCGTATCTGACGTTTCGCGCCATCGTCAGCCTGCTGACTGCGCTGTTCATCTCGTTGTGGATGGGCCCGCGCATGATTGCCCGTCTGCAAAAACTCTCTTTCGGCCAGGTTGTGCGTAACGACGGTCCGGAATCGCACTTCAGCAAGCGCGGCACGCCGACGATGGGCGGGATCATGATCCTGACCGCCATCGTCGTTTCCGTGCTGCTGTGGGCGTATCCCTCCAACCCGTACGTCTGGTGCGTTCTGACGGTACTGGTGGGTTACGGGATCATCGGTTTTGTTGATGATTACCGCAAAGTCGTTCGCAAAGATACTAAGGGCCTGATCGCGCGCTGGAAATATTTCTGGATGTCGGTGATCGCGCTGGGCGTGGCCTTCGCACTGTATCTGGCAGGCAAAGACACGCCAGCCACCGAGCTGGTCGTGCCGTTCTTTAAGGACGTGATGCCGCAGCTGGGGCTGTTCTACATCCTGCTGGCCTACTTTGTGATTGTTGGTACCGGCAACGCCGTTAACCTGACCGACGGCCTGGATGGTCTGGCGATTATGCCAACCGTCTTTGTGGCCGCCGGTTTTGCGCTGGTGGCGTGGGCGACCGGTAACATGAACTTTGCAAATTATCTGCACATCCCTTATCTGCGCCACGCGGGTGAGCTGGTGATCGTCTGTACGGCGATTGTCGGCGCGGGGCTGGGCTTCCTGTGGTTCAACACCTATCCGGCGCAGGTCTTTATGGGGGACGTCGGTTCTCTGGCTTTGGGCGGTGCGCTCGGCATTATCGCCGTACTGCTGCGTCAGGAGTTCCTGCTGGTGATCATGGGCGGCGTGTTTGTGGTTGAAACCCTGTCGGTGATTTTGCAGGTCGGTTCCTTCAAGCTGCGCGGTCAGCGCATCTTCCGTATGGCGCCGATTCACCACCACTATGAACTGAAAGGCTGGCCGGAGCCGCGCGTGATTGTGCGCTTCTGGATTATTTCGCTGATGCTGGTGCTGATTGGCCTGGCAACGCTGAAGGTACGTTAATCATGGCAGATTACCAGGGCAAAAAAGTCGTTATCATCGGGTTGGGTCTCACGGGGCTCTCCTGCGTGGACTTTTTCCTCGCGCGCGGCGTGACGCCACGCGTGATGGATACGCGTGTCTCTCCGCCGGGTCTGGACAAACTGCCGGAACAGGTTGAACGCCACCTTGGTGGTCTGAATGATGACTGGCTGCTGGCAGCCGATTTGATTGTCGCAAGCCCAGGTATGGCGCTGGCGCATCCTTCGCTGAGCGCTGCCGCGGATGCGGGCGTTGAGATTGTCGGCGATATCGAGCTGTTCTGCCGCGAAGCGCAGGCGCCCGTTATCGCCATTACCGGTTCTAACGGTAAAAGCACCGTCACCACCCTGGTGGGTGAAATGGCGAAAGCGGCGGGAATGAACGTCGGCGTTGGCGGTAACATTGGTTTACCCGCTCTGATGCTGCTGGACAAAGGCTGCGAGCTCTATGTTCTCGAGCTTTCCAGCTTCCAGTTGGAAACCACCTCCAGCCTGCACGCTGCGGCTGCGACGATCCTCAACGTGACTGAAGATCATATGGACAGGTATCCATTTGGTCTTCAGCAGTACCGTGCCGCCAAGCTCCGCGTTTATGAAAATGCCAAAGTCTGCGTTGTTAACGCCGATGACGCGCTAACCATGCCGGTGCGTGGCGCAGACGATCGCTGTATTAGCTTCGGTATCACGATGGGGGATTACCACCTGAACCGTCAGCTGGGCGAAACCTGGCTGCGCGTGAAGGGTGAGAAAGTGCTGAACGTGAAAGAGATGAAGCTCTCAGGTCAGCACAACTATACCAATGCCCTGGCGGCGCTGGCGCTGGCGGATGCAGTAGGACTTCCGCGCTCCTCCAGCCTGAAAGCGTTAACCACGTTTTCTGGTCTGGCGCACCGTTTCCAGCTGGCGCTGGAGCACAACGGCGTGCGCTGGATCAACGACTCCAAAGCCACCAACGTGGGCAGCACCGAGGCCGCGCTCAACGGTCTGCACGTTGACGGCACCCTGCATTTACTGCTGGGCGGCGACGGTAAATCAGCGGATTTCTCCTCCCTGAAGCCGTATCTCGCCGGAGATAATATCCGCCTGTACTGCTTCGGCCGTGACGGCAGCGAGCTGGCTGAACTGCGCCCTGAGGTTGCCGAGCAAACCGAAACCATGGAACAGGCGATGCGGCTGATTGCCCCTCGCGTGAAGCCAGGCGATATGGTGCTGCTCTCTCCAGCCTGCGCCAGCCTCGATCAATTCAAGAATTTCGAACAGCGTGGTGATGTCTTTACCCGCCTGGCGAAGGAGTTAGGCTAATGCGTTTATCTCTCCCTCGCCTGAAAATGCCGCGCCTGCCAGGATTTGGGATCCTGGCATGGGTGTTTGCGGCGCTCAAAGGCTGGGTGATGGGCTCTCGTCAAAAAGATAACGACAGCCTGGTCATGTACGATCGCACGCTGTTCTGGCTCACGATGGGGCTGGCGGCGGTCGGCTTCATTATGGTCACGTCAGCTTCAATGCCCGTCGGGCAGCGTCTGGCGAACGATCCTTTCCTGTTTGCCAAGCGTGATGGTCTTTACATCATCCTGGCGTTCTGCCTGGCGTTGGTGACCTTGCGTCTGCCGATGGAGTTCTGGCAGCGGCACAGTACGGCGATGCTGATCGCCTCGATTATTATGCTGCTGATCGTACTGGTGGTGGGGAGCTCTGTTAACGGCGCATCACGCTGGATCGCCTTTGGCCCGCTGCGCATTCAGCCTGCGGAATTTACCAAGCTCTCCCTGTTCTGCTACCTGGCAAACTACCTGGTGCGTAAGGTAGATGAAGTTCGTAACAACCTGCGCGGCTTCTTAAAACCGATGGGCGTGATTCTGGTGCTGGCGGTATTACTGCTGGCGCAGCCTGACCTCGGTACCGTTGTCGTGCTGTTCGTTACCACCCTGGCGATGCTGTTCCTGGCGGGCGCGAAGCTGTGGCAGTTCATCGCTATCATCGGGATGGGGATTTCAGCGGTTGTGCTGCTGATCCTCGCCGAGCCTTACCGTATTCGCCGTGTAACCTCGTTCTGGAACCCGTGGGAAGATCCGTTCGGCAGCGGTTATCAGCTGACGCAGTCGCTGATGGCCTTTGGTCGCGGTGAAGTCTGGGGGCAGGGGCTGGGTAACTCAGTACAGAAACTGGAGTATTTACCGGAAGCGCATACTGACTTCATCTTCTCCATTATTGCGGAAGAACTGGGTTATATCGGTGTGGTATTAGCGCTATTAATGGTATTCTTCGTCGCTTTCCGCGCCATGTCCATCGGGCGGAAAGCGCTGGAGATCGATCACCGCTTCTCAGGATTCTTAGCCTGCTCAATTGGTATCTGGTTTAGCTTCCAGGCATTGGTTAACGTCGGGGCCGCAGCGGGTATGCTGCCGACCAAAGGTCTGACGTTGCCGTTGATCAGTTATGGTGGTTCCAGTCTGTTGATTATGTCGACGGCCATCATGTTTTTGTTGCGCATAGATTATGAAACGCGTCTGGAAAAAGCCCAGGCGTTTACACGAGGTTCACGATGAATCAACCGAAGCGGTTAATGGTGATGGCAGGCGGTACCGGTGGACACGTGTTCCCGGGACTGGCGGTTGCGCACCATTTAATGGATCAGGGCTGGCAGGTACGCTGGCTGGGAACCGCAGACCGCATGGAAGCCGATCTGGTACCGAAGCACGGTATTGAGATCGACTTTATTCGTATTTCCGGCCTTCGGGGCAAAGGCCTCAAGGCAATGCTGCTGGCACCGGTGCGTATTTTTAACGCCTGGCGTCAGGCGCGCACCATCATGAAGCGCTTTAAGCCAGATGTGGTGCTGGGCATGGGCGGTTATGTCTCGGGTCCTGGCGGGCTGGCGGCGTGGTCGTTAGGCATTCCCGTTGTGCTGCATGAACAGAACGGTATTGCCGGACTGACCAACAAGTGGCTGGCGAAAATCGCTACCAAAGTTATGCAGGCGTTTCCCGGCGCGTTCCCGAAAGCGGACGTGGTGGGTAACCCGGTGCGTGTGGACGTGCTGGCGCTGCCGCTGCCGGATGCTCGCCTGACGGGCCGTGAAGGGCCGGTTCGTGTACTGGTCGTCGGCGGCTCTCAGGGCGCACGCATTCTAAACCAGACGATGCCGCAGGTTGCCGCAAAGCTGGGGGATACCGTGACGATCTGGCACCAGAGCGGAAAAGGCGCTCAGCAGACCGTTGAGCAAGCGTACGCAGGCGAAGGCCAGCCGCAGCATAAAGTCACAGAGTTTATCGACGACATGGCGGCAGCGTATGCCTGGGCCGATGTCGTGGTCTGTCGTTCAGGCGCGCTGACGGTGAGCGAGATCGCCGCCGCGGGTCTGCCGGCCCTGTTTGTGCCGTTCCAGCACAAAGACAGACAGCAGTACTGGAATGCGCTGCCGCTTGAGAAAGCCGGTGCCGCGAAGATATTTGAGCAGCCACAATTTACCGCCGACGCGGTCGCCACCACCCTGGCGGGCTGGAACAGAGACGCACTGCTGGAGATGGCGCAACGCGCGCGCGCGGCCGCTATCCCTGATGCGACGGAGCGGGTGGCAAAAGAAGTGAGCCTGGCAGCCCAGGCTTAACCCTCGCAGCGCGTGTTGCGCTGCACGAATTTTAAGTAGTCGATGGCGTTTAGAGAATGAATACACAACAACTGGCAAAACTGCGTTCAATCGTGCCCGAGATGCGTCGCGTCCGGCACATTCACTTTGTTGGCATCGGTGGTGCTGGCATGGGCGGTATTGCCGAAGTGTTAGCTAACGAAGGCTATCAGATCAGCGGGTCTGACCTGGCGCCAAACCCTGTAACGCAGCAGCTGGCGTCGCTTGGGGCGACTATCTATTTCAACCATCGCCCGGAAAACGTGCGCGATGCGAGCGTGGTGGTGGTCTCAAGCGCTATCTCCTCTGACAACCCGGAAATCGTTGCCGCGCACGAAGCGCGCATTCCGGTGATCCGCCGTGCAGAAATGCTGGCGGAACTGATGCGTTTCCGTCACGGCATCGCCATTGCCGGGACCCACGGTAAAACCACGACCACGGCGATGGTCTCCAGTATTTATGCGGAAGCGGGTCTCGACCCGACGTTCGTCAACGGCGGTCTGGTCAAAGCAGCGGGCGTACATGCGCGTCTGGGCCACAGCCGTTACCTGATTGCTGAAGCGGATGAGAGCGACGCGTCGTTCCTGCACCTGCAGCCGATGGTGGCGATTGTCACTAACATCGAAGCTGACCATATGGATACCTACCAGGGCGACTTCGAGAACTTAAAGCAGACCTT
>CDYJ01052176.1_pt1 | contig 10072 bp, 10 predicted proteins | sample 557501 | NCBI WGS metagenome assembly CDYJ01 (sample SAMEA3182079, study PRJEB8094) | gut metagenome | biome: human; feature: gut; material: Stool; isolation source: human stools | place: Canada | collected 2012-11-20
ACCTCTTGAATGCCATTCAAGCGCTCTCCCAGCTGAGCTATACCCCCGTGTATGCCTCCTCAAAATTTCTTTTGAGAAGAAAAATTGTTCGTGTCGAACTAACAAGGAAACAATGTTAAGTTGTTGATTTAGGTCTTGTGCTGTCGCTCATTTGGGGGTACGCGCTTGCGCGGTTACGGCTCCCAGCTGAGCTATACCCCCATGTTCAATTTTTGCTGTTTTGCTGACCGAACGAATTGTATTTTAGCAGAGTATTACCCATTTGTCAACTACTTTTTTCGCTTTTTTACAAATTCATTTAGGTAAGCTGTGTGGACGGCGTATAAAAGTGAGAGCATCACGCAAATTGAATACTTCGTACTATGTTTGCAATTAATAATAGCATCTATCTTTTTGACGCACGCAACCTGAACCGCCCCCCTCTTTTGAACAAGTCTAAAATATGTGCCCTGCATCTCCCAAGGGCTAAAAATTGGAACGGCACTCTTAGAGACTCCAGCAAAACGATATTTATTTTTGATTATGCCTGCTTATAATAGTCCACTATAGCGCTCAACTCCCAAATTACAAAGAACTCTCGCTCTTCTCGCTCTATTGGCAAAAAAACAAAAAAGTAGTTGACAAATGGGTAATACTCTGCTAAAATACAATTCGTTCGGTCAGCAAAACAGCAAAAATTGAACATAGGGGTATAGCTCAGCTGGGAGCCTGGTACAAGCGTGTACTAGCACCCCTCACCAAAATTGAAAATCGAAATCTTGTGCCTCTCCCATATATGGGGGTATAGCTCAGCTGGGAGCGCAAGCAACCGGGTGTGCTCCCCCGCAACGGAGAGTAAAGTCAAAAAATTGAATAGCTCAGAAATCCAGCAAAATCAAGGGTTTCTGGCAACATGGGGGTATAGCTCAGCTGGGAGAGCGCTTGAATGGCATTCAAGAGGTCAGCGGTTCGATCCCGCTTATCTCCACCAAAAACAATGACTCACACAGACCAAATGTGTGAGTCATTGTTCTATCCATACGAAAACACAAAGAGGACGGACACCTGATTCCCTTCCCCCGGAGAAAAACCAATATAGTTATTGAAGCGGAGATTCGATGATAGAATCTCCGCTTTTTTGTTGTCGTCCCAACAGATAAAAAAGAAATGAGGTTTAACCATTGAAAAAATTTTTTGAAGAACTTTCCCGGCACCTGAGAGAAGGCGGAGTTGAATCATCCAATGTAGAGGATAGGCGGCTGGAGATTTTCCTCCATGGTCAGCCTGTCCTCTTTGTTTCTCCAGGAAACGATGTGTTCCTTTTTCCTGCCGGAAGCAATAATCCGGAGGCCAGTGAATTGTACCACAGAGTCGCACAGACCGCAGATGAAGTGTACACTTATGTTGAGGCGGTTCAAACTGCGCCCACCCTTCATATCAGCGGTCTGAGCGAAAAATTCCATCTGCTGGCGGATTTTGGCGGCGCAGTGCTGGCTGGCCGGGAGTTGGAAAATGGCAGGGGCTATCAGTTTGTCACTTGGATCTGGGACTATAACAGAACCGGCGTGAGCTACGGACATTATTATGATGAAGATTTTTGCGGGGCCAAGCAGGATTTTGCCGTCCGCTCCGGGCTGATCTCCAAGACCCAGCTTTTCTCACCGGAGGAGCTAACTGAACTCTACCGGGCCACAGACTACCTGCTGGATGAAGGCCCAGAGCTGGAAGATGGACACCTCAAAGCCATGCAGACCGCAAGGACAAAGATCGAATACACTGTCCCAGATCTGGCGGACAGACTGGAGCAGGGACAAGCACAGGAGCCACAAATTGATATGTGACATCAGAAAAAGCGGGAGCCGCATCTGCACACACTGTGCAGCATAAGCGGCTCCCGCTTTTTTGTTTTGAAAGAAGGAGTGTGCCATGACAAGATATTTCGCTCAGAATACCCCTCGAGCTGGTCTGGAGCATATGATGATGAGCGTCCCTGGCTTCCAGAAGCGCGGCGGCGGGATGATGATCCTCAGCCGCTTCTGCTACAAGCCGGAGGATGTGGATTGCCGGTACTGCCTGCATTACCGCCGCCGATCCTGTCAAGTCCGCACCTGTCCGTATATCGCGGAGCGGTTGAAGTCCGGCGCGATTGAGTACCTGGATTTGATTCTGGAATATTTCGGACACATCCCTCATGCCGGCCTGCACAAGAGGATTCAGGCTGTGGAACACTGGAGCGGGCCGGATCAGGCAGTCCTGCACACAGTGTCCGTCCACCTCAGAAGCCGCTTTGCGGACAGGGTATGGGATGATGCGCCTCCTGGCTATCTGGCGGCGCTCTATCTTCTCGCCTCAAAGGAGCGACTCTGGCAACCGGCGCTCTCCGCTCTTTCACACGATTCCATTGATTTCAGCTGCATCGTATCCAAACCCCATGGATTTGCGATACAGGATTACCCCATCTTTTATTCCGCCAGACGGCTGTATGACCTGAAGTCACCCATGGAGGCAGAAGATTTGGCACACCCAAAACTGGTGAGTGATCTGGACTTCCACAATATTATTTACGCAACCATGATTGCCAGATATGGAAAGGCGGTCATGGATGCGAGTAAGGAGGCACCAGAATGGGCTATGTGCTGAAAGCGGTACTGAGCAGCGCTCAGCACCCGGAATATGGGCAGATTACGGTTCCATTCCCTATGGGACGATTGTAATGGATAGTGAGCAGCCGCAGGGAGTCGGCACATCCGCTGGCGGTATGGCTCAGGGAATTCAGGCCGCACCGGATTCCCGCAAAACGGTATTTCGGCCTTGACGGAGGGAAACAGAATGAACAGCTTTAGAAATATCTACAATTCCAATCTAAGCCACAGAGCCAAGAGCGTCTATATGTACCTCAAAGATCGGGCAGACAGCGAGGGACGCTGCTGGCCGGCCATCAGAACCATTGCTCTGGAGTTGGGGCTTTCCCGCTCTACGGTCAAGCGGGCACTGGATGATCTCTGCAGGGCCGGTCTGCTGCAAAAAGACCCACGCTGGCGGGAGAATGGGAGTCTTACTTCCAATCTGTATCATGTGGTATGACGGAGGTGTCCAATGCTGGTTGAGATCAATCTACTGGATTATTTGGCTTATCAAATGGGATGCGGAGTTCTTTCTGATCTTCGGCTGTCCCAGCAAAGTGAACGGCTGCACAGGCTCACTGCCGCGATCCCTTTAGGTGCATGCAGCGAACAGGAATGGCTGGATGCGGCACAGTATTTGACAGGCCATGACTGCGCATCAGCACTGGAAGCAAGAAACCGTCTGGTGAGATAGCCTGTAAAAAGCAGACCCTCCCGCCAAGGGAAGGGTCTACATATCATGTGAACCGAGTCCCGGTTCATAATGAACCAACCAGAAGCGCCCACTCTAAGGATTTTATTTAAGACAGAAAATAACAAACAATATCTAAAATGGTACCTATAGAAAGGACAGTACTCTGACAAAAAAGCACGAAAGACAGACCAGAGATTGACAGTGGTACACAGAAAATAGACAGTAGTTTGACAAAAGAGTAAACGCTGTAGACACTGCCTTGACAGAGGTCAAGATCATCGTGCAAAATAGGACAGAGGCTATGGGTGGAAAATGGCTGTTAAATTTGTTCCCAAACGGTATTCGCCTGAAGAAATAGAAGCCCTGAAAAAGAATCCAAATGTGCTGGAGGTGCGGGAAAACCGTTTGCTGCTGACAATAGAGTTCAGACAGCAGGTCTATGAGGCGTGGATACGGAGGCCAGAGCGGTCAACTGTCAGAAGGATGCTGGAGGCAAACGGATTTGATACCCAGCGCCTTGGCCTAAACTTCACAAAGTCAGTGGAATCTGTTTTTAAACGGGGTGGGCGTCCGAAGTTTTCAAAGGCATCGCCGGAAACCCAGGCAAACTGGGCCAAAACAATATATATGCCAACCATGACTGCGGAGGAATTGGTTGAAAGCGGAAAATTTGTTTGGGATGTCAACAGACTGATTTTACATCCGGATTTTGAGGCGGAGCTATACCGAAACTATCCCCAACAGTCCATAGAAGATGGTTTGCTGTCCGCTGGGATTTCGCCAGCAGACATGGGCTACCACAAAATATACTGGCTGCAAGAAAAATTTGAACATTCATCTGGGCAGGACACAAACCGCAGTGCTACAAGGGGCCGTACAGCTTATTATACTGCCGCCACGGTAGAGCAGTATCGTAAACATCCTTATGTCCAAACAGCCACCCGTGAAAAAATAGAGTTGAATAAGGCATTCTTTGAGGCTGCCGCACCTATTGCAGTACTGGCATTCGACGACATCCTCCGTGTGTTTGATATTGACCCGGAGATATTTTCAGTAACGGAGCGATATCGCATGAGCCGAGTTTTGGCTGCATGGGCTACACCGGCTGACGGAGAGACAATAAACGCCTCTCCCACACGGAAAATCCTTAGAAATAGGATGCGGGCATTGGACAGTATTGTAGAAAAAGGGTTTCTTCAAATTGGAGATATTGTTTCTTCTCTGAATGTTCTGCAGAAGAAATCGCTCTGCCTGTGGCTCCGGGATCTTCCGCCAGACCCAGGAAGAAAGTATAGCGTTAGAAAAATACTCTCTCTCATGAAGATTTCTCGTGCGTCATATTATGCCATACTGAAGAATGGCACCTATGGACAGTCGGTAGTACAGAGAAACGCACAAGACGAGCAGGATGCCGAACTGATTCGAACCGTTATGGAATACAAGGGGTTTGCCAAAGGCTCAAGGCAGATCTATATGATGATGCCAGCTCTGACGGGAAAGCGTATGGGGCTGAAAAAGATACGCCGTATTATGAAAACGTACAACCTCACATCGTCGATTCGGAAGGCAGCGCCTTCCAAGCGCATGGGTGGAGCGGCACTGAAAAAGAATGTGAGACCTAATTTGCTGCAGCGCAGATTCCGCCTTTACCGGCCCAATGAAGTACGGCTGACAGACGTTACACATCTTCTCTATGGCGACGGATGCAAGGCATATGGCTCAGCACTGCTCGATCCCGTCACCAGCAAGTTAGTTGCGTTTTTAGTCAGCGAACACAATGACTTGGAACTGGCGCTTGCCACACTGCGTCAATCAGATCTTCACCCATGTGTCAGCGGTGGACTTTATCATTCTGACCAGGGGACAGTTTATCTGTCTGGCGCATTCCAGCAGGAAGTAAGCAAAAGAGGTTACACACAATCGATGTCCAAACGAGGAAATTGCCAGGACAACGCCCCACAAGAGTCTTTCTTTGGACATTTTAAAGATGAGTGTCCGTATTCGGAATGCAAAGATATCGAGGAGTTGAGGGAACTTGTCGCGCGATATGCAGAGTATTACAATTATGAACGCCGCATGTGGGATAAGGGCCGCATGACGCCAGTCGAGTACGAGCAGTATCTTCTGGCCATGAACGAAGCTGAATTCTCGCTCTACATCGCAAAGGAAGAAGAAAAGTATCAGCAGATGAAAGAAAAAGCTGCCCAACGAGCCATTGAACGGGCAAAAAATTTAGGAGTATGAGAAAGGTGGGCGGATGAGGGAATATGAAACAAAACAGAATGACCAGGCAGCCGCCAGAGGAGATTCAGCCGTTTCTGGATAATCCGTTCCTAAAGGATTTTCGTGGGCGGGATATTATTTACACGAAGGACTTTTATGTTGCCATGTATAAGAAGATCTCCGAGGAGCATATGACCTATGTGGCAGCGTATAACAGCCTTGGGTTTTCCACCGCTGTACTCGGAGAGGACCGCGCGAATTCCGCAGGAAAGCGGGCGATGCAGTTGGGCCGGGAGGGTCGTTTGTTCACCGCAGATCCCTCCAGCTATGATGGCTCTGTACCCAGAGAGGCTATGGGGGCCATGTCCCCTCTGGAAGAACTGGCCTATCTGAAAGCCAGAAATGCCTATTTGGAGGAGCTGGTTGCAGCTCAAAAAAAACTCCGTTCCGCATTGGAGGACACAACTATATCATTGAATCCGAAGGTGTAAGCGCCGACCGTTTCTATATGGTAGATTCCTTTATCCGTAGACAAGCGGATAGAGCGGACGGTCTGTCTATCGTGCAATGCCTTCACATATTTGGAGTGTCCAGATCCGGCTACTATTCGTGGGTCAGGCGTAAAAAAGATATAGACAGCTCCTGTGCCGCAAAGAAAGAACAACAGGAGCAATTGAAAGAAAAGTTTAGGAAAATCGTGAGAAAACTTGGATATGTTCCGGGAAAAAGGACCTTTCAGACCCATCTATGGCGCGAGTTCAATATCAGTATCAGTATAAAACGCTGTCGAAAGGTTATGAAAGAAATGAATCTCGTGGCCAACAGACCCAGGAAGGACGCTTATAAGAATCAGGCCACACACAATCACGAATATTCCTCCCCGAAAAACGCGGTGAAACAGAATTTCTCCGTTGGTCCCCGCAGAGTTATTTTGACAGATATCACTTATTTGTATTATGGCCCTGTGCGTACACCGATTTATCTTTGCGCTTTTAAGGATGCTTATACAAAAGAGATCTTGGGGCATTGCGTGTCCTCCCGCATGACAGTCTCGCTTGTCAAGTCCGCCTATGACGTTATGATGGAGAACCATGGACACGAACTGCGAGGTGCTGCATGTGTGATCCATAGCGACCAAGGTTCTCAGTACCTCTCGACCACATTCCAGAGGCTGCTGTCAGATGACGGTTTTCTCCAGTCTGTTTCCGATAGGGGCAATTCTCAGGACAATGCCCCCATGGAATCATTTTTCGGACGGCTGAAATGTGAATTGCTTGACCTCGTGGCGCTATGTCCAGACGCGTCAACTGTAAGCCGGATGATCAGCGGCTATATTGATGCCTATAACCATCGACATTACCAATATGCGCTGGCGGGGCTAACTCCATCTGAATACTACACCTATGTTACCACTGGTATCTACCCGGTGGACAACTACTACGGCATCAAGGCGACAGAACTTATGCCAATCCAGGCGTTGATAGCCGCCCGTCGCCGCGCGGCAGAGGAGAAGGCCAAAAAGTACAGAGAGGCCAGCGCAAAGAAACGCGCTATGGCTCAAGGAAAGAAAAAGGACCCAGAATTCGTCATAGCAAGGGATCAACGCATCTTGCGCCGCGAAATAGCGAAGTGGACCCGCTCCAAAGAACTTGCGCTTCAACAGATATCCCATCTGAGAGAAATTCTTGAACTATCCCAAAAAGCAAGGGCCTATTTGATGACCGCATCAGCTGACCTGATTTTGCAGCTATACAATGGAGAAAACTGGGGAGCCCATCCAGAACTCGCTTATATTTACAAAATGCGTGAACTTTTTTAAGGTACTTTCTCTATTCGCCTTTGTGATACTTATCAATGCGATAGAGTGAACCCAGTAACCCCGTTGCCGCAACAGACTTAGTAAATCTGCAAAAAAAACACCCCCTATTATAAGCACAGCATGGCCGGCATTAATATGGCGGCCATGCTGTGCTTACGCTTTTTTCACCAGTAACGGTGGTTATTTTGTATCTGTTACTGTCAAAAAATTGTCCTTGACATTGGAACCAGTTTAGACAACGAAGAGATGATTGCAGTGAACAACGACACCTGGATGCTAACCCTCCTGTTGGCGGTGGTATTCGGCGCCCGGGTCGCCACCACCACCTTTTCCGGCCGGGGCAGCCTGGACAGTATCAAGAGTAAAACCGTGGGTGACGGCCAGCACGGTACCGCCCGCTGGGCCACACCGGGGGAAACCAAGAAGACCTTCCGCTCCGTCCCCTTCCAGACCGCACTGTGGCGGAAGGGGGAGCGCCTCCCGGGCGCACAGGGGCTGGTGTTGGGCTGTACCGGAAAGAAAGGGCAGCTCACAGCCCTGGTGGATTCGGACGATATCCACTGCCTCATGATCGGCGCCTCCGGCGTGGGCAAGACCGCCTTCTTCCTATACCCCAATTTGGAATACGCCTGTGCCAGCGGCATGAGCTTCTTTGCTAGTGACACCAAGGGAAATCTGGCCCGGAACTATGGGGCCATCGCCCGGGACTGCTATGGCTACCAGGTGGCGGTGGTGGATCTTCGGAACCCCACCCGCTCAGATGGCTATAACCTGCTCACCCTGATCAACCACTACATGGACGTATGCCGGAAGGAGCCCACCAACCTGGCCGCCCGGGCCAAGTCTGAGAAGTACTCCAAGATCCTGTCCAAGACCATCATCAACCCGGATGGGGAGAACTTTGCACAAAATCAATATTTTTACGACGCGGCGGAGGGCGTGCTCACCGCCGTGATTCTGCTGCTAGCGGAGTACCTGCCGCCCAGGGAGATCGACGGAGTGCTGCGAGAGCGGAGGCACATCGTATCCGTGTTCAAGCTGGTGCAGGAGCTGCTGGCCCCCAGCATTCTGCCCGGCAAGAATGAGTTCCAGCTCCTCATGGACCGCTTACCGGAGGAACACAAGGCCAAGTGGTTCTCCGGCTCCGCCCTCACCGCCGCCGAGCAGTCTATGGCCTCCGTCATGTCCACCGTCCTCTCCCGGCTGAACACCTTCCTGGACTCGGAGCTGGAGCAAGTGCTGTGTTTCGACAGCACCATAGACGCCGAGAGCTTTGCCGCAAAGAAATCCGCCATCTTCCAGATACTTCCGAAGGAAGATCAGACCAAAAACTTCTTGGCTGGGCTGATGATCCAAATCCTGAGTCGGGAGCTTTTCTCTGTGGCGGATGAACACGACGGGAATCTGCCCCGCCGGGTGGTGTTTTTCTGTGACGAGCTGGGCACCATGGCTGCCTTCGACATTCTGCCCCTGTTCTCCGCTGGCCGCTCCCGGCGGCTGACTCTAGTGCCCATCATCCAAAGCCTGGCCCAGCTGGAGAAGAACTACGGCAAGGAGGGGGCGGAGATCCTGGCGGATAACTGCCAGGACACCATCTTCGGCGGCTTTGCCCCCAACAGCCAGACCGCCGAAGTGCTGTCCAAGGCTCTGGGCAGCCGCACCGTGATGAGCGGCTCCATCTCCAGGGGGAAGAACGACCCCAACCAGAGCATCCAGATGATCGAGCGGCCCCTCATGACCCCGGACGAGCTCAAGTCCATCCCCAAGGGGCACTTCATCGTCATGAAAACAGGCACCCACCCCATGCGCACCCGTCTGCGGCTGTTCCTGGAGTGGGGGATCACCTTTGGTGCGGCCTACCAGGTACCCCAGTAGGCCGCCCGAAAGGTCTACTACGCCAGCAAGGCAGAGCTGACCGATGCTATTTACTGGGCGTTTCCCGCGCCTGCCCGCCAGAACAACTATCGTACACCGAAAAAGGAGGGAACCACGCCATGAGCTATTTTAGTGAGGTCTACGGCGATCCGGAGTTGAGCGCCAAGGCCAAGCTGGTGCTGGTGTACCTCCATGACCGGGCAAACAAGGATGGCAAGAGCTGGTACGCCATCGCCACCATGGCCAAAGACCTGAGCATCTCCCGCTCCACCATAAAACGAGCCCTGGCAGAGTTGATCCACCAGGGCCGAGTGGAGAAACAGGCAAGATTCCGGGAGAACAGAGGGTGTACTTCGAACTGTTATCAAATAAAGCAATTGATGCGCATCTAATGTGATAACTCAGTCAGTTAAGATATAAAGTGTTGTGGGGAGAATTTTTGCGTTTTATGAAATAGCCCATAGTATTCATGAAGGATTTAGATTGAGATAAAGTGTTATACGAAACATACCGCCTTCCTGCTTTATATCGAGCGTACCCCCGTATTTGTCTACAACCGACTGGACATTTTGTATTCCATATCCATGGAAAGAATGGCCGGAGTGTAGACGATGTTTACCGCCCTCAATATACGGGTTGGACATCTCATAGAGGAGAAGATTGTTATGGACTGAGATCTCTAATGAGATTTTCCTATGTTGGGCTGGAAGGGCTAGACATGCCTCTAAAGCGTTTTCAAAAGTGTTTCCAATAATAATGCTAAGGTCGAGTATATTGATGTTTAGAGTTTGGGGTACTCTGTTAGAGGTTTATGAAGATGAAGATGAAAAAATTGTAACATATCAAATTTATAACAAA
>CDYJ01042420.1_pt1 | contig 10020 bp, 7 predicted proteins | sample 557501 | NCBI WGS metagenome assembly CDYJ01 (sample SAMEA3182079, study PRJEB8094) | gut metagenome | biome: human; feature: gut; material: Stool; isolation source: human stools | place: Canada | collected 2012-11-20
ACTTAAAAATTCATTTAACAAACTCTTTCTTATTCATATATAAAACCGCTGAGTTCATAGACACTTACAGTTCCGCAGCACTTCCCTTTTATCCGCATACCAGGACGGTCACCGTACACCCTTGTGGTAAAGACCTCCAGTCCATCATTTGCAAATATTTCCAGCGAAGTGGTGTCTGAAAATATGCGCAGGTCCGTAAGCTGTTCCAGTAAAACACTGCGTCTTGTCCTGCCGCTTCCGCTGTTTCCCATGTCCAGGGTCAGCAGGCCATTTTGATAGGACAATGTGACATCATCCCTGATGGTCAGGCACATATCACTGCAGGACTCCATGGATAAACACGCCTCGAACACAAGTCCTGTTTCCACACCCTTCCCAAGCTCCCAAAAATCATAATCTCTTCTGTCCCGGCGAAGCTCCTTCATTTCCTCCAGAGGCTGCTGTAAAAGACGTCCTTCCCTCATATGAAGGAGGCGCGGCATGGTAAGGGCATGCTGCCATCCGGCTTTTACCGTCGGATTGGTATATTCTGCGTCCGGTATTCCCATCCAGCCTATGAGAATGTGCCGCCCCTGCTCGTCCAGAAAGGTCTGAGGCGCATAAAAATCAAAGCCCCGGTCCACCATTCCGGGAAACTGCGAATTCAGCCTGATGGTATTTTCCCTAAAATCATAGTCCAGACAAAAGACCGTGCACTGATGCACATTCTGATACTCTGTTCCCATGGGCTTCACCCCCTGGGGGCAGCAGACCAGGCAGAGCTGGCCGTCCAGACAGAACAAATCAGGGCATTCCCACATATAGCCAAATGTTTGTTCCGTCGTAATTCTATTAAAATACTCCCAATTTGTTAAATCCATTGACCGGTACACAAGGACCATTCCCTTGCTCAGGGCATCCCTGGCCCCCAGTACCATATAGTAATACTCCCCTTTTTTAAAGACCTTGGGGTCCCTTATGTGACAGCTCATGTCAGCCGGATAATCCTTGTGGTTCATGACCAGTTCCTTGGCAGAAAAATGATATCCGTCCCTGCTTGTAACATGAATGGTATTGCTCACCCGGCCGCTCATAATATAATCGTAATCATCCCTGTCAAACAGCTTTACATTGCCTGTGTAAAAATAATGGATGGTCTTATCCTCCACATAAGCAGAACCGGAATATACGCCATGGGCATCCAGGTCCTGGTCCGGAAAAAGCGCCGGCTCCTCCTGTTTATAGTGAATGAAATCCCGTGTGGTATAGTGACCCCAGAGCTTAATCTCCCCTGTGGGCTCAAAGGGTGTATACTGATAATAAATATGGTACAGTCCCTGAAACTGGCAGAGCCCATTGGGGTCGTTCAGCCAGCCGGTTTCCGGCATCAGGTGGTAGGCCAGGCGGCTTTCATCCGCCCTGACCCTTTCCCTGTAATCCTGGTTGTCCCGGTACCATGCTTCATAGTCCTCCCTGAGGACCTTCTCATATTTCTTCAAGCTGCTTCCTCCTCACCACTGCTTTCTTCAGGCGGCATTCTTCTCACCACTGCTTTCTTCAGGCGGCTTTCTCCCTACCTGCGCAGCATGTTTATGCCGTCTTAACTGTCTTAACCGCTTTCACCGCCAGGTCCCCGCTGTCCGCCTGTCCGCCAGGATATACGGTCACATCCAGATTTCCGCCCTCAGGCAGAATCATCATAGTCTGCGGATTCATTCCCTTTTCCCGAATCAAATCCAGGTCAGCGGCAATAAGCTTATGGCCCTTCTTTACCTTATCCCCCTGTGCCACAAAGGCCTCAAATCCCTGCCCATCCAGCTGTACTGTATTGATTCCGATATGAATGAGCACTTCCACGCCTGTCTCAGATGTAATTCCCACCGCATGCTTTGTCGGAAACAGCAGGCTTATGGTGCCGTCGCACGGCGCACATACCATGCCCTCAGCCGGATTGATGGCCACGCCGTCCCCCAGGGCCTTGGATGCAAAAACCTCATCTGCGGACTGTCCCACATCCAGGACCTGCCCTTTCATGGGGACATAAAGTTCAGTGATGATTTCCCGGGACTGCTCTATTACCTGTGGCATTTCGATTTTTCGGGATATTTCCACGTCCGAGGCTGTTTCCGTTCCCTCAGCCCTGCCTGCATCCTTTTTCTCCGGGCCGTCCTCCCTGCCAAGAGCAAACTTTTTCCAGAACACCATGGTAAGGGCAAAGGAAACGCCCATGGACAAAATGATTCCAATGGCAAAATTCATATAGTGGTCAGGCTTCATGGAGATAAAGCCCGGAAGTCCTGCCGCGCCCAATGCCTGAGCCAGTGTCTTGGTGGCTGCCAGATAAGCGCTTCCTGCCGCCGATCCGGCCATGGCTGCATAGAATGGATACTTCAGTTTCAATGTCACACCAAACATGGCTGGTTCCGTAATGCCTAACAAGGCAGAAATACCGGATGCAGAGCAGATGGACTTCATCTTGTCATTCTTTGTCATAAGAAGCACTGCCAGGACCGCGGCGCCCTGGGCCACATTGTTCATGCTGGCTGTTGAGAAAATGAAGCTTCCGCCTGTATGGGCGCTGTCGGCCAGCAGCTGTGTCTCAATGGCAATAAAGCTGTGGTGCATGCCGGTCATGGTAATAGGAGCATATGCAAATCCAAAGAGTGCTCCGCCCACAGGTCCCAGAGTATTATAGAGCCATGTGATGCCTGAGGCCAGCAGATTGCCGGCTTCCCTCAGCGCAGGTCCCACGCAGATAAAGGTCAGGAAAGAAGTTACCAGGATGGATAAAAGTGGGGTTGTCAGATTATCCAGCCAGGACGGCGTAACCTTGTGAAGCCGTTTCTCGATATTGGCCAGAATCCAGGAGACAGCCAGAACAGGAAGAACAGTTCCCTGATATCCGATGGCAGCTATCTGAAAACCAAAGATGTCCCATACAGGAGGCTGTGCCAGACCAATCTGGTATGCGTTCAGTAAATCCGGATGGACCATAATCATGCCCATGGCCGCCCCTAAAAACGCATTTCCTCCAAACTTTCTGGTTGCGCTGAATCCAATTAGTACCGGCAGAAAGGTAAAGGGTGCGTTTGCAAAGGTGTTGATGGCCGAAGCCAGTCCCTGCCACATGGGGTACAGCTCAATCATTGACTGCCCGTTTACAAGCGGGGACGTCAGAAGGTTGTTAAGTCCCATAAGAAGACCGCCTGCCACAATAGCGGGAATGATGGGCACGAAAATGTCACTGAGCATCTTGATGAAACGCTGGACCAAATTTCCCTTCCCCTCTTCTTTTTCCTCCGGCTTTTCCTCCAATGTTCCCAGCTGCTTCTGTACTTCATCGCAGACCATATTCACAATACCGGAACCAAATATGATCTGGAACTGGGATTGTGTGAGAAACACTCCCTTTACCCCTTCCAGGTCACTGATTGCCTCCTCGTTTCGCAGCCCGTTATCCCTGAGCTGAAAACGAAGTCTGGTGGCACAATGGGTAACTGACTTAATATTGTTTTTTCCACCTACGTACTTGATGACCAGACTTGCCGTCTTTGCATAATCCATCATATTCCTTCCCCTCTTCTTACTATGATTTCCCTTTGCTTTTTGGTATCGGTTCCATAACTATATAATAGGGCATTTAGCCCTTAATGTCAATGTTTTATTGGCACCGGTTCCATTTTTGAGCATAAAAAAATCATCTATGAATTTGTGCACTTTTCACATATCTTCTTCTATTTCTCCCTGCATGTTTAAAAATCACTTTGTTCTTTGACGCTGTGACCTTCTATCATTGTGTAATCCACTATCTGCTTTTTTGGCACCGGTTCCCGATGTATCATCTTAAGTATGGTTTCAGCCCCCAGATAACCCAGACCATAGGAATCAAAACGCAGGGTGGTCAGGTCCGGCTTTAACAGAGTGCTTTCATCATATCCGCCAAATCCTGCCACAGAAACATCCTCGGGAATCCTTAATCCTCTCTCCCCCAAAACATGGTACGCTCCAAAAGCCAGGCGGTCCGTGGCACATATGATTGCATCTACCGGACCCTGGTCCATCATTTCCTCAGCCATACGGATTCCGCTGGCATAGCTGTAATCCCCGGCGGCCGTGACCACATCCTTGATGCCCCATTCTTTCAGGCCGTCCATCACGCCCTGCTTGCGGTTGATACCCACGGCCACATCCAGGGCAGACACTCCCATATACCCAACCCGGGCCGGACGGGCCTTTGCCACACGGACTCCCATGGCCTTTCCTGCCCCGTAATCATCGTGGACAATGGAAATTCCCCCGTCATAGTCCTGTGCCAACACCACCACAGGCACAGGGCTTCCCTGTATCAGCTTACGGTGCGCCTCTGTTATGGTAATGGCGCTCAGTATGATGCCGTCCACCTTCAGCGTAATCAGTCTCTGAATATTCTTAAGCTCCAGGTCCACACTGTGGTCCGAATCCTTAATCAGCGTTTCATACCCCTGTTCCCTCAGGTAGCGTCCGATGCTGGTCACCACACGGCTGGACACCTTTGAATTCAGGGTGGGAAGGACCACTCCAATCACATTGCTTTCCTTGGCCTTTAACCTGGCAAATGTATTGGGTTCATAATTATACTCCCTTATGATTTCCTGTATCCGTTCCCTGGTGGACTCTCTTACACTGCCTCCGTTAAAATATCTGGACACCGTACTCTTGGTAACCCCTGCCATATTGGCAATATCATCCATGGTAATCTTTCCTGATGACATATCCATCCCTTCACTTTCATTTGCTGTGATTATACTGATTGCAGCGGAAGCATAACAGACGCAGACTCCCAGTACGCCCTGCAAAGCGGGTATTGACAGCTGCGTCTGCTTCCCTGTTATCTCTTGTGTATTAGTATATCAAAACCGCGGCGTTCTGTCCTCTATTATCATAAAATAACTGCACTGTGCCTCATTACCCCGGTCTGTTTTCATACCACACCTCAGACAATCTGGCTTCCGAAGGGCATCAGGGCCAGTTTCGCCAGCTTGAACTGCTGCAGCCCAAAGGGTATGCCCACGATGGTAATACAAAGCAGTACTCCGATGATGGCTGACTCAATGGCCAGGGGCAAACCGGAAACCAACAGCCAGATAATATTCAGAAGCAGGGACGCCGCTCCCCCGCCGTAGACCACTTCCTTTCCAAAGGGAAAGAAACTCAGGCCCGCAAACTTAAAACACTGCAGTCCCACCGGTATTCCTATGATCGTTATGCACCACAGGCAGCCTGTCAGGAGCCAGGATAAGCCGCTTATACATCCGCCGAATATAAACCATAATACATTTCCAAGACATCCCATATACCTTACCTACCTTCCTGTTCTGTTTCCAGTGTCTGCCTCATCTCCTGGAGACGTTTCCTGATACCGCTCACCTGGCGTCTGGCTTCCCTGACCTGGTTCAGAGCATCCCCTATTTTAGACTGCACCATCCAGTCAGCTATGACACCGTCAAAAAAGTAATCGGCAAAGGTCAGAAAACTTCCCACATCCATCTTTAAATCCCCGGTCAGGTTTACATCCAGCAATTCTCTCTTTAATCTGCGCAGATGTCCCCTTGCCTCATTCATGGCTGCCTGGGCCTCATCCATCCGGTTATGCTTAAACATGGTGCTGAAAAATCCGCCGCCCAGCATATCCCAGATTCCCCAACTGCTTGCCTTCTGCAGCAGTTCCTCCGCCTTTTGCAGGCTCATGGAAGCCATATCTGCTGCCATTAATGCCTCACTGATTTCCTGTTGTCTGCTTTTTCTCTCCATTCTTTTCTCCTTTCTGCGATAAACAATACCTTGCTGTTGTGCGAGGCAGGTATTACCGCCAGCTTTGCATCAGAGAAAAAAAGACCTTTATGGTGGCTGGCTCCCTGCCACAATAAAAGTCTTGCACATTTCATTTTATACGGGTGCCTCCGGCACCGAGATGACGATTTAAAATCCACCTTCTGGTGGTTCGCTACTCCCTTTTATTGGAACTGATTATAGCATGCTGTATGATGAATGTCAAATACCATATGCTGAAGAATCTATTACATTTTTCTTAGCTGTTTTCTTAGCGGCCTTCTTAGCTGTCTTCTCAGCGGCCTTCTCAGCGGCCTTCTTCCGTCAGTGCATTACAATTGTTTTCCTTGATGCACTCCCAAGTCGTCGTTCCATAGCAAATGAATGTGTGATATAATTTACTAAATCAAATTGGAAACAGAGGAGGTCAAAAAGTGAAAACAATTGGGCTGATTGGCGGAATGAGTTGGGAAAGTACAGTTTCATACTACCAGATTATAAATGAGGAAGTTAAAAGACGGCTTGGCGGACTTCATTCTGCAAAGGTTATTCTTTACAGTGTGGAATTTGACGAGATCGAAAAATGTCAGTCTGACGGTGACTGGAAAAAGAGTGGTGACATACTGGGAACGGCAGCTAAAAGCTTAGAAGCTGCAGGTGCGGACTTCATTCTGATCTGCACAAATACAATGCACAAGGTAGTTCCTCAAATCGAGTGCGCCCGTAAGGGCGGTATAAATCCTACCTTGAGCAAGTAGTAGGTAAAAGTATCAAGCGGCATTATGCCGCAACCTATCATTCCCCGTCTTACCCCAAAAGGGAAACCGGAGGGCGACCATAGCATGACGGAGGACACGGGGCGCTGAAACCTCAGAAGCGCCGGCGTGACGGAATGAAAATCCACGTATGAGGATGGAAGCTAAACTGCTTGAATGACAGCCTGAAATCGGGACCAAGAGCGTACCCCTGACGTAGAGAGGTTGTACTCGTCAGTGTTCCTGACAGTCGCATTGTTCGGCTATGCGGCTGCTGATACTCGGAGCAGGTTCAGCCACGGGAAAGTGGAAAAAGGCGAACGTCACATACCGACAACGTGGAGAGCTTATTTATATCGTACTAAACGGGGATTGCCTAAAGTGAAATGCCAAAAGGCTATGAAAACGCTGAAATGCGGGATTCTGAATATTCACCACGGCAACAGAGTTCCCATAGTAGTCTGCGGACGGGAAAGCCGTCTACATGGCAAAGGGGAACAGTGAATCATTTTCAAAACAGAAAGGACGGTGTGTGAGACACTATGAGAAATCCGATTCATGTCTTGAAAAGCCTTGAAGAAAAGGCAAGTGTAAGTAACTACAAATATGAAAGATTGTATCGCAACCTATATAATCCAGAGTTCTATCTCCTTGCTTATGCGAACATTGCGAAATCGCAGGGAAGCATGACACAGGGGGTGGACGGGCAGACACTGGACAACATGAGCCTGCCGAGAATTAACCGGATTATTGAATCCATACGCAACAGGACATACCAGCCAAAGCCTGCAAAAAGAAAGTACATTCCTAAAAAGAACGGGAAACTTCGTCCGTTGGGAATCACTTCTACTGATGATAAGTTAGTGCAGGAAGTGGTCAGAATGATTCTCGAAGCAATCTATGAGCCGACATTCAGCAATAATTCTCACGGTTTCAGACCAAAAAGAAGCTGTCACACGGCACTTACACAAGTGAAGAAGAATTTCACGGGTGTTACATGGATTGTCGAGGGAGACATTAAGGCGTGCTTTGATAACTTCGACCCTCATGTGTTGGTTGAATTATTGCGGAAAAGGATTTCAGACGAGGCTTTTATCGGTCTTATCTGGAAATTCCTGAAAGCCGGATATATGGAGCAATGGCAGTACAACTGCACCTATTCCGGCGTTCCACAGGGCAGCGGTATCAGTCCGTTATGTGCAAATATCTATCTCAACGAACTGGATATCTACATGCAGGAATACAAAGAAAAGTACGACTGCGAGCCAGTACGCAGAAAGACGACCAAAGAATATGAACGAGCGTCCCGGAGATACAAAAAGGCACGTAAGGCACTAATGGGCGCAGAGAAATCCACTCCTGAACTGGTAAGAGAATTTAAGGATTCCAGAAGGGAGAAGATGAATCAGCATTATTATAATCCGGTCGAGGAAGGCTTCAAAAAAATCCAGTACAACCGCTACGCCGATGACTTTGTAATCGGTGTTATCGGCTCAAAAAAGGATGCAGAAAGAATCAAAGAAGATATAAAAATCTTTCTCCAAGAAAAACTGCATTTGGAAATGTCCGAGGAAAAGACGAAAGTCACCCATTCCAGTAAGCCGGTGCGCTATCTGGGGTACGATTTCAAAGTAATCCACTCCAAGAACATGAAGCGATGTAAAAATGGCGACATGAAACGGGTGTGGTACGGAAAAGTATTCCTGTATATGCCGAAAGAAAAATGGATTAAAAAGGCAATGGAACGAGGAGCGATACAGGTAAAACGCAACAATGACACAGGCAAAGAAATGTGGCGACCTATGCCGAGAAAAGACCTGATGAACCGCAACGACGCAGAGATTGTGTCTACTTTCAATTCTGAAATCCGAGGGTTATATAACTACTACCGGATTGCAGAAAATGTAGGCGCACTGCACAAATATTACTATATGGTGCGGTATAGCATGTTGAAAACTTTGGCGGGAAAACACAGATCGAATGTCAGTGTTATTAAAAAGCGGTACATGGTAAACGGAGTATTGAGAATCCCCTACGAAACAACTAAGGGACGTAAATACTGCGAATTTTACCATGATGGATTCAAAAAGCACAGCGACGGATATGACAATGTGGCGGATGTTATGCCGAGTTATAGGAAATATGACAGCAGGCATACGATAATCAACCGCATAAAATCCGGAGTATGCGAGATTTGCGGGGAACATGCAGACTATTTATGTATGCACCACGTAAGAACGCTGAAATCGCTGAAAGGCAGGGACATATTTGAGCAGAAAATGTTGGAAATGAGAAGAAAATCTCTGGCTCTCTGTCCTGACTGCTTTGAACTCTTACACGAAACCAAGGAATCAAGGTGATTCATGGAAAGCCGGATACGCCGAGAGGTGTACGTCCGGTTTGGGAGGCGGCTCCCTGAAACCTACTGATGAAAGTCAGCAAGGCGCAGGGGGCCTACCTCATATCTGATGCAGATGCACAGTTCCTATGTGGTCACAGACCCGAAGGGAACCATTTTGGTGGAGTGCGGAAAAATGCTCCAAAGGGGCGCACCCAAGCTGGGGAAAGACGGAAAGCCTATGAAGGATAAGCACGGCAAGGTCATTTATGAGCCGTACCGAATCAAGGTCCTAAATACCATTAACTTCAAGAAGTCCATGCACTATAACCCTTTCGCCTATATCCATAGCGAAAAGGACATTTTGAAGCTGGTAACAACGCTGATCGCCAATACCAAAGGCGAAGGCAAGGCCGGAGACGATTTCTGGGTAAAAGCAGAAACCTTGTTGTACTGCGCGCTTATTGGCTATATCCATTATGAGGCTCCGGTGGAGGAACAAAACTTCTCCACCCTCATTGAGTTCATCAACGCCATGGAAGTCCGTGAGGATGACGAGGAGTTCAAAAACCCCGTAGACCTGATGTTTGATGCACTGGAAGCCGAGAAGCCAAACCACTTTGCGGTGCGCCAGTATAAGAAATATAAGCTGGCCGCCGGTGTTGTATGCTCTAAAAGACTTCTTAATCAAGCAGTTGGGAAGTCTCTTAGAACACACAACCCAAAATTGAAGAAAGGAGCGCAAGTTATGAGAAAAAATGAGAAAATCACAGCTCTGTACGAACGACTGAGCCGTGATGACTTTGGCAAAGATGATGACCAACAGCGTGAGAGCAATTCCATTTCCAATCAAAAGGCTATGTTGGAGGAGTTCGCCGCCCGGCAGGGCTTTACAAACATTGTCCATTTCACGGACGATGGCATTAGTGGTACTTGCTTTGACCGTCCCGGATTTTTAGCAATGATGAAAGAAGTGGAAGCCGGGAATGTGGAGTACCTGTGTATCAAGGACATGAGCCGCATGGGGCGTGACTATCTGAAAGTCGGTCAGATTATGGAAATCCTGCGTCAGCGTGGCGTTCGCCTTATCGCCATCAATGACGGCGTGGACAGTGCCAGAGGGGACGATGATTTTACCCC
>CDYJ01020130.1_pt1 | contig 9935 bp, 9 predicted proteins | sample 557501 | NCBI WGS metagenome assembly CDYJ01 (sample SAMEA3182079, study PRJEB8094) | gut metagenome | biome: human; feature: gut; material: Stool; isolation source: human stools | place: Canada | collected 2012-11-20
ATTTCACTCAATGATACAAATTTGAGTGAATTTTTAGCCCAGAAAGTTGTCCTCTGCGGTAAGAATCCGATCGAACCGGACGCATAATGAACCCGATCGCATTCCCTTCTTCGGCTGCTTCAGTCAGACGGTAATGCTCCTCTTCCGTCAGTTCCTCCGGTAACCATCCAATCACCACGCTGTAATTTCCGGTGCGTAAGGCGCGGATCATCGATTCTACGGTATCGCACGGCGGGAGCTGATTAATTTGCATGACCTTGGTAAGCGGAAGGCCTGCGGACTGAACCCACTCACGGCTCAGTTTTTGCTGAGGCGTGAGCCAAAGCTGCCAGCGCGATTGCTGACCAAGCTGTTGTAATAACGGCAACAACAGAAGTTGCGTCAACAGGGGCTGGTCTTCACGATAAACCACTTCACTGATAAGCCCCGTGGAAACACGCTCGACGGAATTCTGCGCGACATTGCCTGCGGTAGAAGAGAGAGAGGTTGAGCGATTTGCATAGCCTGAAGTGTGCATATTCATTCCAGCCCTGTAGTTACTGTATGGATATACAGTAACCCCTGTATGCATAAAGATCAACCTCATTTTCGGAAAGCGACTCGCAAAATTCATTCAATCTTGATGTCCCTCGAAAAATCATCTTGCTCATCGGCGATAAGTTGCCTATTTTCCTGCTAACGGATCCGCTAGTAAGAAATTTCGTTGTTACTTTATGATTTTGAAGGGAAATATCATGAAAAAGATATCTTATGAACGGATTTATAAATCCCAGGAATACCTCTCCCCGTTGGGCGAGATTCATCATCGCGCGCTGTTTGGAGGCTATACCCTGGCGGTGGATGATGCGGTTTTTGCCATGGTGTCAGACGGAGAGCTTTATCTTCGCGCCTGTGAGGAGAGTGCGAAATACTGTGTAAAAAATGCCTCCTCTTTTTTAACGTTGATGAAGCGAGGCCGCCCGGTGCTGCTCAACTATTATCGTGTGGATGATGGATTATGGCAGGACAGGGAGCGGTTGCTTCAGCTCTCCTCGTTTGCGCTCAGTGCGGCAAGAAAAGAACGCTATCAGCGCCATCAACGAAACCGACTTAAGGATCTGCCAAACCTGACCTTTCAGCTTGAAGTCTTGCTCTTTGAAGCTGGCATTACCAATGAGGAAACGCTGCGGGCGCTGGGTGCAAGAGCGAGCTGGCTAAAGATGCGGGCAAAAAACAAAGCGCTCAGTATTAAAGTTCTCTTCGCGCTGGAAGGGGCTATCGAGGGGCTGCATGAGGCGGCACTCCCGGCAGGCATTCGCCGGGAGCTAACGGAGTGGTTTAATGCGCTGCCTGAGCCACAGGAGAATCACTCCTCCAGGTAGCGATTTGCTGTTGCAGCCGGCAAATTTCAGGCAGCAGAGCGATAAGCAGGCCTATCTGCTGAAGTACCAGCGGCGCTTTGCTGTCGTTTCCAGGGTCAAGATGCGCAATGCGTTGAGCCAGTTCATCCAGCGCCTGTTGAACGCGCGGCTCATCGGCCGGTCGGTGATGAAGTGCGTCATCGACATAACAGACGGCATCATCGAGCAGGTTGAGAATGCCCGGGTTGGTGAGTTTCTCACGGTGGGCACCGAGCGTCGAAATATAGCTGGTGAACGTATGGTTCAGGCAGAGCAGGCGGAACGCAGTCTCACGGATCTCCGCCGTGGCCCGAGGCTCCGTTGACATGTTAGAGACAACGGAGGCCAGTTCTGCGTCACTGTTATGCGCGTCGCGACGGGCTATCCGATAAGCCAGGCGGTTATCACGCCCCTGGTGGTACTGCTCCAGGATTGCGTCAAGGTATCGACAGTTGGCGTTCATCGCCCTGTCCACTACACGCGGCAAATTGCGGAAACGCCAGTCCGGCCAGATAAAGCTGACCGCGGCCCAGGCAATCGCACAGCCAATCAGGGTATCGAGCACGCGGGGCAGGGCAACTTCAAACCCTTCACCCAGCAGGTTAAAGCAGAGCAGCACCAGCAGCGTAATGAACATGGTGGCGTGGGCGTACTGCACGTTGCGAAACGCGAAGAACAGCACGCCGGTGATCACAATCAGGATCAGTTGACCTTCAACGGAGGGCACGAAATAGAGCACCGGAAGGCCAATCGCGACGCCGACCAGAGTGCCGATAATACGCAGCGCAAGACGGTGTCGGGTGGCGTTATAGTTCGGCTGGCAGACGAACAGGCTGGTCAGCAGGATCCAGTAGCCGTGGTGCAGCCCGGTTATCTGGATAAAGGCATACCCCACGCACAGCACCAGCGACATTCTTACCGCGTGGCGAAAGAGTGCTGACTCCGGCGTAAAGTTGCGGCTCAGCCGCAGCCACATATCGCTAACGCTGTGCACGCTGTCATCAGCAAGCTGATTTTCCACCTCACTGCCCGGCAGCGCCATCGCCTGTTCGGACTCAATGGTTGCCAGCTGAGCATCAATCGCCCGCAGGTTGTTAAGCAGAAAGCCCAGCGCTTTGATGTGCTCCTGTGACGTTCCGCTGGCCTGAACGCGGTCGAGCGCCGCATCAAGATGGCTGAATACGCGTTCAAAGCGGGGGTCATGCTGATAGGGCGTGCGCAGCAGAATAGACCGCGAGAGCTGCTGACACGCCTGGGACTGCATGGACAGCAGGCGCTGGAAGCGGAACATCACGTCGCTGTAGCGGAACTTCTCGCGCAGGGCAGCATACTGAACGTGCGAGGAGCTGGCGCGTTCATGAATATCCTGGGCGGCAAAATAGTAGTGTAAGGTCCTTCGGGTTCCGCGCTGGCCGCGATCGCCGCGCAGACGGGTAAGCAGAGAGGCTTTTGTCTGGTTAAGGGTGGCGACCAGCTGGCCGTTTGCCAGCGCCAGATCGTAGAGCGGAGCCTGGCTTTCTTCCTCGATATCCGGGTCGAACAGCCGGGATTTCAGTTCCAGATAGTGGGCTAACTGCTCAAAGCTGCGGGCAAGGTTATCCTGCAGCGGGCGAACCGGGAAGATCAGATGACCGGTTAGCGTCAGCAGATTATACCAGATGGCGCCCAGCATCAGGAGAACCGGCTGCTGGTACCACTGGTCATACAGGGAAACGCCCAGCATGGTGTAGATGGCGATCAGCAATGCACCAAACGCGATGGTGGCATAGCGTTGCCCGAGGCCGCCCAGCAAAATAAACCCGCTGGTTGAGAGCGTAAGGCCCAGGGCAAACAGCCAGGGCCACGGGAAAAGCAGCTCAACGGACGCTGAAGCAATGAAAAAGCAGACGAGCGTAATGACCAGGTTACGTAAACGCCCGGCCAGACGATCGTCCAGGTCCGCCAGCGCCCCGGCCACCACCCCCAGCGTGAGCGGAATGGTGAGTTTGACATCATTCAGCCACCAGGGCAGGGCAGCCGTGCCGCAAAGCGCGATAAATATCCTGACGTTGTATAGCCAGGTGCTGTTCCAGGTATAACGGCGAAGCAGTGGGCTTAGCATAAACGCGGCCGGTCCTTATTTACTGAAAACGACGACGCGCGTTTGCTTCACGCGCCGCCTGGGCCACTTCTACCGGAACAACCCTGCGACCGACGGGCCAAAGGGCGATGGCGGCGATCTTAAAGTTCGCGATCCCCACCGGAATGCCAATAATCGTGATGCACTGTGCAATACCGGCAAAAATATGCATGATGCACAGCCACCAGCCGAAGAAAATCAGCCACAGAATGTTCAGCAGGGTTCCGCCCGTATTCATCAGGGCGTTTTTGCTCTCCGGATTCAGCTCGTCAACGTGGATGGCTTCATTCCCGTAGGGGATTAAGGAGAGTTTTGTGATTTCCCAGCAGGAACGGGTCAGGGGAAGCGTGAAAATCAGGACGATGCTCACCAGCGTGGCAAAAAGCCAGGAAAGGGTGGTGGCAAAACCGCCCAGCACAAAATTCAACACATTCAGAACGGTACGCATAAACCCTCACTTCCTTTCGATAAAATTAACGCCCAATGATTGTAACGTTTTTTTAGGCTGGAGCACCTTAAAACTGGCAGTTAAACTGTCAGGTAAATTATCTCTTCGTGGATTTGGCGGAACATGGAACTGAAAGCAACCTCGTTAGGCAAACGCCTGGCGCAACACCCTTACGACAGGGTGGTTCTCCTTAATGCCGGGGTGAAAGTCTCCGGGGAACGCCACGAATACCTTATTCCGTTTAACCAGCTTCTGGCTATCCACTGTAAACGCGGGCTGGTGTGGGGCGAGCTGGAGTTCGTTCTGCCTGACGATAAAGTCGTACGTCTTCACGGCACCGAGTGGGCGGAAACCCAGCGTTTCCATCATCACCTGAACGCGCTGTGGCAGCAGTGGAGCCAGGATATGAGCGTAATTGCCGCCCAGGTGCTGCAGCAGGTGCTGGACGATATCGCGCAGAGCAACGCACAACACGCGTGGCTGACCCGTCAGCAGACCGCCGGGCTGCAGCAAAAGATCCGACAGGCACTCTCGGCGCTGCCGCTCTCCGTGACGCGTCTCGACGAGTTTGACAACTGTCGCGACGCCTGGCGCCAGTGTCAGGCCTGGCTGAACGATAAGGATAAAAGCCGTCTCGCTCATAATCAGGCCTGGACGGACGCCATGCTCACCCAATACGCCGACTTTTTCAGTACGGTGGAATCTTCACCGCTCAATCCGGCCCAGGCGCGCGCGGTGGTCAACGGCGAGCAGTCGCTGCTGGTGCTGGCGGGGGCCGGTAGCGGTAAAACGTCGGTGCTGGTGGCGCGTGCCGGCTGGCTGCTGACGACCGGAGAAGCGGTAGCCGATCAAATACTGCTTCTGGCCTTTGGCCGCAAGGCTGCCCAGGAGATGGACGAACGTATCCAGGAGCGCCTGCACACCCGGGATATCACGGCCAGAACCTTCCATGCCCTTGCGCTGCATATTATTCAGCAGGGCAGTAAAAAAGTGCCTTCCATCAGTAAGCTGGAAAACGACGCGCAGGCGCGTCAGGCGCTGTTCATCAAAACGTGGCGCCAGCAGTGCAGTGAGAAAAAAGCGCAGGCGAAAGGGTGGCGTCAGTGGCTGGAGGAGGAGCTCGGCTGGGAGGTGCCAGAGGGCAGCTTCTGGCAGGATGACCAACTGGCGCGTCGTCTGGGTTCGCGACTTGACCGCTGGGTCAGCCTGATGCGAATGCACGGTGGAACGCAGGCAGAGATGATTGAAAGCGCGCCGGAGGCGATCCGCGATCTGTTTTCGAAACGGGTCAAGCTGATGGCTCCGCTGCTGAAAGCCTGGAAAACCGCGCTGAAAGAGGAAAATGCCGTCGATTTCTCGGGTTTAATCCATCAGGCCATCATCATTCTTGAAAAGGGACGTTTTGTCAGCCCGTGGAAACACATTCTGGTGGATGAGTTCCAGGACATCTCTCCGCAGCGTGCTGCACTGCTCTCGGCGCTAAGGGCGCAAAATAAACATACATCGCTGTTTGCGGTGGGTGACGACTGGCAGGCCATCTATCGCTTCAGCGGGGCGCAGCTCTCCCTGACGACCGCGTTCCACCACTATTTTGGCGAAGGGGATCGTAGCGATCTGGACACCACTTACCGCTTCAATTCACGCATTGGTGAGATCGCCAACCGCTTTATCCAGCAAAACCCGCATCAGCTGGCCAAGCCGCTCAATAGCCTGCGCCCAGGGGATAAAAAAGCGGTCACCCTGCTGGCGGATGACCAGTTGGAGCCGCTGCTGGACAAGCTCAGCGGCTACGCGAAGCCCGATGAACGTATTCTGGTACTGGCGCGCTACCTTCACCTTAAGCCCGCGGCGCTGGAAAAAGCCGCCACCCGCTGGCCGAAACTGCAGCTTGAATTTATGACCATTCACGCCAGCAAAGGGCAGCAGGCTGACTATGTGATTGTGGTGGGGCTGAAAGAGGGGAGCGACGGTTTCCCGGCTCCGGCCCGCGAGTCGGTGATGGAAGAGGCCCTGCTGCCGGTGCCGGAAGATTTCCCGGATGCCGAAGAGCGGCGTTTGCTGTATGTGGCCATCACCCGCGCGCGGCATCGCGTGTGGCTGCTATTCAATAAAGAGGAGCCATCCGTGTTTGTCGATATCCTGAAGAGTATTGATGTGCCGGTAGCGCGTAAACCATAACGATGTCAGGCAAGATTTTCCAGGCCGGGTAAGGCGTAGCCGCTACCCGGCAAAAAAGCTACTTCAGTCTATCGGAAAGATAACGCTGATAGTCCGGAATAAGGATATCAACCGGCGAGTTAAACTGCGGTGATTCGATGATGAAATCCGCCGTCGACAGGTTCGTCGCCACCGGAATATTCCACACCGTCGCCAGGCGCAGCAGCGCTTTAACATCCGGATCGTGCGGAACCGCGTTCAGCGGGTCCCAGAAGAAGATCAGCACATCAATTTTCCCTTCGGAAATCTGCGCGCCGACCTGCTGATCGCCGCCCATCGGACCGCTCAGCATGGCATTCACCTGCAGACCCGTTTCGCGCTGGATCAGGTTACCGGTGGTGCCGGTCGCCGACAGGGCGTGCTTTTCCAGCGAAGACTGATGGCGGCGAACCCAGTTAAGCAGCATTTGTTTACAGTGATCGTGCGCCACAAGAGCAATGTGTTTGCGCTCAGGCAGCGTGCGTGTTGTCAATTCCATAATCATATCCATCAGGTTAACTGACTACACGATGACGGGAACCGTCTGACGCTGCAAGAGAAAGGCGTAAAAAATGTGGCTTATGATGAAGGTTGTTGTTTTGCCCACTGTAAAAATCGGGCCCGCGTGTCGGGATCGGCCTGCTGGAACCAGAATTTAAGGCGCTGTTCCGTCAGGGTCTGGGACTGGGGAGGAATAACGTCCAGTTCAGAGACGCCGGATAAAAGCGTACTGTCGTCCGCCATCATGGTGGCAAACTGCGGAAGCGAGGCGCGTTTCCCCGCTTTATTATAGGTCTGGGTCGCGGCCTCGTAATCCGGGCCTTTCGGTGAGGTGGTTAACGCCAGAATATCCAGCTTCACCGGAATCGGCATCGCATCCCCGTCCAGCAGTTCAACGCGGGGTGACGCGTCGAAGGCCGCAGATTCCTTCTCCGTTTCAAGGCGAGGCAGGGTGATATTCACCTGACTGATTTGCCGGGTATTAAAGCTGACGATCAGCGGCGGGGAGATGTACATCCGTTGCTCGTGATTAGCCAGACCGATCGGCTTTTCTACCCGGAAGACCAGCTGATGCGGCCCGTTATCTAACTCGATACTGTCCGCACCGCGCAATAACGAGCTGGAGACCTTTTTTCCGTCCAGTACAAGGAGATCAATGTCGGTAGAGAGCCGGAGCGTGGTAGCAAAAACGCAGACCGGCATCACTAACGCAATCAGAGCAGTGGCAATACCGGTTTTCATAGAAGGCTCCCGTCAGAAATCCTGTCGCCGCATTAATGTATCTAAATTTTTCGATAATCACGTTTACTAACATATAGACATATTTCGCCGTTTTGCCCTCATGCATCTGTATGGGATGGATGGTTGAGATGTGCGGTTTGGCGTACACTTTCAAAAAAGCCAGGAGAAAAACCATGAAAGAGAACGATATTGCCGAGATTCTGACATCCACGCGTACCATTGCGCTGGTGGGCGCGAGCGATAAACCCGATCGTCCAAGCTATCGGGTAATGAAATACCTTCTCGATCAGGGCTATCACGTTATCCCGGTCTCGCCAAAGGTGGCGGGGAAAACATTGCTGGGCCAGCAGGGTTACGCCACGCTCGCTGAGGTGCCGGAAAAAATTGATATGGTCGATGTCTTCCGCAATTCCGAGGCGGCGTGGGAAGTGGCGCAGGACGCTATCGCCGTCGGGGCAAAAACGCTGTGGATGCAGCTGGGCGTGATTAACGAGCAGGCTGCCGTGCTGGCGCAGGATGCGGGGCTGAACGTCGTCATGGACCGCTGCCCGGCGATCGACATCCCCCGTCTGGGGCTGGCGAAGTAATAAAAAAAGCCCGGTCATCGGGCTTTTTTTACACGCTTAGTTCCGCAGGCGCGGAGCCTGTAACTGTTTGCGGATAGTCTGAGCAAGTTCATCCATCGTGGGTTGCTCCGGATGCTCTTCCTGCAGCTCGCTACTCAGCTGCGCTTCGGCCAGATAGGTGTGAACGGGTTGTCCATCATCACCTTCCATTACCACGTGGTACCAGGGCGCGGCGCGAAGCTCTGCGTTCACCGCCAGCTCGTCTGCTGACGGTTCATCAAGGGAATACTCCGGGTCGATATCCACGACCACACCCAAATACCCTAGCAAAGTGTGGCGGACCTGCTGGCCGATACCGAATTTGCTGGCAATCATAGTCACCTCCCGGGAAATACGACTTACACGTTATGTGCGGGCAATATTTCTCTTTTCAAGTTACATGACGCGACAGGCAAACCCTTTCAGATACAGTCCTTCCGGGTAGGTAGCAATCACGGGGTGATCGGCTGCCTGACGGAACTGCTCTATAAATTGTACATCACGGCCAGCATCTATTGCGGCATCGGCGATGATTTTCTGAAATAAATCTGTGGTCATCAGGCCGGAGCAGGAGAAGGTGAGCAGAACCCCGCCCGGGTTCAGAAGCTGGATAGCCAGCATGTTGATATCTTTATACCCCCGGCACGCGCCCATCAGCTGGCTTTTGTTTTCCACAAACTTTGGCGGATCCATCACGATGACGTCGAACTTCTCGCCCTGGTCGCGATATTTACGCAGCAGCTTGAAGACGTCATCGCGGACAAACTCAGCTTTGCTCAAATCCAGCTTGTTGAGCTCGACGTTCTGTTTTGCCACGTCCAGCGCTTCCTGCGAGGTGTCCACGCTCACCACCTGAGCACAGCCGCCCATCAGCGCCGAAACGGCAAAACCGCCGGTATAGGAGAAGCAGTTCAGCACGCGTTTGTCGGCAACATACTGACGCGTAGCCAGACGGCTGTCGCGCTGGTCGAGGTAGTAACCCGTTTTGTGCCCGCCCTGAATATCCACCAGCAGCTTCATGCCGTGCTCTTCAATCGGCAGCAGGGCCGGTGGCAGTTCGCCCGTTACGGGCCCCTGAGTCAGCTCCATGCCTTCTTTTTTGCGCACCGCCACATCGCTGCGGTCGTAAATGGCGCACTGCGGGAACAGCGTTTGCAGCGCGCCGATCAGCGCGGCACGCTGGTATTCCGCTCCGGCGCTCAGGAGTTGCAGCACCAGGAAGTTACCGAAGCGATCGATGGTCACGCCCGGCAGGCCGTCGGACTCACCGGCAATCAGGCGGTAGCTGTCCAGCCCGTCACGTTTTGCCAGCCAGTCGCGCCACTGCTGCGCCTGCTGCAGGCGGCGAACGAAGAAGTCGATGTCGATGGTTTCATCTTTATCAAACGTCCAGACGCGAGCACGGATCTGGGACGCTGGCGAGTAGGCGCCGCGCGCTAACCATTTCCCCTGATGGTCAACGATATCAATGGTTTCACCGAGGCTGGCTTTGCCTTCCATACGGGCAACCGCGCCGGAAAAGACCCAGGGATGACGGCGCAGTAATGATTTCTCGCGCCCTTTGGCTAACACTAAACGTACACTCATAATTTGCTGTTCTGTCGATTTCAGGAAATGGCGCGTAGATTACCACATTCAGCAAGGCGCAATCATCTGCGGATGCCGCTGAGCGTTTCGGCACAAAATCAAATCGCTTAGGCACATTACGATATTGCCGCTGGCTTTAGAGTGGGGCTTCCGGTACAGCAAAGGGAGCACCCATGAAAAAGCGCAGTGTGATAGCAATAACCGCTCTGGCGGCGATGAGTTTTCAGGTTTTAGCAACAACGCCTTTCGGCGTGACCAGCCGGGATATTTCCGGCGAAAAGCGGCTGGCGCAACAGCAGGTATTTGAGGGGTTTGGCTGCCACGGTGGGAATATTTCTCCACAGCTGGCGTGGAAAAAT
>CDYJ01007916.1_pt1 | contig 9609 bp, 9 predicted proteins | sample 557501 | NCBI WGS metagenome assembly CDYJ01 (sample SAMEA3182079, study PRJEB8094) | gut metagenome | biome: human; feature: gut; material: Stool; isolation source: human stools | place: Canada | collected 2012-11-20
CCATTATACTATATATTATGGAAACCATTTATGCAAATGGAGGATTAAGGTTGAAACATTGTAATTTAAGTACCATTCCGAAAAAGGGCGCACAAAATCAAACCCCCTAAAAGCGGGCTAAAAACTAAGATATGCTTGAAATCTAAGATGTTGGCGGAGCAGTTACTAAGTAACCTTGCCGTTGTAGAATGAAGATGGCTTCTTCCACAGAAACCTCGCGGTGTGCAGGTGGTCGGTCGCCCTTTCGGTAGATTTCAGGGTTGTACGTCTCGTTCTTCTTGAGCATATTGTAGATAGCCGTAAGGAGCATTCTGGCAATGGCAATAATGGCTTTCTTGTGCCCACGGCGCTTTTTGAGTGCAAGGTAGCGATTACGGAGTTCCGGGAACTGCTTGGCACGAATGGCACAGAGAGCACATTGCACCAGTAAGGGTTTGATATAGGCGCCGGCCCGGCTGATCCTGGTGGTTTTCTTCTTCCCTGCACTTTCGTTGTTCTGCGGCGTAAGACCAGCCCAGGAGCAGAGATGCTTCGAGGTGGGAAACACGGACATATCCACTCCAATTTCGGAAATGATGCCGATAGCGGCAAAGGATTGGATACCCGGCACCGTCATAACAAGGTTGAGTTGAGGAAGATATTGTTCAGCAGTGGACAGAATCAGAGATTCCAGATTGAGTTTGCACAGTTCAAGGCTGTCCATGTGGGAACGGATGATGCGGAGTTTTTCAGCCTGTTCTTCACACATCTCTCCATCTACGGCGGCAAGCACTTGTTCGTTGGTCGCTTTCATGCCTTTGGTTCGGAAACCAGAAACATCCGTAATTTTCTCCGTTGGATCTTCCAGAATGCGGGTAGTGATTGCGGAGGCTGCCTTGCCGAACACATCTGAGAACACATCATCCAGTTTGAAATTGGAGACCGTCAGACAGTTTTGTGCCCGGTTTTTCTCTCCGGTAGTAAAGTTGGTGAGTTTCCAGCGGTAACGTACCAAATCCCGTAGTTGGCGAATATCTGCTGGTGGGATAAAACTCCCGGCGACAAGGTCGTGCTTGAAAATGTCGGCGATCCACTTGGCATCCCGTTTGTCCGTTTTCTTGCCCCGGATGGCTTTCACATATTTTGGGTGAGCAAGGACAACGTTGCAGGTGGGTTCCAGAATGTTGTAAATGGGAATCCAATACTTCCCTGTAGATTCCATACACACATCTTTGCAGTTGTTCTCAGAAAGCCAATCCGCACACCGGCGTAAATCTCTGGTGAAGGTAGAGAACCGTTTGCTCTTGTAAGTTGTCACTCCATATTCATTTGTGGAAGCGATACAGGCAACGACAAAAGACTTGTGGACATCCATCCCACAGCAGACACGGTAAACGATTTTAAGCATAACACATCCCCTCGAAACAGTATTTGAGGGAACAGGCAGGGACTGGACGCTCACTGAAAGATTGAAGTAGTCCGTCTCTCCAAAGATAAGGTTACAGGGTTCTATGCCCTATTCATTGGTGCTTGAAAGAGCGTCCGGCACACATACAAATTCAGTCCAGCCGAAACTGAGCCTACTCACCTCCACGTGCTCTGTAGTGTGTCTGCTCCCTCAAACACATTCTAACAAATTTTGACTTGCTGCGTTAGAGGTGCTGGGTTTCATTCCCTTTGGTGCCTTGGAGCGCAGCGGAAAGGTATGGTCATACATATGAAAGGAAAGCGAGTTCTCTCTCTGGCGCTGGCCGCGCTGATGACGCTCTCCCTGCTGGTGGTGCCCGCAGCGGCCGTCAGCTTTACCGACATGACCAATCACTGGGCCAAGGACGATGTGGAGTACCTGGCTACCCAGGGGGTGGTCAAGGGGACCAGCGCCACCACCTTTGCTCCCGATCAGAAGATGACCGCCTGTGAAGCGCTGCTGTTTTGCTCCCGTGCCACCGGCGTGGACGCCATTGACAAGGAGGCCATCGCCGAGGACTGGGAGGACGAGCTGAAGGAGATCCTGCCCGAGGAGATGTACGCCTGGGCGGCCCAGGAGATGGCCGTCTGCCTGGAGACCGGTATCATCTCGGAGACCGAGCTGCGGGCCCTGAGCAGCGCGGGCGGGCTGGTGAAGTCCATCACCCGTGAGACGCTGGCCATGTATCTGGTGCGGGCCATGCAGCTCGCCCCCCTGGCCCAGAGCCTGACCTCCTACCCCATGAGCTTTGCGGACACTACCTCTATTTCCGCCTCCCTGCAGCCCTATGTATACCTGCTGAACATGTACGGCATCGTCAAGGGCAACGAGCTCAACCGCTTTCTGCCACAGAACTCCCTGACCCGGGCCGAGATGGCCACCATGCTCCGCCGGGCCATCGACTTTATGGACGAGCGGGGCATCTATGCCGAGCTGCCCGGCTACACCGACTATGACTGGGTGGGCGGCACCATCGCCGCCGTGTCTACCGGCAGCAGCGGCGTTACCCTGCTGACCCTGACCAGCGTGGTCAGCGGCACCCGCAGCATCTCTCTGCCCGCCGACGCGGAGATCTACGAGAATAATATGCTCTCCTCCGCCGATGCCCTGAAGGTGGGCAGTTACGCCCGGGTGAACCTGGACAGGAAGGGTACTGCCGAGTCCGTGCGCCTGGGCGGCGCGGTCACCTCCTATACCGGCTCCGTCACCGGCGTGGAGCAGGACAGCCTGACCGTGACGGTCAACGGCGCTTCCAAACGGCTGGATATCGACCGCTTTACCGAGGTGCAGGTGGGCAAGACCGCCGGCGACTACACCCTGCTGGATCCCCAGGCCGGATACACCACGGCCACCTGCTATGTGGACGCCATGGGCCATCTGGACGCGGTGCAGCTCTCCGGCGGCACCCGCGCCGAGGAGGGCATACTGGTGAAGGTGGAAAACGGCGCCGGCGGCCAGCGGCTCCAGGTGTCGGCCTTTAACGGCGAAACCAGGCGCTACACCCTGCCCGCCGGGGCGGGCGTCACCGTCAACGGCGTGGTGGGCACTGTGTCCGACCGCTATGAGGGCGACTACGTGAGCCTGCGGGTATCCAACGACGAGGCCAACGAGCTGGTCAGCATGGCGGTGGACACCGTAACCGATTACGTCCAGGGCTCCGTCAAGAGCTTTACCTACGCCAAGGATCAAAACGACATCACCCTGACCAACCTGAGTACCGGCAAATCCACCACCTACGACATCTCCTCCAAGGCAGCCATCCGCTTCAATGGCGAGGACATCGCACTCAAGGAGCTGGAGCGGAACTCCTTCGCCACCCTTCAGCTCTCCGGCGGGGATGTGGTGACGCTGCTGGACGCCTATCCTGGCTCCACCACCACCGAGGGCGTCATTGAGAGCATCACCTACGGTACCCCCACTACCCTGGCGGTCAAGACCGCCAATGACAGCGTAATGACCTTTGAACTGGATCTCACCGACCTGCCCGCCATCTACCGGGACGGTAAGAGCAGCTCTCTGGACAAGATCAAGAGCGGCGACACCGTGGTGGTCACCGTGCGCTACAACAAGGTCACCACCCTGGAGACCACGCCTCAAAGCGCAAACGTCACCGGCACTATCACCCGGGTGGTGCAGGATGCCGCCGGGATCACGTTTGATGTGAAGCTCACCGACGGCTCCACCGCCTCCTATACCGTGTCCGAGGGCGTTTCCGTCACCCAGAACGGCACTGCCGTCTCCCTCTACACCCTCAAGCCCAACGATGCAGTGGCCATGGTGGTCAGCGGCGGAGATGTGGTGTCCATCGAGGTGGACAGGGGCTCCGGCTCCAGCAGCCAGCTTGAGGGCACGGTCCTGGTGCCCAACACCAAGGACAAGACCCTGATGGTACAGCTCACCGACGGCAACGTGCTCACGGCGGACGTGTCCGACGCCAGCTTTATGTCCGCCAGCGGCTCCTCCACCAGCCTGCGCCAGTTGGAGGTGGGGGACCGGGTGCAGCTCTTCGGCGATTACAAGGGAGCCCAGTTTGTAGCCACCCTGGTGCTAAAGCTGTAAGTATTAAATGTAATGACATGAAAACGGCCCCGGAACCGCTCGGTTCCGGGGCCGTTTTGCAGGCCTCACGCCGGGAGACGGAGCCGCGCCGGCAGCTCCTCCGGCGGCACACCCAGGAGCAGCAGAGTGCCCGCGGCGGCCAGAAAGGGCAGGGGGGAGGCGCCGGTAGAGAAGGGGAGCACCAGCTCCTGCTGCTCCACCACCGCCCCGCCCAGGGTGACCAGCTCCCGCTGGACGGCCAGGCACAGCCTGTCCCCCTCCAGGCTGGAAAAGGTGAGGGTATCCCGGGGGGAGGTGCCGTAGCTCACGGCCTGGCGGGCGTTGAGGGCCCGGGCCAGCGGCCCTGCCGTGCCGGGCAGCAGCACCGTCCCACAGGGGACGGCCCCCGCGCCGGCCCAGCCCCGTGCCGCCGGTGACACCGTCAGCAGCTCCAGCCGCGCCCCGGCCAGCTCCGCCGGGTGCCGCCCGGCGCGCACCTCCGCCGCCAGCTCTCCCAACCCGGCCTCCACGGCCGTCCGAATCCCCTCGTCCCGCTCCCAGATTCCCACACGCAAGCTCCGCCACCTCCCGCTTTGCTGTAGTGTGCGGAAATTATGGGATTTTATGCGCCCTTTGTCCCGGAACGCGGCACGGGCCTTGACTTTTGCGGCCTGAATGCGTAAAATAATACGAACCGATAACTTTAGAATAAAGGATTGAGATAGAGATGGCACAGGACAAGAAACAGGTGGAACAGATTACCGATATGGAGGTGGACTTTGCCAAGTGGTTCACCGACGTGTGCAAAAAGGCGGAGCTGATTGACTACTCCTCCATCAAGGGCATGTTCATCCTCCGTCCCTATGGCTACGCCATTTGGGAGAATTTCCAGAAGATCCTGGACGAGAAGTTCAAGGAAACCGGGCATGAGAACGTGTACCTGCCCATGCTGATCCCCGAGAGTCTGCTCCAGAAGGAGAAGGACCACGTGGAGGGCTTTGCCCCCGAGTGCGCCTGGGTGACCATGGGCGGCTCGGAGAAGCTGGAGGAGCGCTACTGCATCCGCCCCACCTCCGAGACCCTGTTCTGCGAGCACTACGCCAACATCATCCACTCCCACCGGGATCTGCCCAAGCTGTATAACCAGTGGTGCTCCGTCCTGCGGTGGGAGAAGACCTCCCGCCCCTTCCTCCGCCACCGGGAGTTCCTGTGGCAGGAGGGCCACACCATGCACGCCACCGCCGAGGAGGCCATCGCCGAGACCGAGCGCATGTTCAACATCTACGCCGATTTCTGCGAGAACTACCTGGCCATGCCCGTGGTGAAGGGCCGCAAGACCGACAAGGAGAAGTTCTCCGGCGCCGAGGCCACCTATACCGTGGAGTGCATGATGCACGACAAGAAGGCCCTCCAGGCCGGCACCTCCCACTACTTCGGCGACGGCTTCGCCAAGGCCTTCGGCATCACCTTCGCCGGCAAGGACAACCAGCCCCACCACCCCTTCCAGACCTCCTGGGGCGTGTCCACCCGCCTCATCGGCGGCGTCATCATGACCCACGGCGACAACAACGGCCTGGTGCTGCCCCCCCGCATCGCCCCCACCCAGGTCATCATCATCCCCGTGGCCCAGCACAAGGAGGGCGTCATTGCCGCCAACGAGGCGGTCATGGCCCGCCTGAAGGCCGCCGGCATCCGGGTGAAGATGGACGCCTCCGACAACTCCCCCGGCTGGAAGTTCGCCGAGTACGAGATGAAGGGCGTGCCCCTGCGCCTGGAGCTGGGCCCCAAGGATATCGAAAAGAACCAGTGTGTCCTGGCCCGCCGGGACAGCGGCGAGAAGGTCTTTGTCTCCCTGGACAACATCGAGGAGACCGTCAAGACCATGCTGGACGCGGTGCAGCAGGGCCTGTTCGACAAGGCCAAGCGCAACCTGGACGAGAATACCTACGCCTGCGCGACCCTGGAGGAGGTCAAGGAGAAGATGGCCAGCCAGGGCGGCTTCGCCAAGACCATGTGGTGCGGCGAGCTGGCGTGCGAGCTGAAGATGAAGGAGGAGGCCGGAGTGTCCTCCCGGTGCATCCCTCTGGAGCAGGAGCACCTGGGCGACACCTGCGCCTGCTGCGGCAAGCCCGCCAAGCACATGGTGTACTGGGGCGTGGCGTACTGACGCTTCAAAGGGGGGCGGCATGCCGCCCCCCATATAATATTAGATGATTAACTATGACTAACCAGAAAAAGGAGGGAACTCATGCAATCCATTTTATGGGCGGCCACGGGGACCGGCTTCACTTTTTTGATGACCACTCTGGGCGCCGCCATGGTCTTTCTGTTCCGAAAGCAGCTCAATGCGTCCATCCAGCGTATCTTTCTGGGCTTTGCCGCCGGGGTGATGATCGCCGCCTCGGTGTGGAGCCTGCTCATCCCTGCCATGGAGGAGGCGGAGGCCTCCGGGCTTCCGGGCTGGCTGCCGGCGGTGGGGGGCTTCGTGCTGGGCATCGGCTTCCTGCTGCTGCTGGATGTGCTGCTGCCCCACCTCCATGTGGATGCCAGGCAGCCCGAGGGGCTCCACTCCTCCTGGCGGCGCACCACCCTGCTGGTGCTGGCCGTGACGCTGCACAACATCCCGGAGGGGATGGCCGTCGGCCTGTCCTTCGCCCTGGCCGCCCAGCACGCCGGTGAGGGGGCGGCCCTGTCCGGGGCCCTGGCGCTGGCTCTGGGAATTGGAATCCAGAACTTCCCGGAGGGGGCGGCCATCTCCCTGCCCCTGCGGCAGGAGGGGCTGTCCGCCGGGCGGGCTTTCCTCTACGGCAGCGCCTCCGGCGTGGTGGAGCCTATCTTCGGCATCCTGGTGGTGCTGGTGGCGGGAACGATCCAGCCCCTCATGCCCTGGCTGCTGTCCTTCGCCGCCGGGGCCATGATGTATGTGGTTGTGGAGGAGCTCATCCCCGAGGCCCACCTGGGGGAGCACTCCAACACCGGCACCCTGGGGGTCATGGCGGGCTTCCTGCTCATGATGGTGTTGGACGTGGCGCTGGGGTGAGCCGCCCTACCTTGTGCGGTAGGGGCGGCCCTTGTGGCCGCCCGCGCCCCGGGCACTCTCCGGCGGGCGGGGACGAGCCCCGCCCCTACGGTGTGCGCTTGATAAGGCCCGGCCCGCAGCTGGAACGAATGCACAGCGTCTAGGGCCGGCAGACCCCCAGCCATTTTAAAACGTCCCAGATATCCTCAATTTGCAGCAGGCTGTCGCACTCCCCGGAGGGTTCCTCTGAAACAATCTTCCGGATATCCCGCAGGGCCTTTCGACAGAGCTGATCCACCATCTCGTCGTAGAAATCCGAGCGCGGAGGTTCGGGACAGCCCTCCGGCGTAGCGGCCAATAAAATATCGTAGTATAAATCCATCGGATTCACCTCATGCTTATTTTAGCGAAAAAATCGCTAAAAAGCAAGGGGAAGCATGGGATGCTCGTATGCTTTTCCTGAGGTGGGAACATGAAATACGAGCGTATCCGTAACTTGCGAGAAGACAGGGATTTGACGCAGACAGAAATAGCGGAAGTTTTGAATTGCAGTCAACGCATCTACAGTAATTACGAGCGGGGGGACGTCGATATTCCGACGGAAATTCTAATTGCGCTGGCACACTATCATAATACCAGCGTGGACTACCTGTTGGGCCTCACAGACGAGCGGACACCCTATCCCAGGGCAAAAAACCGGGATTTTTGAAAATTTCCCGTTGCATTCCGCTAACGATGGGGGTATAATGACACCAACCTGTTGAAGTGAGGAACACAGACATGGCAGACCAAACCCTCACAACTGCATCCTTCCTGTTTTCCTATGGCTGGGCTCGATTTATGGGCGCCGGCTTTTTTGGCATGGAGAAAACACGGGGGATGGAATGAATGGGTGGGGCCCGGAGAAGGCCCCATAGTACCTGGATGTGCAGGGGCGCTCATTGATTTCATCAATGGGCGCCCTTTTTGCATGGAGAGAAAGGATGTAAAATCATGGTAGTTGTTATGAAACCCGGCACCCGGCAGCAGGACATCGACGCCTTGGTATCCAGGCTTAAGGAACTGGATCTGGATGTGGGCATCACCAACGGCGTGGGCTGCACCATCCTGGGCCTGGTGGGCGACACCACCGCCGTGGACATGGATAAGATCTCCATCAACCCCCATGTGGAGCGGGTCATGCGGGTGCAGGAGCCCTACAAGAAGGCCAACCGCAAGTTCCACCCGGAGGACACGGTGGTCTCCGTGGGGAACGCCAAGATCGGCGGGGGGAATTTCTCCGTGATCGCCGGCCCCTGCTCGGTGGAGAGCGAGGCGCAGATCTGCGCCGTGGCCGAGGACGTGAAGGCCTCCGGCGCGGCCCTGCTCCGGGGCGGCGCGTTTAAGCCCCGCACCTCCCCCTACTCCTTCCAGGGCATGGGCACCGCGGGCCTCGACCTGCTGATGGAGGCCCGGAAGCAGACCGGCCTGCCCATCGTCACCGAGATCATGGACCCCCGCATGGCCGAGCTCTTCGAGCGGGAGGTGGACGTGGTGCAGGTGGGCGCCCGCAACATGCAGAACTTCGAGCTGCTCAAGGAGGTGGGCAAGATGAGCAAGCCGATCCTCCTCAAGCGGGGCCTGTCCAACACCTACGAGGAGTGGATCATGTCCGCCGAGTATATCATGGCCGCCGGAAACGAGAACGTGATCCTCTGCGAGCGGGGGGTGCGCACCTTCGAGACCTACACCCGCAACACTCTGGATGTGTCCGCCATCCCCGCCGTCAAGCAGATGAGCCACCTGCCCGTGATTGTGGATCCCTCCCACGCCGCCGGCATGTACTGGATGGTGGAGCCCCTGGCCCTGGCCGCCGTGGCCGCCGGCGCCGACGGCCTCATCATCGAGGTCCACAACGACCCGGCCCACGCCAAATGCGACGGCCAGCAGTCCCTCACCCCCCAGAACTTCGATGCCCTCATGCACAAGGTCTCCGCCATGGTTGACCTGATGGGGAAAACGCTGGTAAAATAAAGAGAAGCGCGGAGGGTAGGCGCATAGGGGAGCTAAGAGGCCATGGAGGCGAAAAAACAGGCTGGGCGAAGCCCAGCGGCATTTTTCGCGGAATGGCCGTTTAGCGACCCGGCCATGCGCCCAACCCGCAGCGTGACAGCGTCGGCCCAAGCTTTGGATCATTCGCTTCCGGGCAGGCCCGAAAGCTCATTCCCGCCGCTGGGGCCCCTTTTCCCCACGCGAACCGCTTCGCTGGGTTCGTGTGGGGGCCCCGAAAGCGGGGCGTACCCCGCACCAGTATGTAGGGACGGGGCTTGTCCCCGCCCGCGGGCGGTCACGAGGGCCGCCCCTACGGCGAGGGTAGAGGATAATTGGCGCGGGCCGATGAGGGCAGAAGGCGAATTGCCCCGCAGGGGCAAGAGAGGCCGCCCTGGGGTGTCAGCCCCTATGTGGGATGTCTTCAAAGGCTGCAATGTAGGGGCGGGGCTTGTCCCCGCCCGCAGGCGGCCACGAGGGCCGCCCCTACGGCGAGGGTAGAGGATAATTGGCGCGGGCCGATGAGGGCAGAAGGCGAATTGCCCCGCAGGGGCAAGAGAGGCCGCCCTGGGGTGTC
>CDYJ01037175.1_pt1 | contig 9530 bp, 10 predicted proteins | sample 557501 | NCBI WGS metagenome assembly CDYJ01 (sample SAMEA3182079, study PRJEB8094) | gut metagenome | biome: human; feature: gut; material: Stool; isolation source: human stools | place: Canada | collected 2012-11-20
CTTCTGACATATACCAATAAAATCTCATTATTAAAATAAACAGGAGGAATTACATCATGAAAAAGTGGGTTTGCTCTGTCTGTGGTTACGTCCATGAGGGAGATTCCGCTCCCGACTTCTGCCCCATCTGCAAGGCCCCCAAGGAGAAGTTCGTGCTCCAGGGCGGCGACAAGACCTGGGCCGCCGAGCACGTGGTGGGCGTGGCCAAGGGCGCTCCCGAGGAGATCCTCCAGGGCCTGCGCGAGAACTTCCAGGGTGAGTGTTCCGAGGTCGGTATGTACCTGGCCATGAGCCGTGTGGCCCACCGTGAGGGCTATCCCGAGATCGGCCTGTATTGGGAGAAGGCCGCTCTGGAGGAGGCTGAGCACGCCGCCAAGTTCGCCGAGCTGCTGGGCGAGGTGCTGACCGACTCCACCAAGAAGAACCTGGAGATGCGTGTGGATGCCGAGAACGGCGCCACCATGGGCAAGTTTGAGCTGGCCAAGAAGGCCAAGGAGCTGAACCTGGACGCCATCCACGATACCGTCCACGAGATGGCCCGCGACGAGGCCCGCCACGGCAAGGCTTTCCAGGGCCTGCTGGAGCGGTACTTCGGCTAAGAAAAAGTCTATATTCTGAACTTTTTGAGAGGGAATCGGGAAACCGGTTTCCTCTCTTTTTGCGCTTGCGCCGCTCCATTGTGGATATTTTTGTGGCATTTCTTTCTTTTCCATCCGCGAAAACTTTCCACATGTGGATATTCAGTTTTTTGCCTTATATCAAGCAGTTTTTGACCGCTTAATACCGAAAATGAAGAGAAATACACAACTTTTGAGGAGTTTTTACTTTGCCAGGCAAAAATCAAGAAGTTTTGAAGAGTTTTCCTTGACTTTCACCGATTTTTTGAGCCGCCAGAACAAAAAATCCCCGCCGCCGATGGTTTTTTCACCGTCTCCTTTTCGTTTTGCAGCCGTTTCCCGGCTGCTTTTTTCTTGTTTCTATTATACTACATGTGCTGATTAAAGTACAGGTTTTTCTTTGGCCGGTGCTATATTTAAAGCACAAAGAGGGACAGAGAACAAGAAAAAAACAAAGCCCCTCAAAACAAAAAATAAAATGAAAAAGGAGATTACCACCATGAAAAAGAACGCTATCATCTACATCGACGACACCCACGCCCAGGTCACCAAGGCTTTCGAGAAGCAGGCCCGTATCTTTGGCACTCCCGAATACAGAGAGTGGAGAGCCTACCGCCAGGACTTCCCCAACGCCCAGATGGTACCCAAGACCATCAAGAAGGCGAAGAACAAGAAGAACGACGCCAAGAACAGAACTTATGAAAAGATGGCCGAGTATATCAGCTTGCAGAAGAACGCCACCGAGCTGATGAAGGAGTTCGAGGCGCAGAAGAAACTGGCTGTTGTCCAGAAGAGCCGCTACCGCGCCGTGCTGAATTGGTTCCTCGCTACCTTCCCCGAGTTGAAGGAGGACGAGGATAAGAAGGAGGGCCAGGAGGACAAGGCCACCGCCGCCGAGGAAGCCGCTCCCGCCAGCGAAATCGCCGCCGATCAGAACGACGAGGCGGAGATGGACAAAGCCTCTTGAAGTGTATTTTTCAAAAAACAGAAAAGGAGCTTGATACTATGGAAGTCACCCGTAACTACATGATTGGCTATCTGTTGCTCTTCTGCACCACCGAGGAAGAGTACAAGAAAGAGGAAGAGCGCTTGACTGTCCTAACCGATGAAGCGCTGAAAGCGGAGTTCACGGCCCAATACAACAGCCTAAAAGGTGCCTGTCCCAGCCATCCCCTCTACGAAGGCAATACTCCCGACCTCTACCTGGACTTTTAAGACAACTCACAATTCAAATTCAGAATTTTAAGGAGGAAAATACCATGAAGAACAACACTTACAAGATTGATTTTGTGAACAACACCCTCACCATGAGCAAGGCTTTCGAGGAAGCCCTTAACAATCCCGCCTCCGAGGAATACAAGTTGTTTCTGCAACTCCGTGCCGACTTCCCCGGCCTGACGATTATCCGCAAGACCCGCCGCGCCCCCAAGAAGGCCCGTCCCACCAAGAACCTGACTTACAAGCACATGGAGCAGTACATGAGCGTGTTTCAGAACGCCGACGAGCTGCTGGCCCAGTTTAAGGTGGTTAAGGAGTGCTCCAAGCAGCAGCCCAGCCCCTACAAGTTCGTGCTGGATTGGTTCAAGACACAGTACCCCAAGTACAAGGAGCTGCCCGACTTCGGCAACAACGCCCCCAAGGTGATTGACCTTGCGGCCTTCCAGAAGAAGCAGGAAGAGAAGAAGGCCCAGGCCGAACAACTGGAAAAGAAGGACGCTTGATAACAATGGAATACAAAATGAGAGAGGACGGTACTGCTGATGTACCGTCCTCTCTTATTTTGAAAATAGTCTCCAGTTTTGAAACACAGGGATATGCACCCTATGGAAAAACTCTGAGGTTTATGGTATTCTGTAAGCAAAGAAATTGCGGAGGAAGCCAGCATGACAGAGATACAACAGCGGACAGCGGCAAAAACATTCGTAGATTCCTGGAGCACTCGCGGTTATGAGAAGCAAGAGACCGCTCTTTTTTGGATTGACTTACTCCAAAATGTGTATGGAGTGGAGAATATAAAAGAATTCATCCAGTTTGAGGTGCCGGTTCAATTAGATCACACCAGCTTTATTGACGGTTTCATCCCGGAAACCCGCGTTTTGATTGAGCAAAAGAGCGCTGATGTGGATTTGAAGCGAGGGGCCAAGCAGTCGGATGGTTCTATTCTGACGCCCTATGGACAGGCCCGCCGGTATGCCGGGTATCTGCCCCACAACCAGAATCCCCGCTGGATTGTGGTCTGCAATTTCCGTGAGTTCCATATCCACGACATGAACCGTCCCAATGACGAGCCAGAAATTGTACTTCTTTCCGATCTGGAAAAAGAATATTCCCGCCTGCAATTTCTGGTAGATACCGGCGATACCAATATCAAAAAAGAGATGGAAGTCTCCCTGCAAGCGGGTGAAATTGTAGGGGTTCTGTATGATGTGCTGCTCAAACAGTACAAAGACCCGGAGAGTGAAGAGACCTTAAAGAGCTTGAACGCCCTTTGCGTCCGGCTGGTCTTCTGCCTGTATGCCGAAGATGCTGGAATTTTTGGCGGCGGGCATAAGATGTTCCAAAGCTATCTGCGGAACCATGCCAGTGAGGCACGCCGCGCTTTGATTGACCTGTTTAAAGTGCTGGACACCAAGCCGGAAGAGCGAGACCCCTACATGGATGATGACCTTGCCGCGTTCCCCTATGTGAATGGCGGCTTGTTTGCAGATGAGAGTGTTGTCATTCCCCGTCTGGACGAAGAGATCGTAGATTTGATTATCCACAAGGCTAGTGAGGACTTCAACTGGTCTGAAATCAGTCCCACCATTTTCGGCGCTGTTTTTGAGAGCACCTTGAACCCGGAGACCCGGCGTTCCGGTGGGATGCACTACACCAGCATTGAGAATATCCACAAGGTGATTGACCCGCTGTTCCTGGATGGCCTGAAAGCGGAATTGGCGGAAATTCAGGAGATTGCCGTAGATAAGACCCGAACCGCCAGGCTGAAGGCATTCCAGACAAAGTTGGCCGGTCTGACCTTCCTTGACCCGGCCTGTGGTTCCGGCAACTTTTTGACCGAAACTTACCTCTCCCTGCGGCGGCTGGAAAACAAGGTTCTGGCCCTGCTGGTGGAGGCAGCGAGGAAACAGGTGACAGGTCAGATTATGCTGGGCGGCGGGGGTGATATGAACCCGATTCAGGTCTCCATCGGCCAATTCTACGGAATTGAAATTAATGACTTTGCTGTTACCGTTGCCAGGACGGCGCTGTGGATTGCAGAGAGCCAGATGATGAAGGAGACTGAGGACGTGGTACATATGCCCTTGGACTTCCTTCCTCTGCGCTCTTACGCAAATATCATTGAGGGAAATGCCCTGCGGCTGGACTGGGAGAGTGTGGTTCCCAAATATAAGTTGAATTACATCATGGGAAATCCGCCGTTTGTAGGTGGAATGATGATGACCAGAGAACAGCATGACGAACTCGAGAAAGCATTTCCTGAGTGTGAAAAAGTGGGGGAAGTTGACTATGTTGCTGGCTGGTATGCAAAAGCGTCTAAACTGATTCAAGGGACTACTATCAGATGCGCTTTTGTATCGACCAATTCAATCTGCCAGGGACAATCTGTTGCAGCGGTGTGGAAACCATTGTTTGCAGAACATATTCACATTGACTTTGCTCACCGGACATTTCGCTGGGACAGTGAAGCAAAGTTAAAAGCCCATGTGCATTGCGTTATTGTTGGCTTTAGTGTAGTACCAAACAATCAGAAAAAAATAATTTATACTTCGGAACGGCCAATGGAGGCGGACAACATCAATGGGTACCTTTTAGATGCTGAGAACGTCTTTATTAACAATAGAAATGAACCGTTGTGTGATGTGCCTAAAATGAAGTTTGGTAGTATGCCGCGAGATGGGGGAGGCTTTGTACTCAACGAAGAAGAGAAGGATGCTTTAATTGCGAGTGAACCTATTTCAAAAAAGTGGGTGCATTTGTATCTTGGCGCAGAAGAATTTATCAATAATAAAAAAAGATATTGCCTTTGGCTTGTAAATGCCTCTCCTAACGAATTGCGTTCCTGTAAAGAGGTCATGCGGCGAATTGAGGCTGTCCGTACATTTCGAGCAAATAGTAAAGCTGCGGCAACAAGAAAATTTGCAGAGACGCCTACTCTTTTTTGCCAGGTTGCTCAACCCGATACTGATTATATCATTATTCCAGGTGTTTCGTCAGAACGGCGGCGCTATGTTCCAATTGGATTTATGGATAAAGAAACGATTGCATCAAATCTAGTCCAGATTATTCCCAGCGCAACGCTCTACCATTTTGGCATATTAACCTCCAATGTCCACATGGCTTGGATGCGGGCAGTCTGCGGAAGATTGAAGAGCGACTACCGCTATTCTAAAGATATTGTCTACAATAATTTCCCCTGGCCCACCCCTACTGACGAACAGAAAGCGAAAATTGAACAGACGGCCCAGGCCATCTTGGATGCCCGCGCATTGTACCCGGATTCCAGTTTGGCTGACCTGTACGACGAAACCACCATGCCGCCGGAGCTGCGGAAGGCGCATCAGCAAAACGACAGAGCGGTCATGCGGGCTTATGGATTTGACATCAAGACCACGACAGAGACTTCCTGTGTTGCAAAACTGATGCAGATGTATCAGGTGCTAACGCAAGGGAGATGAGAATGCATCGACAGAGCGAGATGAGGATCGAAACAAGGGCGCAATAAAAATGCGATAATAGCGTTGAAGATGTGATTGCATTATCTCGAAGTGTGTGGTACAATAAGACGCAAAGGGGGTGCGAATATGTCTGCATTAGACGGATTCAGGGCGTTCGACTTTTCGGAGGGTGTTCCGTATGCGTCATTCACACAGAACGGCATCACCTTTAACAAGTCAGTGACGCTCAAGCTGGGTGAACCAGAATACGCAAAATTTCTCATCAACCCAGAGACGAAACAGGTTGCAGTTCAAGTGTGTGATTCGGACGATAAAAACGCAACTGTATTTTACCGTCCCAAGGCGTCTGGTGTGCTATCTGTAAGATGGAACGCCCGCGACTTGCTAAATACGCTGGAGCGCGTCATGGGGTGGAATCTCAAAGAAAATGGTTATCGGGCTGACGGAGTGTTGCTTCGTGAGGAGCGGGCCATTTTATTTGACCTTTCCAAAGCAACCATACTCACCTAATCGGTGTCTACCGGCAATACCGGATGACATATAAAAAGGCCTTGGCTGAGTTGCCGCTCAGTCAAGGCCAGTTGAGAAAAGTTCAGACGGCTAAACCGCCCATATACTTTACTCGGAACACATTATAGTATATGGTCGTCTCTACTTTTTTCAAGAGGTTTCAGTGATTTGCTTGCAACTTGTTTTTGTCAAGTCACTGAAAATCTTTTGGAAAGGAGGACGAGCGTTTGAATAACAACGTGAAGTTAGAGCAAACTGAACGGGACGATTCTTCGGTTACTTACGTTTACACGACGTATATTACTACTCGTAATGGTAGACGGATTTATGCCAAGGCGTATGGCCTTAATGCGTTCCGTATTGCCGTTCAGGCTGACAAACAGTAACTAACCTTCAGGGAGGATGTTGGCGGTTTCGTCCTCCCTCACCATTGAAAGGAGATTATTCATGGCAGTCCATCATGGTGGCAAAGTAGGCAAAGCCGCTAAAACACTTGCAGCCAAATCGTCTACTCGCAAAGCCAAGAGTAAAGCAGGAAAAACTCTTGCTATTCACAAAGCCGAGCAGCACTAATTATTAACTGATACTCACTCTCAATTCTTTGAATTAAGGGTGAGTATTTTTATGCCTTTTTTGCCGTTTTCGCCCGTGTTTCCCGTGATTTATCAGCGGTCGGGAAAACTCCCAAGAAAAGCCGCCGCCGAGAATTACAAGTGTAGTTTCCCAGAACCACCCCCCGCCTGGGGGTAGCCTTTTCTTATTCCCGCTCCACACTGGGGTACTGTTTGCTTAAATCTACAAAGAAAGGAAGCATACAAGATGGCGAATTAGAACCTGTTGCCAGCAGGGGACAATCCGAAGTACAACAACTGTTTTACTTTGGGTGAGAAGTGTTGGCACAATGGAAGGCTGATAAAAGTTCCTGTTTTTATCGACCATTACGATGATACAATTCAAAATTTGTATGGCAGTAAAAACGGTGATAAACGCAAATATTATGAGCTTTCTTATGAAGAAGCCCGAACAGAATATTATCGGTTTAGAAGTAGCGAAAACTGGGAGAAAAGCAGTAAGGTTTTACGTATCAGCCTTTGGCTGGATAATGCCATGTTTGGCAACCTTCACATTTTTGTGATTGACTTTGACAAGACAGATGGAACAGTCGAAACGGAAAGCGTCTTTTTCAAGGAGGCAAAGGAGCTTGCCGACAAGGTGACACGTTCACAAGGCGGCGGCTACCACATGTTCTACGGCGTAGACAAGGAAAAGGCGGAGCCACTTTTTGACAGTATCAATCTGTTGGCAAGTGAGAACGCTGCGAGTTTTGTTTGTAAGACCGGCGCTGTCACACGGGACGGAGCAAACAAAGTCGATCTATTTTGTGATACAGGACACTTTATTTACGAATGGGAGCCGTGGGACAATACCATTGGCTTGACCGATAAGACACGAGAACTTTACCAGCTTATCAAAGAAAACTTCGACTTATCGCGTCCCATGAGCAGCGGCAAGGGTAAACGCACAAGCGGAAAAGGCGGCAAGAGTTATGCCATGCTGGAAGAGCTTTCTGAAGGCGAGCTGTTGCAGCAAATGAGCGCAGAGCAGCGAGAAGTCTTTGCCGATCTGCAAACAAAATCCTCTGACTGTTCCAGTTCCCAGTGGTTCAGTATTGGCATTGATATTTACCATGTCTTTGGTGCGGAGCTGGGCGGCAAGGTGTTCTTCCTATGGAGCAAACCGGGACATAGTTTCCAGCCGCAAGGCTGCTCTTTAACATGGTCTAATATTTGTGACCGTGGGCCTGATACAGAGCTTGTCAATGGGCGATGGGCTGACATTATGCAGGGCGATAACAAGGGCAAAGAGCTTGACGGGCTATCTTTACATGAAGCGCTCGAAGCAGCGCCACAAGTCCCGCTGCCGCTCGAAGATGATACTTCCGCCACGCTGGAAGAAGCCGCCGCCGAGCCAACCTTCCGCGACCTTCCGATTGCCTGGGAGAATGTGACAACAGAAGAGAACGGCAAGCAGAGAACCGGGCATTGGATTGTCTGGAACGGTAACCGCTCCAAGCGGGAAGAGTTCTTCATGCTGGCCTTCCCCGACCAATACAACAAAGTCAAGAAGCGCGTGAAGTTCCTGGGGCAAGCTGCGGATGATGTGCTGCGGCTGACAGGCGGACAGCGAACCAAATTGATGTATGAAATTTTGGCGTGGAAGTATGGATTGGAAGAAGTGGACGAACAGGACAGCCTTGACTTAATCCGCCTTTGCCAGCGCGAAGAGGACAATAAAACCGCCGATGATTTACTGTCCCGCCTGCATTGGCCCAACGGTTTATCCAAGCTGGTGACCTTTGGTGTGGGGATGAAGCTGGACGCTGCCGCACAGCAGACATGGTGCTATTCCGTTGACTATAACGACAACGTATATAAAATAGTAGGGGCGCTGTGGCTACATAGCGTCCCTACCCTGATTCAATAGGAGTAAAAATATGTCTTTACAAGAACAAAGAAAGCAGGCAAATGAAATTGCCGTTGAAATACTTGCATGTCGAGACGTGTTATACACGGTGCCGGAAGTTGCAAAGCTTTTGCGGGTCAACAAGAACATGGTATACGATTTAATCCGCTGCGGCTATCTACGTTCCATGAAACTGGGAAGCCGCAAGGTAAGCCGTAAGGCACTGTTAGAATTTGTTGAGACATTCGATGGGAAAACCGTGGAACTTCCGGGTGTACAGTCAGAGTAGTTTCGCACATTAAAATATTTTATGTGCGGCATTGCAGAGCCAGTTGATAGGACAGCTTCGCCTAAAGGTTCGAAAATCACGGCTTGAACCGATAGTTTTTCCGTGTTATATTATAAATGAGATAGGATGTGTAAACATGCGCGACTTGAATTTCGAGCGCAAGCATGCAGAGGACTTACAACGTCTACGTGGTCTTCGCCTACTTGACGACGATTTCATGAACAAGGTATTTGAGGATACAACCTGTGCCGAGTTTTTGCTCCAAATCCTTTTGCAACGTACTGATTTACGGGTGCGATGTGTTCACAGCCAACACGATATCAAAAATTTGCAGGGGCGGTCTGTACGGCTGGATATTTTGGCAGTTGATGAAGCGAACCGTGTCTACAACATTGAGGTGCAACGCAGTGATAAGGGTGCAGGCGTCAAGCGCGCCCGATACAACAGCAGCTTGATCGATGCTAATGTCACTGAGCCTGGTGATGAATATGAGAAGCTGAACGAAACCTATGTCATCTTCATTACCGAACATGATGTGTTGGGCGGTGGTCAGCCAATCTATCACGTTGACCGGACGATCAAGGAAACTGGCGCATTATTCGGAGATGAATCGCATATCCTGTATGTGAACGCCCAAATCAAGGATGATACAGCTTTGGGGCAGCTCATGCACGATTTTTCTTGCACCAGCGCTGAACAGATGCATTATCAAATTGATGTTGTATAAATAAAGTTGACACCTTATTCTCAAAGAATTCATGTATAATAAAGAGAATAAGGAGGAACTTTCAATGTCACGTACCCAACGTAAATACGACCACGAATATAAGGTCCAGGCTGTCAAACTTGCCAGAGAAATCGGCGGTGCTAAGGCAGCCAAAGAATTAGGTATTCCAGAAGGAACCATCCATACATGGCTGAAAGCAGTTAGAGCAGGCACTTTAGATATTGGCGACGGTGCACATACTCCAGAAA
>CDYJ01050967.1_pt1 | contig 9514 bp, 6 predicted proteins | sample 557501 | NCBI WGS metagenome assembly CDYJ01 (sample SAMEA3182079, study PRJEB8094) | gut metagenome | biome: human; feature: gut; material: Stool; isolation source: human stools | place: Canada | collected 2012-11-20
ATCTTTAAATATAGGATAACATTTTCCTAACATACTTTCAAGGGGTAAATGCATAAAATATTTATAAAAGCAGATAGGCCGTGTTCAGGGCAGCTGCAGATTATGGGTGCGAGGAGTGAAAGTATGACCAATTATCGGAGATTGATATCTTATATCTACGCCTATGAAGGCGAGGTAAAAGGAAAGAATATTGGGTTTGCCAAGCTGGAATCCCGGAATGGGCAATGCAAGCTCAGCGTAAATGTAAAGAAGGTTTACGTTGGAAGCAGCGACCTGGGGGTTTATCTGCTGGCCCCGGGAAAAGAAATTTTTCTGGGCAGTATATTTATCCGCAGCGGAGGCGGTGAGTTCCGCGCCGTGGTAAATGTGGAAAATGCCGCTGATTCGGGCTGCAGCATGGACCAATGCTATGGCCTGACGATTCATGAACAGGGGGATACATGGCGGGCATATACGACCATCTGGGAGGATGCGGTGGCCCATGCAGCGGAAGTGGAGCTGGCGGATGTGACCTCCAGTAAAGTAGGAGATGCAGAAGCGCAGATACATAGAAAAGTGGAAGAACTGAATCAGGAGCTGCGGTCCGGTGAAAAGGCAGCAGAAGGCGGAGACGGCCCTGTGCTCAGCAGTTCTCCGGCAGAGGCGCGTCAGATGAGTGCTGGTCGTGGGGCTATGGAGAACGCGGAGACACCGGAGGGTGCGGAGGCTGTGCAGGAGACAGAGGTATTGGCCCAAACGTCAGAAGAAGTATATCAGACGGAGAATGAGGCCAATCAGATGACAGAGGCATTGGATCAGGCTGCGGAAAAAGTAGTCGGAGCGGAAGAGATTTTACCGGAGTCAATAGAGGCAGATACGGTCGAAATGTCCCAAAAGCAGGAGAATCAGGATGACAGGGACGATTTGGCGCTGGAACCAGAGCTGTTGCCGGATGATAAAGACAGTATGGAGTTGGAGCCGGAATCCCTGACAGATGGGATGCCGGATGAAATGTCAAATGAAATAGAGGAAGCGCAGGAATCAGGAGGTATCCCGGATTCCCAATTAGAGAGCCAGTCAGAGAATACGGCAGAGTCAGAGATAACGGCAGAATTGGGAAAAGCGGCTGAAGAACATAAGGCAGGTTTTCAAAATAGCGGCCTGGCAGGAATCACACCAAAAAGAGATATGGAACAGATGGATGGTATGATTACGCCAAACATGGGCAGAGAGCAGGAAACAGACCATAGAGCCTGGAGCGGCAAAGGGGATTTTGGTGAACAGCCGAATTCTAAGCACGGCTGGGATGAAAAGAATGTTACATCTATCAGAAAACAGCTTTATGAGGAAAATGAAAGCGTGCCCCGTGAGCTTCAAACCGCTCATGATCCGTTGAACATGGGACTTCCCAGACAGGAAGGTATGGTTCCTGATACCCGTATTCCCCTGCAGCCAGATAATATGCCGGAAAACAGGACGGTTCCCAGACCAAACATTATGACCAGGCCTGGAATGCCCCGCAGGCATATGCCTGCAGGGACAGTGCGTACGGGTTCTTCCGGGGGTCAATCGGACCAGGAACAGATGATGGACCAGTGTCCGTTGAATCAGCAGCCAATGCCAGGACAGCAGCAAGTACCGTGTCAGCAGCCAATGTCGAATCAACAGTCAAGGATGCTCCGCCAGCTGATGCCAAGCAACCAGACTATGCCGTCACGTCAACAAACGCCGGGGCAGAGTTCGCTGGGCCAACATCCAGTTACAAATCGGCAGCCAGTGCCGGGTCAGCAGGCGATACAAAACCAGCAGCCGATATCAAACCAACAGCCAATGCCAAACCAGCAGCCGATATCAAACCAGCAGCCGATGCCAAACCAGCAGCCGATGCCGGGTCAGCGGCCGACATCAAACCAGCAGCCGATGTCAAACCAGCGGCCAATGCCGGGTCAGCAGCCAATGCCAAACCATCGGCCAATGCCGGGTCAGCAGCCGATGTCAAACCAGCGGCCGACATCAAACCAGCAGCCAATGCCAAACCAGCAGCCAATGCCAAACCATCGGCCAATGCCAAACCAGCGGCCAATGTCAAACCAGCAGCCGATGCCAAACCAGCAGCCGATGCCAAACCAGCAGCCGATGTCAAACCAGCAGCCGTTACCCAACCAGCGTCCCGGAAGCCAGATACAAAACCAGGGCAGACAGATGCGGCCGGCCGGACCTGAGGCAGGTGATAACAGCGAAGCAGCTGGGCAGGCGGAGGAAAGAGTGCCTGTGGTTGATGCAGGCGAAGAAACTCTGATACTGGGAAATCCTCAGGATTTAGAACGGCTGGAGCAGGAAGAACAGCAATCTGACTTCCCGGGCAGGCTGTGGGAGGGCTTCCGTAAGCGGTATCCCAAGATACAGGCCTTTGACAGTGCAAATGGGTGTGAGATTCTGACAATTAAACCCCAGGATATCGGACTGCTTCCAAGGGAGAACTGGAATTATGGCAATAACAGCTTTCTGCTGCACGGATACTACAATTACCGTTATCTGATATTAGCCCGCATCGGCGATGAAACAAAGGGACGCACCCGGTACATACTTGGGGTTCCCGGCAATTATTACAGCAATGAAAAATACATGGCATCCATGTTCGGCTTCCCGCATTTCGTGCTGGCAAGAAAACAGCCGTCACAGGACGGCCGCTTTGGATATTGGTATACAGATGTGCGGCTGGAAAACCAGGATTAAAAAAGTCACCCCTACCGGTGCAGTCAGACCGCGCCGGAAGGGGTGAAAATCAAGGATACATTAGATTTAACACTGTACTAAACTTTGCGGGAATCCGTTAATTTGCTTAGGACGCGTTTGAAAATTCATTCCAGCTGTCTGCCATAAGGAATCCGCCGGAGGTATGACCCTCCCTGCATCCTCAGGACAAAGCACGCTCTAGTAATCAATTCCCCTCAGGGAAACCTGCCCCACATAGGGGCGCACCAAATCAGCGAATGCCATCATTTCATCTTTTGAAAAGTCTGAATAGAGTCCGGGAACAAGTACTTCCCCGGACTCCGTGAAGCACTGCAGGTAGTAATCCGGACACCCCTTAATCCACGGTCCAATCTGTCTGAAATCATCAGAGGTGTGAATACCGCGGACAACGGTTGTCCGGAATTCATAGGGGATGCTGCCTGACAGCAGAAATTCGATGCTCTCATCTATCCGTTCCATGGAAAGGCCGGAAACTCCGGCTGCTTCTTCATAGTGATTCCGCCCGGCTTTAATGTCCATTGCCACACAATCCAAAAGCCCTTTGGTGCACAAATCTTTTAATATTCCAGGCATGTAACCATTGGTATCCAGCTTCACTGCCAGTCCCAGGCTCCGCACCTTCCGTATGAACTCCTCCAGGTCCGGCTGCAGGGTGGGCTCTCCTCCGGTGATACAAACACCTTCCAGTACCCGTTTGCGTTTTTCCAGGAATGCCAGAATATCCTCCTGGCATTCATATTCTTCTGCGTCTGAACCCAGAAGCCCGCTGTTATGGCAGAATGGACACCGGAAATTACATCCTCCTGTAAATATAGTTGCGGCCACTCTGCCCGGAAAGTCCAGCAGCGTAGTCTTTTGCAGTCCGCATATTTTCATGGCCTTTTAACCTGTCCCTTTTCAAATTTTGGTTTATTCTATATAATAAAAAAGTATAACATACATAAAGCTTTAAAAAAAGAGGAATCAATTCATGGCAAAAGGGCCATCTGATATAGGAGAGGAAAATATGGCATTAAAACAGGAAAATATGGCGTCAAATCAGAAAAGAATAGAATTAAATCAGAAAACCGTAGAAACAAGCCAGGAACCCCTAATGCCAAACCGGGAAAACCGCAACAGAGAAGCAGCAGAAATGGAAGCAGCCCGTTTAAAGGAACAGGAAACAGAAGCAGCCCGTTTAAAGGGGCAGGAAACACGGCGCAGAAATTATGAAAAGAGAATGGAGAAGCAGCGCCTTGTAGCTCTTGCGGCAGAGGAGCAGCGATTGAGGCAGAGGCAGAAGGATGAGGGATTTATGAGGGAGGCGCTTCGACAGGCCCAAAAGGCGGCCGCCATCGGAGACGTGCCCATTGGTTGCGTGATTGTTTGCGGGGATAAGATTATTGCCAGGGGATATAACCGGCGTAATGCGGATAAAAGTGTGCTGTCCCATGCCGAAATTATTTCCATTAAAAAGGCATGCAAAAAAATAGGAGACTGGCGTTTGGAGGACTGCACCATGTATGTAACGCTGGAGCCATGCCCCATGTGCGCAGGGGCGATTGTGCAGGCGCGCATACCCCGGATTGCAGTGGGCTGCATGAACCCCAAGGCCGGCTGTGCTGGGTCTGTGCTGGACATGCTCCATGTGCCGGGCTTTAATCATCAGGCGGAGGTGACCGAGGGGGTGCTTGAGCAGGAGTGTTCCAAGCTGATGTCGGACTTCTTCCAGAGCCTGCGTGAACGCAAAAAATAATTTTCTTATTATAAGCGTGCAGGACGGCATATCTCCCTGAACCAAAAAACCGGATAAGGAGTGCCGTCCTGAACCATTACTATTTATTCTGTGATTTTTTTCATTGCCTGGTTTGCTGCGATGAGGATGGGATCATAAACAGGGGCTGCAGGAGGAGCGTAAACCAAGTCTAACTCATTTATCTCTTCCACTGTCATACCGCAAGTAATTGCAGTTGCCAACACATTAATTCTTCCGGCGATACTTTCGCTTCCGATGCCCTGGGCGCCCAGAAGGCGGCCTGTTTTTTTATCAACGATCAGGCAGATGTGATTATCGCGGCCCCCAGGATAGTAGGAAGCGCGGTCTGCCTTCGTAATGCTGACCGATATGGCGTCATAGCCCTCTCCGGCTGCCTGCTCCTTAGACAGGCCGGTTGCGGCGATAAAGAGCTCAAACACTTTTGTGACCATGGAACCCAATATTCCCTTAAATGTATCATGTCTGCCTGCCACGTTACCGCCTGCAATGCGCCCCTGCTTGTTGGCGGTTGTGCCCAGGGGGACGTAAGCTGGTTTTCCTGTAATCCTGTTCTTCATCTGCACGCAGTCTCCGCAGGCCCAGATATCCTTGTGACTTGTACGCATCTCGTCATCTACGATAATTCCGCCCTTTAGCCCCAGCGCAAGTCCGGCTTGCTCTGCCAGTGCGCCGACCGGTTTTACACCAGCTGATACAAGGATTATATCGGATGGTTCGATCTCTCCAAAAGCGGTTCGGATTCCGCTGGCTTTTCCGTTTTCAGAAAGGATTTCGGCTATCTGTGTGCCTGTGCGTACGTTTATGCCGTGCTTTATAAGCGTATCCTCCAGGGCCTGGGAAAAGGCGTTGTCTAAAAATGGAAGGAGCCTTGGAAACTGCTCATAAACGGATACTGAAAGCCCGGCGTTTCTTAGCTCCTCGGCGGCCTCAAGTCCGATAGCTCCGCCGCCGATGATGCAGACCCGCCCATGTTCTCTTGCGGCAGCTTTCAGGCGGATGCCGTCTTCCATGTTCCTCAGATAATATACCCCATCCGAGTGAATTCCGGGAATAGGAGGCACCACTGGTACTGCGCCTGTGGCAATCACCAGTTTATCATAAGAATGTATGCTGACCTGGTCTGTATCCAGATTTTTTACAGAGACCTCCTTTTTTTCCGGGTCAATGAGAAGCACCTCATGGTGTATCCAGGCGGATATATTCCGCCTGTTTTTTAATGATTCCGCATTGATTGCCACCAAGTCATTGATATCATGAATGAGTCCTCCTACAAAATAGGGAAGACCGCAGGCTCCATAGCTGACAAATCCGGATTTTTCAAAGACTTGAATCTCCATGTCAGGTTTTTCTTTGCGGGCTCTGGATGCCGCGCTCAGGCCGGCAGCGGTCCCTCCTATAACAATCAGTTTCTCTGCCATGTTGAACCTCCGGTTTTTAATTCTTTACTCCATATTTGTCAATGACACCCATTTCACCCATCAAATTTTCAAGATCCTTTAATTTGGTTCCGGCATAATCCTGGTAAGGTTTTCTCAGATGTCCTCCCGGAAGGCCGAGAATATTTAAAGCCGCTTTAATCACAACCGGATTAGAGAACGTGTACAGCGCCTGAAGAAGAGGAAACCATTTAAAATAATTCTCTCTGCATTCCTCAATGATGTTCATATCCGTCCAGGGGCGGGAATACAATGCCGCTTCCTCCGGAATAATGTTACCGCCGATATTGGCTGTTCCGGTTCCGCCTACAGCCAGGGTTGGAAGTACAATCGAATATTTCGGGAAATCGCAGCACATAATCTTAACTTTGCCCTGGCAGAGGCGCTGTACCTGAACCAGCTGCTCCACATTTGGAAGGGCTTCCTTATCCACTACAAAATTCGGATGTGCGTCGGACAGCTTTTTAATTGTTTCCGGCATAATCTGAACGCCGAGTCTGGAAGGATTGTTATAGATACCGCAGGGTATGCTTACCGAGCTCATACAGGTATCCATATGAATAAAAGCGGCTGTCTGGTTAATTAAAACATAGGGCGGAACCGTAAAAATGACCCCGTCAGCCCCCTCCTGTTCACAATACCTGGCAAAATCTACGCTTGCCTGCGTGGTCATGGACGCTGCGCTGAAAAATACAGGAATTCTTCCGTTTACAATCTTAATCACTTCATGTACAATGGCTTTTTTCTCTTCCAATGTAAGCAGGGTTACCTCTCCTGCTGAACCAAGAATAAAAATTTGTGAAGTTCCATACTTTATTTGACGGTCAATCAGGGTTTCAAAGCCCTTAAAATCAATTCTGTCATCCTCTGTAAATGGGGTAGGCATTGCTACCCATGAGCCGTGTAATTGGACCATTGCTTATCTCCTTTTTTATTATTCAAAATCCACATCAAAGAAATCCAAAGCAATACCAGCAAGTGTCAGGATACCTGTGGTGAGAGCTTTCCGGTCACAGTAAAAGTGGGGGCTGTGGAGCCCGCCATAAGGACCGCCTTCGCTTCGCGAACCAAACCTAACGAAAACCCCAGGTGCCTTCTCCATTACAAATGCAAAATCCTCGGCGCCCATACTTGGATGAGCCAGTTCGATTACATTCTCATGACCTAGAAGTTTGCTGCCGCAGCGTTTTACCCGATCGACCCATTGGCTGTCGCTGACCAGTGGAGGAGGCCCCAGTTTGATGTTCACCTCTGCATCACCGCGTCCGGCAGCGGCTATACCCTTGCATATTTCCGGGATTCTTTTTAGTATATGCTCCCGGACTTTTGGGTCCAGGGCACGGATGGTACCCTTTAATACAACGGAATCAGGTATGATGTTAAATGCATTTCCGCCCTGGATGGAGCAGAGGGAGACAACACCGGATTCGTCTGCCGCAAGTTCACGGGAAACCAGCATCTGCAGTGCCTGTACGATCTGGGCAGCTAACAGGATGGGGTCGATAACTGTGTCAGGATGGGCCCCATGACCGCCCTTTCCTTTTACGGTAATGGTGAGTTCGTCTGAACTTCCAAGAATTGCGCCATAGCGTACCCCGATTTTTCCGGCACATAAGTCAGGTGTTACATGCAGGGCAGCCACACCGTCAATGGTATGGAAGTCTATTTTGGGGCTTTCAGCAAACAGTTTTCCGCCTTGCAGCGTTTCCTCTGACGGCTGAAAAAAGAACAGAATGGATCCGGCAATCTGATTCCTGTAATGCTCCAGAACTCTCACTGCTCCCAACAGGATGGATGTGTGTACATCATGTCCGCAGGCATGCATTATGCCGTCTGTCTTGCTCCGCAGTTCGTGGCTCTCGTCTTCTTTTATGGGGAGGGCGTCCATGTCTCCGCGAAGTGCGATGCAGTGGGCGGTGCCCGGTTTCGTTCCCTTTATTTCCACCAGAAGTCCGGTTTCACCGATGTGCTCGATTCTGTCAACATGAGTTTTTTCACGCAGTTCTTTTTCTATGAGAGCGCTTGTATTATATTCTTTAAGGCCCAGCTCGGGATTTTCGTGGATTTGCTGGCGGACTGCATTAATTTCAGGTTCTAGTGAAGCTACTAATTCATGTATTGTCATGTGATTCTCCTTCTTGCTGCCTTCGTATCTTCAATACTTAAAGTCCGGTCCAGCCTATGCTCTGTAAAAACATGAGTGTAAAGAACGCCAGCGTAATCTGAACAAGAATAAGAGGCATTGCCTTCTTTAAGTATTTTCCATAAGAAATACCTGCAAAACCAAGACCTCCCATCAAGGTACCGATGGTAGGAATGACACAGTTTGTAAATCCGTCTCCAAACTGGAAGGCCTGTACAGCAACCTGTCTTGTAATACCCGTTAAATCTGCGATTGGAACCATGATTGGCATAACAGCTGCAGCCTGGCCGGAACCAGAAGAAATGAAAAAGTTAATAAGAGCATTGGCAAGGAACATGAAGCCGGCGCCTAAGACAGCACCCATGTGGCTGATTGGCTTTGCCAGCCAATATACGATTGTATCCAGAATCATGCCGTTGCTCATGAGGACAGTCAGGCAATTTGCAAAGCCTACGATGAAAGCAGCGCCTACCGTACTTGCGCAGCCTTTAATGAAACGGTTGAAACCCACGTTTATATCCTTACAGCTTACACATCCGATCAGGAGGCAAACCACCAGAAATGTTGCAGAAATTTTGTCCGCGCCCCATTTAAACTTCAATGCGCCGATTACAACCGCAGCCAGACCTGCCACCATACACAGCATAGACAGCACCTGAACCTTTGTTACAGGGGCATCGCCTAACTCGCCGTCCTGATAGCCCATGATATCATTTGCTTTCAGGCCCTGCTCATAGTTCAGGCTTTTGCAGGGGTCTTTTTTGATCTGGTGAAGATAGAAGATAACGAACGCATAACTCAATGTAAAGTTTACGATATGGAAAATTACCCTGGCGCTAAAACCGGAAAACAGCGGTACCTCTGCGATTGCCTGCGCCACGCCCAATACGCCCGCATTTGCCCAGCCCACATTGAAACCAGCGAACTGTCCGAAGAAAATCATGAAAAATCCCAGGGTCTTATCAAATCCCATGGCCTGTGACAGGAAAATTCCAATGGGAATCAAAACAAGGGTTGCGTTTCCGAACACACCTGTGGCACCGCCCATGGACATGAAAAACATAACACAGAAAATAGCTATTTCTTCTCTGCCCTTTACGGCCTTTGCCAGTTTCATAAAAATTGTGTCAATTGCTTTTGTTTCTGTAATCATGTAAACAGCTGCGCCTACAAACAAAATCATATAAATAAGGCTGGACTGATTTTTAAAACCTGTTACCAGGGCCTGAAAGATTTCCCATGGCCCCTGAGGATTCTGACCAATCACATGATAAGTGCCGGCTACAACCTTTGTTACATTTTCTTCTGTCACACGCTCATAGCTTCCCGCGGGGACAATCCATGTTAAAATGGCCGATACAATTGCTAACAAAAACAAGATTGTATATACGTTCGGGAACCATGATCTTTTATTGCCTTCTTTCATACCATTTCCTCCTATTG
>CDYJ01024338.1_pt1 | contig 9448 bp, 8 predicted proteins | sample 557501 | NCBI WGS metagenome assembly CDYJ01 (sample SAMEA3182079, study PRJEB8094) | gut metagenome | biome: human; feature: gut; material: Stool; isolation source: human stools | place: Canada | collected 2012-11-20
GGATGGATGCAGCGGCTCTCGGAACGGCTGGAACGTATTGAGAAGCTGTGCGCGGGGGATGTGGAGCAACCGCTTTCCATCCTGCCTGACGGGGAGCGTCTTCTGGACAATTACGACCTGTGCCGTATGCTCAATATCAGCAAGCGCACACTCCAGCGTTACCGCACCTCGGGAGAGCTGCCTTACGAGATGATCTATCACAAGACCTTCTACCGGGAATCGGACGTCCTGCGGTTCATCGAGCGTAACTTCAGTAATTTCCGCAAGCTGAAAAAGGATCGTCCTGCCGGTTCCGGTTAGGCCCTGTCCCGAGAGTCCGGCGTCATGGAAAAACGCGGAGATACATGGAATAAGGCACGACAAGGCGGTACAACCGTTCTGTAATTGCAACATTCATCTATATTCTTATTTTGCTTCGCAAAAGAGGTGGCAAAGAGGGAATCCCTCTTTGCACGTTGCTCTAAATAAGATTGAATAACCTGTTTAAATGATTGGTTCTCTTTTCCCATGACTTTAATTATTAATTGATAAAGGCATTAATAGATAGGTTAAGCTTTTTACTTCTTCGTCGCAGCGGGTAAGAAGTGAAGCCTGCGATGGATCGCTCATAGTGATGGCAATATCTTCCGAAGGAATGTTATTCATCATTTCAATCAAGAAGCTACTTCTAAAGCCGATTTCAATATTACAGCCTGACTGCAGGGTAATCGTTTCTTCTGCAGACTTAGAAAAATCTAAATCATGAGCTGCAATTTTAAGAGAGTCAGAATCGAACTTGAGGACTACCAAAGACGAACTTTCATCACAGAAGACAGATACGCGCTTTAAAGCTGACACAATATCAGCTTTCTTTAATACAGCACGATTTGGTTGCTTTTGAGGAATAACAGCGCGATAGTTAGGATACCGGCCTTCGATCATACGGCAGATTAACCGGTATGAATCAAACTCAAATAAAATATTAGTCTGATTTACCGATATCTCTACTTCCATGCAATCTTCTGGAACAATGTTAGAAAGTACTTTAGCAAACTTGCTCGGCAGGATAAAGGCCGCCCGTTCCTTGCGCGTATAAGCGGATGGATTCTCAATCATTGCTAGGCGGGTACCATCTGTTGCGACAAATGACATTGAATCTAAACCGATATCAAAATAGACACCATTCATTACCGGACGGAGTTCATCATTGGCACTACAGATCAAAACTTGCCTTATTCCGTATAATAAATCATTGCCTGATACAAGAAATGGGCTGGCGGTATCATCCGTACTCATAGATGGGTATTGATCTCCTTTCTCAATAGGTATTGAGAACTTACCGTTTGCATACTTGACAATCAATTCCTTTTCAAGGATGGATATAATCAAAGGTTGTTCGGGAATCTCTTTTAGTCCGTCAAGTAATGTTTTTGCATTAGCCATGAAAGTGTAATTGGTGAAGTCTGCGGTACCATCTATGTTTGTAGAGATGCGTCCACCTTCTTCACCTGCGGTTACTAGAATGACTCCAAATTCATCTATAACAAACAAAAAGTTATCATAGGCAGGTAATGAGTTTTTAGGCTGTATAATTCGCCCGACTGATTTTAACTTATCTGATAAAGCTGTTTTTGATACTGTAATTTCCATGCGTCATTGTTTTTTGGCGCATAACATAAAGAGGAGATAGGTTTCAGTAATTAAAAGCTATTAAATTGTATAGGAACAACAAAAGCCGGATAAAATCATTGTTTTATCCAGCTCAACACCATTATGTTTGCAAATATAGAGAGAGTTTTTGTATTTGCAAACGTTTCAGTCTTTTTTTTCTTCTTTTTCTTGCAATAAATCCAATACAGCGCGATTTGCCTTGTCGCAAATACTATAATCTATATCAATGTAAATATCAGCCATTTTATAGTCATTGTTCACATGGCCAAGACAGAAGTCGATGTCAGCTTTTGGTACTCCGGCTTTGTTTCTTGCCAAGCTGGCCCAGCTGTGGCGCGCCCAATTAGTAGTAACTTTAAAATCAATCTCTAAATTCAAGCAAATGTCTTTCAGCCCACTATTGATTGCACGCATGAAATTGTTCAAGCTGCAATAGTTAGTATGAAAGTAGGAGAGGAAATACCCTTCTGTATATTTATCAAGAAGTGTGCGAAGTTCCGGTTCGATCTTTACGGAAAGTGGTACCTGTTCGTGATTCTTATCCGTATTCGTTTTTGAACGTGTGTACTCTAATCTTCCACGACGTTCGCACGAAATACTATAAAGGTCGTTGATGTTGACCCCCATCATGTAAAACATCATCATAAATACGTCTCGTGCCATATTAGTTCGTCTTTTATCGGACTGGAAATCTCGAATTCTTAATAAGGTATTGATGTCTATATTCTTTCTTTTTCTTCGATACTCCGGAATCTCTGCCTTTTTAAACGGATCACCAGGTATTCTTATGATATCGAAGTCCTCGTTGTTATAATAGAGTTTGGCTTTGTTGTATAATGCTCTTAAGCCTCTAAGATAATGGCTTATTGTGCCAGGTTCTAGCGGAATACCTGCTGGGCCTGATTGATACAGGTCTTTTATCATCTTATTTAGTAGGAATGAGGTGATTAACTTAATATCTATCTTTTTCCTTTTCGTGTACCAGCATAGAGTATCGATAGAAGAGCTGTACCATTCGGCTGTTTTCTTCTTTTTCGTCTGAATTACTATGTTTTGAGCGAATTCTACGAAGTCTATAAATTCAGCATCAGGAGCGAGAGATTTTTCTATTTCCTCCTTGAGATCCATGCAAGACATGAATTGTGTTCTATCTTGCCCCAATTTTAAATATTCTCTCCGGATCTTCTGGATATACGCATTTATTTCGTATTCTATCATTTCTCCGTTTGTCACTCCCGATAAGATTCTTCCGGATTCGTCCATGTTTTCAGGGCGGATATAATAAGCGGTAGATATATACTGTGACTCTCTATTATGATATATTCTAATCTTTATATTAGATGTTCCATCTAGTTTTATGTGTCTTCCAGTTTGAAAAACAACTGCTTTAAATGTTGCCATATACTGTTTTAATGTTTTTTAAAGGTTTAAAAATGCATTAAACAGCTTGAATCGGGGTTATTTGATAGGAAATTGCTTTAATTTCCCCTAAACGAATGTAAATAGAGAAACTTGTTCAAAGATAGTTCAAAGAAATCCCCTCTTTATTTGCCCTAAAACGGGGTATAATTGTGTCTAATTTACATAAACGAAAAAAGCCGATACAAACTGTATCAGCTCAACACCATTCAATTTTTCTTGACTTGAATTTTTCGTCGGGGTAGCGGGATTCGAACCCACGACCCCCTGCTCCCAAAGCAGGTGCGCTAACCGGACTGCGCTACACCCCGAAAAACTTTTAACTTAATAACCCTCTTTTTTGTAGTCGGGGTAGCGGGATTCGAACCCACGACCCCCTGCTCCCAAAGCAGGTGCGCTAACCGGACTGCGCTACACCCCGAAAAACTTTTAACTTAATAACCCTCTTTTTTGTAGTCGGGGTAGCGGGATTCGAACCCACGACCCCCTGCTCCCAAAGCAGGTGCGCTAACCGGACTGCGCTACACCCCGAAAACTTTGGGGTTATTATTTCCAAAAGCGGTGCAAAGATAGGGAGTATTTTTTAATTAACAATAGCTAAGCGAATGTTTTTTATTTATTATTTTTCAATACCTTGAATTTCATTACTTTGCGGCCTCACTTTTTTTCTTGGCAGAGATCAGAAGCATCATGGGACGCCGTAGTTCATCTTTCATTCCCGGAATAGTATCCAACAACTTTTCGTCGGGTTGTGGCTCTATCAGTTCGCATATCTCAAATCCGGTTTGAAGGAGGCCATTTATATAGGTAGTCAATGTTTTGTGATATTTGACCACTTCTTCGCCCAGAAAGACTGCCGTACGTTTACCTTCTGTAAAATAACGATCTACCGGCCAATGGATAGGATTTCCCTCCTGGTTGTAATACCAATCCTGGTTGCCGTAAGCTGTAAATATCGGATGCTCTACGGAAAAGACAAAAGCACCTCCCAGAGTTAAGCAATGATTAATTTTCCGGCATATATCTATAAAAGATTCGAGGTAATGGAAAGTTAATGAGCTGATAACCATATCATAAGAATCCGGCTGAAAATCAAAGTCCTCGATAGCCATACATTGATATTCAATGAGTGGAGAAGAGTTTCTTTTCTGGGCTTCTTCGAGCATCTTTTCGGAAATATCGATTCCGGTAACGCGTGTTGCTCCATGCTCTATTGCATAGGCGCAATGCCAGCCGAATCCACAGCCTAAGTCCAAAACTCTTTTCCCAGCAAAATCAGGGAGCATTTTCTGCAATACATGCCATTCTCCGGCTCCTTTCAAGCCCTCTACCGAACGGGACATTTGAGAATATTGACTGAAGAAATGGCTATTATTATATTTGTTTTCTTTCATAATTTATAAAGAGGATAAGTTGAATAAAAGTACAAATATAGGAGTTAATTTATATATTATAGAATTAAGGTGTACATAAATCAAGGCAACCACCTCAAAAGTTTGTTTCATTTCTAGTACAGAAATGAGATGAATAATAATTGTACGATTTAAACTTAAATACTACATAATGAAAAAAATATCTATCATACTATCATTTATTTTTATATTGTTTTAATTATCAGAAGAATAAGTATGATAGATAATTTTTCAAACAGGTATCTATCATGTTTCTGTCGCAAAAAAACGGGTATCTATCATACCAATACTGCATCCGTTTTAGTGTAGAATCAGGGAAAAAATACCCATATGAAGCCACAAGGATATTCACTTTATAGGATGATAACCTGTATTTGGCAGCTTAATAATCCATTGGAAACATAGCCTACATATGTAGGCTGTACAGCCCGTACCTGTAAACTGTACAGCCCACGTATGTAGACTGTTCGTCACACATATGTGGGCTATAAACTTATCGCTATTAAAGTGGGATTATTAAGCACAGGTCGGATTTATACGGATTCATTGCAACAAAAACAAACCATCTTACGCCTGTCCGACCTTTATTCGACTATTTTATTGATGAGAGATACCCTGTTTTTGGTGGTATAAGTATGAGAGATGCCTTTTAGAAATATATCTATCATATTTATTTCGCTGATAATTAGTATGATATAAAAATAAATGATAGCATGATAGATATTTTTTTCACTATGTAAGTTTAAGCTCAAATCCGTACCGGAATGAACAAGCCTATAGTAGTATATTGGGGAGCAGTTGCCCCGTACATAAAATATCTGTGAGTATGAACTATCTTTCGATGTTTTCTGTTTTATAAATAAGAATTTTAAAATGAAAAGCCTTATGAAAACAAGAAAACAAAAAGAAACAGGTGAAAAAGAAGTGCACTTGTTAGAGCAAAAAGGATATGAAAGAATGGTGAATGAGATTGTCCCCGTTCAACAAGCGGAAGCATATCGTAAGCCAACTAATAAAGCGGTCAAAGAGGCTGTTAAGGAGTTAAATCCTGATACAAATAGTTTGGGTAGTAGAGGATAAGTAATTCCTCTACTACCCAGACTAATCATTGTATTAAAGGATTCGGGAGGCTTTCAGTGATTTTTATTTAGGGATAGTAAGAATAAAGCAACTTCCTTTCCCTATTTCTGATTTTACGTTAATACTTCCGTCATGCAAAGTCATGATCTGTTTGCACAGGCTCAATCCGATGCCTGAACTGGATGTTTTGGTAGTAAAGAAAGGAACGAAAATCTTATCCAGAACATCTGGCAAAATTCCCTCACCATTATCAGATATTGTGAATGTTGGGTTGCCTTTAGAAAAAACTTTATCTCAATGTTTTTATCCGTTCTCCGCTCGCACGTTTCGCGGGCATTTTTTAACAAGTTGATAAGCACTTGCTCTATCTGTGCCCGGTCTGCATATAAATATAAATCGGATGTAGGCATTTCGAAATGAATATACTCTTCCGGGAATAATTTCTTTAAGTCCATAAACAATTCTGCAACAGATACTTTATACGGACAGGCATCGGAATTCGTGTCAGTCGCCGGTAATTCTCCCCAAATCCCAGTAATCCTTTACTTCTTCTGTGAATATAGCATTTTATTTCAGTTGTTTATTGGTATAGCCTTTGTTTTTTGTACTTTGGTGATGATGAAGCAACTTAACTTCTTGTTGAATACCAAAGAACTTGGAATAGAACGGCATAATGTGGGAGCTGTTGTTTATTGCTCTGAAAATGTTCTTTTTAAAGAAATATTAGAACAGATGCCCGATGTTACAAAGTATTTGAGTGGCTTTCAGACACCTATTCCCAAAATGTATTTTTCAACATTCAGGATAAAGGAGTGGGAAGGAAAGACAACTGATAGTGAGTAATATATAGATCTAGAAGATGAGACGATCAATCAAGAGTATGCCGATTTCTTTGGAGTTGAGGTGCTGGAGGGAAGCATGCTGGATGAAAAGGATGGAAAAAATATGGTTGTTATAAATGAAGCTGCTGTGAAAACTTTCGGATGGACACAACCGGTTGGAAAGAAAATTGATAAATTAGGAAGGCATTATATAGTGAAAGGGGTTATTAAAAATATTTCATATAATGCCCCAATACACCCGGTAGCCCCTGCTATGTTTTTTTGTCGGATAATACAGGCAGAGGAGGCATTATTTTCAAGGTGAAGGAGGGAATTTGGAACATTGTTTCTGAAAAGATAAAAGCGGAAGTGGATAAAGTTAATCCAAATGCGGAATTGATCTTGTCTAATATGGAAGAGGTTTATGACACTTATATGAAATCAGAGAAAACATTGTGCCAATTGTTGAGCATAGTCTCCTTTATATGTATAGCGATTGCCGTGTTCGGTATATTCTCATTGGCGACTCTATCCTGTCAGCAACGTCGTAAAAAAATAGCTATACGCAAGGTAAATGGAGCCAATATAGGAATCATCTTGAATCTATTCTTTAGAGAATATTTACTTTTACTTGTGTTTTCATCGTTCTTTGCTTTTCCGTTGGGATATGTCATGATGAAACATTGGCTAGAAAATTATATAAAGCAAACACCGATAGAATGGTGGCTCTATGCAGTCATATTCATAGGAATGGGACTTGTCATTTTCCTAAGCATTATTTGGCGCGTGTGGAAAGCCGCCCGGCAAAATCCGGCAGAAGTACTTAAGAGTGAATAAGATAAAATAAAAGTCCGGCACATTGATTTGTGTCAGACTTTTATTTTATTCACCCGATAAGAGTGATATATTCCTCGTAGATTATAAAATATCCAATGCTTTAAATGCTTTAACCAACTTTTCTACAGCACGGTCAATTTGATCTTTTGTATGAGTAGCCATCAATGCCACACGTACCAAAGTATCTTGCGGTGCACATGCCGGAGGAATAACCGGATTGATAAATACACCCTCGTCGAAAGCCAATTTAGTGACCATGAATGTTTTTTCCGTGTCACGTACATAAAGAGGGATGATAGGTGATTCTGTTGCACCGATTTCAAAACCTGCTTCACGGAAACGCTTCAATGCATAGTTGGTAGCTTCCCACAGCGCTTTAAGTCTTTCCGGTTCATCTTGGATGATGTGGAGAGCTTCAAGAGCAGATGCAGTAGCAGCCGGAGTGTTGGACGCACTAAATATATAAGTACGTGCGTTGTGACGTAACCAGTTGATGATAGAAGAATCAGCAGCAATGAATCCACCGATAGAAGCCAGTGATTTGCTGAAAGTACCCATAATCAAGTCAACTTCGTGAGTCAGACCGAAATGGTCGCAAACACCACGTCCTTGTTTTCCGAATACACCTAAGCCATGAGCTTCGTCTACCATGATAGTAGCGTTGTATTTATGTTTCAAACGTACGATTTCGGGCAAGTTTGCCAAGTCGCCTTCCATAGAGAACACACCGTCTACTATGATGAGCTTCACTGAATCCGGGTTGCACTTTTGAAGTTGCTTTTCCAGATCCGCCATATCGTTATGCTTATATTTCAGTTGTTGAGAGAAGGAGAGGCGACGGCCATCTACGATAGATGCGTGGTCGCGGTCGTCGCAAATGATATAATCATTGCGATCTGTCAAAGCAGGAATAACTCCGGAATTCACCGTAAAACCGGTTGAGAAGCAGAGCGCTTCATCTTTGCCTACAAAGGCAGCCAGTTCTTTCTCCAACTGAACGTGCAGGTCAAGCGTACCATTCAAGAAGCGCGAGCCTGCGCAACCGGAACCATATTTATGCATGGCTTTGATACCTGCTTCAATCACTCTTTCATCTCCCGTAAGGCCAGTGTATGCATTGGAACCGAACATCAACACTTCGTGCCCGCCCATTTCTACCTCTGTACCCTGCTTTCCTTCTATCTCACGGAAATATGGGTAAACGCCCTGTGCCATAAACTTTTGTGGCAGGTCGTACTTAGCTAACTTCTCTTGTAATAATCCCATGAATTATAATTTATTATACTCATACTCAGATCGTTCGCTGACGATCTTACATCCTTTTATCTTAACAAGTGTTTAAAAACAGGGGGCAAAGATAACAAAATTTGCTTTTATCTGTTCTTTTTAAGAGAAAAAAGTTGCTCTCGTATGATTAGAAACCTCTAATCGATTAAAATTTAAGATATTTATATTACTTTTGTCGTCTACAATCGACAAGAATAGCATGAACGAAAGAATGAAAAAAATAAAATTCGTCGTCAATCCTATTTCGGGAACACAAAGTAAAGAATTGATTCTTAACTTGCTGGACGAAAAAATAGACAAGGCGAGATACTCTTGGGAAGTAGTGAATACGGAGAGAGCCGGTCATGCAGTAGAAATAGCTGCTAAAGCTGCCGAAGAGAAGACTGATATAGTAGTGGCTATCGGTGGGGACGGGACAATCAATGAAATAGCTCGTTCGTTGGTGCATACTGATACCGCACTGGGAATTATTCCCTGCGGATCGGGTAATGGACTGGCGAGGCATCTGCATATACCGATGGAACCGAAGAGGGCGCTGGAAGTGCTGAACGAAGGTTGCATGGACGTAATAGATTATGGTAAGATTAACGGGACGGATTTTTTCTGCACTTGCGGAGTGGGATTCGATGCTTTTGTTAGTCTGAAGTTTGCGCATGCCGGTAAACGCGGGGTGTTGACTTATCTGGAAAAGACCCTGCAAGAGAGTCTTAAATATGAACCGGAAACGTATGAACTGGAAACGGAAAACGGAGTTTCCAAGTATAAGGCTTTCCTGATTGCCTGTGGAAACGCGTCGCAATATGGAAACAATGCTTATATCGCCCCACAAGCTACGCTGACAGATGGCTTGCTGGATGTGACCATTCTCGAACCGTTCACCGTATTGGATGTCCCTTCATTGGCTTTTCAGTTATTCAATAAGACAATCGATCAGAATAGCCG
>CDYJ01003691.1_pt1 | contig 9419 bp, 13 predicted proteins | sample 557501 | NCBI WGS metagenome assembly CDYJ01 (sample SAMEA3182079, study PRJEB8094) | gut metagenome | biome: human; feature: gut; material: Stool; isolation source: human stools | place: Canada | collected 2012-11-20
GAACTGCCCTGACCGGACAGGTACTCCTCCGCCACTTGGCGCTTGAAGTCCTCGCTGTACTTCCGTTTGGAGCGATTCCCATTCTCCTCCAATGCCGAAATTCCCTCCGAGCGATACCGGCTGATCCAACTCTCCATAGTGGTGTGCCCCACTCCGGCCCGACGCGCCGCTTCCCGCATTCGCAACCGGCCTGCAAGGCATTCCTCTACCAGCGAGACTTTTTCCTCGAGCCTAAGCTCTTTTCGTTTCCCCATCTATGCTCCCTCCTTATATTATTTTCTTGTCTGCCTTATTGGGAGCATACCAGCCTGGCCCCATGTAATGTTCCGTGGGGCTCCAGTCATCCAAAACGATTTCCTGGAGGACATCGCAGAGGCTGTCCCCCTCTCCGATGTACATGCAGTTGGGGCAGACATCCGGGTTACAGTACATCGCCCGCCCCCGCTTTCTCCGAAGCCGGAACTGCCTCGATGATCCCGACGTCATGCAGGATGACATGATCGATCTTGGATCTGTCCAGAAGCAACTCCCTGGGCATAGGCGTCTCCAGATCCTCCGGAAGCCATTGGGGATAGACATGGACAAACCCTTCATGATTGATATAGGCGTCCAGCGTATGCTTCACCAGCTCCAGGATCAGCGGCTTCCACTCGCCTACGCTCTCGGGCGTATTGTCCCGATAAGGAAACTCCTGAATGAGAACGTCGTTATACTCCACGCTGCGGTCACGGATGAAATCAGCGCGGGTCACGGCGCACACATGGTCGTCGCCAATCGCCCACACGATCTCGCCCGACTCGGCATCCCGCGCCTGGATCAGCATGTAGTGCTGTCTCTCCGGGGTGTTTGCACAGACATACTCCAAATACTCAAATGTTTTCTCACTCATGCTTCAGATCCTCCTTCACCATATGTCCAGGCGCGCGCAGGCCGCACAGCAGAAGCTGGACGGCGCAGCGGTAGCCGGCGCAAAATGCCTGCTCCCGCTCAATACTGGCGCGATCCTCACTCAAATCAAACAGGTGTTCCGCCTATGCGAAAAGCTCCGTCGGCAGCTCCATGCGCAGCTCTTCCAGATACGCGGAGATCGCTCGGCTCGCCTTCTGGTACTCCTCTTTGTTCGGCCCTTCAAAGTAGGGCTCATACTGGCCGTAAAACAGGTCGTGCAGAATATCCGGGGCATCCAGAGGAAGCGGAATTACGCTTGGTGCCTGATGCACCCCTTGGGCGATTTCCTGGAGCGCCGAGATCAGCTTTGGCAGCTGACTCTCAAAAAAGCGTTTTCCTGCCACAGTCTCATAAAAATTCAAAATGCTCTCCTTTCTTGTCCTATCCCGCCTCGCCGCAGCGCCTGGCCGACGCCATGCCGCTCCAGACAAGGCAGGCGGTCTGAATCGTCTCCGGGGACACGTCAACGCGCCAGTTTGCAGGATCCGGCTGGCCGCGTACGGCGCGCTCTAAAATACCGGCGCTGCCGCACAGCGCGTACCGCACCCACCGGCGCCGGCCGCCCTGCTGCGGGACACGCCGCATCAGCACATACATGGCAGCTCCTCCGATCCCGACAGCTCCGACTGCAGCTCGCCGCACAGCATCTCCACATTCTTCCGGTATTGCGGCAAAAACGGCTGCTCCAGATCATAGTGAAAATAGTAGTAGTACAGGACCTGGTAATACCGGCGCTTCCGCTGTGCCGGGGAGAGGGCTTTGAGCAGCCTGCCCAGCCGTGGGATCACATCGGACACCTCCGTTAAAAACGCGCGGTCTTCCTTGGTGAAGTTCTCATACATCCAGTCCTTCACCACGGTCCGTCCCCCGGAGAAGTGGCCGGCGTGGTCGTCCACGCACTGGTAAAATGCAAACGCCCTGCCCCGTGTGCCGGGAAATGCCGCAAACGGGTAGAACCGGCACACCCTGGGGCGTGCCTCATAGACCGAGCACCGTCCGCTTTCCAGAAAGGTGCAGGCATCCTCCGGCCCCGTCGCATTCATCAGGTAGATCGGGAAAATCCCTTCCAGCGTGGAAATGTGTGTGAACCAGGAATACACGCCCTCCACGCCCCGGATCTGCGAATATCCGGACCGCCCATGGAAAAAGCGGGCCAGTCGGAAGGCGTCTATGGGCTCCACCATAATGGTGTCCTTTATGTTCCGGCAGCAGGCGGCGCACAGTCCACAGTGGAAAGGAACCGTATCCTTGGCGTGGAGAGGGATCATATCGCTCATAGCACAGCCCTCCAGAAATCCGCATCAATGTCGGGCTCCGCCTGCCCGCCCGGATCAGGCCCCCACGTCTGTTCAATCTGGGCAATGGCGCAGATAACGCCTTCCCGGTACGCTTCTCTCCACCGGCCGGAGCATCTGGTGTCCTCCACCTTCCGCCGCAGAGAGCCAACCGCATATTGATATTTTTCGGTTGCGGAGCGCGGGCGTGTTTGGACATGAGGGCCGCCGTCCGTAGGCAGATCTTCCATATCGCGGCCCCATACCTCCTTGATCTTGGACATTCCGCAGAGAACTCCGTTATTGAAGGCCGCTTCCCGGTTGGTAGGGAGCCGAATCAACTTTCGGCGCAGGGCGTTGATCGCGCGGTTGTACCTCGCCTCACTGCTGCCGCCTGTCATGGACACCGCTCTCCTTTGCTGTGTTTTTGTGATTCTCTCAGCAATGCTCGTCATATCTTGATATACCGGTGATCTTTGGTATAGACGATACCATGTTCAATCTTTTCAATGGGGATATAGTCCGCCAGCGGATTGAGCGGGTGCGCCGCGCTTTCCGCTGGCAGGAAGGTCTTGAACTGCGTAACTTTTCTGCTTTTCAGGTCAACAGCAAACCGGCTGCGGCTTTTGGGCTGGTCATCATCTTCCGTTCCTTTGATCTGGGAATGGCGGCCCGCCCAGCTTGGTAGGATCGACTTCCGCTTTTTATCGCCGGATGCATCCGGTTCCCTGGACAGGACCCTTCGATTCCGCAGATAACTGAAGAACAGCAGGATGAAAGTGGATAGGCTTCCGCCGGCAACGCCGATCAGCGCCAACAGCACCAGTGGCAGAGCGGTCAGACATAAAAGAATGATTTTGGCTGTTAGAGAAAACGGCAGGCTGAATACCGGAACACCCACCAGGATTCCGAGCACACCGGCCTCTATCGCATTTCTCGTCTTAAACAGCCCGCCAAACAGCGTGCCGCCTTCAATAAAGTTGGGGGGGATCACATAAATTTCATGTTCTTCTGGTTTCAATGCGGTTTCCCCCTTTCAAATGCGGTCCTTCCGCTTCGGAGGGTCAGGCAGGCGCTTCACGATTTCCTTGTGGTAGTCCACTTCACCATCCGGGGCCTTGAAGGGCGTTTTAATCACGGTATCGACTGCATACTGCTTGTACCATTGAGCCCCATCTGCGGTAAATACCTTTTGAAAATCTCCATCCGGCTTTGTGTACTGGTCCACATGATACAGGCCAAAAGAGACGCCTTCCGGGTGCTCCGGCGTATATTCTGTCCCTGTGATACGTCCTCCGCCGATCTCCACATCCGCGTAAGATACCTGTGGAGCCGCCTCCCCCTGGGCCGTCAGGCCGGTATAGCAGGAGAGCGCCTGCGCGGCGAAATCGCCGGAGATCGTCCCGGCGGAGCGGATATCCCCAGTCGCAATTTTACCAATTACCTCGTTGGCGAATTGCCCTCCGGCCAGCATGGAACTTGTAAACAGTTTGCCGCCAAGGCTTGTTTGCTGGCTGGAACGGTGAACTGCGGATGCCGTTTGGGTATGGCCGGAGGTACTTTGATGGCGCGTAGACTCAGAAGTGCGCTCTGTGCGGCCGGCGCTGTCAGACCTTTGGGCCGTTGCAGTATGGGATGTGGCAGACTCGCTGGTCGCCCCAACCGTTTGGGTCGCAGTCGCAGCATGTGTGGCCGTACGAACCGCAGATGCCGCCTGTGTCTCTCTGGAAGAACTGGAAGCAGCTTTTTCTGTTGTATTGGTGGCGGTTTTTACCGCATCGTTTGTAACCTTGCGACTGACCATTCCCGCAAGTCCCCCATGGAACATTCCGGAAAAGCCGGCTGAGCCGCGCTCTCCCTTTGCACCTGAGCCGCCCTTGCCAAAGCCGCCGATCACTTTACCCGTAGCTCCTGTAGCTACAGAAATGCCTCTGGCTGCTACCATTGCCTCTGCCAGCATGGAACCGCCGGTGTGCCCCACGTTGACTCCAATGCTGCTCATAAAGCTGTCGATTTTCTGGGATACCTTGAGGAAAGCGACCGCACACAGAAACCAGATCAGCACATTTCCGGTGACCTCTTCCCGGCTTGTTGCGTTGACGGCCGCCTCTACTTCGCTTTCCTCGATAGCAAAAGCGGGAACCGCCAAAGCCAGAGCCAAGAGTGCTACCAGTAGTATTACGGAAAGACAACTTCTTTTTTTCGTAATGGCACCTCCTCTAAAGTGACAATGGGTTAGCAATGAACGCCCCAACCATGCTGATAAACAGACGCAGGCACCAAGCGTTCATCAAGAGCAAAAATACCTGTCCGCCGAACATCCGGCACCAGCTTTTGAAGATGTTGGAGGTGCTCTGTGACGCTCCCATGGCAAAGGCGATGGGAGCGGTATAGACCATCACTCCCAGGAGTACATACCGCTCCGCTGCTTCAAAAAGCAGCTTAATGTAGTTCCAGGCCAGAATGAGGGTCAAAATCAGGACAATCAGTGTGACCGCTCCCGATGCGCAGACACCGATGATTGTCAACATAACTGAATTGAAGCTGGCGAAATCCAGCGAAGGAAGTGCGGATGTCATGATCCAGTTGTAAGGTGTACCGCCAATGTTCAAAACTACAGCGACGATTTCATCCGCGAAGCAGGCCAGCACAATGAAGATCACAACTCTGATGGTGAGACGGACAGGATCTTCCACCTCCGTCCCGATGACCAGCCAGTAATTTTTGAACAGGTTCCATACCCAAAACAACAGGATCAAGCCAATAGACAACGCGACCAGAAGGTCATACATGGTTTCCGCCGCTGGAAAATACCGCAGAAAAGTGCCCATGTTACAGCCTAACGCACCCAAAACAGATGTGTTGATCAGGTCGAGACCGTACATAAGCTGCTCCGCGATCCATGCGACAATTCCATCTAAAATGCCCATATTTTGTCACGCCGTCCACTGGCCGCCCTGGAAGAAAGGCGTGATGTATGCCATGATGAAGCCCAGCCCATTCAGCACCGCCCAGGTGATGATGATGCGCTTGAGCCAGGACCTGGATTCCTGGACGGTTCGGTCTGACCTTGAGAAATTCATCAGAAGCAGAGCTACCGCCGCGGTGACGACAGCGGCGATAGTAGAGATACCAAGGATTTGAGAGTAGACGTCCTTCATGATTTCGTCCGCCTTTTCCCAAATCGTTGCGGCCGATGCGGCCGGCGCCATCGATACAGACATACTGAGCGCAAGGAATGCAGAATAGAGACCACGGCCAATGTTTGCCCTCCAACGCGAGGGATGGGTGGGCGGGAACTGTTCTTGTTTCAATCGCAAAACCTCCATTCACTGATTTGCTCCAGAAAATAGAAACAGCACCCGATTTTACTCGGATGCTGTTTCTGCTGCCGCAGATGAGTACAAAAAAAGACGCCCATCAAAATGGCGTCTGTTGCGGCCGTTTTCTGTTTTGCTTATATTTTTGAGCATAATCAGTTTAACATATGGGGATTTTGCTTTCAATAGCAAAACACTCCCAATTCTCTCTCAAAACACTCCCAATTTCGTGTCACGGGCTGGAAGGAAGGAATTTTTCAAGGACTTCCAGCGTTTCTTTGGCGGTGAACCCCCACAACACTGCGCTCAGGGCCTCGACAGCCTCTTTCCGCAGACGGTAATAGGTGCTGAAGCTGATGTCACGGATATGGGGACGAAGCGCGTCAATAATTTCTTCCACATTTTTCAATTTCTGTGGGGAAAGATAGGTGTAGTAAAGCAGCCAGTAGTACATCTCTCCGTTTTTGTGTCTGGTTCGCAAGAGGTTGATCGCGTTCTCCAGCAGACTAAGCATCTTGTGGCTCCGCTCAATACACCGGGCATGGCTTTCAATATCAGTGCCATGCAGATCGGCGCCGGCCATATAGATGGTTTCCAGAAAGTCTTCAATACTGCTGTCGTATTCGATTCGGAACTGATTTTTTACCTGAAGGACAGACAGTTCCAAACTCCACACCACATCCCGGTAGCGTTTGAGCAGTTTCCAGGTATCATGATAACGAGGGTCCTCTGCTGGGTTCCGGACATTTGCCTTATTTCTTGCCATCTGAATAACCTCCTTCTGTCTGCTGCCTTACACGCAGTTCAAAACGGTAAACGGGTCTGTTCCCACAGCACATATCCAACCCGAAAATCGTGCCGGCGTCTTCTTCTCCTATACCCAGGCAGTCGTCCGATAAAGGATATAACATATACTTTGCTTTGCCGCATCCGAAGCACGCAACGCCTTGTCTGCTAAGGAATAGCACGATCTTTTGGACAATCATGCGCATATGCGTTTTTGAAACGCTGGAGAGCTCTTTTGATACGCAAATATCCCCGTTGACAGCAATGCTGTCCTCAAGCTCCTCGGAGCAGGGAATGGTCAAATTCAGATTCAATGCCATAGCGACTTCAGCTTTATCCACCAGGATGTCTGAAATCTGGAACATCGTGGATAGATAATTTCGGAGATAAATGATACTTCCGGTTCGTCCGGGAAAGGACATGAGCGAGAGATAGCCGAGTTTAGCCAGTTTTTTGAGCAACCGGCCAACACTGGATCGGGATATGCCCCAGCGTGACGCAAGGTCACCATAAGTAATCAGGGGGTTCCCACTCCCATTTCTAAAATACACCACAGGCCCAATTTCTGAACCCTGCACCTGTTGGTCTTTATAGATGGCGGAGATCCAGAGATCAAGAACAACGTCCATTTCGGAGGCGCGTCCAGTTCCTATCAGTTCCGCGGCCGTTGCGACCGGCAGAAAGAAAAAGCCGGTTTCTTTCTGGCTGGGGCAGTTGTAGTCCAGCACGGTATTATGCTTGCGCCAGTTCAAGATAACGAATTTTACCAGAGTTCCCTTGTGTCCCAGCCGGGTATAGCGAATGAGGCCTCGATCCTGCAGCGTGGAGAGGATAGGGAAGACCTGGTGCTGGAAGCGGGTGCGGAACCACTGAGAGAGTTCGGAGACTCGGCACAGCCATTCGCCTGGGTAGATAGTATAGGTGATTCCGTCCAGCCGCCGATAAGATGTGCGGAAGTTGGCATACGAACAGAGAACGGTAAAATAAAAAAGACCGGAGCTTCCGCCTGTACGAATGCTCCGGTCTGCGATTAGGGACTGGATAAATTCCCGGTAAATACGGCATCGTGGGTAATCCACAATCTGCTTGATTTCAAGTTTATAATGATCCATAAAATCCTCCGACAATAGTGAATACTCAAGAGGGATGCCCTCTGATTCCCATCTGCACAAACAATAAAAGGGCCGATGCTCTTTTATGAGCATCGGCCCTTTGTTTCCTATTAGGCGCAGATTTTGGTGTAAGTTTGGTGTAAATCCGGGTTCCACTTGCCCAAAATCCTAGTGTTTTCAATGGGTTCCGGGTTTCCCTTAGTACATGCCGCCCATATCGGGGGCAGCCGGAGCAGCCGGAGCGGGGGGCTGGGGCTTGTCGGCCACCAGGGACTCGGTGGTCAGCAGGGTGGCGGCGATGGAGGCCGCATTCTCCAGAGCGGAGCGGGTCACCTTGGTGGGATCGACGATACCAGCGGAGATCATGTCCACATAGGTCTCATTATAGGCATCGAAGCCGTAGCCCACCTTGTCGGCCTTCTTCACATTCTCCAGCACCACGGAGCCGTCGATGCCGGCGTTGGTGGCAATCTGGCGCATGGGCTCGGTCAGGGCCTTGGCAATGATGGACACACCGGTCTTCTCGTCGCCCTCGGTCTCGGCCAGCAGCTTCTCCACGGAGGCGATGGCGTTGACATAGGCGGTGCCGCCGCCGGCCACGATGCCCTCTTCCACAGCGGCGCGGGTAGCGTTCAGGGCGTCCTCGATGCGGAGCTTCTTCTCCTTCATCTCTACCTCGGTGGCGGCGCCCACACGGATGATCGCCACGCCGCCGGCCATCTTGGCCAGGCGCTCCTGGAGCTTCTCGCGGTCGTAGTCGGAGGTGGTGGTCTCGATCTGGCTCTTGATCTGGTTGACACGGGCCTTGATGGCGTCGGCCGAGCCGGCGCCGTCCACGATGATGGTGTTCTCCTTGGAGACCTTCACCTGGCGGGCGCGGCCCAGCATGTCCATGGTGGCCTCCTTGAGCTCATAGCCCATGTCGGAGGTGATGACGGTGCCGCCGGTCAGCACGGCGATATCCTCCAGCATCTCCTTGCGGCGGTCGCCAAAGCCGGGGGCCTTGACGCACACCACATTCAGGGTGCCGCGCAGCTTGTTGACAATCAGGGTGGACAGGGCCTCGCCCTCCACGTCCTCAGCGATGACCAGCAGCTTCTTGCCGGACTGCACCACCTGCTCCAGGATGGGCAGCAGCTCCTGAATGTTGGAGATCTTCTTGTCGGTAATGAGAATCAGGGCGTCGTCCAGAACGGCCTCCATCTTCTCAGTGTCGGTGACCATATAGGGGGTGATATAGCCCCGGTCAAACTGCATGCCCTCAACCACCTCGGAATAGGTCTCGGCGGTCTTGGACTCCTCCACGGTGATGACGCCGTCGTGGGAGACCTTCTCCATGGCCTCGGCGATCAGCTTGCCCACGGTCTCGTCGCTGGAGGACACGGTGCCCACGCGGGCGATGTCGGCGGAACCGTTGACCTTCTTGGAGTTGGCCTTAATGGCCTCCACCGCGGCGGTGGTGGCCTTGGCGATGCCCTTCTTCATGACCATGGGGTTGGCGCCGGCGGCCAGGTTCTTCAGACCCTCGCGGATGATGGCCTGGGCCAGCAGGGTTGCGGTGGTGGTGCCGTCGCCGGCCACATCGTTGGTCTTGGTGGAGACCTCCTTCACCAGCTGAGCGCCCATGTTCTCAAACGGGTCGTCCAGCTCAATCTCCTTGGCGATGGTCACGCCGTCGTTGGTGATCAGGGGGGCACCGAACTTCTTGTCCAGCACCACATTGCGGCCCTTGGGACCCATGGTGATCTTCACGGTATCGGCGAGCTGGTTGACGCCGCGCTCCAGCGCGTGACGGGCTTCCTCGCCGTAGCAGATAATCTTAGCCATAACGTATTACCTCCAATTTGAGTCGGGTGGAACTCACCCGGAAGATTTCTTGTTCCAGAGAGCGGGCGCACACTGTGCGCCCCTACACGGAAAATTACTCCACAATGGCGAGGATATCGCCCTGACGGACGATAGTGTACTCCTCGCCGTCC
>CDYJ01025602.1_pt1 | contig 9171 bp, 9 predicted proteins | sample 557501 | NCBI WGS metagenome assembly CDYJ01 (sample SAMEA3182079, study PRJEB8094) | gut metagenome | biome: human; feature: gut; material: Stool; isolation source: human stools | place: Canada | collected 2012-11-20
GATGTAATGTTTTGACTCTTTTTTCTGGTATTTCTATGAAGGAGGTGTCACGATGCCTGAGAAGAAACGTACTCCGCATCGATTAAGAGAGGAAATGAGGGGCGTCTCTCAATCCAAAGGGCATCTCCATGATAAATCAGCAGAGGAATTGTTGACTGAGTTAGAGGCTAAACTGGACAGCATGACCGACCAGACCTACGATGAAGATCTGGTTGATGCTTATTTGGAAGCCCTGGATGAAAAGGCCCCTCTCCCAAAACAGTTTGATGTTGAATCATCATGGAATCAGTTCCGTTCCAAGCACTCAATTCTGTTTGATGCAGATGATATTTTACCTAATCCAAAGCACTCTAGGTCCTTTTCTCACAAGTTCCGTTTTCGCAAAGCCATTCCCCAACTTGTCGCCGCAGCCGCCATTGTCGGGGTTCTCGGTATGTTCGGTGCCCAGGCCGCAGGTATCGACGTGTTTGGTGCACTCGGTCGTTGGACCGAGGAAACCTTTCACTTTGTTGCTCCAAAAGCTTCTGCGGCTCCCACTTACCACACAGTCTCAAATGGAGATGGATTCTACGAGCTGGAACAATACTCCACGCTTCAGGATGCCTTTGATGCTTACTCCATTTCTGATCCGTTAGCCCCGTCTTGGATACCCGAGGGGTACACACTGGACTATGTGGAAGTCAGTCCCTCAGACACAGAAATCATATTTAGTGCGTCTTATAGTAAGGAGCAGAACACCCTTTCTTTTCTGTATTCCTATCGGAAGGATGGTACCTTTACCTCATCCACCTTTGAAAAGGACGGCTCCTCTGTCGTTGAGTATATTCAAAATGGTATTACTCACTATATTATGTCAAATCTGAGTGTGCAGTTGTCTGCTTGGGTAAATGGTAACTGTGAATGCTCCATTACGGGACCAATAAGTGAAAAAGAAATGATCGCAATTATTGACTCCATCTATGCTTAGGGGAGGAACAGTCAACTATGAAAAAATCTCTGCGTTGCATCTGTGCGGCACTTTTTATGCTGGCCTTCTGCACAGGTTTTGTTATCCATGCTTCGGCGGTTGAGCGGGCAAGCCTCTATCTTACAAGGTATTCGGCCACAGTGTCCGCAAGTAACAACGGAGCTATTGAAATGTCGATTTTTGTCGTTGCAAATAAAAGTGTATCAGAGCTGGGTGCCAGCTATATTTTGTTAGAGGAGTCCGACGATGGCGGAAAGACTTGGAGCACGGCCAGAGAATATGAAGGCCAAAGCTGGATGACCGCCGAAAATCGCTCCACCTACAGCAGAACCCTCTCATATCCGGGGACCATCGGGCACCAATATCGTGTGACAGCCGAAGTTTTTGCCAAAGATGCAAATGGCGGTGACAGTCGTACCACTCCCACCTCCCCTGTAGTTACTGCGAAAAGATAGCTCAAAAATATTGGCGGCATTAAGCCGCCAATATTTTTATTTTGGTGAAATATTTTAGGAAGCATTTCTGGTATTAAAATAGAGGGAGCTTTAATGAGCGACCGCTGGAATGCAAGAGCATGATGGAAGAATGGGGGTATACAGGAAAGCATTAAATATGGTTAGCAAACCGAAAATAATTAGGCCTTAGTATGGTGATTATTATGAAAAAGTGTATCATCGCATCTATCCTCGCTTTAATGCTATCTTTAACAACATTTGCCCAAGCGACCGCTTTACCAGAAACTAAGATAAATGATTGGGCTGTCCCTGATGTCGGAAGGGCAGCGCGACTCGGACTTCTAACAGATACCCTTGGAACTGATTACACGAGGGACATTACACGCCTCCAATTTTCGGAACTCGTTGTCAACTGTGTGGAAAAGGCCACAGGTGACACCATTGATGGAAGTTCCGTAAAATTCACAGATACTACAAGTATCGCAGCGCAGAAGTCGGCTGTAGTCGGAATCGTTAAAGGAACTGGAGATGGAACAAGCTTCTCTCCAAACCGCTTAATTACCAGAGAAGAAGTTGCAACAATGCTCTATCGTGCAATCCAATACACAAATCCAAATAATAATCTAGACACTGCTTCTCTTACAAAGTTTTCCGACAATGCACAAGTATCTAACTGGGCTAAGGATGCTATGAGTTCCATGGTTGGCTGTGGAATTATTAACGGCACTTCTGACAACACTCTTGCACCTAAAGCCAATGTGAGCATTGAGCAGGCTGCAATACTTATTTACCGCCTATATGGACAGTCCATTCTAAAGGATATAACCCCTCTGGCCGAGGCATTTGTATCTGACCAGAAAGCCATAATCACAAAACTCCAAGGGGCTTATACTAGTACCCCGAGTACATTCAGTGATTCACGTATCGATTCTATTCAGATGGCAGAAGTGTTCCAAGAAAATGGAACCACCTATATTCTGTATTCACTAAAATATAGTGTAAAAGCCGACAATCCTGAGGCAGTTATTGTGTTTGAAGATACATTGAAGGACGGCTGGTTGGTTATAAACGCGGTTACCACGTATGTTGTCCAAATGGATGGCGGCAAATTCACATCTTTAGGCGGATACACAACCGAGTTTTCAGCTGACGGAAACAAAGAAATGTATAAAATTGACTTTGAGAACTGGCTGGCGGAAAACATTCTTAATTGACCATACTCAAAGCAGGCATTCAGCAGATGCTTTTGACCTTGTCATCATGAACCTATGATCATGCTACATGCCACAATCCAGAGTATACATTTTATGCGTCAAATGATTGCACAAATTTTGTCTCTCAATGCCTCGTTTATGGTGGGCTTCCTACAGACAGTAAATGGAAGCCATATACTGAGCCCTGGAAAACAACAGGCAATGCTGGGAATGGCATCCGCCAGTATTTGACCAACAATGGCCTTTTCTTCCACAGTACCAACGAAAAAGAAGCCTTTGCCGGAAGCATCATTAACTGGCTGAATAGTGATGGTACGAACGCCGGCCATGTCGGTCTTGTGGATCAGAATGATACCGCTACGATGACCTTCTGCGCTCATACTCGTTGCCGTAGAAGTTGTCCTTGGACTGGAGAGAAGGTTGATTTTTACATTCCCTATTGGGATTCCTATGAAGGTGACTGGACTAAGTGACGAATCCGCCAATTCGATGTATCATTTCGACATTTCTAATTGATAGTGGCAAGCAATGCCTGTGTTAATACACGCGCCCGTCTGCTTGTTGTGGGCAGCACCCCCAAGCCCCCTTGAACAGCTCTGTACCGGAGCTGGCTACGCGTCCTGCGGACGCTAAAGAGCATGGTCAGATTACTTCTGCCACCAATAGGAATTGGGAGGAGGAAAACCCATGAATTATTAAGTCCCATTTCGTAAGATTAATCTTACGTTAGTAATCCGCAGATCCTAATACCCGCTATGGAAGGAGAGCTATTATGAAAAGGACTATAAATGCGATTGCGGTATTCACAGCCCTTTGCGTAGTTTTGACCACCAGCTGCTTTGCTGCTGATTCTTCGACTCTCCATAATTCTGATTCTTCTCAATACATTGTTACAAATTTTTGCATTGACGGGGCTGAGAGGGAGTGCATTGCGGAAATCACTAGTACTCCCTCAACCGAACCTGGAGTTATCGCTCATCGAGTTTCCTATTATATACCTACTACAGATGACCAACAGATAGAAACAGACCGAATAATCTCTCAGATTGAAAGCGGAATCACACCATTTGCCCATTCTAGTCAGAATGATATTTTTTATGAATGTCAATTTGTCCTAGAAATCCTAGAAAAGCGTGACCCCCAAATCATTAAGATTGATGGGAAGTATGTTGACTTCAACTATATTCAAATTGAGGAAGTTAACTATGGAAACTTTCCCCACCCCGCTGGTGAAGGGCGTGTAAATGTAAGTGATGAAGAGATCATAATCCGTCAAATCGGATACAATAAATATCCAGGCACACCTTCTTCTAAAGAAGTTTCTTTTGAGCATATAATTTCGGCCGAACCTGGTTCCGGATTCCACGTCCGAAACGAGGATAGTCTACTACAGTGGACGCCCCCATCAACTTGGGAACCAGTTGCTGATGTAGAAGGTTATGGAGTATTATGTGTTGCTGGACATTACGGTGCCACAGTAAGAAATTCGATGGGGGAGACCTGCGAAATTGATCTGGTTTGCAATGTCGCAAGCACTTCTATATGGGGCTAGACATTATGAAACCATTTCGATACCTCGTTACTTACATTGCAATCGTCTTTCTTATCGTCTTTTTTGGATACCTGAATGTGCAAAGATTTAACCTTTATGAAATACTCCCTTTTAAATGCGTGTTACTTATCGAACAGTTAATCATTCCACTTTTCCCTTTTATATTTGGTACACTCCTAGGCCGTAATTGGAAGTATTTGAGTCTTAGTCGGTGGCATATTATTCTGAATATAGTCCTACTTATTGTTCTATTACCTCTAGGATTTACAGAACTGACGGTAGCTATTTGGGGTGCTCCTAGCTTTTTAGGCTCTCTAGCAAAGATTGCTGGTACCAGCGGGACACGAATACTATTTCTGGTTTTTACTGGTATGCTCTTTGGTCGACTAACACTATTCATTCATAGACTGCCGTTAACTAAGACGCAATAAAAGTATAAATCCAATCTTATTGCGATCCAAAACATTAGCTTTAGTACAGGGCACAGTTAGCAGCGAAGCTGACTGTGCCCTTTTCCTGTGCGTTGCCTCCACGCTCGGTATTCTGCAAAATGCGGTCTACGTTGGCCTTGACGGTCAGCAGCTCCCGCGCTTCGTCGCGGGCCTTGCGCAGCTCTGTGTAGGCCGCCTTTTTCTCCGCCAGCAGCGCGGCGTACTCAGCCTGCAAGTCCTTCACCTTTGGCAGCTTCTTGACGTTCAGCTCGTCAAAGGCCCGCTTCGCCGCCTGATGGAGCAGGATGTCGGCCTCGTGCTCAGAGCGAAACTTTGCGGAGTAGCCAGCCTTGCGGTAGGCGGTGTAGGTGTCGCAGGTCTTGGCGTAGTTGACGATGTGGGTCCGCAGCACGGCGATCTCCGCCATGCGCTTCTCCGCCGCCCTGATTTTGCCGGACAGTTCGTTGCGCCGTGCCGTGGCCGCCTCTGTCTTTTCAGACAGCACTGTGTAATCCATCAGGCCGTGCTCGTTGAGATAGCTCAGGGTCTGCGCCATCTGTTTCAGGTTGAATTTGCTGGCCCACCGCGCATATCCGGCCCCTTTCCCGGCGCGGAGCTTGGCCTGAATGTCTACCAGCAGATTGACCGTCGGCACAGCCGGAGTAACGGCGGATCTCCGGGCCGGGACATGCTTGCGCTCCCCAGTGAGCGCGGCACACAGGTCGGCCTCCCCATAGCCGTCCCCCAGGGTTTTCAGGCAGACAACATTTTTCCAGCCGGGTGCCCGGAACGCAATATCTTTACCTCGCCGTCTGGCGAAAAAGCCCGCCTCTTGCAGCAGCTTCAAAAGGGCCTCCAGGTCCTCCGGCCCGCGCTCCATGGCCTTGTCAATGGCCTGCCGCAGCCGCTCCCGGTGGGAGGGCTTGGCCTGGGTGCCCAGCCACTTGTCGTAGGTCTGGCCCTTGGGTTTTGGGTCCTCCACAATGGACAGCCCGTTCTCAATGCACAGGGTATCACTCAACCGCCGCACGGCGCGGGTGCTGCCCCAAAAGTTGCGGAACTTGCGGGTGCAGTCCAGCGAGGTGGAGTTCCAAATGATGTGATTATGGACGTGCGCACGATCTATGTGGGTGCAGACGATAAAGGCATGATTGTCCTTGGTAAAGCGTCTGGCAAACTCCACGCCGATGCGGTTGGCCTCCTCCGGCGTGACCTCTCCGGGCACAAACGCCTGCCGGACATGGTAGGCGATCACATCGTCCGCGCCCCGCCGCCTGCCGGTCCTGGCGAGGTATTGCTGCTTGCTGAACAGAAACTCCGCGTCCGCAATAGGGCCGTTGCAGCCATGGGCCGTAATGAGCTTGCCCTGGTCGGTCTTATCCGGGTTCTCAACATAGTCCAGAATATCGCGGATGGCGGTGCCCACGCTCCGGCCCTTGCCGGTGTGCAGGGGCATGATGCGGGTGGTTGCCAAAAGCGCCCCTCCTTTCCTGGCGCATATAAGAACAGCCCCGGCGCTTCTTGAGCGTCGGGGCCGTCTTTGTTTGATTTATCCGTAAATCCAATCCTGAATGGTATAGCGCAGGGCCTGGAGCTTTCCCAGCAGCCACGCCGCCGCCATGGGCAGACTCATGGGAGAAACGAGGAAGGCAATCACCAGGAGAATGATGCCGTTTTGAACCGAGTAGGTGACGAGCACCGCCACGCCCAGGACCGCCACAATAGTCCCCGCGAGACCGAAGATAAAGGCGGTGCAGTAGAGCAGGCCGGAGCAAATCCAGACCAGCAGGGCCAGGGCCGCAATCAGGGGGGCCGCGAGTATCTTTAACAGTAACCTCATATCTCATTCCTCCTTGGCGTCTTTTTCCACTATCATCTTACCATAGGCCGGGGCCAGCCACAACGATGCGGAAATTTGCCGAAAATTTCGGCGAATTTTTTTCGGCTTATTCCAGCTTGGAAAGCTGGGAGAGCACATGCCCCGCCGCTGACCACAGGCGTTCATACCCCTGCCGCAAGTCCTCCAGGTCCGCGTCATAAAAGCGCCCGGTCTCATGGACGCGGCGGGTGAGCTGGTTCAGGTTGTTGCTGGACCGGCGCAGCAGGCTCACCAGCTCCTTCAGCTCCGGCAAATCCAGTTGCAGCACATAGCCGTCTATCGCCATCTTGCGCAGGTACGCGCTGAGATTGTCCGTCCCGAACTGAGCCATCTTCTGCCGGATCAGCTCCATCTCCTGGGGCGAGACCCAAAAGAGGACCGGCACATTTCTGGTGCGCTTCGCCATGCTTACCGCTCCTGCTCCCTGGCCTTTTTCTTGTCCTGGTGTCCAGGCTCGGTTTTCGTCTCACTCAGCTTCCTGCGCACGGAGGGCCTGCGCTGACGGAGCGGTTTCGTGCGGTCCTCGTCTTTTGTAATCAGCGCGTAGACGCCCTTGCGCCCTTCCAGGCCGGAGAGCGTGAGCGACTGGAAGGGCAGCATCGCCATGAGGCGGTCATGGTCTTTGGTACTTGCACGGGCCAGAAAATCCGGGTCTACCTGGGCCATAAAATGGGTCCCATGGGGGCTGTTCGGTTCTCTCTCTGCCTGAAACGCGGAGAGGATGCGGGCGGCCTCTGCGTGAATATCCTCCTTGGTGAGCGGCTGGGACAGCAGATACTCATGCCGCGCCATATCCACAAACAGGTCGATGATGCCGGGATGGCTGCGGTCCACGACAAACTCTTTGTTGCGGTCATTCCCCCAGGCGTCCGGGTCCTCAAAGACGGGAACAGTCCTGGCCCACGCCTTGTTGCTTTGGGAAATCCGCCCGTCCCACTCTTTATGCCGGACCGTATTGGCAAGGACGTGAAGTACCCGCTCATAGTCCAGGTAGTCCTCCTTTTGGGAGGCGTTGGGGTACTGGCTCTGCGGGAACAGGTCCGGGCGGTTGCCCAGGGTCGCCATATAAACGGCATACATGGAAAGCTGCTCCTCGCCCATGATGTAGACCGGCAGGTGGGACAGGTCTGTGTTTTCCAAGGTCACATAGCAGATGTACCAGGAGTAGGGGTCCCCCTCGCTGTCATACCGGGTCTCCACCACGACGCGCTCGGTGAGGATGTACTGCTTCTCAAAGAGCATATCCAGCGTCCCTTGCACCTCGTCCAGCGTCCACTCCCTCTGATGGTAGGCGGTGAGGATGGAAATGAGCACATAGGGGTCATGCCCGATCTCGTCCAGGTCAAAGTGGTATTCGTCGTAGGAATGGGCGCTCTCGTAGGTGTCCAGATAGTCTTGCAGCTCCGCCTCCATCCCGGCATAGGCGTCCTCCGCGCCCAGCATGGCCTCGTCGGTGGAGGGATAGGTGGTCCCGGCAACGCCGGACATGCCGCCCTGCACCAGCACAGAGCAGGAGGACATGCAGTTGAGGAAGAACGCGACAGCCAGAAACAGGCCCGCAGCAACCAGGAAGCCCTTTTTGTGTCTCCGGGCAAAGTCCGCCGCCTGACGGCTCTTTTTCGCCGCCGTCTTTGCAGACCGGGCCGTGTTCGTAGTGGTCTGGCCCACAGTGGCGGCGGTCTGCCCGGTGCGGCGGGCGGCGGCATACTGCCGCTTGATGGCCTGCTTCTGCTGCCAGCGGGAAAGCGGGTTGCTGGAAAGGACGGGGTTCTCTTGCAGGCTCTTTTGGTACAGGGCATTGACGTTGGCCTTTCCCAGCTTCCGCTCCGCCGCAGCCGCCTTCCGGTAGGGACGCAGCTTGTGGGAGCGATACCCAGCCCGGACCAGACGCCCGGCGCTCTCTGCCGCCTTCTCTGTCTTATGGGCGCTCTCCAGTCCCACGTTGTCCGCCTCACTCTGCCGGACCTCCCGATGCACCGCGCCCAGCGCCGTATCTGCCGGGGCATCCCGCAGCGTGTGTTGGAGCTTGGAGGGCGGCTTCTTGGCCTCAAACTGTAAGCGCACCGTGACGGTCCCGGTCTCCGGGTCCACGGTGCGCTGCTTGACTTTCCGCTTGGGGACCTTCGCCTGGGCCTTATCCGCCCTGGCCGCCGCCCGGTCTGCCTTGCGGATGGTTTTTTCAAGGGCGGGGCTTTCCTGCTCCTCTTTCGTAAACTGCAAGCGCGGCTCCCGTCTCAACCGGACACCTCCTGGGGCTTCGTGGTCATAATTTTGTAAAGCTCCGTGTCCTTGGGAAAGCGGTCTATAAAGGGCAGAATGACGTTGCCGTAGAACAGCAGGCCCTCGCCCTCGCCGGAGTGGGTCACATAGGAGAGCTGATGAGGGCTGATGTTGAGGTGCTTGGCTAAAATCTGCCGGTCTCCCGCCGCCTGATTGAGCATGTAAATGAAGTCCGAGTTCTCAAAGATATTCTCGACCTCCCGGCTGCTCAAAAGGTTCTTGACATTCTGCGTGATGCCGGTGGGAATACCGCCCCATTTTCGGAACCGCGCCCAAATCTCCACAGAATACGCGGCGGTCTGCTCCTCCGCCAAAAGCAGATGGAACTCATCCATATAAGACAACCTAAATTTTTGTAAAAATACAAGATAACAATTATTAACAAAAAATATC
>CDYJ01030273.1_pt1 | contig 8870 bp, 8 predicted proteins | sample 557501 | NCBI WGS metagenome assembly CDYJ01 (sample SAMEA3182079, study PRJEB8094) | gut metagenome | biome: human; feature: gut; material: Stool; isolation source: human stools | place: Canada | collected 2012-11-20
CAGTAACTAAAAGCAAAAGGGTTGAAGAAGATAGTACATCCATTTCAAACGATAACAATATGAATCAAGGTAAAACAGACGAAAACAAAACAGAATGGAAATGGATGTAAATCACGAAATCTAACCTTCACTTATATACAACATAAGAGTGGTAATCTCATAAAAGAGAACCAGAGTGCCCCTAAGAAAGAGCAATTTGGTTCTCTCTTTTGTTGGCAAAAGGACTATAAGTTAATGTTACCTTCTCATTGAGCGTCCCAATTTTTGTTGCTGGTCATAATTTCCCTCCACCACATTAGTAACCTCCCGTCTGGCTTTGATTTGCTGCCGACTGTCAAAATCACCTTTCCGCTTTGCCGTGAAATACAGAAAATCACCGGCGGCTCTGTGTGACTGTTTGTCTTCACCGAACAGGTTAAGTGCACCCTTGATGTCCGCTACCTGCTCCGTATCAAAACGTGGCTTGTAATAATCCCTTGCCAAACGGATGATACCGTGTACCGCCTTGCGAAAAATCTCGCTTGTCTTGAGCAAAAGGAAGCCGAGACTCTCAATAATCAGATTCTGCCATGTAATCCGGTTTTTAAGTTTCATAGTTTCCTCTGAATGCACGGCATCCCTGCGGCTTAATTCAGACTGATGTTCAGATTTCAACTTCATCAATTCACGGTGGTGGCTGTTCTGTATGGTCCGGATTGTGCCTTGTAACTGCCCGATGGTTTCCTCATGTGTGGAAATCTCATGACGCAAATCCTCTATTTCGCCTTTTAGAGCCTTTGACCTGCCTGTAGCCCAGCCGACAGCGGCATTGAGTAGTTCACTGCCTTTCTCCTTATTCAGTTTAGAACGTTTCTCGCTGATAGCTCTGTCAAGCTCTTCATTCTGCCGTTCCTTTTGAATGGCCATTTCATTTAGGGTGTTGGTGATTATTTCAGCCTCGTGCATCTTTTGGTTGGCTTTTTCCAGTTGATGCTCCCGATACTGCCTCGTAGCGTCAAGACGCTTCATCTCCTCTTTCTGCTTCTCAATAATGAAATCATTACGCTCCAGATGTTTCTTTCCCGTAACGGCTTTTGATTGTCCCCGTTCCATTGAGAGAATATCGGATGCTAGGTTTTGCATCGTTGTCATATCGTCATCATTGAGTTTTATGCTCTTGCCTGTATCGTGGTTCATCCAGTCGAATACAATGTGCGCATGGTAATTCGGCTTGAACCATCTGTCACCCACCTTGAAACTCTCCCTGTCCTCCGGCGATGGTTGTCCGGACAGCCAATGTCCCTCGTCCTTGTGCAGATAAATCTGGAGCGGTGTGATACCCCAGCGTCTTTGGCACTCATTACCAAATTCACGCACGTCCGCCAGTGTCGTGTCCGGTCGAATGAGCATCACTCCTTCACGTATGGGAGAGCATCCTGCCACCTTGATGATTTTGCCGTTCTTGCCTTTACGCTCACGTTCTTTCTCCTGCATGGCACGGCCGGTCTTCTCCTTTACCATCCGCTTTATGTTGTCGTAGTGCTTTTGCAGATCGGGGCTGCCGAAGTTCCGGTTTACCCACTGCTCGTTACCGGCGGAGAGTTCGGGAACGATATAGATTCTGGACTTGGCAATATTGCGCATGTACTCGCGTGTCCTCCGGTTATGAGGCATGCTGGAAGCAACATTGCAAGGCTTGATATGTATGCTTGATTTTGTAGCCATTTTCTTGAAAATTGATTGGGGTTGTTGGATAATGTTGATTGCTTCTGTCCGCTTATAACCGCATGGGGTTCTTGGGGGTGTTACCCATAAGCGGAGTTTCCAAAGAGAGGGTCACTCTTTGGTCAGGTTGCATAGGGCTGACAGCCCTTGCCGGGTTCTCAGGGCAGCGTCCTGAGTGGGACGGGGCAACGCCCAGCCCCTCGGGAGAGCCCACAACTACGAAAGCGGAGCGTGTAGTTATAGTGGGCTATATCAAGGGCAAGCCCTTGTCTGTCCGCTACAGCCTACGGCTTCCGCTCTCCTCCATTAAGGAGGGTTTTCATCGCCACTGCCGATTGGGGATGCACCGACCTGTACAAGGTCGAAATCATCTATCAGCTTTTGCAGGACGGGGTTCTTCTCTATCATCCGCCGGAGGACTTTTTCCGCCTCTACAAGATGATTGGCTGTACACATTATTTTACTTTCCCGTATCTGGAAAACAATCCAGTCGGCTATGTCGATATGGGCTGCCTTCTGCTCCGGTGTGGCGTTCTTCTCTATGATGTCAGACACGACAACCTTGCAATAGGTCATACTCCCGGCATGCTGTTTCCACTCCGAATATCCGTCCGCATCGGGAAAGAGAAGCACGGTTCGTCCGCCCAGCACACGGAGCTTTTCCTCTCTCAACTGGCTCTTGCCTCCTGTCGCCAGCCAGACATAACCGGGAAAGAGGGCAGAGCCGATAACGGCACTCTTCTCGGATTCCACCAAGACCGCTACTCTGTCAGGATAGACATTAAGCAGGTGTTCCCCGAACAGGCATTGGGAAAGTTGCCAATCCTCCGGCAGTACCCGTTGCCTTTTCAGTATGCTGTGTATCCAGTCCACTGCCGACACCTCTCCTCCCTTGATACGGTGTCCGTCCTCTGGATTGTACTGCATCACCTTGCCCGTGCGTACCCTATTTGTGCGGTCTATCTGCCAGAAGATGACAGCCCCGTCACGGGTTGCTCCAAGACGGTACTCTTCCAGCAACCGCTTCAACACTTCCTTTGCCTTGCTGCCGTAATAGGAATCAAGGAGCGAGGAAATGAAGCGGAAGAAGTTGCTGTGCACGCTTTGCGACCTTTCCACATACTGTGGCGATATGTAACCTGTAACCGTCTGCCGGGATGCCTGTCCGGTCTTCCTTTCCGTTTTATTCTTGTCAAAAGAAAAACTCTTGGTGGTACGACATTCAGGGCGGTCGTGGAAATACTCCTTGGGAGTATAATGATAACCGCAACTGCTTTCATGGTTGCACCTGCCTACAGACGGATGCAACGGTACACCGCTATCGTCCACATAGTAGGCGAAAGAATGTCTGTCACCGCAATTCGGGCAGGTATGCCGTGTTGCAGTCCCTTTGTATTTCTGTAACGAATAGTTTACCATACCTAATGTCAATTCTGTTGGTTGATTTTTATTGCTGCCACGTCTTGTCCCGCTGTCCCACGTCCCGTCCTTCCAAGGATTGGGACGGTGGGACACTTCGGGACACTTGGGACAATCTCTGCTCTCACAGTCCTTTTGTTTTGGAATTGTCAAGTGAAAGGCAGTTGACTTGCTGTTTTCATCTGTAGCCACTCTGCTGACTGGCATTGTTTTATATAAAACCCTTTTGATGTTCTTTGCAAAATCACCTTTGATGGTTTTCCGGAACCTGCTTGGTCGGGTACCGTCCGTCCCATGCTGTCCCACTGTCCCGTGTATGAAGACCGGGACAACGGGACACTTTGAAACAGAACAGTAAAACGGGCTTCTGCTTGCATGGTCATTTATCCGGCAAGCGGAACCATTCTTCTTTAAACAGGTATGTGCAGGACATTTGTTCATGCCTTGTCCTCCCCGTTTCCTTGTCCGGCAAACAGTTCCGTCTGTCTTACTTCGTTAACTGTCCCATCTGTCCCATCTGTCCCATTGTCCCTTTTCCCTATGGGACGGGACGGTGGGACACTCGGTACATCCGTATGGCTGCCATTTTTGCTGCGCTGGATTATCCGGCTAACGGTTGATTTGCCGCAGTTCACTTGCGAGGCTATCTCCCGTACAGATTTTCCGGATTGGGCAAGGTGCAGAATCTGGCAGTCCCTTTGACTTGATTCGTTGTCGCCAAGCCGTTTCAAATGTTCCTTTTCCGTAGAAAAGCCCCTGGGAACAAATTGCAGGAAAGCATCCACCTTTTCAATCTCATAGATGATCACATTGTCCGCATCATGGGAGAAGGTGCCATAACGCACCTTGAGCTGCTTCACATAGCGAAGTCCCCCGTCAAGGGCACTCTTTCCGATGGCGAATACGCTGTCAAAGAAATTGTAGAGCCGCTTGCTTCCTGCAAGGTCGTTGGATGTGATGGGGCACTCCATGGAACGTTTGGGAGTGTGTGCCAGTACAAGGATTGACAGTCCGTACCTCTTTTTGAGATTATTTAGGTGTATCATCAGCCGTCCCGCTGCATCACCTTTCTCAATGGCACAGCACAGGTAGGTAAGATTATCTACGATGAAAATCCTACATCCGGTTTGCAATGCCATCTGTTCGATGCTGCCAATAATGGCTTCCTCAAAGTTGGCATCCAACAGGGAGTTGCAGTCTATTGATACCCGGTACAGTTTGTCGGGAAAGGTATGCAGCCTGCCATGTCTGTCGGTATAGCGAAGCTGGAACTGTTTTTCGGACAGCTCAAAATCCAGATACAGGACAATGTCTGTCCGGGCGATACGGTCGGCTATCTGCACGGCAAGTATGGACTTGCCCACATTGGAGTCCGCAAAGAGGCAGGACAATTCGCCCTCATACCAGAAACTCTTCCATAGTGCACGGGGTGCAGGTTGCTGTGACGCTTCAAGAATAGTTAGGTTGGCTGTCTTGATTGTCATCATGCCTACACTTTCCGGCATGCCGGTCTGCATCTGGGAAGCCCTTGCAAGGTCGCCCTGTATCAGACTGATATAATTCTTGTCCTCTTCCATAACGCTTACCAGTTACGTTGGGTGGGTTTACGGCGGTGTGAGGAGGAAATGGATTCATTCAGTTCCTCGTCGGACAATGGTACCGGATTCTTCCGGGAGGATTCCAGCCACTTGTCAAGTTCGTCCCGGTAAAGGCAATAGCGCTTGCCGGGTTTAGTGGCAGGAATACTTCCATCCGAGAGCTTCATGTAGAGCGTTCCTTTGGGTATTCCCAAGTACTCTGCCGCTTCATCTACCGACATGGGGACATGGGTGTCCACCGCCTTGGCATGGTTCACACTGTGCTGCTCGGTGAGCAGGCTTTTCAGGCTCATCACTTCGTCCAGAAGCCGAGCCACAACCTCTGGAAGGTCGTTGAAAGTCAGATTGGTTCTTTCCATATTGCGATTCGTCTCTTTTGTAAGACTTGCCGCAAAGGACTGCAATGATAGGGTCGTGAATACCTCCACGAAAAAATAATTCCCGAATAACGATGCCCAACCGTGAACGATGGGTAATGTTATTCGGGAAATGCTATTAAACAGGCTGTTAAGTAGTGTCGGCTACTTGTCGTTATTGCTCAAAGACGGGATGATTCTTACTCTTTTCGCAAGTAACCATTCGGATAATGGAAATCCGGTTTGCCGTCTTCGGGTTCGTCAATGGGAATCGGGGACTTTAACGGGTCAACCTTGAAGTTCTTGATGGTCGCTATATCCGTTTCGGCAAACTCGCGTGGGAAAAGCTCTTTGACGAAACGGGCACGGTTATCCCCATTATAATATCTCTTGTACATGCAACGCTCCGCTATGTTCCATATGAAATGACGGAGCGGAATATTGGAGATGTCCTGTGTCAGCCGCCTTTTTATCGGCTTCGGCTTGTAGTTGTTCTTGTTCATCCAGTTGCTCACCTCATTGCAGACATGGTTCACTGTCTCCTCGTCTGCGATACGGGGCATGTAGAAATGTATATACTCCACTACCATGCGGATGCGTCTCTCATTTTCCTTGTCCTGCTCATCTTTATAACTTGAACGGATTTCTTCGTGACGCTTCGGGTCGATATTCAGCTCTATGGGGTGTGCATCGGAGCTTGCCTCTTCCGCTATCTGCGTTACTGGTTCTATTGTATTCTGCGGTTCTTCTTCCTGCAAGGCTACGGTTTCCGTAGTAATCTCTTTCATCTCCTTTTTGCCGAACTTGATTCTGTAGATTTCGTATGTATCGAAGATAACTGTCTGAAAAGAGAGATACAGCAACCATCCGAGAAGGTTACTGCACACGAAGACTATCAGCCTTACAAAATTGTCCTGGTTGAAACTTGCTGCGATGATTATCGTGATAAAAAAGGAAATCATACAGATGGCTACGAAGATGAAGCCTAAAATGATATATTTGTCTTTGATGGACGGTTCCATATTCTTGTCTTTGTTTCTGGTTATTACTCGATTCTGTTCTCTTTCCTTGCAAAAATAACAGTATTCTTCCGAATATCTTCCAATCTTTGCGGTTGGAAGGTTCTTTTTCATCGTTTTTCACCAAAAATCCTAAATCATATCCGGTTTTCATATTCCAGAGTTAGTATTAGCGGAATAATGGACAAAAAATGGAGGGTACGGTCAAGCGTAAATACGACAACCGTACCCTCCATCAATGAACCGGAGACAGTTTAATATACCTTAAACCTCCTTGCGTTTCAAGGTTATCTTGTCAACAACTTCACACATCTGCTGCGCTGCCATCTTGGAATAAATCTGTGTGGTGGTTATGTTCTTATGTCCCAGACAGGCTTGGATAACAGTCATGTCCGTACCCATTTCCACATGCAGGCTTCCGAACGAATGCCGGGTGCAGTGGAAAGTTATCTTCTTGGTTATGCCTGCCGCAAGGAGCCACCGTTTCAACGGTCCTTGCAGCATCTTATCCTTGAATCCGTCAAAGATAAGCCCGTCATGCCGTTCTCCAAGCAGCCTGTAGGCTTCGTCGCTGATGGGGTTGTGTACAATCTGCTTCGTTTTCTGCATACGGGTGGTAACGAACATCTTGCCGTTGGTGTATGGCTGTATCTGCTGCCAGGTAAGTTGTTTGATGTCGCTTTTCCTCAGTCCGGTCAGGCAGCCGAAAAGGAACGCCCTTTTCAAAACTTCTTCTTCACAGGGAGTTTCGGCAAGCCGTATCAGTTCCTCCTGACTCAAATGCTCCCTCATGGTTGGGATGCTCTCTATGCGGTCTAAGAATCCGTTTGGGTTCTCCTTGATCTTCCTGTCACGGTAAGCGGTATGGAGAACGGCACGGAAAGCAGACCAGTAACCCGCAGCAGAATTGACATGCAGCTTCTGTCCGGTATGAACGGATTGTGGGGCATCAAGCAGATACTCCATGAACTTGCGACACAAGTCCACATCCACTTCTTCGAAGGTGCATTTGCCGTTCACGAAACGTTCGAAGTGTTTATATACATGCTGCCACTTGATGTTTTTCCTGTCTGCCAGTTCCTTGAAGTAGGCGAGGAAATTACCTTTCATTTTAGCCTTGTCAAAGAAGCCGTTGTTCTCGTTGAAGATAGCTTCATAACGCTGGTTACGCAGTATTTCCGCCTTTTTCATCATGCGTGTATTGAAATCACGCTCCTGCTGGTTGGCAGGTCTGGCGAAGATGTAAATCCCGAGGGCTTCACGAGTAATCACCTTCATGGTGGTATTGTCACGATAGCCGGGATAATAGTCCAGACATAGTGAATACTGTGTTCCGTTCTTAATCTTGCGCTTGCGCAAGGTAACTGTCTTGCATTTGCTCATATGGGTGATGGTTTTAATAGGTTGTACATTTTCGGGAATGTCCCGTGTTTTCAGTGCAAAGGAATAACGTGAAACAATCGTGAGTATTCTCACGACAATCATTTTGAAATAATTATCCGATGATACGGAGTGTTCACGGCTGGTTGTTCCTCTCTGCCATGACACGTTCTACATCAGAACGCAGGAGCAGGTTCTTCACACCCACCTTTATCTTTTCAATGTGCTTTGTCTTGACGATGTGGCAGATGTTGGCGGATGAAAGCCCGTAAATTTGCTGAACCTGCTCTACCGTACAATAGCGTTCATCGTTCACAAGGTCGGTTCTACGGAGTTCGTCCAAATGAGATTTGGAATAATAGGTACGTCCGTATTCTCTTTTGGTGGGTATCTTGTGGCGGTAAACGTATGCCCGGAGTGCAGAGGGCTTCATTCCAAACAGGTTTTCCGCTTCCTCCGTCAGGAGCCAGTCTGTTATCCTGCTTATATCGACAGACACACCAAAGAAGTCGTCAATATGCTTCTTGCTGTAATAGTTCTTCCCAGCTATGCGACAAATGGGGATATGGTTACGCTTTGCAGAAGTGTACAGCCATGACCGCTTTACCTTAAAAAGGGACATCACTTCCTCGCCAGAATAGAAGTCAAGCACTTCATCAGCCTTATGTTCCCTCTTTTCTTTTTTGGCAAGCAAGAAAGATGAAGTGGATTGTTTCGGTCTGGAGATGCTGCCCGGGAGAATACGGTGATAGGGATTGCCTTCCAACATCCGCTCAATGTCAGCCTTACGGATGAATGACATGCGATTGCTGATGCGTGAGGCTTTCAACTTGCCGGTGGCTACCAGTTTGTAAATGTATTGCCGGGAACAGCCCATGAGGATGGCTGCTTTGGAAAAGGTGAGATACTCCTGATGCTGTATCTCCATAATAGGACTGGCAATTTTGAAGAGGTTGTTCTTCTGCGCTGTTCTGGCTCGCTTGGCTTCCGTCTGGCAGGCCTCGCTGCAATACCTTTGCATCCCGCTCCGGGTTGCAAACGGCTTGCCACAAAAAATGCATTTCTTCGTTGTTTTCATACTGCTCTATCGTTTACTTGTTAGCTTCTTTATTGATATATTCATGAAGTGGTAAACGGATGTAAACGGAAGTCAACCGTTGTCGCATTTCTACACGATATGACTGTTGCTACATATCGGGAAGGAAATTGTCACTCATTGTAAATGGTTGTAAACCCTTGACAACTCACTGTACGGTATGACAAAAAATAAGCTCCGCAAATTCTCCACGTCAGAAATATGGCTCAAAAATAAGTGGAAATTTGGGAAGCATCAAAAAGCAGTCGAAAACTGTTAATTTTTAGAACATATTGAATATTAAAGATTTATGCTTAGA
>CDYJ01041581.1_pt1 | contig 8724 bp, 7 predicted proteins | sample 557501 | NCBI WGS metagenome assembly CDYJ01 (sample SAMEA3182079, study PRJEB8094) | gut metagenome | biome: human; feature: gut; material: Stool; isolation source: human stools | place: Canada | collected 2012-11-20
CCTTATGTATTTCAAAATAAATTAATTAGGTTGCGTACTGTTTTATTAATTCAATGAGTTGACGTTGTTTAAGTGAGGAGAATATGTTTCTCAACTATTTTGCGCTGGGCGTATTGATTTTTGTATTTCTGGTTCTGTTTTATGGAATCATCGCCATCCATGACATTCCTTATAATATGGCCAAAAAGCGTAACCATCCGCATGCCGATGCGATTCATACGGCAGGCTGGATTAGCCTGTTTACGCTCCATGCCATCTGGCCGTTCCTGTGGATATGGGCCACGCTGTACCGTGAAGATCGCGGCTGGGGGATGCAAAACCACATCACCAAGCCTGATGAGGTTCCGGGCATGGATGCGCTGGCCAAACGCGTGGCCGAATTAGAACAAAAGCTGGCCGCGGTAAAGCCTGCTGCTGATAAGAGCACGCTGGAGCGCTAATCATGGATCTGTTGATTATTTTGACCTACGTGGCATTTGCCTGGGCCATCTTTAAAATATTCCGCATTCCGGTAAACCAGTGGACGCTTGCCACCGCAACATTAGGCGGGGTGTTTATTGTTGCCGGACTTATTCTGTTAATGAACTATAGCCATCCGTACACCTTTACGGCGCAAAAAGCGGTTATTTCTATTCCGATTACGCCGCAGGTTACCGGGGTGGTTAGTGAAGTGACCGATAAAAATAACCAGCTCATTAAAAAAGGCGAAGTGTTATTTAAACTGGATCCGGGCCGCTATCAGGCGCGCGTCGACAGACTCCAGGCCGACCTGGTGACCGCGACGCATAATATCGACAATCTTAAAGCGCAGCTGGCGGAAGCCGTCGCCAATACGACGCGCGTTTCCGCAGAGCGTGACCGCCTGTATAAAGATTATCAGCGCTACCTGAAAGGCAGCCAGGCGAAGGTGAATCCGTTCTCTGAAAGCGATATCGACAACGCGCGGCAGAACTATCTGGCGCAGGATGCGCTGGTGAAAGGCTCCGTTGCTGAACAGGTGCAGATTCAAAGCCAGCTGGACAGCATGGTGAACGGCGAGCAGTCGCAGATTGCTTCACTACGCGCTCAGCTTGCCGAAGCGAAATACAACCTGGATCAAACCGTGGTGCGTGCGCCGAGCGATGGTTACATCACCCAGGTGCTGATCCGTCCGGGGACGTACGCCGCCGCGCTGCCGCTGCGTCCGGTGATGGTCTTTATTCCTGAACAGAAGCGTCAGATTGTGGCCCAGTTCCGTCAGAACTCGCTGCTGCGTCTGAAGCCGGGCGATGAAGCGGAAGTGGTGTTTAATGCCCTGCCGGGCCAGGTGTTCTCCGGTAAGCTCACCGCAATTCTGCCTGTGGTGCCGGGAGGAACCTATCAGGCGCAGGGCGCGCTGCAGTCTCTGACGGTCACACCGGGTACGGATGGCGTGCAGGCCATCATAGAGCTGAGCCCTGACGCTGAAGTCGATGCCCTGCCGGACGGTATCTATGCCCAGGTGGCGGTCTACTCGGACCATTTCGCCCACGTCTCGGTGATGCGTAAAGTATTGCTGCGCATGACCAGCTGGATGCACTACCTCTATCTCGATCACTAATCCTTCCGGGGCAGGAATGCGACACGCAAACCTGCCCTTTTTTCATCGCTTGATCCATACTGACTTTTTTCCGGCATCAAGGATCAGGCAATGAAACTCATCGGTAGCTACACCAGTCCCTTCGTGCGAAAGATCTCGATTCTCCTGCTGGAGAAAGGGATTGAATTTGAATTCATCAATGAACAGCCCTACAACGCTGAAAACGGCGTCGCGCAGTACAACCCGCTGGGGAAAGTCCCGGCGCTGGTGACGGACGAGGGCGAATACTGGTTCGATTCCCCGATTATTGCGGAGTATATCGAGCTGCTGGGCGTTGCCCCGGCAATGCTGCCGGCTGACCCAAAAGCAGCGCTGGCAGTGAAGCAAATTGAAGCCCTGGCCGATGGCATTATGGATGCGGCGTTAACCTCCGTGCGTGAACAGGCAAGGCCCGTCGCCCAGCAGTCGGAAACGGAACTGTTACGCCAGCGGGAAAAAATCAGCCGCAGCCTGGACAGGTGCGAACAGCTTATCCGGGAAGGAAAGATTCAAACCGACAGCCTGAACCTGGCAACCATCGCTATCGCCTGCGCCATCGGCTATCTCAACTTCCGCCGGGTTTCTCCTGGCTGGTGCGTCGACCGTCCGCTGCTGGTGAAACTTGCAGACACGCTTTTTAGCCGCGAGAGCTTTGCCCGTACCGAACCGCCAAAGGCTTGACGCGGGTTATAACACTTCGGCGTCGGAGGTTGTACAATCCCTCCACATGTTAACTCCCTCTCCCGTCGGGAGGGGGGAAGATATTTACTCGCCAGGCGCCTTCATGACTACTCATCATTCGCTGTACAGCCAGATCCCCGCTACCGACCGTCTCCTTCGCGAGCCCCGCATTCATGCTGCCGTTGAGCGTTTTGGCCATACCGCGACGGTGGAGATGCTACGCCTGCTTCAGGACGAAGCCCGATGCGCTATTCAGTCAGAAAACGCCTTGCCCGAATGGTGCGCGGCGTGGGAGCAGGAAGTTGAGCACCGGCTGGATGAGAAAGCGCAAAGCGCGTTACGCCCGGTGATTAACCTGACCGGTACCGTGCTCCATACCAACCTGGGACGCGCGCAGCAGGCGGAAGAAGCGGTGGCTGCGGTTGTACAGGCCATGCGGGCGCCCGTAACGCTGGAGTACGATCTGGACGGCGCCGGACGCGGGCATCGTGACCGGGCGCTGGCGGACCTGCTGTGCCAGCTGACCGGCGCGGAAGATGCCTGCATTGTGAATAACAACGCCGCAGCGGTGCTGCTGATGCTGGCGGCCACCGCCAGCGGCAAAGAGGTGGTGGTTTCCCGCGGCGAGCTGGTGGAGATTGGCGGGGCGTTTCGTATTCCGGACGTGATGCGCCAGGCGGGCTGCACGCTGCATGAGGTGGGCACTACCAACCGCACCCATGCGAAAGATTATCGCGCGGCGGTGAATGAAAATACCGCCCTGCTGATGAAGGTTCACACCAGCAATTATCATATTGAAGGCTTCACCAAAACGGTTGAAGAGGGCGAGCTGGCGGCGATTGGCCGCGAACTGAATATTCCGGTGATTGCCGATCTCGGCAGCGGCTCGCTGGTGGATCTGAGCCTTTATGAGCTGCCCAAAGAGCCGATGCCGCAAGAGATGATTGCCGCAGGCGTCAGCCTGGTCAGCTTTTCCGGCGACAAGCTGCTTGGCGGGCCGCAGGCCGGGATTATCGTCGGCAAGCGCGAGCTGATTGCGCAGCTCCAGCAGCATCCGCTCAAGCGCGCCCTGCGAGCCGATAAAATGACGCTTGCCGCGCTGGAGGCGACGCTGCGGCTCTATCTCCATCCGGAGAAACTGGCCGACCGCCTGCCCACGCTGCGTCTGTTAACCCGCGATGCCGCTTCGATTCGCGCCCAGGCCGAATTACTGCTGCCGCGCATTGCCCCGTGCTACCCCGATTTTGATGTTCGCATTGAACCCTGCCAGTCGCAGATTGGCAGCGGTTCGCTGCCGGTGGACAGGCTGCCGAGTGAAGCGCTCACGTTCACCCCGCGTGACGGGCGCGGCAGCCACCTTGAAGCCCTGTCGTCGCGCTGGCGTGGCCTGCCCGCGCCGGTTATCGGGCGGATTTACGATGGCCGAATGTGGCTGGATCTGCGCTGCCTTGAAGATGAAGAGCGATTTCTGGAGATGTTGTTGAAATGATTATTGCCACCGCCGGTCACGTCGACCACGGAAAAACCACTCTACTGCAGGCGATTACCGGCATAAACGCCGACCGCCTGCCGGAAGAGAAAAAGCGCGGCATGACCATCGATCTGGGCTATGCCTACTGGCCCCAGCCTGACGGTCGCGTACTGGGTTTTATTGATGTTCCGGGGCATGAAAAGTTTCTGTCCAACATGCTGGCGGGCGTGGGGGGCATCGATCATGCCCTGCTGGTGGTGGCCTGTGATGATGGCGTCATGGCGCAAACCCGTGAGCACCTGGCGATCCTGCAACTGACCGGCAACCCGCAGCTGACCGTGGCGCTGACCAAAGCCGATCGCGTGGATGACGCACGCGTCAGCGAAGTGCGCGAAACGGTACAGTCGACCTTGCAGGAGTATGGTTTTGCCGATGCTCCGCTTTTTGTCACCGTGGCGACAGAAGGGCGCGGTATCGATGAACTTCGCCACCACTTACGGCAGCTTTTGTCGCGTGACCACGCCAGCCATCACCGCTTCCGTCTGGCAATTGACCGGGCGTTTACCGTGAAAGGCGCGGGGCTGGTGGTGACCGGTACGGCGCTGAGCGGTGAAGTAAGCGTGGGGGATAGCCTGTGGCTGACGGGCGTTAACAAACCGATGCGCGTGCGCGGCTTACATGCGCAAAACCAGCCCGCGGAGCGCGCGCATGCCGGGCAGCGGATCGCGCTGAACATTGCCGGGGATGCGGAAAAAGAGCAGCTTAACCGCGGCGACTGGCTGCTGGCCGATGCCCCACCTGAGCCGTCTGAACGCGTCATTGTTTGCCTGCAGACAAACGTGCCCCTGACCCAATGGCAGCCGCTGCATATTCACCACGCGGCCAGCCATATCACCGGACGCGTGTCGCTGCTGGAAAACGACCTTGCCGAACTGGTATTCGATTCACCGCTCTGGCTCGCAGACAACGATCGTCTGGTTCTGCGTGATATTTCCGCGCGGGAAACGCTTGCCGGGGCACGGGTGGTCGCGCTGAATCCACCGCGACGCGGCAAGCGTAAACCTGAATATCTGCAGTGGCTGGCTGCTCTGGCGCAGGCCAGCGATGATAACGCCGCGCTGCGGGTGCATCTTGAGCGCGGTGCGGTGAGCCTGCGTGATTTTGCATGGGCACGCCAGCTGAGCGAGGAAGGGTTACGCCTGCTGGCCCAACTGCCGGGCTTTATTCAGGCTGGAAACAGTCTGCTAAACGCCCCGGTTGCTGCGAACTGGCAGCGTAAGATACTGAGCACGCTCGCAACGTACCATGAACAGCATCAGGATGAGCCTGGCCCGGGCCGTGAGCGTCTGCGGCGCATGGCGCTGCCGATGGAAGACGATGCGCTGGTGCTGCTGCTGATTGAAAACATGCGCGAAAGCGGGGCGATCAAAAGCCATCACGGTTGGCTGCATCTGCCGGATCACAAGGCCGGGTTTACCGCAGAGCAAGAAGCGGTATGGCAAAAAGTGGCCTCGCTGTTTGGCGATGAGCCGTGGTGGGTTCGCGATCTGGCCCGCGAAACGAATACCGACGAGCAGGTAATGCGTCAGGTATTGCGCCATGCGGCGCAGCAGGGGCTGATAGTCGCGATCGTGAAAGATCGTTATTACCGTAACGATCGCATTGTGGCGTTTGCGAACCTGATCCGCGAGCTGGATCAAGAGCGGGGCTCTACCTGCGCAGCCGATTTCCGCGATCGGCTGAACGTGGGCCGCAAGCTGGCGATACAGATCCTGGAATATTTCAACCGTATCGGCTTTACCCGCCGTCGGGGTAATGACCATCTGCTTCGTGACGCGCAGCTATTTCCCTGAGCGCTACGTGTGGCGGGAGAGTTTTTGCTTTGCCAGCCATACCGCGCCCAGTCTTCCTGCCTGGTTACCCAGCTCGCAGGGCAGAATGGGCACTTTGAGTGCTTCCCATTCCTCGAATCGCTGTAGGTACTTATCGAGCAGGAGATAGATTTTCTCCTGCTCGCTTACCCCTCCGCCAATCAGCACTGCCTGTGGATCGAACATCGAGATCACGCTATAAACGCCGCGCGAGAGAAAATGCGCCCAGGCTTCAATAGCTTCGCGCAGATGCACGTCGCTCTCCATACGTTTAAACAGCTCCTTGCCGTCAGGCATTTCTTCTTCTGAAACGGCCAGCGCGCGGCGGCAGGCTTTCATCAGGCCGCTGGCAGACGCAACCTCGTGCATCGGTTCGCCCTGGTCCCCCACGGGCAGCACGCCAAATTCGCCGGCGCGGTAATGCGACCCGCGATAGAGATCGCCTTCCATCACAATCCCGCCACCGATGCCCGTGCCAATGGTGATACAGACGAAATGCTCGTAATCCTTACCCGCGCCCTGCCAGCGCTCGCCCAGCGCCGCACAGTTGGCGTCGTTTTCCACGGTGACGGGAAGATCGGTCAGATCGGCGAAGAGTTCGCACAGGTTTTCGCTGTCGAGATAGTCGAGCGCGCCCGCTTTAGCCGCTTCGCCGCTATGGTGGTTAATATGGCCGGGAAAGCTCACGCCGATACCGACGATATCGTATTCGTCCTGATACGCTTCAACTACCGCTTTCCACTTCTTTTTGAAGGTGTTTTTATCCTCAGGGGTATCGTACTCGTCTGTCGTCAGCTCCTTGCCATTTTCATCAATCACGCCGTGCTTGATATGGGTTCCGCCTACGTCAAAACCGATAAATAGCTGCATCGCATCGTTCCTTATGAGCTCTTGACTTGTTAAGTATGGCTCAGTGGCAGAAACGAAACGTAAAGTACGGTAATCCGTGATACGGCTCGTAAACCCGTCACCCACTGGCGAGAAAAACGCCAGCCGGAACTACCCTTGTTGTACACCAACAGCAAGGAGACGGTCATGACAAACAATCCTCCCTCATCGCGTATCCAGCCCGGCGAGTATGGTTTTCCCCTCAAGCTGAAGCCTCGTTATGACAACTTTATTGGAGGCGACTGGGTAGCTCCCGTCGACGGCGAATACTATTCCAACCTGACCCCCGTAACCGGCCAGCCGCTGTGCGAAATAGCCAGCTCCGGCAAGCGCGATATCGATCTGGCGCTGGATGCGGCGCACAAAGCGAAAGATAAATGGGGCCATACCTCAGTTCAGGACCGCGCGGCTATTTTGTTCAAAATCGCTGACCGGATGGAGCAGAATCTGGAGCTGCTGGCGACGGCGGAAACCTGGGATAACGGCAAGCCGATCCGGGAAACGATGGCGGCAGACGTGCCGCTGGCCATCGACCACTTCCGCTATTTTGCCTCCTGCATTCGCGCTCAGGAGGGCGGAATAAGTGAGGTAGACAGCGACACCGTGGCGTATCATTTCCACGAACCGCTGGGCGTCGTCGGGCAAATCATTCCGTGGAACTTCCCGCTGCTGATGGCGAGCTGGAAGATGGCGCCCGCGCTGGCGGCTGGAAACTGTATTGTGCTCAAACCGGCGCGTCTGACCCCGCTCTCGGTCCTGCTGCTGATGGAAATCGTTGGCGATCTCCTGCCGCCGGGCGTGATTAACGTGGTCAACGGTGCGGGCGGTGAGATAGGGGAATATCTGGCCACCTCAAAACGTATCGCCAAAGTGGCGTTTACCGGGTCGACGGAAGTGGGCCAGCAGATTATGCAGTACGCCACGCAAAACATCATTCCGGTGACCCTGGAGCTGGGCGGGAAATCCCCGAACATCTTCTTCGCGGACGTGATGGAGGAAGAGGATGCCTTCTTCGATAAAGCCCTGGAAGGGTTTGCGCTGTTTGCGTTTAACCAGGGCGAAGTCTGCACTTGCCCGAGCCGCGCGCTGGTGCAGGAGTCCATCTATGAGCGCTTTATGGAGCGGGCCATTCGCCGCGTAGAGTCTATCCGCAGCGGTAACCCGCTCGATAACGTGACGCAGATGGGGGCGCAGGTCTCGCATGGACAGCTGAAAACCATCCTCAACTACATCGATATCGGCAAGAAAGAGGGGGCGGATATTCTGACCGGCGGTCGCCGTAAGGTGCTCGGTGGGGATCTGCAGGAAGGGTATTACCTGGAGCCAACGATCCTGTTCGGTCAGAACAACATGCGCGTCTTCCAGGAGGAAATTTTCGGACCGGTACTGGCCGTGACCACCTTCAAAACGATGGAGGAGGCGCTGGAGATTGCCAACGACACACCGTATGGCCTGGGTGCGGGCGTCTGGAGCCGCAACGGTAATCTGGCCTATAAAATGGGCAGAGGTATTCAGGCCGGGCGCGTCTGGACCAACTGCTACCACGCCTATCCTGCCCACGCTGCATTTGGCGGTTATAAGCAATCGGGTATCGGGCGTGAAACCCACAAGATGATGCTGGAGCATTATCAGCAAACGAAATGTTTGCTGGTCAGCTACTCCGATAAACCGCTGGGGCTGTTCTAATCGCCCAGCTCAGGCCGTCCATGGGCGGCCTGAGCAATTTGCTGGCGCAGGCAGTTCAGAACGCCATCCAGAACGTATTGCACGCGCCAGGGCTGGTATTCGCGTTTGCGGAAGATGGCCGTCAGATCGAGCCACCACTCTTCCTGATGCGGGAAGCAGGGAACCAGCATCCCTTGCGTTAATTCTTTTTTCAGACTCTCTTTTGGCGCAAAAACAATCCCAAGATTATTTCTTGCCAGCTCCAGGGCCGTCTGCGTATTGTCGCAAATATAATTACCGGTCACCCGGTAGTCATGCACGTTATCGCTGCCGTGCACGCGAAAACGCCAGATATTTGCATCATCGACCAGCATGGAGTCAATGAGAATACAGGAATGATTAATTAAATCTTCAGGTCCCTTTAAGGGATGCTTATTTAAATAATCAACGGTTGCAAATGCTGTAACGGAATATTTTGTTAACACGCTGGCAACCAGACTTTCGTCTTTCGGCTGCGCATAGGTAATTAAAATGTCGCAGTCATCCGGAAA
>CDYJ01041206.1_pt1 | contig 8686 bp, 8 predicted proteins | sample 557501 | NCBI WGS metagenome assembly CDYJ01 (sample SAMEA3182079, study PRJEB8094) | gut metagenome | biome: human; feature: gut; material: Stool; isolation source: human stools | place: Canada | collected 2012-11-20
CCTTATGAGGTATCCAAATGACACAAAATACAATTACACTGATCGTTCTGGCCGTCCTTGTTGTTTTTTCCCTGCCGGCTTTGTACCGAAAAAAGAAAAGCGGTGATCTGACCCTGTGGGGTAAGGGACGCAACATTCTGGGGCAGCTGCCCTCGGAAGAAGCTGCTTGTGCAGCGGTGTCTTCCTCTTCCCGCAACGGATCCCAGAAGGACATTCTGCAGTTCGTTTCCTCTCTGATGAAGCTGGTGCGCAAAAATCACTGGTACATCGTCATGCCCGGCCAGCTTTCGGACGGCAAGACCAAAACCAATCTTTCGCTCGTGCTCATCACGCAGCATCGTGTCATCGGCCTGAAATGTTATGGTTATGGCGGTGCCCTTACCAATAACGGAAAAGCCGCCGACTGGACACAGAAGCTGGATAAGACGACCAAGGCGATCCACTCTCCCCTGCCGGATCAGACCGCGCAGCAGGCAGCTCTTGCGTCTCTTCTGCCCCAGCTGAATGCATCTCAGGTCGAGGTCTTTTCCGTTTTTACCACACCGGGCGTGCAGCTGATCAACTGCAGCGGCCTGAACTGCTTCACTTCCGTTTCCCTGCTGGAAAAGCTGCAAAGCTCTTCCGCGGACTGCACCAGCCCTCTTCAGCCGAAGGAGCTGGGCGCTGCACTGGAAGCCATGAAGCCGGACCCGCCCGCCAAAAACAGACAATAACAACCTCCCATATGTGCGGTTGCCGTACAAGCAAAAACACCCTCACAGCTTTTCCATTTCAGCTGTAAGGGTGTTTTTGTTTTGCTTTTTATTATAACCCGTTCACGATATTTTCCGGCCGCTGTCCGCTTTGCACCGCCCGGATCGCCGCGGCGATCATGCGGCAGGCTGAGCAGCGGATTTTCCGTTGTGACCGGTTCCGGCGCAATGGTGTCCAGTCCGGCTCCGGCGATCTTGCCGCTGCACAGGGCTTTGGCAAGGGCGGCGCTGGCCACAAGGTCGCCGCGGGCAGTGTTGACGATGAAAATGCACCGTCCTTCATGCCCGCCAGAAAACCTGCGTCCACCATGTTCACGGTCTGAGGTGTGACCGCCAGATGCAGGCTGAGGATATCGCTGCATTTCTGTATCGTTTCAAGAGCTGCATATTCCGCATGGTTTCGTTGACCACCAGATCTTCCAGCCACTGTTTCCGCACGGCCTTTTTATCGCAGGTCTTTTTCTTCTTGGCAGCAGCACACTTGTAGTAGGTATACATTTTCCCGGTGTGGCTGACACCGCTTTCTCCGAACATCAGCGCTCCGCACTTACCGCAGTACAGCTTGGTGGTGAGCAGATAGCTTTCCTCTGCCTTATGACGGGCAGGGGCCTTTTTATTTTTCGCCAGCTTTTCCTGCACCTTGTTGAACAGGTTCGCGTTTGCGGAGCGCAGTGCAGCAGTGAAAGCCCCAGTGGGGCTTTTAAACGACAGAACGGTCTTGCGTAGCAAAATGGAGGGGCCTTACCCCGACAAGTTCACCTGACACAAGTGCCGGGATCGTATTGGGCTGTACCACATCCCGCAAACGCAATTCGCCGATGTACCGGCGATTACTCAGCATCCGCTAAATCGTATTGTAGGACATCTCCCCGCCCATTGAATTTTTGATGTTGTGTACCTTTAACCAATCCCGCAGGTCAGTCATCAAAGATGCCACGTTCGCTGTCCTTGATCATCTGCTGGAACTGCGGGCGATTATCCGTTTTTTTAACCGAATACAATTCTTTGTTCCAATAAAAGCCGCCATCATTCTCAGATCGTCCAGTTCTGGCTTGCCGACTGCAGATCCACCATGTGGGTGTACAGTCCCTTCCGGGCGTACAGCTCTGCCGGGCTGCCCTGCTCGGCCACGATGCCGCCCGACAGCACCACCACCTGATCCGCACCGGCTACGGTGCGCATCCTGTGGGCGATGATGAGGACGGTTTTGTTTTTTATGAGCCGGGATAGAGCCTCCTGAATGGCAGTTTCGTTCTCCACATCCAAGCTGGCGGTGGCTTCGTCCAGCAGAATGATGGGCGCATCCTTCAGGAAGGCGCGGGCGATGGAAATGCGCTGACGCTCGCCGCCGGAAAGAGCGCAGCCATTCTCGCCGATGTTGGTGTTCCACTTGTCCGGCAGCTTTTCGGCAAATTCCTCGCAGTTTGCCAGCTTTGCCGCCGCCAGAACCTCTTCGTCCGTTGCACCTTTGCGGCCCAGACGGATGTTTTCGAGAATCGTGTTGTCAAACAGGGTCACATCCTGAAAGACGATGGAATACAGGCTCATGAGCTTTTCCGGGTCGATTTGGGAAACCTCCATGCCGCCCACGGTGATGCTGCCCTTCTGGTAATCCCAGAACCGTGCCGCCAGCCGGGAAACGGTAGTTTTGCCGCCGCCGGAGGGGCCCACCAGTGCCGTGACCTCGCCCTGCTTTGCGGTAAAAGAAACGTCCCGCAGAACCGTCTCGCCGGAGTTATAGGCAAAGCCCACATGGTCGAACACGATATCGCAGCCCTGATTGGTCAGCTGTTCGCTGCCGGTCTGCAGGGGAGCGTCCAGAATCTCATTCATGCGTCCTACATTGGTGCGCATGGCAATGACCGCCGCCAGATTCTGCAAAGCCCCCTGCATGGGGTCGTACATCCGGGATGCCGGCATCAGGAACAGAAACAGGGTCAGTACGTCGATGCTGCCCTGCACCAGAAGCACCGAACCGGTGAGCGCCACCGACGCAATACCCAGCTTGAGCACCATGCCGGCGGAGGACACAAACAGCGCTGTTGTCAGTTCTGCCACGATGGACTGCTTTTCCACTGCCCGAATTTTTCCGGAAAGGCCGGACAGATAACGTTGCTCCGCATTGCTGACTTTCAGGTCGCGGAGGGTCTCGATGTACTCCTGAATGCCGTCCGCACAGGCCATTTTCGCCGCCATGGTCTTGGCCTGCACCTTGTCCTGCACCCAGTAGCTGCCCACCACGATGGCAACAGATACCGGGATGACCCACAGCGCCGCCAGTGCCATCCGTCCGTCAAAGGCGAACAGGCTCAGGGCAATGAGCACGGTAGAGATGAGGGAACCGAACAGACCGGGGATGAAGTGGGAGCAGTCCTTTTCCAACACCTCGCAGTCTGCCATGATGGTGCTGGTCAGGTCGGCAAGGTCGCGCTTGCCGAAAAAGGACAGGGGCAGCTTGCGCAGCCGCTCCGCAAGGGTCAGGCGACGGGTGCCGCTCTCTTTATAGGTGGTAAAATAGGTGCCGTTATACTGGAACCATGTGGTCAGCAAAATCAGCACAAAGCAGGCAACGCATCCCACCAGATAAAAGGTGCTTCTCCCGCTCGTAGAGCCTTCCAGCAGGTCTTTTACCAGAAGATACAGCAGCCCGGTGGGCAGCATGAACGCCATGTTCTGGAACGCACAGGCCAAAACGCCCTTTACCAGCCCCTTTGCGCCCTCCGGGGAGCTGGCCGTTGCGTGTTGAATTTTTTCGATCATTCCTTACCCCTCCTTTGCGACCTTCCACTGCACTGATGCCTGATAATCCTGCCACATCCGGGCAAACAGGCCATTCTGCGCACACAGCTCGTCCTTTGTGCCGGATTCTGCGATCTGCCCATCCCGCACCACATAGATGCAGTCGGCGTTGGCGACGGTGGACAGGCGGTGTGCAATCATCAGCACCGTTTTGCCCTTGGCAAGCTGGGCAAAAGCGGCCTGTACTTTTGCTTCATTGTCCGGGTCGGCAAAGGCGGTGGCCTCGTCCAGGATCAGGATGGGCGCATTTTTCAGCATGGCACGGGCAATGGTGATGCGTTGCTGCTCGCCGCCGGAAAGATACACGCCCTTGGTGCCGATGACCGTATGGATGCCCTCCGGGAACTTCTCCACGATATCCATGCACTGTGCAGCTTTCAGTGCTGCCAGCACCTCGGCTTCGGTGGCCTGCGGCCTACCCAGACGGACGTTGTCCAGAATGCTGCCCTTGAGCAGGCGGCTGTTCTGGAGCACAAAGGAAATGGTGTCCATCAACTCTTCCTTGGGGATGTCCCGCACATCCGCTCCGCCCACCCGGACGCTGCCGCTCTGCACATCAAAGAACCGGCAGACAAGGTTTGCCAGCGTGGATTTTCCGCCGCCGGATGGACCTACAAAAGCCACGGTCTGTCCCGGCTGAATCTCCAGCGAAACGCCCTTGATGACCTCGTTTTTTCCGTCGTAGCTGAAATGCACATCCTGCAGCGTGACAGAGGAATCCTTCGGGTGCTGCGGAACAGCCTGCACCTGCATGGGCGCCGCCTCCAGCACCGAGTCGATGCGTGCCAGCACATCCGCTACCACCATCTTGCTCTCGCTCATGTACATCATGCGGGTCAAAGTCAGGGAGATCACCGGCGTAATGATGATATAGAACAGCAGGTTCAGCAGAAACTCCGGGGTGACGCCGTGGGTCGTGAACAGCAGCCCGCCCGCGATCAAAAAGGCGAACACGCCGTTGACGGCGGCGGTGTAGAACATCATGGGCAGGCGCAGGTCTTTGGTGTAGGAGATGACCCACTTTTCATACTCATCAATGGTGGCCTTGAACTTTTTGAAGGAAAATACCGACTGCCCGAAGGTCTTGACCACCGGGATACCCCGGACGTACTCCACGGCCTCATTGGACATCGCCTCCAAGGCGTTGCCGTACTGCCGCATTTTTTCAGCCATCCGCTTGCCGGTCATGGTCGTCATAATGAGGAAAGCCAGCACCACCGGCGCAAGGCTCAGCAGCCCCAGCCGCCAGTCAAATGCCAGCAGTAGCACCAACAGCCCCACCGGGGTGGCGATGGCGTTGTACTGGTCGGGCAGCTGGTGTGCCAAATAGGTCTCGGCGGCTCCGGTGCTCTCGTGGATGATCTTGCGCAGCTTGCCGCTGCCGAAGGTCTCGGCAAAGCCCAGCGGCAGCACCGCCAGATGCTCCGACACCGCCAGCCGCAGATTGGTCGCCACCCGGAACGCCGACAGATGGGAGCACATCAGCGCTGCAATGTAAATGAGGTAGGACAGCACCGCAAACAACACTGCCATCCAGCCGTAATGGGGGATGTTCACCGCCTGCGCATAGTCCGGCGCAGCGTTCAGCACATCCCGCAGGATCTTCCAGATGTACACAAAAGGCACCAGCGCCACCAGCGCACTGACCGCAGACAGTACCCACGAGACGTAGGTGAAATATCGGTAGTTCCCGGCATAGCTCATCAACCGGGAAAGATCGGACTGTTTTTTCACGAAAAGACCTCCTTCAAATAGTTTTTATGCAAAAATGTGCCGTGGCGTTTTTGCTCCACAGCACATTCTGCGTATTAACCTGCTAGATTTTCAGTACAGAACAGCTCAATGCAGTTGTCGATCATCGTCTGGTCACAGTCGGTGGAAATGCCGGAGGCCAGCCAGTAAGCATATTCGCCTGCATCGTACTGGCTCAGAGCTTCTGCAACCGAACCATAGCGGAACTCAATATGGTAAGTTTCCGCACTGGTGTCCGGCGCAAGGAAGAAGTAGGTGAACTCGCCGGAATCGGCATCATCGCTTTCAAACTCATACAGCCCACGCACAGGCTCCATGCCAATATAGTGATAGGCATGGGAGAACAGCACATTGCCGTCCTTATCGGTGCCGGAAATGGTAGAAGTTTCACCATCGAAGGTCAAGGTCGCAAGGCTATTGGTAAAGCCGCAGAAATAGGCTCCGCCGCCGTTGGCATACGCTTTGACTGCATCTTCGCCGTAAACATCACCTGTCACCATAGAGGACAGCTTCTCAAAAGCAGCTTCGGCATTGTCCTCGCCCACGAGAGCGGTACAATCATCCAGCCATGTCTGCTTATATTCGTCCGCCAGAATCACCGGCCACAGTTCCTGATAGCTGCCTGTTAGGTCGTTCAGCAGCTGTGCAGCGGCAGCTTCGTTTTCATCCACAGCAGAAGAGGCGGTCTCTTCTACGGAAGAAACAGTGCTTTCTGCGGCAGAACTTGCAGAAACGGGAACAGAGCTCGCCGTGCCGCTGCTGCAGCCAACCAGAAGAGAAGCAGACAGAGCTAGCACAGCAGCTGCACTCAGAATTCTTTTCATCAAACGCATTATCAATTTCCTCCACAAAATCAGAATATCGGCGTTAGCTTCAACTAATCACGATACTGATTTTACTGGAACCGGACTTTCTGTGCAAGAACCAAATCGACAGAATCTATCCAATCGGACGCATCTTCCGATACTCCGTAGGCGTCATGCCGGCTGCTTCCCGAAATGCAGAAGAAAACTTATTCGGATTTTCGTACCCGACCCGATGGGCGATTTCAGCAACCGTGCAATCGGTTTCGAGTAGTAGCTTCTGTGCCAGCTGCAGCCGGTACTCTTTCTGATACGCATAGACCGAGCTTCCGTAAATGCCTTTGAAACAGCTTTTTAATGCCGTAGGCGAAAGGCCGACCTCCTGTGCAAGCTGTTCGATTGTACGGCGAACTGTCAGTTCCTGCGTGAGAAGAGCCGCAGCCTGCTTCACACACTCCACCTGATGCTGATTGAAATACTCTGTCTGCTGCACATCTTCCCTGTTTTTCAGCCGGGTCAGAATATGCAGCAACTCCAGCACTTTCAGCCGAAGATAGCCGGTGTCCGGCACAGAATGCGCTGTGTAAAGCTCTGAAAAAATATGGGCAATGGTCGGTTCTGACCGCAGGATACAGCAGCGGTTTTCCGTGCAGATGTGCCGCCGTATGACATCAAGGTCTACGCTGTACCATTCCATTTGTTTCCGCATTTCCGGCGAGATTGCATCCAGATCCAGCAGAATGGTAATGCCGTGATAGTGCCGCAATGGGAAGCAGGAGGAGGATTTCTTGCGCGCTGCTGCACACACCGCAAAATCCCCTGCTGCCAGATAGCAGCAGCTATTTTCCCCAAAACTGCACTCGTAACGCCCCACGCGGCAGTGGTTGATCTCGATCACATTCCGCGCTGGTGCGGGAGCCTCGTCAAAGGAAACAAGATGCATATCGTTGTAGTACAGTTCTGCCCCCGAAAACAGTGGACAGATGGTCATACTCCCGCTCCCCGTTCCGTTGGAGAACACGACGGTGCGGGGCATCGCCGTAGAAGCAGTTTGCTCCGGGGAAAGATCAAAAAGTGATTTATACATAGCCATTCTCTTTTCCTGAAGATTCGCTTTTTCTTACTGATTCGCAGACGTGAACTGTCAAATTCCATTTCTCTGCAAAAATGTTTCCATCAAATCAAGATACCGTTCCGCCTGAACGATGAAGCCCACATAACCGCCCGGAACATTGTGAATCTCCGCATCCAGTTTCCGGAACAGATCTGCGAACCGTTTCTGATCTTCAATCGCTGTCATCCTGCGAGGTGCGCAGAGTGCTTTTTCTCATACACCGCAGCCGCGATGCACCAGCGGATGAACTGCTTTGATTCTTCTTTCTTCATTTTCTTCGCTTCCTGTTCGTAATCATAATAGCCAAAAGCGTTCCATCTCCGACACAAGCAGTGCCGGATGATTGATGATCTCGCCATGGCCGAAACCGGGGAAACAGCGGACGATCAGGCTCGGATATGCCGTCCGCAGCCGCTGGATGGCCTTTTTCATGTGCCCTTCTTTTTCTCCGTACCAACAGGCGACCTTTGCATCGGGCTGTACCAAAAAGTCCGTTCGATAGAGATAAAGTCCTGCCTCCCAAGTGGCCCGGACGGATTCCAAACTGATATGATCCGGGATACGGCGGAGCATAGTCTGCATTCCCTGCTCCGTCTGCCCCATAAAGCGCAGTGCCCATGCAGGCATGTACTTTTCGTGTGCCGTTCGATATTGCTTTTGCGGCATGACCTTCAAAATCAGTCGATTCAGCACTCCGAAATCCAGATACTCCGGCCCGCTGAGGATCATCCGATCGATCTGAACGGTTGGGGAAGCCTTCAGAAAAACAGCCGGTCCGCAGCCCAGCGACTCTGCAAAAAGCAGATCCAACTGTCCGTCAAGCTCTTTTTCAATATAAGCAGCCAACTTATCCGCCTGATCCCGGGCAGTCGTGTAGGTCGTTTCACCGGTTCCATCAAAGCCGTCGAAGCTGACGGCATACACGCAGAATTTCCTTTCCAGCAGTGGGATCAAATCCTCAAACTGCTGCCAGCACATAAGATTTCCGTGCAGCAGCATCATGGTCTTTCCCTCTATATTGCCGAATCATTTGATTTCCATACCAATCTGCCTCCCCGCTATTATCTGACCTTCATGCAAAAATCGCAGCGGTCATTGCCGCGCCCCAGCGTCATGCTTCTCTCCCAGATCAGCTTCGGATGCAGCCCGGTATAGCTGATGTCGTCGCTGTCGCAAAAGCAGCGGCACAGCTCCGGGCAACCGTATTCTGTGCAGGTGTCGTGATAGGGACACTCCATCATATCCACACGCCAGACGCCGTTGCCGGTCTGCAGCTCTTTTGGGGCAAAGCCCGCCGCCGGGCCAAAAACGCTCCGGGTGGATTTGACAAAAACGCCGGGAACAAGGCGGTAAAGCCCCGGTATGTGCAGCAGGGCGGCAAGCTGTTTGTGGCTCGTTCTCGCAAGCCGCTCCACATAGCCGTGAACGGTTTGCAGTGCTTCTTCTTTCGGCATGACCCGCTGCAA
>CDYJ01029066.1_pt1 | contig 8620 bp, 8 predicted proteins | sample 557501 | NCBI WGS metagenome assembly CDYJ01 (sample SAMEA3182079, study PRJEB8094) | gut metagenome | biome: human; feature: gut; material: Stool; isolation source: human stools | place: Canada | collected 2012-11-20
GAGCAGAAGGGCGAGTCTCTGGAGGATTACCTGAACAATAAGGTGTTCGCGGGCAACTCCGGCGAGCGTATGGCTCCCGATGCCAGGGATGTGGAAGGCTTTGCCGGATTTATGGACCGGTATCAAAAGGGCCTGGCGGCCCAGCGCGGAGCGGTAGACAATCTGCTGTGATTAAATTTTTAAGGGCTTTTTAGATTAGCCGCCGCTGCTCCTGTAACCGTCCGCCGCAAGGCTTTACAGCTTGTGGCGCCGGCCGCCGGGGCTTACCCCTATGGTTGGTGGAACCGGGCTTTATGAGCGGCGCTGGAGCATAGCGCGGAAAAGCGGGAAATCAAAATGAAGCAGGGGAGCCGGGAAAGACAGTCCTTCTTGGCTCCCCTGCCTTGACTTCAATTTCCAGGTGAATTATACTTAATTTAGGCGGCTGGAGGCTTTTCTGGCTGAATCAAAAAACCGTACCATAAAATTAACAGCGATTGGAGGAATCTGACGATGTGGATTCCCATTATTACCAGTCTGGTGTGCTTTGCGGTGGCGACTATTTTATTTACGCCGCCGCTTAGAAAATTCCCTTTTTACCAGGCGGTTTCCTTTTATTTTCTTTTTGAGGGCGCCTGGACTCTGTTCAATACCCTGATCACCGCCATCTGGCCTTACGCGGACTTTATGATTTGGGTCCATCATGTTGGGATCATTCTCTTTGCCGGATATCTGTTCTATAAGATTTACGTCTATTACTGGCGGCAGAGGCGGGAGGAAAAAAGGGAGACGGAGCAGGCTGCCGGGGAAAAGGAGCTTTCCAAAGAAAACGACGAAGAGAAAAAGGACGGAAAGACAGAAAAATGATGGAATATGTTTATGCGGGGATGTGGTTCCTGATCGGCTTGCTGCTGATTTGGAAGCTGAGAAAGGAAAACCAGGTTTTTGTATTCGCAGGCGGGATTTTCTTGTTTATGGGCGCTTGGTGGCTGGCGGATGCCCTGCTGCCCCAGCTTGACCTGTTCGGCGGCGTTTACGCGTGGATTTTCCGCGGCGTTATGGCGGCGGCGCTGATTGTCACCGGACTGGTTTTCTTCCGCCAAAAAAGAAGGGACGCGGAGCAGCGGGCCTTGGAGGAAGAAGAAAGCGGAGCAGAGGATGCGGCGGATGAGGAAAGCGGCGGAGACTCTTCAGAGGATTGAGCGGCGAAGCTCGGGAAACAGCGAATTTTTAGAAAGCTCCGGCGATAGATTAAGCAGCAATGGGGATAGAACAAAATGATAGGGAACTTTTTGTCAGTAGCCATGAAGGTTCTGATTTTATTTCTCCTAATGAGCGTAGGGTTTGTGCTGGGCAGAAAAAAGATTATCACAGAGACCGGAACGGATCAAATGAACTTTCTTCTGCTCAACGTGGTGGTGCCTTGTGTTATCATCGACGCGTTTCAGGTAGATAAATCACAGATTCCCACCTGGAATTTATGGTTTACGGTGATCGCCGGCTTGGTGTATGTTTTAGCCGCGGTGGTCATCGTAAAATTTTGCTTTAATAAGGAGCCTGACGGCCGCAGGCAGGTGCTGAAATTCGGCGCGATGTTTTCCAACTGCGGGTTTATGGGCTTTCCCATGGTTCAGGAGGTTCTGGGCGACCGGGGGATGGTGTACGCCGCTATCATCAATACGATCGTAACGGTGGCGATGTGGACGGTGGGCTTTGTGGTGATGGGCAAGGAGGGCGAACGGATCTCGATTCGGAAGGTGGCGCTGAACCCAGGAGCCGTCGGGGTCTATATCGGCCTGCCTCTGCTGCTGTTTTCCCTGGAGCTGCCGGATCCGTTCCAATCGGTGGTGGGCTTTTTGGCGGATATGAACACGCCTCTGGCAATGATCTGCATCGGCGTGTTTATCTCCAAAACCAAGCTGCTGGATATCTTCAAGGAAAAGACTCTTTATTGGGTAACTGTGATCCGGCTGCTGCTGATCCCGGCGGCGGTCATGGGGATTTTGCTTCTGTTTCAACCGGATTATATTCCTATGACGTCCTCTATCATTCAGTTCTGCGCTCCCAGCGCGGGGCTGACGGCGATTTTCGCCGCCCGTTTCCGCCATGACACTACTCTGGCGGCGAAAACAGTGGCGATCTCGACGCTGCTTTCGATCCTGACGATGCCTCTTTTCTGTGTGGCGCTTCAGACTATTTACGGCGTTTGACCCGATTTTTTAGTACCTCCTTTGAAAATCCGTCATAGTATAGAGAAGCGGGGGGTGCGCGCGCCTACGCTTTATCATAGATCGCCGCGGATAGGATTTCCTATCCGCGGCATTGGTGTTTTATAGCTGAGCTTGTGGTGAAAGGGCCGCCGGAGAATTTCTCCGGCGGCCCTTTCTATGAGGCAAATCAGGATGTCAACGGTTTTGTTGATAGAAGCCGCACTGTGCCGGGGGCTCCGCCAGCGGGCAGGGTCAGGCCTTCGGCGGCGCTTTTTACGGCAAGGCGCGTAATGCGGATTGCGGTGGGGTTTCTCCAAAGAAACGGCGTGAAAAAACAGAAGACATGCCGTTTTCACAGGCCTGAAAAGCTCTCTGTGCGGAGAGGGGCGTTCCCGAGAGACGGGAAACACGCCGCGCTCCCCGGGGGCCTGGACGAAGCAAGCGGCCGGGAGAAACCGCAGAAAAATTATGGCTGCCCCGCCGGCAGATGGATGCATCGGCCCAGCGCGGCGGCGCAGGCCTCCATAAAGGCCTCTGAATAGGTGGGATGGGCGTGGATCATATCGGCGATTTCGTCAGCCGGAACCTCAGCGTGGAGCAGGGCCGCCGCCTCGGCGATCATTTCCGCGGCGTCGCCGCCCAAAATATGCACTCCCAGCAATTCCTGATACCGCTTTTCCACCACGACCTTGACAAAGCCCTCGCCCCTGCCGCTTGCCAGGGCCCGGCCGTTGGATTGGAAAAAGTATCTGCCGACTAAAATGCCTTCCCTTCCGTACTGTTCCCTGGCGGCTTTTTCGGAAAGGCCCACCCCGGCGGCCTCCGGGCTTGTATAGATACAGGAGGGAACGTACCGGAGGTCACAGGCCTCCGGCCGCCCCATGGCGGCGCAGGCCGCAGCCTCTCCCATTTTGAAGGCGGCATGGGCCAGCATGTGTTTTCCGTTGATGTCGCCTGGCGCGTAGATGTTGGGAATGCTGGTCCGCATCTGTTCGTCCACAGAGACCTTTCCCCGTTCCAGCCGGATCCGGTCCTTCAGAGCGCCCAGACAGTCTAAATCGGCGGCTCTGCCGACGCAGATCAGGATTTTATCCGCTTCTACCCGTGTGCCGTCCTGGCAGAGGACTGTGCTTCCGGTTCCCTGGTCCTGAATGGCGGACACCTTTTGGGAGGTCAGCACCCGGATTCCCTTCTTTTCCAGAGATTTTTTCAGCTGGGCGGAAATTTCCTCATCCATCGGCGGAACCAGCCGGTCCATAGCCTCGATGACGGTGACCTGGCTGCCGAAGCCGTGAAACGCCGCCGCCATTTCGCAGCCGATCACGCCGCCGCCAATGATAGCCAGCCTCCGTGGCAGAGCTTCCAGATCTAAAAGAGCGTCGCTGTCCAGCACGTTTTTGCTCTCGGCTCCGGGAATTGGAATCACGCCGGGCTTTGAGCCGCCGCAGAGCAGCACGCTGTCAAAGCCGTAGGTTTCCCCTCCGCAGGTCAGGGTGTTTTCGGTGGCCAGAGCCGCTTCTCCGTAGTATACGTCGATTTTGTGGGAGCGCAGCAGGCCCGCCACGCCGTCGGTCAGCTTTTTCACCACGCTGTTTTTATGGGCTACCGCTTTCGGCAGATCCACCGACGGATGGGCGTCCAGGACAATGCCCCGCTGGGCGCAGCCGGCGATTTCCTCCATCAGCTCGGCGGTTTTCAGGTAGCATTTGGTGGGAATGCAGCCCCGGTTGAGGCAGGTGCCCCCCAGCACGCTTTTTTCAAACACGGCGGCTCTGCCTCCCAGCTGGGCGGCCTTGATCGCGGCCACATAGCCCGCCGGACCGCCGCCGATCACCGCGACGTCGTATTGCTTTCTCATAATCTTATCTCCCAAATGTCGTATTAGGCTATCAGTGCTGCGTTCAGCAGGATAGCGGCGCTCTTGTCAAAGCTTTAAGGCCCGTCCAAGGAGCTGTGCTCCCGATTCCCGGCGGCCGCGGGCGGCATTACCGCGTCAAAGGGTTCAGCGGCGCGGCCTTGAGGCGGCGCCGGACTGGCGTGGATTTGACGCGCAGGCAAGCGGCCCCGGAAATCCGAAGGCCGGCCGTTCCTTTGCGCCGGTTTTGGGAGGGGCCTTTCGCAAAGCGCCGCCGGCGCCTTTGCTACAGTAAAATTTCCATCGGCGTTTGCAAAAGGGATTTCATTGCGCTCAGAAGCTGGGCGGCCTGGGCCTCAGAAAGAACCCGGGCGTCGTACCGCAGGCAAACCACAGCGGTTTTGTGAACCGTTACCTGGCCATCCTCCAGGACCAAAGCGTCCTCCGGGGCGGCCAGGCCGAAAATTCCGGCCTCTCCGGAACGGAGCACCGGGGTAAAGGCGTAAACGCCGAATGAGCTCATATCGCAGACGCCGAAGGCTGCCGGGACGGTTTCTTTAGAAGAAAGGGTATGTGACAACGCTTTTTCAGTCAATTCCCCGATTTGTGCAGAAATCCGGGAAAGGGACAGCGATTCGGCGCCTGCGACAACAGGCTGTTCCTTTTCCCCGCCGCCGAATACAGCGAAGCTAAAGCCGGCGGAGGAGAGGGACAGCTTCTGGACCGCCAAAGCGGCGGCCTTTAGGAAAAACGCATCCAGAGAGAGAGCCTTCTCCCGGGAGCCGTTCAGCTGGCTGATCAGATCTAAAAGGCAGGTGATATCTGCTTTGACCGCCTGGACAGCGGCAAAGCCGGCGCCGCTTGACTGGGCGGCCGCCAGCACATCGCCCTTAGTGACCTTGCCGTGACAGCCGGTTCCGGCCACGGCGGACAGATCCACGCCCTGATCCTGGGCGATCCGCCGGGCCAGGGGGGTGGCCAGCACGTCGGCGGCGCGGATAACGCCGTCGCTTCTGCCGGGAACAATGTCCTTTAAATCCAGTCCCCTTTCCCGGGCGGCTTTCTTCGCGCAGGGCGTGGCAGGAATAGGACTGTCCGCAGACGGAGCGGACGGGTTCTGCTTCTGGCCTCCCGAGACGGCGGCAGCCTCTCTTTCCGCGGACGGCCCGGTCTGAGCCTCCCGGCTCTTTTTCTCCGGCGGGGCCAGGGCGGCGGGTTCCGCTGAGCCGCCGGGAACTGACGGCAGCGGCGCTTCCTCCTGCTGAGAGGGCTCCGGTGCTTTGGGGCTGGCTGCCGGAGCCTCGGGAATCTTTTCTCCCGGCTCCCCGATGTAGCCGATCACCGACAGCACGGGCACCCAGGTATCCTCCTCCACGGTTTTCGCCAGCAGAATCCCGGAACCGGGAGCCTCAGCCTCCATGGTGATTTTATCCGTTTCGATTTCCATGACCGGCTCGTCCTTTTCTACCGGGTCGCCGACCTCCTTCAGCCACCGGATCAGCCGGCCCTCTTTCATATCCATGCCCGCCTTGGGCATAAAAATCTCAGTCATTTGGCTTCCTCCTTACAGCAGGCTTTTTACCGCGGCTACGATTTTCGGAACGGTGGGGAAGGTTTCCGCCTCCAAAATGGGATTGAAGGGGATAGGCGTGCTCTTGGCGCCTAACCGCTTAATGGGGGCGTCTAAATAATAGAAGGCGTCGCTGTCCGCGATCTGCCCGGCGATCTCCGCGCCGAAGCCGCAGAATTGAACCGCCTCATGGACGATCAGCACGTGCTTGGTCTTTTTTACAGATTCTAAAATAGTCTGCGTATCCAGGGGAACCAGGGAGCGGATGTCGATGACCTCCAGGCGCACGCCATCCTTTTCCAGCTCCTGGGCAGCGGTCAGACAGGTGTTGACCATGCGCCCGTAGGTGACCACGGTGCAGTCGGAGCCGGCAAGCTTAATGTCCGCCTGGCCCAGCGGGATGGAATACTCCTCCTCGGGAACCATGCCCTTGGTGCGGTAGAGGGTTTTCTGCTCCAGGAACATCACCGGGTTGTCATCCCGGATAGCGGTTTTCAAAAGGCCCTTGGCGTCGTAGGGGGTGGAGGGGATGACCACCTTCAGCCCGGGGAAATGAGCCAGACAGGCCTCCAGGCTCTGAGAGTGCTGGGCCGCCGCTCCGGTGCCGGCGCCGGAGGCGGTTCGCATGACCATGGGCACCTTAACCTTGCCGCCGAACATAAAGCGGAGCTTGGCGGCTTCGTTGACCAGCTCGTCAAAGCACACGCACATAAAGTCGGAGAACATCAGCTCCACGATGGGGCGCATTCCGCACATGGCGGCGCCCACCCCGGCGCCTACATAGGCCTGCTCCGCGATGGGGGTATCCATGATCCGGTCCCCGCCGAATTCCTGGATCATCCCCCTGGAAACGCCGAAGGCGCCGCAGTAAAGGCCGATATCCTCGCCCATCATAAATACGTTTTCATCCCGGCGCATTTCCTCAGAAATGGCCTCGTTAATCGCTTGCGCGTAAGTAATCTCTTTCATGGCTGTCCCCCTCCTCAGGCATATACATCGTCGAACACGTCGTCCACGCTGGGATTTTTACTGGCCTTGCCGTATTCCACCGCGTGGTCGATGACGGCGGCGGCCTCCTTTACCGCCGCGTCCAGCTCCTCCTCGGTGAAAAGCCGGCGCTCCGCCAGGTAGCTCCGGAACGCCTTGATGGGACATTTTTCCTTCCAGGCGTTGATTTCCTCCTTGGAACGGTACAGGTTGCCGTCGCTCTTGGAGTGGCCGGAAATGCGGTAGGTGTTTTCTACCACCATCATGGGGCCGTTTTCCAGCACGTATTCCCGTGCCTCTGATACCGCATCGTAAACCTCCAGCACATGATTGCCGTCTACGGTTTTCGAGGGGATGCCAAAGGGGTAGGCCCGCTTGGAAAGATCGGTGTCGTGCATAGCCTTGGCGATGGGAGTGGACATGCCGTAGGTGTTGTTGATGCACACAAATAAGATGGGAAGCTTCCATAGGGCCGCCAGGTTCAGAGCCTCGAAGCAGGCGCCCTCGTTGGAGGCGCCGTCGCCGTAAAATACGGCGGTGATGCGGTCCCTCTCGTTCCGTTTTTTGATGGTGAGGGCCGCGCCGTTGGCGATGACGCTGCTGGCGCCTAAAATACCGCTGGTGGCGAAATAGTTGATATCCGGAGAGGCGATGTGCATGGAGCCGCCCTTGCCCTTGCAGACGCCGGTCTCCTTTGCCAGGATCTCCGCCATCATGTGGTCGATGTCGATGCCTTTGGCGATGGCCTGGCTGTGGCCCCTGTGGGTGCCGAACACGTAATCCTGGGGCTTCAGGGCTAAAATGGAGCCGACGGCGGTGGCCTCCTCTCCGATGCCCAGGTGGGTGGTTCCGTGAACCAGGCCCATAGAAAACAGCCACTGGACCCGGGTTTCAAACTCCCGGGCCAGGTTCAGCTTTTTCCACATTTCGGCTAGAAGCTCTTTGGAATATTCAGGTTTCAATGCGATCCTCTCCTTTAAACAATTAAACAATATCCTATGACGCCCTGGCTTTTTATCGGCAGTGCATTGCGCGCAGAAAGGCCGATTTTGGGCGTCCTGCGTTTAACATAGGGCTTTCTTTTCGGGAAATAGGAAGGTCATGGCGCGGTACGGTCCCGGTTCCTTTTTAGGCGGGCTTTGCCGTTCCGGGCTTCCCGGGAAGCGGAATGTGACCGGCCTGACTGGCCTAAGTCAGTTCCACCGGAAAAAACGGCCGGTCCGCCATCACGGCGCCGGGGTAATCCGCGCCGAACCTGGCAAGCCCCTGGCGGGCCACGCTGCGGACCTTCATTTTATCGATGGATTCCGCCGGCACGTGGTATATCACCGCTTTTTTCGGCTGGATAAACCGCTTCAGGCATTGCTGCCCTGAAGCGGAGGCGAAAAAGAAAGGGTTCAGAAGCACCAGGTCAATGGGGATTTCTTTCAGCCATTGGTAAACCTGGGGATTCCGGTCGTCGCAGTCGCTGAGCAGCAAAATATTCCGGCCCAGGAGCGAGAAGAGCAGTAAATTACAGCTGGCGTTCTCGAACATGCTGCCGGTGTGGGGGGTGCAGGCGGTGTGAAGCAGAATGTCCTTTTGCAGCACAAAGGTATGCCGTTTTCCGATTTCATCCGGCAGCGCCCAAACCGGGGCCCGGCTCTCACGCAGCTCCGACAGAAGGGCTTGGTTTTCCTTGTCCGGCCGGTTGGGAAGCACCAAGCGGCGGACAGTATTCCGGGAAAGGTACCGCCGGACCAGATCCGGAGCGAAGTGGTCCGGATGCTCATGAGTAAAGATCAGATACTGGGCGTTCCGCCAGGGATTCTCCCCTTCAGCCATTTGAGACAGCACAGAATCCGGCAGCCGGTCGAAGGGATACGGACCGGCATCCTCCAAAACATCCGCTAAAATGACGGTGTTTCCCGCGCGGATCATTACGCCCGCGTTTGCCGCCACTGTGATTTCGATGGGCTTTTCTGTGGCTTCCATGGCGCCGCCTCCTTTTTTGACGGGGGTGTCAGAATAGCTTTAACA
>CDYJ01011166.1_pt1 | contig 8587 bp, 12 predicted proteins | sample 557501 | NCBI WGS metagenome assembly CDYJ01 (sample SAMEA3182079, study PRJEB8094) | gut metagenome | biome: human; feature: gut; material: Stool; isolation source: human stools | place: Canada | collected 2012-11-20
ACTCCAACGACCTGGTGTGTTGGTCGCACTGAAACCTACCGGAAAGAAGATGGCCGCCGCAGCGGTGCACCGATGACATCACGCCGTTTGATTCTGAGCAGCATTAAGCCGATAGCAGGTGATGAAGCATGAAAACTTATTACATCCATCCGGCGGCGTTCGGTAGCACGGACCCCGGTTACGGCCATGTTCCCGTTGTGAAGGCTGACGAAGCAGAGAAGCGTGTGGCTGAACTGGAAGTGGTGAAAGAGCTGTTTTTACGTGCAAAGGCTCTGATGTACCAGTCAGGCGGGACACCAATCGAAAACTCGCTTAATCCGATTGATGCATGGCTGTATGACGCAGAACGCGCCGCCGCCATGCTTCAGGGTGCCGAACCTGTAACGACGGCTTACAAGTTGCCCGAGGGGTGGGTGGCGGTGCCGATTGAGCCGACAGAAGACATGATCGTCAATGGGTTCGAGTCAGAGCCAGATGAGAGCTTTAGCGATGCGGAGGTCTGGGAAGCATACGACGCCATGAGCGGATGTCAGCAGGCAGCGCACCGGGCGAAGCTGTGCTGGGCAGCCATGATTGCAGCAGCGCCCAAACCGGAGGCCTAATGCCCAGTAAACTCAAACAGCGGCGCTTGCGCCGCCTTAAAGCCGACGTAGCCTGGTGGCGTGAAGAGGCAGAGGATTGCCGCTCCCGCCTGCTGGAGCTGGCAGGGGAAATCGATAGAGTACGAGCACAGATCGTCAGAGTACCAATGCCGGTGGTTGTCCCCTCGGCTTTAATCGCAGAATTAGCAATGGAGAAAGCAGTTGAACGACTTAATGATTGACCTCGAATCAATGGGGAAAAAGCCAAACGCTCCGATCGTCTCAATTGGTGCCGTCTTTTTTAACCCTCATACAGGTGAGCTTGGCCAAGAATTTTATACGGCCGTCTCGCTTGAAAGCGCAATGGATCAAGGGGCGGTACCGGATGGAGAAACGATTCTTTGGTGGCTAAAACAAAGCCCTGAAGCGCGCTCAGCTATTTGCGTTGATGATGCGATGCCTATCACTGATGCACTGTCGGAACTTAGCCATTTCATTCACCGGCATGCATATAATCTCAAATACATGAACGTCTGGGGTAACGGGGCCACCTTTGACAATGTGATTCTGCGCGGAGCTTACGAACGCGCCGGACGCATTTGCCCGTGGGAATTTTGGAACGATCATGATGTACGCACGATTGTTACCCTCGGTCGCAGTGTTGGTTTCGATCCGAAGCGTGACATGCCTTTCATTGGCGATGTTCACAACGCCCTGGCTGATGCGCGCCATCAGGCAAAATATGTGTCAGCAATTTGGCAGAAACTTATCCCTGCCGCCAGCACCACCGAGTAAACCACTCAGCCCGGGTGCAGCCGGGCTTTATGGAGAAGGAAACCATGGCAAAGCTAATGAAAGCGAGTCTCTGGAGTAAACGCGAATTTACCAAAGACTCCATTCCTGACAACCGTACAATTAAACGTTGGGTCGAAAACGGATTACTCATGGGAAGGATCGTAGATGGTTCAGTTTTTGTCTATGAAACCGAAAAATGGGGAGTCGACTCAATTGTTAATCAGGCGGTACGTCAGTTAATAATTGAGGGTTGACCATGGCAGCAAGGCCACGAAAAAAAGAATACCGCCACCTTCCTGATTATCTTTTTTTTGATAAAGATCGTGGCGTGTATAAATTCACGCTTATAACAGGGAAAAAGAAAACCATCGGTTCGGATCGAGTAATGGCTATCGCCATCGCCCGAGAATATAACCTGAGGATGCGCCCTGAAAATACACCATCGATAGATTCATTAATTCGGGAATCGGGAGGGCTGAATGGTGAAGCTCACCCGTTTTCTGAACATGTTGATCGCATTATGGAGAGAGCGATCAAAGATGAGCAGCCGTCTAAAAGCACACTTGACGATTGGAATAATGATGCCGTCAGGGTTAAAGAATTTTTTAATAACATACCCGCATGCGACATTGAGCTTGAGCACGTAAATGCCTACATACGAAATTACCATTCTGAATCGTCGGCCAATGTTCAGAACCGGAAAGTTAGCTTCCTGAAAAAGCTATTCTCTTATGCTGTTGATGAATCGCTAATGATGGATAACCCTGCAACACGGAAAAAAATGCGGCGTGTCGATAAAAAGGTCCGCCGGCGACTTACTTTGGAACAGTTCCTGGCCATACATGCAGCTGCTGAACCTTGGCTGAAGACTGCAATGGACCTTGCATTACAAACTACGCAAGCGCGCCTGGAAGTTTCCCGGATCCGGTACTCGATTACGGAACCTAAAGAAGGGGTTTGCGGCTGTGTATGGTCCGATCAGGAAGAGGCTGGCATATTCGGAACGCTTTACATTCATCGGCAAAAAGTTCAGCACAAAGAGGCCTCACACGTTGCCATTCCGATCGGCAGGGCCCTGAAAGAGATCATCGACAACAGCAGAGACAATGTGGCCAGTCCTTATGTTGTTCACCGGCTTCTGGAGAAGAGAAGCAATCCTATAAGCAAGGAAGTTAACCACCCAACACAGGTGGCCCCTGACTATTTGAGCAGGGCATTTTCAGAGCTGCGGGACCGGATAGGTGTTGCGGCAGAATTACCTATCAAAGAAAGGCCAACTTTCCACGAGATTAGAGCGCTGGCGGCTCATATTTTCGAAAGACAAGGTATCGATCCGCAGGCAAGGATGGCCCATAGTGATGCAAAATCGACAAAAATTTATACCCAGAATCATGTTGAATGGGTTCAAGTACCACATGCAGAAATAAAAATGGCATAGAAAAAGGCACCTGATGGTGCCTTGAATAAAGTCTTGAATAAGACACCCGAAGGTGCCTTAAGTGGTTCTCTTAGCAACGAACTAAGAACGCCCAAGCCTCATACCCATAATCATGAGCATCAAGGACTTTTGCGGATTTTCCACGTACCTTGCGGTAGCGGCAGAAAACCCAACGGAACCCTTTTGGTGCCGCTTTTGAAACGATTGATTTCAAACCCATTCATAAAACACCTCCTTACCGAGAGAGATTTTTCCTTGAACTTACTCTCCCGAAGTGTTATGTTCGGGCTGCTTATAGAGAAGTTCACGGTGCGATGCCTCTTGGTATCATCGCCTGGTTAAACCCTGATGGTTGCCGCCGTCAGGGTTTTTACTTTTTTAACAGTTGTTTTTGATAATCCGCAGCGTGCGCAGACACTCCACACGCTTTTGCGATTTCCTCTACAGACATTCCCCGCAATAATGGTGCATGGCTGTAGGGAACGAGTAACTCTCCACTAAAGCATTTAGCTTGCCATTCGCTGCTTTCGAAAGCTCTAATTTCCACTCCTGGAGCCGCTCTGGCAAAAGCAATATTCTTATGCATTAGCAGATGACCAATTTCATGAGCAACAGTCATACGATCACGACCGTTTCCAGCATGGGCACCCTCATAGACATCCTCACGAAGAATGATTAACGAGTCCTGAGGCATAGTAAGACCATGTGTTCCCCCCATCTCCTTTTCCGTAGCTGTTTCAAAAGAAAAGTTAGGTAAGATCTGCGGTAGCGCGAACTCCAGCATTTCTATTACGGGAAAATACAAATCATGTATCTTCAGCATCGAGCGTAAGTTGTTGGTTAAACCACGCACCGCGTTGCGGCTTAAAGGTGGCACTCGATAATCTTGTCCGCTCAAACAGAGCCTCCTACTTATTGTTTTTTCGTTAACAATTCACGTAGACGTTTAAACTCATCATCGCTCAGTTCATCAAAGTTGCGTGCAAATGCCATCGCTACTTCCCGAGCATTTTGATTCTTACCCGACAGATTAATCTCAACAGATTGTTGAGAATCACGTGCTGCTTTTGTTAAATCGTCACCTGCATGAACACCTTCATTACTGAAATAGCTAATGATGCTTTTCAGCACAGGATCAGTAACAGCGCGTTTTCCTGTTTCAATTGCTGAGAGGTAAGACGAGGTCACGCCCATAGCATCAGCCATGCTTTTCAGCGTGACACCGACGTCTATACGTAATTTCCTAACTTTCTTACCAAACGGCGTTAACATATTTTGGCCTCTCTAATGTGCGTAAGAGTCACATACAACTCGACTCTGAGACTAAGATAACAACTCCCAGATGAGAAATCAACAGATTTTTGTTAACTTCACACGCGAGCTTTAGTTAATCAAGATTTACTCATGATAGTTCATTTTCTTCTATGTTGTTTGTCAACGAATGCGAACAGCATTGGGGAAAAACTCCCCCTAACTCATTGATGTATATAGTGCGGATTTTGCAAAAAATGCACTGTTTGCATATACAGTCAAACATTCCGCAGCACCAGTATTTACAAGGGTTGCAGAGGCTTTAACGCAGTGACATGGGGTGTCGGGGGTCGGAGGTTCAAATCCTCTCGTGCCGACCAAAAACACACTGAAAACCAGCCTGATGGCTGGTTTTTTTATTTCGCCTCGTCCGGCGTTTTGCGCAGATACACAAGCGTAGCCAGACAAATCACCGCTCCGGCATAAAACGTATATTCCGCGCCAAACGTTTCCCATATCGCGCCGGCTCCCACGCTGGCGATTAATAATCCCACTCCGCTTACCAGACTAAAAATACCGAAAGCCGTGCCGCGCAGATCGCGCGGTGCGGTTTTAGCGATCATTGCCGCCAGTAATCCCTGGGTCATACCCATATGTATTCCCCAAAGCGCAACGCCTAAAATGACTCCCATCCAGTGGCTGCTCAGCGCCAGAACAACATCTGCGCCAATCAGCACCATTAGCCCCCACTGCAGAAGTCGGGTGTGGCTCATGCCATCAGAAAGTTTGCCAAAAGGGTAAGCCGAAAGGGAATAGAGTACGTTCATGACCACCATCACCAGCGGAATAAGGGCCAGAGGAACGCCCGACTGCTGCGCACGAAGGACGAGAAAAGCCTCGCTAAACCGGGCAAGCGTGAACACCGCACCAAGGCCAATCACCCACCAGCACGCTTTACCCAGCCGCCTTAAATTCTCTCGTTTAATGGGATTAGTACGTTTATGTTCGAGGGGAGTTTTCGGCTCCTGAAGGCCGAAATAGAGCAAGGCAACTGAAAGCAGACCGGGGATAAGAGCTATCCAGAAAACAGTGCGAAAATCATTGTCCAGCAACAGCATTAAGCTTACGGCCAGTAATGGACCAAGAAATGCGCCTGTGGTATCCATTGACTGACGCAGGCCATATGCCGCACCACGCATTTCCGGCGGCGTGACGTCTGCAACCAGCGCATCCCGCGGGGCGCCCCGTATTCCCTTCCCCGTACGGTCCATGAGACGTGCGCCTAAAACCATCCCGGAAGAGGACGCTAATGCGAAAAGGGGTTTGCTTAGGGCCCCCAGGCCATACCCTAACAGGGCCAGCCCCTTACGTTGACCCAGGTAGTCGCTGATCGCCCCCGAAAAGACCTTAATAAAAAGCGCAGTGGCCTCCGCCAGCCCTTCAATCAGGCCGATTAACAGCACGCTCGTACCGAGGGTGGTCATCATAAAAAGTGGCAGCAGGCTGTGAATACTCTCTGACGAGATATCCATCAGCATACTGACGCCCCCCACAACCCAGACGCCTTTGGGGATCTGGCTGAGCACTGGAAATCTGGAACGCATCTACCGCTCCTGCTTTAAAAACAGCTGCCTGAATGCTTACAGGATAGGATATTGCGGATTAAAAAAACCTGAGGAGAGTGGGATGAGACCATAAAAAAGCCATCCGGCAGGATGGCTTAGCTATTGCGAGTCAGCGCTTAATGCTTCTCACGTCCACCCAGGAAGAAAATGCCCAGCGGGATGGCCAGCAGAACGGTGAACACCAGGCTGTAGACGAAGATCATCGCCGACTGCAGGACATACATGCTGGTTGTCCAGGCAGAGAGGGGGATATTGTACTGTTCGATAACGCCAACGATGGTTGCCCGCCCCACGCAAGCGGCAGCAATCATAAATACGACCAGCAGCGCCAGGAGGAACTTGCGGCCTTCAGGCGTTTTCAGTTTTGCACGAACCATCTCTCTTCCCTTTTACAGATGAATAACAATATACAGGGTCTAAAATAACACGAACTGACACCTGACTCCACACCAGCATAAACAACCACTAAACAGGCAAATTAAAAGCGCATAACGCTACCCATAGTGAAAATGTAAGTAAATAACACCGTTCATTCATCGTTGTTATGTTAACCTGCGCAGGATCGTTTTGACATAAAGGAATGACAATGAAAAACGCACCTAAATTTGCCATCGCCCTCATCGCCGCCGCGTGCGTCAGCAGCAGCGCTTTCGCCAGCGAAACCCCAAAACAGCAGCCGCTGGAAAAAGTGGCTCCGTACCCGCAGGCGGACAAAGGGATGAAGCGTCAGGTGATTCAGCTGCCGGTTCAGCAGGATGAAGCGAACTTTAAAGTGGAACTGTTAATTGGTAAGACGCTGGAAGTGGACTGCAACCAGCACCGTCTGGGCGGTCAGCTGGAAAGCAAAACCCTGGAAGGCTGGGGTTACGACTATTACGTCTTTGACAAAGTGACCTCTCCGGTCTCCACCATGATGGCCTGCCCGGACGGCAAGAAAGAGAAGAAATTTGTGACGGCGTATCTGGGTGACAACAGTCTGCTGCGCTACAACAGCAAGCTGCCGATCGTGGTCTATACGCCTGAAAACGTAGAAGTGAAATATCGCATCTGGAAGGCTGATGAGAACATCGGACAAGCCGTAGTACGTTAAAAATAAGTCGGGTGGCGGCTTCGCCTTACCCGACCCGGAAAGGGTGCGCTCTGGTGCCCTCACCCCAACTCTCTCTCACCGGGAGAGGGAGAAAATACTAAAAACGGTAACGGATGTTACCGTTTTGCTTTTACCTTACAGCGCGATATCCGCAACCGGTTTGTTTTCCGGCTGAGGCTTCAGCTCCGCTTTTGGCGCAGCATCCGCAGCCTGCGGTTTGATGTACTGCAGCTGCAGTACGCGGCTGGTGTATTCCAGCTCCTGCTCCGTCGCGCTCACGTTGCCGTTCAGCTTCGTGCCGTAGGATGGAATAATGGTTTTCAGCTTCGCCTGCCATTCCGGGCTGGCGACTTTGTCTTTAAACACTTTTTCCATCAGGTGCAGCATGATTGGCGCAGCGGTAGACGCGCCCGGCGACGCACCCAGCAGCGCGGCAATGGTGCCATCCTTATCGCTTACCACTTCGGTACCCAGACGCAGCACGCCACCCTCTTTCGGATCGCGCTTGATGATCTGTACGCGCTGACCCGCCTGCCACAGACGCCAGTCTTCTTTCTTCGCCTGCGGATAGTACTCTTTCAGCGCCTCGAAGCGGTCGTCGTCAGAGAGCATCACCTGGCTGATCAGGTATTTCACCAGGTCGAAGTTATCCAGACCCACGTCCATCATCGGCTTGACGTTAGAGGTGGTCGTGGCGCTGAGCAGATCCCACAGGGAGCCATTTTTCAGGAACTTTGTGGAGAAGGTCGCGAACGGCCCAAACAGCACCACGCGTTTGCCGTCAAGCACACGGGTGTCGATGTGCGGAACAGACATCGGCGGTGCGCCAACGGAAGCCTGGCCGTACACTTTTGCCAGATGACGGTTCACCACTTCCGGGTTTTCTGACACCAGGAACTGGCCGCCCACCGGGAAGCCCGCGTAGTCGTCCGCTTCAGGAATACCGGACTCCTGCAGCAGCTTCAGCGCCGCGCCGCCCGCACCGATAAAGACAAACTTCGCCTTGATGACGTGCTCGGCTTCGTTGTTTTTCAGATCGGCAACGGTCACGCTCCAGCTGTTATCCGCGTTGCGCTTGAAACCGCGCACTTCGGTGCTGAGCTGCAGGTTGAAGTTCTCTTTTTTCTTCAGAGACGTCACCAGCTGACGGGTAATTTCACCGTAGTTAACGTCGGTACCAATTTCGGTACGGGTCGCCGCCACTTTCTGGTTCGGGTCACGACCTTCCATGACCAGCGGAGCCCACTCTTTAATCTGCGCGTGGTCTTCAGAGTATTTCATCCCGCGGAACAGCGTGCTCTGCTGCAGAGCGGCGTAGCGCGCGCGCAGGAAGTTGACGTTCTGCTCTCCCCACACAAAGCTCATGTGCGGCACGGTGTTGATGAAAGAATGCGGGTCGTGCATCACGCCGCTGTTGACCTGATGAGACCAGAACTGGCGAGAAACCTGGAATGCTTCGTTGATCTCTACCGCCTTCTCGATACTAATGGAACCGTCCTTTTTCTGCGGCGTATAGTTCAGTTCCATGAGTGCCGAATGTCCGGTACCGGCGTTATTCCATCCGTTCGAACTCTCCTGCGCCACGCCATCAAGGCGCTCGACCATGGTCATAGACCAGTCCGGCTGCAGTTCTTGCAGATAGGTTCCCAGCGTGGCGCTCATGATACCGCCACCAATTAAAAGGACGTCCGTTTCCTGCTCTTTTGGTGCGTCAGCTTTCGCCGCCATGGAGACGGTGTTAAGCCCCACGGCCAGAGAAAAGAGCATGGCAGTCATTTTTTTCATAATTTATGCCTTAGTGTAAAAG
>CDYJ01039582.1_pt1 | contig 8575 bp, 7 predicted proteins | sample 557501 | NCBI WGS metagenome assembly CDYJ01 (sample SAMEA3182079, study PRJEB8094) | gut metagenome | biome: human; feature: gut; material: Stool; isolation source: human stools | place: Canada | collected 2012-11-20
TCCAGCTCGGTCATGCGGGGGTACTTGTTCCAGATCACATCGATGACCCGGCCCTGCCCCAGACGGTTCTGCTGCTGGGCAAAGATACTGGGCCGTGCGCCGGTGCCCAGCCGCACCATGCCGCCGGAGGGGCGGCGCTTGCCGTCCAGCACCTGCATCAGGGTGGACTTGCCCGCGCCGTTGGGGCCTGCGATCACCAGCCGCTGGCCGCGGCACACCGTGTAGGTAAAGGGTTCCAGCAGGGTGCGCTCCCCTATTTTGATGGTCAGGTTCTTGAGCAGCACCAGTTCGTTCCACGGTTCTACGTCATATTCAAACCGGAACTTGAGCTGGTTGGTCTCGTCCTTGGGCGCTTCGGTGATCTCCAGCTTTTCCAGCTGCTTGCGGCGGCTCTGGGCCATTTTGGTGGTGGAGGCGCGCACAAGGTTGCGGTCCACGTAGTCCTGCAGCTTTTCGGCCAGTGCCACATCTGCATCGTGCTGCTTCTGGCGCAGGGCATCGGCGGCTTCCTTCTGGGGCAGGTAGGCCGAGAAGTTGCCCTTGTAGGTGGTCATGGTCTGGAAGGAGACCTCCCAGATCTTCGTACACACGTTATCGAGGAAGTAGCGGTCGTGGCTGACCACCAGCACCGCACCGGAATAGCTTTTGAGGTAGTTTTCCAGCCATTCCATGGTGGCAAAGTCCAGGTGGTTGGTGGGCTCGTCCAGAATGAGCACGTCCGGCTTTTCCAGCAGCAGCTTTGCCAGCCGCAGCCTCGTCAGCTCGCCGCCGGAGAGCACCGCAATGTTCTTCTGCCATGTATCCTGCGCAAAGCCCATGCCGGACAGCACCTTTTTGATGTTCACATCCATGTTGTAGCCGTCGGCGGCATCCACGATGTTCTGCAGCTGGTCGTGCTGGGCCAGCAGCTCCGTGTCGTCCGGCTGCGCGGCCATTTTGCGTTCCAGCACCTGCATCTGGGCCATGGCATCCAGCACAGGGGCAAAGGTGGAGCGCATCTCGCCGTAGAGATCCAGCGTGGCATCCAGCTTTGCGTTCTGTTCCAGATAGCCCAGCGTCACGCCGTGGGTCACGCTGAACTCACCTTCGTAGTCCTGGTACTCGCCGGTCAAAATCTTGAGCAGGGTGGTCTTGCCCGCGCCGTTCTGGCCCACGATGCCGATGCGGTCCTCCCGCTCGACACTGGCGGTCACATCGTGCAGCACGATCTTCTCGCCAAAGCTCTTGCCTAGTTTTTCCAAATGTATCAGCATAGTTTTATGATCCCGTTCTCCATCCGCTTATTGGCTCAGCACTGGTGGCGGCGGTTCTTCAGGCCCACATTGGCCAGCTCTTCCTGCTCCATCACCAGCGGGTACAGCTCTTTCAGGTCTGCGATCTCGTAGGTGGGCACCACCTTGCCGGGGTTCTCGGCGTGGCTGGGGTTATACCAGCAGGTGTCAAGGCCCGCATTCACGCCGCCCTGAATGTCGCTGCTCAGGCCGTCGCCCACCACCAGCACATGCTCGCGGTTCTCCACGCCAAGGGCGCGCAGGGCCGCATCAAAAATTCTGCGGTTCGGCTTTTCGCTGTCCATCTTCTCGGAGACGAACACGTCCTCCATAAAGTTCAGCACACCGCTCTCGGCCAGACGGCGGATCTGCACCTTCTGGAAGCCGTTGGTCACAACGGCCAGCGTTGCCACCTCGGAAAGCTCCCGCAGCACATCCAGCACTTCCGGCCCCATCAGGTCCGGGTGGGTGGAGAGCTGTTCCAGATAGAAGCGGTTCATCTCGGCTCCGTCACCGGCGGCATCAATGGCCTTGAGGAAGCGGGTGAACCGCTCCGCCATGAGCTTTTCCCGCTTGATCTGGCCTTTTTCCAGCTGCCGCCACAGCTCCGAGTTGATGGTGCGGTAGGTCTGCACCGTTTCTGCGTCCGGCTCAATGCCGTAGTTCACCAGCGTTTCGGCCAGTGCCTTGCTTTCGGCTGCGTCAAAGTTCAGCAGGGTGTTGTCTGCATCGAACAGCACGCAATAATATTTTGCCATAAACCTTCCCTCTTTTCCTTCTGCCATGGCCTCAGCTGCCATGCGCTCAACAACAGGCAGAAGCCAGCCCTGCCGTAAACAGAGCTGGCTTCACATCATTCTGTTACAATTTCGTACGATGGTACGTCCGTCTGCTCCGGGTCGTTGTCCGGGCAGGTGGTTTTGACATCACAGGGGGTGGCAGCACACTTTTCCATTTCCTCTTCCAGCGCGCCGTTGTCCACGTTCTCCCAGTCGGTGCCGTAATCGTCCACGCTGCCGTCGGTCACGTTCTCTTCCCCGGGCAGCGCCGGGATGCGGGGTTCCTCGTAGTACATGCAAACGCCTCCCTTCCTGCCAGCCTATGCGGCACAGCAAGCCGGGGTGACAGCCTCAGGACGCGGAGTCCGTGGATGCGGACTGCTCGTTGGCGGCTTCCTTGCTGGCATTGGATTCCGAAGCCGCATGGGAGCTGCCAGAGCTGCTCTCGCTGCTGGAGCTGCTATGGGAAGCCGAGCTGCTCTCACCAGAGCCCGCGTGGGACGAGCTGGTGCTGGTGCTGTGGGAAGAGCTGGCTGTTCCGTTGGAAGCAGAAGCCGAGCCTGCCGGGGAAGCCGTGCTCTCACTGCTGGAAGAGCTGTGAGACGAGCTGTCGGAAGAGCTGTGAGACGAGCTGCCGGAGGTGGATGTAGCCCCGGAGGATGCCCCGGAGGTGGTGCCGGACGATGCACCGGAAGAACTGGTGCTGCCGGAAGAACTGCTGCCCGACGTGCTGCCAGAGCTGCCGGAGCTGTGAGACGAGCTGCCGGAGCTTACGCCGCTGACCGTCACATTCAGGACGTTGCTGGTAACGGTGCAGCCGTTGTAGCTTGCCACTGCGTACACCTTAAAGGTCGCATTGAGCATGGAGGGGTCGATCTCCACCTTGACGGTGGTCTTGCCCGCCGCCTGCGGCACTTCCGCACCGTTGGCGTACCAGCGGATGCTGTCGGCAGTGAGGTGCTTGCCGCCCAGCTTTGCGGTAAAGGTGTAGGAATCGCCCAGCACGGCCTTGCCGGTGCTGCTGATATGCACGGAAGCCGCTGCAAACACGGCGGTCACGTCCACGTTCTGCTTGAAGTTCGTATCGGTGCGGGTCTTCTGGGTCACGCCGTCGCTCCACTTGACGAACACATAGCCGTCCTGCGGCACAGCCGTCACGCTGATGGACTGGGCGGCGCTGGTCACTTCATAGGAGAGGGATGTCTTGCCGCTGTCGCTGCCGCTGGAAAGGGTGCCGCCGGTCTTATCCACCCGGTAGCTGGCCTGATACAGCACACCCTGCTCTTCGGAAGAGCCTGCAGCCTCCGAGCTGCTGGGTGCTGTCACCGCAGAGCTGGGGTTCGGGGTATACTCGGCGCGGGTGGGGATGTTAGCGGTGTCGGGCCGACGGTCGTCGGTCTGGTAAGCGTGGGTGCGCAGATAGCTCAGCATGGCCTTCAGGCCCACGGGCTTCAGGTGGATATCGCCGGTCTGGTAGTAATCCTCGCGGCCATAGCCGTTGGCATCCTTCAGCGCTTCGGCGCTGTTGAGGAACTTCAGGCCCATCTGCTCACACATGGACAGCAGGGCCATGTTGAAGTCGTCGATCTTGGTCTGGTCCATGTGGGGGTAGTTTGCGTGGTTTGCGGGCACCGGCGGCACCGTGTTCACGATGATGTCGGTGTAGGGGTAGCTTTCCTGAATGGCCTGCACCAGCGCGGTGTAGTTCTTGATGAACTCGTCCACGCTCATGCCGGTATCGTTGGTGCCCAGCATGATGACCACGCGGCGGGGCTTCATTTTGGCCACGGCCTGCGCGATGGTGTAGGTGTTGCTGTCCTTTTTAAAGGTAACGATGCCCTCGTTCAGGGCGGCATGGGTGCCAATGCCCTCCTTGGCGCAGAACTGCTGCAGGCTGATCAGGCCGTTGGCGTACAGGCGCACCGTGTTGGAATCGCCGAGGAACAGCGTTTCCTTCTGGTAGCTCTCGCCCGCGTCGGCGGTCTCCGGCAGCAGGGCGGCAGAGGTCTCGCTGATCTGGTAGTGATCCGAGATATCCTCTTCGCCCGGCACCAGCACCTCGCTGGAGGGCTGTTCCCCCGGGGCTGCAGGGGTCTTGCCGCGCTTGAGCAGCGTCATGGTAATGGCAATGGTCAGAATGGCTGCCAGCGCGCACACACTGCACACCAGCACAGCCTGCTTCTGCATAGGAGTAAGCGATTGCTTTTCCGGTCGTGTATTTCTCATATCTCTCACCATTCACTTAGTTTCCGGCACAGGGCCTTCCGGTCATGCCTGTCCGTTCAGGATCTGGTCTGCAAGGCTGGCGCAGCTTTCGGCCAGCAGCACCGGGTGGAAGGGTTCCAGCTCTTCCCTGCTGCCGTAGCCGTACAGCGCACCGGCGGCATCCAGCCCGCAGTCCGCAGCGCCGCGCATGTCGTCGTTGCGGTCGCCCACCATCAGCACCCGCCTGCCCTGCATCATGGGCTGGGCCAGCACATGGCGCACCACGTCGGTCTTGGTGTCGCGGCTCTCGTCCATGGACGCGCCGCCGATAAAATCAAAATAGCCTGCAAGGCCCTTTTCTTCCAGAATGGGCGTAACGACCTGCGTGGGCTTGGAGGTAGCGGTGCACAGCACAAGGCCCGCGTCCTTCAGGCGCTGCAGCATCTCTGCTGCACCGGGGTAGGCGGCGCACTCGTGGCTGCCCTTGACGGCGTAGCTGTCGCGGTACAGGTCGGTGGCCTTTTCAATGAGGGCCGGGTCGGTAAAGTGCTCACCAAAGCTCTTGCGCAGCGGTGGGCCAAGGTAGCGGCGCAGGTTCACATTCGTGGTGTCCACGCCCATCCTGGCAAAGACTTCTTTTAATGTATTTATGATACCGGGAGCGGAATCGATCAGGGTCCCGTCCACATCAAACAGGATCGCATCGTAGTTCAGCAATTTGTAAATTTCCTCACTTTCATGGTGATACATTGTATAGTATAGCACAGAATCCCGTTATCAGCAATTCCAACAAATGGTTTTTACAAAAATTATGCATTCAAGCAGAGAAAAGGCCCGCCCGGCATCCGGACAGGCCTTTCCGCATCTTCTTACTTCGCTGCGGCATCCGCAGGCGGATAGTACAGGTTGTTGGAGACGAACTCCAGCTTATCCTTGAGCACCAGCTCCAGGTTTGCCACGGCGTGCACCATGTTGGTGGCCGAATCGTTCACTTCCAGCAGCTTGCACAGGTCCAGACCGTCCAGTTTCATGGCGGCATCCATCTTTCGGCTTTCGGCGCACAGGATGTGGCTCAGGGCATTTTCCTGCAGAGCGATGCTCTCCACAAGGTCAACGACCGCCTGCTCCAGCGTCACCTTGGGCAGGCAGGGGCAGGGGCAGCGGGTGGTATCGATACAGTTCTCAGCAGACATGATAAAACCTTCCTTTCGTTCATCCGGTCAGGGGCGGTGTACGCCCCATTCTATGTCTGCCGGGTACGCCGGTGTTACTCCTGCTTTTTAGGGTTCTGGATGCCGCGCACCTTTTCAATGGTCTCGCGGTAGCCGCCGGAGCCGTACTGGATGCAGCGGTTGATGCGGCTGATGGTGGCCGTGCTGATCTCCACTGCCTTCACGATCTGATCGTAGGTTCTGCCGTCCAGCAGCATCTTTGCCGCTTCCAGCCGCTGCGCCATATCCGAGATCTCCTTTACAGTGCACAGGTCTTCAAAGAAGTTGTAGCACTCCTCCCGCGTTTCCAGACTGAGGATGGCATCAAACAGTGCATCGGTGGTCTGGTTTCTTCTGGAATTTTTATCTGCCATGAATGTTCTCCTTGCCGCCGCAGCGGACTGTCCGGTTTTGGGAGCGTTCCCTCTTTTAAATGTTCAGGTTCTTTCTTGCATCACCACTTTAGCACATCAAAGTGTGAAAGTCAAGCCCTTGGCGTGAACTCTTTTCATTCGTGTGGGTGTATAGTTTTCTTCGTTTCACGCATGAACAAAAATCACCTAAAAATTATTGCAGAACGCTTTCCTGAATTAGTGTATCCTCCGAACTTGTTCCAAGGATATTGACAATTTGTGAATTCCGCACTAAAATACGGACAATCATTCGGCAAATGCGATGAACAGGACATGATTCTTTGCAGCACCCTCTCCCAGAGAGCCGCCCATCTGATGCAAGGGCAGCAGTCAGGAGCAAAGCGTTCTCCCCTGCGAGCAGCCTGTGTGAACAAAGGCGCTGACCCCGCCTTCCAGTAATGCATGGCCGTTTTGCCCACGTTACGGGGCTGCGTATGTATGTACGCTGGGAGTGGCTGCCCTGTGCAGCAAACGAAGTGGTATCGCGGAGTATTCCATACACGATGTGCAGTGTATGTGAAGGCCTTCGTCTTCGATGGTTCGTCCCAAATGGAACGAACGCAGGAAGACGGGGCCTTTTTTACACCCTGCCGCCCCCATGCCGCTGACATTTGCCGGATGCCAAGAAAGGAAAGAGGTAAAAACAATGAATACGCTGGTCATCGTATTGATCGCAGCCGTGTGTCTGTTTGGCGCTTATATGCTTTACGGCCGCTGGCTGGCAAACAAGTGGGGCATCGACCCCTCTGCCAAGACCCCGGCAGTTGTCCATGAGGACGGCCGGGACTACGTTCCCACCGACGGCTGGACCGTGTTTGCACACCAGTTCAGCTCCATTGCCGGTGCAGGCCCTGTTACCGGTGCGATCCAGGCTGCTGCTTTCGGCTGGCTGCCGGTGCTGCTGTGGGTGCTGCTGGGCGGCATCTTCTTCGGTGCTGTCACCGACTTCGGCGCTCTGTATGCTTCCGTTAAGAACGACGGCAAGAGCATGGGCATGCTGATCGAAAAGTACATCGGCAAGACCGGCCGCAAGCTGTTCCTGCTGTTCTGCTGGCTGTTCTGCGGCATCGTCATTGCCGCCTTTGCCGACATGGTGGCCGGCACCTTCAATGCCTACGGTGCTGACGGTGCTCTGGTGGAGGCTGCCCAGACCAACGGTGCTGCCGGCATGGTCTCCATCATGTTCATGGTGTTCGCCGTGATCTTTGGCCTGCTGCAGAAAAACCTGCACTTCACCGGCTGGAAAGAGAATGTGATCAGCATCGTATTCATTGTGCTGTCCTTTGTGGTGGGTGCAAACTTCCCCATCATTCTGGGCAAGGCTGCATGGAGCTACATCACCTTTGTGTACATCTTCTTTGCCGCTGTCCTGCCCATGTGGCTGCTGAAGCAGCCCCGTGACCACATGACCACCTTTATGTTCGTGGCCATGATCGTGGGTGCTGTTCTGGGCCTGATCGTCAACCATCCCGTCATGAACCTGCCGGTGTTCACCGGCTTTACCAACGCCAAGCTGGGCACCATGTTCCCCATCCTGTTCGTTACCGTTGCCTGCGGCGCTGTTTCCGGTTTCCACAGTCTGGTGTCTTCCGGCACCTCCTCCAAGACCGTTACCAATGAGAAGGATATGCTGAAGGTCGGCTATGGTGCCATGGTGCTGGAAAGCCTGCTGGCTGTCATCGCCCTGTGCGTGGCCGGTGCTTCTGCTGCTGCAGACGGCACCCCCGCAGACGGCACTCCGTTCCAGGTCTTCAGCCGCGGCGTTGCCAGCTTCTTCGTGGGCTTTGGCCTGGACCAGCACTTTGCCTCTGTGTTTATGACCATGTGCGTTTCCGCACTGGCCCTGACCAGTCTGGATGCTGTGGCCCGTATCGGCCGCATGAGCTTCCAGGAGCTGTTCAGCGTGGACGACATGGAGCATGCTGAGGGCTGGCGCAAGCTGCTGTGCAACGTGTACTTCTCCACCTTCCTGACTCTGGCTTTCGGCTTCCTGCTGACCAAGATCGGCTACGCCAACATCTGGCCCCTGTTCGGTTCTGCAAACCAGCTGCTGAGCGCTCTGGTTCTGGCCACCCTGTGCGTGTTCCTGAAGGTCACCGGCCGCAGCAACAAGATGATCTTCCCTCCGCTGGTCATTATGCTGTGCGTCACCTTCACCGCTCTGGTGCAGCGCCTGATCGCTATGGTCAAGGCCATCAGTAATGCCGCTGCTGTCACCATCCCCGCTGGCGAGACCACTTGGGGTGCTGTGTTCATTGCAAACGGCCTGCAGCTGATCCTGGCCGTGCTGCTGATCGTTCTGGGCCTGAACATCGTGTTCCACTCCTTCAAGGCCTATAAGAATGCTGAGCAGAACAGCGAAGCAAAGGTCTGAGTTTCAGATCCTGCTGAACTGAATCTGTAAATGCAAACTGCCGCTGACGGCGTAAAAACCGTCAGCGGCAGTTTTTGTTGCTGTAAGCTTCTATGATTTGAAATGGCCTCCGCGTGCGCTCTGGCCATAAGCAGAGGAAAATTTATTTGATATTGTGGTTTGGAAACGACTGCGGTCGTTTCCAAACCATTTTTTCACAGAAAGAGTCCCAAAGATAAAATGCATAGTCACCACAAAAAATGCAGTGTACGGTCACGACCTTTCCCGTGAAAAAGCAAACCAGCAAAGCCCGCAGGCTTTGCTGGTTTGCAAATATAAAAAT
>CDYJ01047269.1_pt1 | contig 8504 bp, 4 predicted proteins | sample 557501 | NCBI WGS metagenome assembly CDYJ01 (sample SAMEA3182079, study PRJEB8094) | gut metagenome | biome: human; feature: gut; material: Stool; isolation source: human stools | place: Canada | collected 2012-11-20
CGATAAGGAGCTTCAGGATCTGATCGGCGAGTTCAATTTAAAAAGAATGAATATTAACACCGAGGCTCAAAAGGAGGACCGCAGCGAGGAAAAGCTTCAGAAGCTCAACCAGGAGCTGCGCGCCTGCTATGCCTCGATCATGAAGAACGAAAATATGGCGGCTTACAATATGGCTCGCCAGGAGCTGGACGCCCTTCTTAACCGGGTGAACGCCATTATTATGCAAAGCGCCCAGGGAGAAGATCCGGATACTACCGACTACCAGGAGTCCTGCGGCGGCAACTGTGCCTCCTGCGGCGGCTGCCACTGATTCGCCGTATCATTAAGCAGCGCGGGAAGCAGCCGCTTCCCGCGCCCTAAAAAATTTTGAAGGGAGAAATACAATCATGGCCGAACTGTCGCCAATGATGCAGCAATATCAGAAAATCAAGGCGGAAAACCAGGGGGCTATTTTGTTTTTCCGCCTTGGAGATTTTTATGAAATGTTCTTTGACGACGCGGTGCTGGCGTCGAAGGAACTGGAACTGACCCTTACCGCGAGAGACTGCGGACAAAATAAAAAGGCGCCCATGTGCGGCGTTCCCTACCACAGCAGCGAAAGCTATATCGCCAGGCTGATTTCCAAAGGCTATAAGGTGGCCATCTGTGAGCAGATGGAGGACCCCGCCCTGGCGAAGGGGCTGGTAAAACGGGATATTATCCGTGTAGTCACCCCTGGTACTGTCTTAGAGGGCAGTATGCTGGACGAGGGCAAAAATAATTTTATCTGCTCTATTTACGCCATAGGGGACCATGCGGGCATCTGCTTCTGCGATATTTCCACCGGCGAGCTTTATTCCACCAGCCTGGATAAGGACTTGGAAAATGAGATTTTAAACGAGCTGGGCCGTTTTTCTCCCCGGGAAATTTTGATCGGCGGCGAGACGGTGAATATGAAGAAGCTGGCTCCGTTTATCCGGGATAAGCTGTCCGCCTGCGTGGAAATGCGGGAGGACGCCGAGTTCGAGCTGGAAACCTGCCGCAGGACCGTGCTGGAGCAGTTTAAAAAGGAAACGCTGGATGATCTGGGAATGGAGGGGCAGGACCAGGCGGTTTCCGCTCTGGGAGCCCTGCTCAATTACCTTAAGGATACCCAGCGGAAGGTGCCCTTAAAAATAAACCGGATTGAAAATTATACCCAGGCCCAGTTTATGGGCATAGACCTTAACACCCGGCGGAATCTGGAGCTGCTGGAAACCATGCGGAACAAGGAGAAGAGAGGCTCTCTGCTGTGGGTGCTGGATCAGACTAAAACCGCTATGGGAAAGCGGCTTCTCCGCACCTGGATCGAGCAGCCGCTGTTAAGCTGCGGGAAGATTATCCGCCGGCAGAACGCGGTGGAGGAGCTTTACTGTGATCCGTTCTTGTGCGGAAACCTGGCGGATCAGCTCACCGGGGTTTTTGATTTGCAGCGCCTGATCACCAGAATCGTTTACGGCACCGCCAACGGCCGGGAGCTTCGTTCCCTGTCCGCTACCATCGGCTTGCTGCCGGAGCTGAAAAAAATGCTGGAAAACCGGAAATCCGAGCTGCTGCAAAGCATTTACGAGGATTTGGATACTTTAGAGGATGTCCATGACCTGATTGAAGGCTCGATTGTAGACGACCCGCCCTTCTCCGTACGGGAAGGCGGCATCATCCGGGAGGGCTACAATCAGGAGGTGGACGAGCTCAGAAAGGACATGACCGGCGGCAAGGACTATGTGGCCGCCATCGAGAAGCGGGAACGGGAGAAAACCGGGATTCCCAAGCTTCGGGTAGGCTATAACCGGGTGTTCGGCTATTATCTGGAGGTCACCAACTCCTACAAGGATCAGGTGCCGGACAGCTACATAAGAAAGCAGACTCTGACCAACTGCGAGCGTTACGTGACTCAGGAGCTGAAAGACCTGGAGGGCCGGATTTTAGGCGCTAAGGACCGGTGCGTACAGTTGGAATACCGTCTGTTTGACGATATCCGCACTACGGTGTCCGCCCAGCAGGAGCGGGTGCAGAAAACCTCAAACGCCATCGCCCAGCTGGATGTTCTATGCTCCTTCGCCCGGGTAGCGGTAAAAAACCAGTATTGCCGCCCGGAGGTCAATTTAAGCGGGAAAATTGTACTGAAGGAAAGCCGCCATCCGGTGGTGGAGCTGCTTTCCGATGCGTCGCCCTTTGTGCCCAACGACGCGCTGCTGGATCAGGACGAAAACAGAGTGCTGGTGATTACCGGCCCGAATATGGCGGGAAAATCCACCTATATGCGGCAGATCGCCCTGATTGCGCTGATGGCCCAGCTGGGCAGCTTTGTGCCGGCGGCTTCGGCGGAGATCGGCCTGGTGGATCAGATTTTCACCCGGGTAGGCGCCTCCGATGACCTGGCGTCGGGCCAGTCTACCTTTATGGTGGAAATGAACGAGGTGGCGGATATCCTAAAGCGCGCCACCTCCAACAGCCTTTTGGTGCTGGATGAAATCGGAAGGGGCACCTCCACCTTCGACGGCATGAGCATCGCCAGAGCGGTGCTGGAGTTTGTTGTGGATAAGCGGAAGCTGGGAGCGAAAACCCTGTTCGCCACCCATTACCACGAGCTGACGGAAATGGAAGAACTGATGGACGGCGTGAAAAATTACAGCATCGCCGTGAAAAAGAGAGGCGACGATATCACTTTCCTGCGCCGGATTATCCGGGGAGGGGCGGATGACAGCTACGGCATTGAGGTAGCAAAGCTGGCGGGCCTTCCTCAGCCGGTCATCAACCGCGCCAAGCAGGTGCTGAAGGAGCTGGAAACAGGCCAGGAGGTCACTCCGAAAACGAAAGCTCCGAAAAAGGCGCGAAAGGAAGAACCGCCGGCGCCTCAGATTTCTCTGCTCCCCAGCGCGGAGTCGGAAATTGAGGAACGGCTGAAAAAGGTGGATGTCAATACCCTGACTCCCATTGAGGCTATGAATTTACTGTTTGAGCTGGCGAAAATGGCCAAGGAAGGCTAGTGCGCCCGCGGCTTTCCGGACAGAAGCGGGGTGTGGGGACACAGAGCTTTCCGCTTTCGGTTTTTTCTTCTTCAAACAGTTTTTTAGCCGTTAAGAAGTGGAAACGCAGGGGCTCAGCCGAAAAATAAAACGCTGGCTTGGCTTTCGCTGATTTGAATTCGCGCCATGGAAAGCGCCAGGCCGGAGCGGATAGGCGGAATCATATGCGGTTCAGGCGGAGAGGATTCGCTTTAAAAATCAGGCGCGTTCGGCGGCCTGAGGGTAAATCGGCAGCCTGCCAGCTGTGCGGAGAGGAAAAACCTATAGAGAATGTTTTATGAACACCAGTGAGAACCATTTTTATCTTAAAGAAAAGGAGGCGGTTTCATGGCGAAGATCCATGTGCTGGAGAAACACGTAGCGGAGCTGATCGCCGCTGGAGAGGTCGTGGAGCGGCCTTCTTCCGTCATCAAGGAGCTGGTGGAAAATTCTATTGACGCCGGCGCCACCACGATTTCCGTGGAAATCCAGCGCGGCGGCATCGCCTATATGCGGGTGACGGATAACGGCGGCGGCATCGCCAGAGAGGATGTGCCCAAAGCCTTTCTCCGCAACGCGACCAGTAAGGTGGAATCAGCGGAGGATCTGGATGGCATCGGAACCCTGGGCTTCCGGGGAGAGGCGCTGGCCTCTATCTGCGCTGTCAGCAGGGTGACCTTGCTGACCAGAACAGAGGAGGAGCTGGCGGGCACCAGCTATCAGATCGAGGGCGGCGAGGAGCTTGCCTTGGAGGATGCGGGCTGCGCAAAGGGCTGCACAATCGTGGTTCGGGATCTGTTTTATAACACGCCCGCCAGAATGAAATTTTTAAAAAAGGATGTTTCCGAGGCTAACGCCGTGGCCGGGGTAATGGACCGGGCGGTTTTGTCCCATCCGGAAATTTCTTTCCGCTTTGTCCGGGACCATAAGGAAACCCTGTCCACTCCCGGAGACCGCCAGCTAAGGTCCTGTATCTACGCGGTTTACGGAAAGGATTTTACCGCCGGCCTGATCCCGGTGGACTACGCTTACAACGGCATTAAGGTACGGGGCTTTATTTCCAAGCCCTCGGCGGTGCGGCCTAACCGAAGTATGCAGCATTTTTTCATAAACGGTCGGTTTGTTAAAAGCAAAACCGCCATGGTTGCCTTAGAACAGGCCTTTAAAGGATCGATTATGGCGGGCAAATTTCCAAGCTGCGTTCTCCATCTTTCCGTACCCTGGGAGGCGGTGGATGTCAATGTTCATCCCTCAAAAATTGAAGTGCGGTTTCTCGATGAAAAGCCGATTTTCGACGCCGTTTACCATGGGGTGAAAAGCGCCTTGCTGTCCGGCGACCAGCGAAAGGAAATGATTCTTCCGCGGCCGAAGCTTGATCCGCCGGCGTCTCAGCCGGAGCAGATCAGGCTGGCGGCCAAGCCGGCTATCGGGCCTGCGGCTCAGGTGGCCGCCGAAAAGGAGGCCCGTCTGTTAACGTCTCAGACCGAACAGGCCCCCAATTCCTCCCTTGGCGCTTATGAGAAAGTTGTGAGCGGCTCCGCAGGCCGGCTCGCTCAGCCCCAGCAGGCGCCGCTGGGGAAAGCGCCGGATAAGGCCTTTCCTCAAACCGCTTCCGGACCGGCTGTTGCCGGTACCGCCCATATCGGTGAAAATGCAGCCGATAAAAAGCCTCCTTCTTCGCTTCCGGGCATAGGGGCGGCCGGGAGAATACCGGTTCCCTATGAGGAAAACGAGCCGGAGATTTATCTGCCGGTAAAACGGCAGACTGCCATACCCGCTGTGCGCGACTTTATTTCCAGCCCTTTTTCTTTTTCGGATGAAGCGTCTAAGCCGAAGGCCGCAGGGGAAGCTCCTGGGGATACCGGCTTTGAGGCAGCGGCGGCTGACAGAGGCCGAAAGGCGGAGCCTAAGGCCCAGGAGCTTTCGGAAGAAGCAGCCGGAGAGAAGCCTGAAAGCAGCAGACAGGCAGCGGCGGCGGAGCCGCCCCGGGAAGAGGCTGGGCTTCAGCCCTTCGGGGAAAAGAGGCAGCGTCTGGTGGGAGAGGCGTTTCGCACCTATTTGATCATCGAATACGGCGATGATGAGCTGCTGCTGATCGATAAGCACGCCGCCCACGAGCGGATTTTATATGAAAAGCTGAAAAAAGAAAGCGGAAAAAGCTGCGCCCAGTATTTGCTGGAGCCGATTCCGGTAACCTTGGATAAAAATGAGTACGCGGCGGTGCTGGAAAACCAAAAGCTGTTTTGGGAGGCCGGCTTTGAGGTCGAGGATTTCGGCGGAGGCTCCGTGCTGGTAAGAAGCGCGCCGCTTTCCCTGGAGCAGGAGGATATCGCCTCCTCTTTGATGGAAATCGCCGGGCACCTTTTAGAGAATAAAACAGATATGTCCACGGAAAAGCTGGATTGGCTGTACCACAACATCGCCTGCCGGGCTGCGGTCAAGGCGGGACAGATTACCTCCGATCAGGAACTGATCGCTCTGGCGGTGGCGCTGCGGGAAAATCCGGAGATCCGGTACTGCCCTCACGGCAGGCCGGTTTCCATCACGCTGAAAAAGCGGGAAATCGAAAAACAATTTGGCAGGATTCAATGATGAGCAATGAAAAATTTCCATTGATATGCGTGGTAGGCCCGACAGCCTCAGGAAAAACCGGCCTGGCGGCGGCGCTCGCCCAGAGGCTGGACGGAGAGGTGGTGTCCGCCGACTCTATGCAGATCTATCAGGGAATGTCCATCGGAACGGCGAAGCCGGCAGTGGAAGAGATGCGTGGAATTCCCCACCATATGATAGATTTTTTATCTCCCAAGGAACGGTTCAGCGTGGCGGATTACGCTGCCATGGCTCGAAAAGCAATACTGGATATTCACAAAAGGGGAAGGCTCCCAATACTGGCAGGAGGCACCGGCCTGTATGTGCAGGCAGTCACAGAGGGGATCCTTTTTCAGGAGGAACCAGAAAACCCGGAAATCCGGCGCCGTCTGGAGCGGCGGGCAGAAGAGAAAGGCGCTGCGGATCTATTTCGGGAGCTGCAGGCGGTCGATCCGCCGTCGGCGGAGCGAATTGACCGGAACAATGAAAAACGAGTGCTCAGAGCGCTTGAGATTTACTATCTCACAGGAGAAACCATGACGGAACGATTGAAGCGTTCCCGCGCCGGCGAGCTGCCCTTCCAGCCGGTGCTGATCGGTCTCAGCTTTTCTGACCGGCAGAAGCTTTACGCCCGGATTGAGCAAAGAGTGGACCAAATGATGGAAAGAGGTTTGCTGGAGGAGGCCGGGCGGGTTTTGCAGGATTTAGGGATTACTGCCTCAGGCGCCATAGGCTATAAAGAGTTTTTACCCTATTTTCAAGGAACCGCTTCCCTGGAGGAAGCGGTGGAGCAGCTCAAGCGGGATACCCGAAGATACGCCAAGCGCCAGCTTACCTGGTTTAAGCGGGATGCCAGGATCCATTGGATTTTTGTGGACCAGGAGGAGGGCTTAGACGGTATTCTCCAAAATTCACTTGCATATTTGAAAAAGCAAGGTATGATAGAAAAATAGAAGGACCGTTGATCCATAGGCTTTTCTGCCGCGAGGACAAGCTGAAAAAAGGCGGCTTGTCACCGACGGCCTTTTCAGTGAACTTGTTTTGTGTTTTCGGCTGAATTAAGCGAGAAGGAGGAAGTTTCTATTGAGCAATAAGGTGTTTAAACGGGTCGCGGCCACCCTCCTTGCCGTTTTGCTTCTGTTTTATGTGGGGCTTCAGATTTATAACTCCAATCACAGCAGCATCCAAACGGAGACCGCTACCTATATGACCGCTTCGGATACCATCGAAACCACCGGCTATATCGTTCGAAACGAAACCTATTTGACCTCAGATGCCGGCGGCGTGCTGAATTACGTGCTGGAGGATGGAGAAAGCGTCAAGGAAAACGGCGTTGTGGCCCAGATTTACGCCAGCGCCGAGGATGCTTCCGCCCAGAACCAGATCAGCAAGCTTCAGGGAGAAATCGACAATTTAGAGCGGCTCACCACAGCGGCGGATCAAATCAGCCTTTCCACCAGCCCTGACGTGATCGACGGACAAATCACGGCCCAAATCAACCAGTTTTTATCCGTGGTGAATTCCGGCAATTATTCTGGAATCGGCGGCGCCAGGGACGAGCTGACCTATCTTTTAAATCAGCGGCAGATCATTACTGGCAAGCCCAACGGATACGCGGACAGGCTTAACGCTTTGAAATCTCAGCTGGAATCCATGAAAGCGCAGGCTGCCGGGCCTATCGGCACGGTGAATTCTCCGGCGGCGGGCTACTTTATCGGCAGCACCGACGGCTATGAAACCTCCTTTTCCTACGACAACGTAAAAGAGATTACCCTGGACCAGCTCGATCAGGAGCCCGTCCAGCAGCCGGTAGCCGACAATGTAGTAGGAAAGGTGGTTTCAGGCCTGAACTGGTACGTGGTGTGTAAGGTATCCGGAACAGACTCCCTTCAGCTGGAAATAGGTGAGAAGGTGGATGGGATCACAATGCCCTTCGCCTCCACCGGCAGTATACCGGCCAAGGTGGTAGCGATTAACCAGGAAAGCCGGCAGAGTGACGCGGTGGTGGTGCTAGAGTGCAGCTATATGAATAACGAGCTCAGCAAGGTTCGGAAGGAGAGCGTCCAGATTGCAGTGAACACCCATTCCGGCATTATGGTGAATAAAAAGGCCATTCACGTGGAGCCGGTGATGAAGGTCATCGACGACGGAAGCGGCAGGCAGGTAAAGCAGGAGGTCATGGTGCAGGGCGTATACGTGCTTTACGGCAGCGAGCTGGTGTTTAAGGAGATCGTCCCCCTGAGCACCTACAGCACCTTTGTGCTTTGCGACCCCAATCCGGAGGAAGACGCCACCTTTAACGGAGAAACCATTAAGCTGTACGACGAGGTTGTAGTGGGAGGCACGGATTTATATGACGGAAAAATTGTTTGATAGCAACATGATGGAAAAAGAAATCGAGGAAAAGAAGCGCAATTTGAAGGAAAATTACCGGGAGATCCGGGAAAACATCGCGGCGGCGGCGAAGGCGTCCGGCAGAAAGCCGGAGGATATCACTCTTCTGGCGGCTACTAAAACCGTCCCGGCGGAGGTTATCAATTATGGGATCAGCCTGGGAATCGACTATCTGGGAGAAAATAAGGTCCAGGAGTTTTTAAGCAAATATGACGAGTACGATAAGAAGCGGTGCCATCTCCAGTTTATCGGCCATTTGCAGACCAATAAGGTGAAGCAGATCGTGGGAAAGGTGGAGCTGATCCAGTCGGTGGACTCGGTGAAGCTTGCCCGGGAGATCGCCAAGTGCTCTCAAAGGCTGGGAATCGTTACCAATGTTTTAGTAGAAGTCAATATTGGCGGGGAGGAAAATAAATCGGGCGTGAAGCCTGAGGAGGCAAAGGCCCTGCTCCGGGAAATTTCCCAGATTCAGGGAATTTTGGTAAAGGGTTTGAT
>CDYJ01030697.1_pt1 | contig 8333 bp, 4 predicted proteins | sample 557501 | NCBI WGS metagenome assembly CDYJ01 (sample SAMEA3182079, study PRJEB8094) | gut metagenome | biome: human; feature: gut; material: Stool; isolation source: human stools | place: Canada | collected 2012-11-20
AAGCACAAAAGAATCACTACGACTGTTGCAAAGGCGAAAGCTTTGAAAAAGTTTGTTGAGCCTTTGATTACTAAGTCTAAAGAAGATACTACGAACTCTCGTCGTGTTGTATTTAGCAACTTGCAAGATAAGATTGCAGTAACAGAGCTGTTCAAAGAAATCTCTGTTAAGATTGCTGATCGTCCGGGTGGTTATACTCGTATTATCAAGACTGGTAACCGTTTGGGTGATAATGCAGAAATGTGCTTCATCGAGTTGGTTGACTACAATGAAAACATGGCTAAAGAAAAAGTTGCTAAGAAAGCTACTCGTACTCGTCGTTCGAAGAAAGCTGCTGAAGCTGCTCCTGCTGCTGTTGAAGTTCCTGCAACTGAAGCTCCTAAGGCTGAAGAACCAAAAGCTGAATCAGCTGAATAATTTTACAGTTATTCTTATACATATAAAAAAGGCTACTCATACGGGTAGCCTTTTTTGTATCCTTATATTTTAGTTATACTAAGATACATTAAAAGATTTACCGAATGAACTTTTCGTAAGAATTATCTGTTATATTTGCAGGAGAATATGGCAAAATTTGTAAAGGTAATATTGTTTCTGTTGCTGGCAGTTGCCCTTCATGGGGTCGCAGGCAATGTTTTCACTGAAAAACAGGTGGAACAACCAGAGCATGCTGTTACATATTCTATGAAACCGCAGGGGCAGATTAATGCTCCAGAATCTCCTTATCTTCCTGTGGCTGAATTAACTAATTTGCAAAGCCATCAGATATCGGTGACACGCATCCAACGTGTGCAAATCGGTGAATACTTCTCTTCTCTGAGAAATGTACTGCAATGTTGTGCAGACCGTGATAACTCACTGTCACAGCATTGGGGAAGGATTTATAATACTACAACTTCCTATTATTGCCAGCCTGCAAGTGAATATTATGTATTTACTTTAAGGCATATTATTATTTAGACGTTTATTTATTGGTATTATTTTACGGATTGCTGGCGTTAATTATATAGTGCCGGTCAGTCTTTATTATCTTCATATTTTTACTAATAATTTAAACTTCAATATTATGGCAACTCAAGCTATTGATGCTACTATATTTGCATCTTCACATCCCGATATCGCTAAACGTACGAGTATCTCCGGTCTTTTAATTTCTTGTGTAATGTTACTGATTGGTATTTTATCTTTTGCTTCTACTTTCGAACTGGAAGATAAATCGTCTACTGTCAGTATGGCTCTGATGGTCTTTGGAACAGGATTGTTCCTTTTAGGTATATTCCGGCTTTTCTGGAAGTCAAAAGAAGTGGTCTATGTTCCGACAGGAAGCATAACGAAAGAGCGTAGTGTTTTCTTTGATCTGAAGCATATGGACAAGTTGACTGACCTTGTTAATTCCGGTTCATTTTCTGCGGATTCAAAGATTAAGAGTGAGGCAAGTGGTAATATACGTATGGACGTGATACTATCTGCTGATAATAAATTTGCAGCTGTACAGCTATTCCAGTTTGTACCTTATACATATCAGCCGGTGACTGCTGTGCATTATTTTACCAATGATGCAGCTGCAGCTGTTGCTGCGTTTCTGACTAAAAGTCAATTGAATTAAAGTGCTTAATGCCAAATGGTATTCATGTTGATGGCGAATTGTCATTCATCAGAAGATCATTTCTAAGATAGTCAAGTGCAGGGATGCAGGGATAAATGGATAATGGATTGATAATTACTGAATATCGCACTTCTATGTCTTAATAGCTTAGATACAAGCAGGCTTTAAGGAATAATTTGACATGTGGGGATTAACCGTCGATGACGGCAATCCCCATTTTTTTCATTAAGAAGCACGCATTCATGTTCTGTGCGACTCCGCTTCTCATCTGGTATGAAAATGTCAGTTCGTTGTTGGTAATGTCCGCTTCGAAACAATAATTCCGGATATTTTGTGGAAAAGCATCTATTAGTGTGCCTAGCAGTAGGTCATGAGTAGCGATAATACCATTGGCATCCATGCTCATGAACTGTTTGATTAAGGCAAAAGAACCTTTCTGTTTATCCATAGAGTTAGTTCCTTTCAGAATTTCATCAAGGATGATAAATAATTCTTCTCCGGCTTTGAGTTTATCAATGATTAGTTTCAGTCGTTTGAGTTCGGCGAAGAAGTAAGATTCGTTGTCGGTGAGTGAATCACTTGTCCGGAGGCTGGTGACAAGACGAGCGGGAAATATTTCCATTTTCGCAGCCCATACAGGAGCACCAATGCAAGCCAAGAGATAGTTGACACCTACGGTGCGCAGGTAAGTACTTTTGCCTGCCATGTTGGCGCCGGTAATAATGATAAAGAACGGGCGTTTCTCCATATCGATTCCATTGCGGACACATTTATTGCGGTCCATGAGCGGATGCCCTAAGGCTTCGGCTTGCAGATGGAAAGACTGAGAAGTTATTTGAGGATAGATGTAATCCGGATGGTTGTATGAGAATGTTGCAAGAGAACAATAAGCATCAATTGCTCCGATAGCTTCGATCCAGCGGGGGAGATCTGCGGAGTGTACTTCTTTCCATTTCTCGATTTGCATGACTTGGCGGAGTTCCCAAAATAGGAGGCCGTTCAAGATGGTGCTTATTAGCAGATTACCTCGTTGGTCGAGTGCATTCATGAGTTTAGCAAGGCGATGTACGGACTGGGAAGCTGTTTGATTTTGGCTTGTAAGTTCGGCTTTCAGTTGTTGCAGTGCAGGGCTGTGCATCTCTTTTTTCTCGGTGATGAGAATCTGGTCGGCGTAAGTAGACAGAATTTGTAGTTTTTCGCCATACGTCGCTTGTATTTTGGTTATTCCTTTTGAGAAGATAAAACTGAATACGACAAAGCATGCAAATACTATCCCGCTGATGCTTGCAGGGAGAAATCCCAGAATCGTTGCGCCGATACATAGGAGGTTTATAATACCTACTGCTGTCGGGAGGATACGGAGGAAAGCGTGTTTCCGATAGTCGCTCGGACTGTTTACCCATTCTTTAATTTCAGAGGTGTCGGATGGCTTGCCTTTATAAAGTAATCCGAGCAGGCGGAATTGTTGCCGAAACTCAAGTTCTGAAGATAGTTCCCGAATCGCTTCCTGACGTTGTTCGATAGCTTCTTTTTCTTCCAGATGTGCATTGAACCAGTTGGCAAGACGCTGTTTGCCGATGGGGGTCGAAGTACGATTGATATACTGGAATAGTGAGTGCTCGCCAAATATGTCCAAGTCGAAAGTATAGAGGTGAGACGGATCGATGTATTCTTTTCCGTTGTCGAAGTCGGAAAAGTCATATTGCAGTGCTCGTAGTTCCTGCTGATTGATTTCTATTTTCTTTTTGAGATAATCTTTCCAGTAAAACCATCGGTTGTGGCTTTGCACCAGCCAAATGAAAGCGATGATGGGAATTACGGTAAAGACGATGAGCTTTAACCATCCATCAGACCAAAAAATAATGGCGGAGGCTACTGCTTCTACGAATAAGATCAGTCTCAGAAGGCTGATATAGCGAATGCGTTTCTGCGCTTTTTGTAGTTGTTGTTCTGTTTCCTGAATGATTTGTTGATAGGTTGCTATAATATTTTCTTGTTTTTCCATACGATTATATTGCTTTTCGGACAAAGGTAATATAATTCGTAAAAAGCAGAATGGGAGCGTGTTTTTGTAAAGAGCAGATTTACTCTTTATTAACGGTCATTCAGTAATCGGTGATGAAGCAAGTTGTGATGGTTTAGAGCAAAGTTACATAGGAAATAAACACACTTTGTTATTGTCACTTGTCACCTTTGTGTGATAAGTGTCTTATAATTAGTCAAGTAATGGTGATAATAACCGGTGATAATAAGGTGATAATAGATGTTTTTCTGCTTTCTATTATCACCTGTTTTTAATAGATAATACGGTTAATTTGTTGATTATCAGTAGAAAGTGTACTCTTTTAAAGCCTTTGCCTATTTGTGTTAAGAATTCCCTTTTAGGCATGAATGTACGTTGTTTATGCCATATATTACTTCCTGTATGCCGCCTATATTAAGACAAGACTCGGCAACCTTAACCTGTAAACAAGGTTTGACTAATATATTTTGTTCGTTTCATATTTTCGTTTCACGTCCGTGATCTGTTCGGTTCACGTATGTGAGCTCAATGGTTTACGTACGTGGACTGATGGGAGCATGTACGTGAAACGATTTGTTGTTACTGACGGAATATATTAATCATGCCTGCATAATAGCATAATGAATCGTTCATTTGCTGTTGTTCCCGGGAGCTTATTCTTTCATAGTTGATATGGGGCTGACTAAAAAGTCGGTAGTATCTTAAATCTTCTCCTTCCCGAAGGGAGGGGAATTGGAGATACTACCGACTTTTTAGTCAACCCTGACGACTCAGGTATTAACGCCTGATATTCCGGATGAAAAAAGACAAGATAAGATTATAAAAAGAACCATAAACCGTATTTCATGAGTAAACAAACTTCGGGGACGATTGACTTGCTTCCGGGATAATTGTGTGTAAGAGGTGCTGTGCCAAGAAGGCGAAAGGGGCTTCTTGGCTTCTTTTTTCAACATTTCTTTTTCCATTCTTGCATTTATGCGCTAAAATTTATAACTTTCCACTCGAAAAGGCGTTGAATGAAGAAAGGAGGATGGCTTATGAAGAAAGGATATGTTTTGTGGTTGCTGATAAGCGTGATTAGCCTTCCGGTAGTTGCGCAGAATATCATTTATTCGAACTTGAAAGAGTTGATGGCTCAAGATGGCGATACCCTTGCGGTGTTGCGAGTAGAGAAGCGTTCCAGAAGCCAGATTCTATTGACAGGCGGGGCTGACTACCGGATAACGGCAGGCAATGATGAATCTATGTGCCGCCAGTTGAAGAAGCGTTGTTTTGCGGTGCGTACTTCTGAAGGAGACTTATTTATCAACTGTCGTAAGTTGCGTTATAAAAAGATGCGTTTCGGGGCGTGGTATGCTCCGGCTGTTCAGTTGGGCAAAAATATCTATTTCTGTGCGATGCCATTAGGGTCGGTAATCGGTGGGACATTTGCAGAAGAAGATGATGTGAAACTGGGTGGAAATGTGGGAGATGCTCTTGCCGCTTCAAGTCTGGTTACTAAACGGGTCTGCTATGAGCTGAACGGTGAGACCGGAAAGATTGATTTTGTAGGAAAAGAAAAGATGGCGCAACTGCTGGAAAAACATCCGGAATGGAAAAAAGCCTACCTTACAAAAGACAGTCAGGAAGCGAAGCATACCTTCAAGTATCTGCAAATGCTGTGTGGTGAGCAGCAGAAAGAATAAATAATACCTTTCTGATAATAAATCTACCAAAACCTTTGTCTTTTCTCTTCTTTTTTTCTATATTGCGAAGAGTTATAGAACTGTATTGCTTACAGTTTGTAATCCTTGATTCTGCTTATTATGAAGATAACTCTTGGCAACACGTTACCTCCCTACCCAGCTTTCATAGAAGGTATCCGGAGGGCCCCCGACCGTAGTTATACGCTTACGCCGGCGCAGACAGCTACGGCATTGAAGAATGCATTGCGCTATATCCCCTTGGAATTGCATGAGCAACTGGCACCTGAATTTATGGAAGAATTGCGTACCCGTGGGCGAATTTACGGATACCGCTTCCGTCCCGCAGGCGATCTGAAAGCCAGACCGATTGATGAATATCGTGGCAAATGTGTGGAAGGCAAAGCCTTTCAAGTTATGATTGACAACAATCTCTGTTTTGATATCGCGTTGTATCCCTATGAACTTGTTACTTATGGTGAAACCGGACAAGTTTGTCAGAACTGGATGCAATACCTTCTGATCAAGCAATATCTCGAAGAACTTACTCCTGAGCAAACACTGGTCATTGAGTCCGGACATCCGTTGGGACTGTTTCGTTCCCGTCCCGATGCTCCCCGTGTTATTATTACCAACTCTATGATGATAGGTCAGTTCGACAATCAGCACGACTGGCACATTGCCGCACAAATGGGAGTTGCCAACTATGGGCAGATGACGGCGGGCGGCTGGATGTATATCGGTCCGCAGGGTATTGTTCATGGCACTTTCAATACATTACTCAATGCCGGACGATTGAAACTCGGCATTCCGCAGGACAAAGATTTGCGTGGTCACTTCTTCGTATCTTCCGGTTTGGGAGGAATGAGCGGGGCACAGCCAAAGGCAGCCGAAATAGCCGGAGCAGCCTCTATTATAGCCGAAGTCGATAGCTCCCGTATCGAAACACGTTATCGGCAGGGATGGGTAGGCCATGTCACACAAGACTTGTCGGAGGCTTTCCGTCTGGCAAAAGAAGCGATGGAACGTCGGGAACCTTGCTCGGTAGCCTATCATGGCAACGTCGTCGATTTGCTGGAATATGCGGAACGTGAGCAGATTCATATTGAACTTTTGTCCGATCAGACCTCTTGCCATGCCGTTTACGAAGGAGGCTACTGTCCCGCAGGCTTGACTTTCGATGAGCGGACCCGCCTTCTTCATGAATCTCCTGATCAGTTCCGTCGTCTGGCAGACGCTTCTTTGCGCCGCCATTTTGAGGTAATCCGGAAACTGGTGGCACGCGGCACTTACTTCTTCGATTATGGCAACTCCTTTATGAAAGCGGTTTATGATGCCGGAGTGAAAGAGATTTCCCGCAATGGCGTTGATGAGAAAGACGGATTTATATGGCCGAGTTATGTAGAAGATATCATGGGACCCCAACTCTTTGATTATGGTTATGGCCCCTTCCGATGGGTATGTCTGAGCGGTAGGCACGAAGATCTGATAAAAACGGACCGTGCCGCAATGGAGTGCATTGATGTCAATCGACGGGGACAGGATCTGGATAATTATAACTGGATACGCGACGCCGAAAAGAACAGGCTGGTAGTAGGTACTCAGGCACGTATTCTCTATCAGGATGCCGTGGGAAGAATGAATATCGCCCTCCGTTTCAATGAAATGGTACGGCGGGGAGAAGTAGGACCGATCATGTTGGGCCGTGATCATCATGATGTGAGTGGAACCGATTCGCCTTTCCGTGAGACATCGAATATCAAAGATGGAAGTAATGTCATGGCTGATATGGCCGTGCAGTGTTTTGCCGGAAACTGCGCCCGTGGCATGAGCTTGGTAGCCCTGCATAATGGCGGCGGAGTCGGTATCGGAAAAGCGATTAATGGCGGCTTCGGCATGGTATGTGACGGCAGCGAACGGGTAGACGAGATACTTCGCTCGGCTATGCTTTGGGATGTGATGGGCGGAGTGGCCCGCCGTTCGTGGGCCCGCAATCCGCATGCAATGGAAACTAGTGACGCTTTCAATGAATCACATTCGGAAGGGTATCATATAACGATGCCTTATCTGGTTGATGACGAGCTGATTAAAAAGACAATAAAAGAAGTATTGTAATAGAAAGTAACGAAATAGAGAAATAAATATGAATTGGAGTAAGATCATCGAATGTGTCCCCAACTTTAGCGAGGGACGTGATTTGGAGAAAATAGACAAGATAGTAGCCCCTTTTCGTGGCAAATCCGGCGTGAAGCTGCTCGACTATAGCAATGATGAAGATCATAACCGTCTGGTAGTCACTTTGGTTGGCGAACCGGAAGCCTTGCGCGATGCAGTCATTGAAGCTATCGGCATTGCTGTCCGTCTGATAGACCTTAACCATCATAGCGGACAGCATCCCCGCATGGGAGCGGTGGACGTGGTTCCTTTCATTCCGATCAAGAATACGACGATGGAAGAAGCCGTCGCCCTGTCGAAAGAAGTGGCTTCCCGGGTGGCGGAACTATATAATCTCCCTGTCTTTCTGTATGAAAAGTCCGCCACAGCCCCGCATCGGGAAAATCTGGCCTCCGTCCGTAAGGGAGAATTTGAAGGAATGGCGGAGAAAATCAGACTTCCCGAATGGCAGCCCGACTTCGGCCCTGCCGAGCGTCATCCCACTGCCGGAACGGTAGCTATCGGTGCCCGAATGCCGCTGGTTGCTTATAACATCAATCTGAGTACCAATAATCTTGAAATAGCCACGAAGATAGCAAAGAATATCCGGCATATCAACGGCGGTCTCCGCTACGTCAAAGCAATGGGGGTGGAACTGAAAGAGCGGAATATCACCCAAGTATCCATTAATATGACCGATTACACCCGCACCGCCCTTTACCGTGCTTTCGAATTGGTGCGTATTGAGGCCCGCCGCTATGGAGTGACGATTGTTGGAAGTGAGATCATTGGTCTGGTGCCGATGGAAGCGCTGATAGATACGGCCTCCTATTATTTAGGACTGGAGAATTTCTCCATGCAGCAGGTG